>Ga0114938_1000030_pt1 | contig 111764 bp, 74 predicted proteins | sample AshMeaBigSpring_FD_88675 | JGI IMG/M metagenome (GOLD analysis project Ga0114938, IMG submission 88675) | Groundwater microbial communities from Big Spring, Nevada to study Microbial Dark Matter (Phase II) - Ash Meadows Big Spring | ecosystem: Environmental > Aquatic > Deep subsurface >...
AATATTCGATTTTTTATTTAACAATTACTTTTGCTGTTTCACTACCCACTGTTACCACATAAACTCCGCTTGAAAGTTTTGAACTTTGAGTTTTAAGTGTTGAGTTAACATATCCACTCTCAATTACCTGACCCAAGGCATTGTAAATAGCATATTTACTGTTTACAGGCGCTACCATGCAAATCTTATTATTTCCGTTTACATACACTTGAGCAACTGCATTCGTTGGGTTTTGAACATCGGTTGTTGAACCAGCAGCGCGGAAAATAAGGCTGAAACGGTCGTTTTGAGTTGCAATAGGTTCGAAAGTATAGCTTGCAACACCATCCGTCAAGTCAGTTTCAGTATTTGTTGCGTTGTCCTTCAGAATCAGTTTTACATTTTCAGGTAAGTTCGAGATTTCGTTTGCTTTCAAGCTAAACGATGACGCATTTCCAGCAACAAAACCTACTTGTATTTCTTGGTTCAAAGGTAATGAGTTCATGCTGTTAATCACAATTTTATCGGATCCTAATGTAGTGTAAATCTCAGGAATAGCCACATTACCATTACTCATTTTAGGAGCATCGTAGCTATCCATGCCATTATCCGCTTTTTCGCTTGTGTAAATCACTGTTTCGTCGGCATTAATTCCATTGCTAACTTGTAAGCGAACAAGTGTACGAGAGCTACTATTGCTAGCAGGCGCTTTAAGTAATTTATCTGTAGCAGGCGCATGAGCACGCATGGCATTGGTTAAGTTCAGTGTTGCACCACCTTCAACTGCACGTACCCAGAACGATTGCATTGGTGGAATTTTTACACTTGCACCATTAGGCACGCCTACGCCATCGCCGTTTACAGTCCAGAAGCTATATACCATCTGACTTAGTTCGTTCAGCATTTTGGTACGAAACCACATGGTTGTAGAGCGAAGTTTAGCAGTATTAGCTGCTGTTACGGCATTCCAATCGAGGTATGAAGCATATGGATTAGCTATTAAGTTAAAGCCCGCTTTGTTGGCAGTGCCCGTGCGACTTGTAAGTGTAATGTCTTTGTTACCTGTATTAAGTGCACCTGTAAATGAAAGGTCACCCGAAGCAGACACTACAGCCACGTATCCTTTACCCATTTCAACCGTTGAAGGGTTAGCCACCCAACCAGTTGCGCCAGCAGCATCGGTAACAATTGTTTCGTCGTACTTGTTGAGTGTAAGCGTACCCGAAGCCACAGTAGGAAGCGTAGTAGCAGCTACCGGGCTAGCAATATACCAGTTGCGACCAGTAGTAAGGTTTTGTTTTACGGCAGTAGTACCACTAACCGTTAAACCTCCCGTAGCATTACCATCCACAAAAGTAGCAGTACCATTGGTTGCGTCGCTTTCGAGGTTGAGATTTGTAGCATTTAACGAATAAGTATCGTTGAGCGTAAGTTTAGCACCACCCTGCACAGTAACAGTAGGCGCAGTAGCATTCTCAGCTACAGTCACTTCGTGTCCGTTTTGAATTAATACCGAAGCAGCCGATGAAGTTGGAGCTAAAGTGGCGGTTGCCCAATTCGAGTTATCGACAGACGATTGCCAACTTGCAGTTGCCGACCAGTTGCCTGTCGCTGCTGAACGATAATTATCAGAAGCTGCCGAGGCATACGTAAACTCGTAAGCGCCAAGAGCGGGAGTAGTAGCACGGGTAACTAATCCAGTATAATCGTCAGTTACACCTGTACCTATAGCTCCTTTAGCTGCAATTGCAGATGAGTTTGTTTTGATACTCAAATCTGGCGTGATGGCTGTGGGGTCCATGAATTTTGGATCACCTTCAACACTCGATGCATCATTATTCGCTGGAGAAGTATAAAGTGCACCTCTCCAAGGATTGGAAGCGTCGGTTAAAGATGGTTTTTCGGTTGAAACCGCTAAAGCCAAAGGACTAGCCCAATACAAGTTATTATCACTTGTTTTGATAACACCTGCTGTTGCATAACCAATTGCATAATGCTTACCTGTTGTGCCGCTTTGGTTTGTACGCTGATTCGCAAAGATATTATTCTTTAAATCTAATGTAGTTGGCACAACTGCACCTGCCTGATAGAATGCAAAACTATTCTTTGAAGCAGAAGCCGAAGCAGTGCCACCTACATACACACTGTTGTGATAAAATTTATTGACATCATTGACGCTGAATTGGGCATTTTGATAAATGCCATACATCAATGTGTTCATTTTATTGTTTGCAACATTGTTTACTCCTAAACGTATAACATTGTTTTTAAACGTAATGGTTGGCGTAGTAATAGTATATTGAAAAGCCCAAGTAATAGTGCCATCGGAAACAGAACCTGTTGAATGAGTTGGAGCAGTTGTACCAGAAGTTGCAGTTGAGCCGTTTGTTCCTTTATAAACATTATTACCATTATAACAATAAGCACCTGCTCCAAAAGAAGTACTTGTAGCCCATTTAACTATCCCAGCATTATTCGTAAAAATACCAAAAGCCTCTGTCGTGCTGGTATTATTTAATGGATATAAATCATAAATCAGGTTTTTCTCTACTGTAGTAGCAAATATGCCGGTTCGCAGTCCCCAAATCTTATTTGAATTAGCATTTGCAGTAGTACCTACTGTCAGATTATGGATTTGATTACCGATGTACGAAACTTTATTGGCAGTGGTAGCCCAAGTATAATCAATACCTATAATATAACTGGGATAAGAGGTAGTACTTGTAACTTTTAGGTTTTTAATGATATTATTCTTTATATTAAAATCAAATGGAGAAGTACCCGATAATAGAATTCCCCAAATTCGACTATCGTTACCTGTTGTCGAAGAGGTGACAGTTATGTCTTTCACCTCATTGCCATTGCAAACATCATCGGCACTAATGCTTGATGAATTATGAGTGAATATTTGAAAACCAATTATATTTTTCGATGCGTAATTAATACCACCTAACACATTGTTTTTAAAAGTGCAATTTTTCACATTCGAGCCATAAAAACTTAGATTTACATTTAAAGGTGCAGTTATTTCGGCGCGTGTAATTCCATCTGCTTGCCAACCAATTACATTTCCTTCTATTCTGTTTCCTAAACCGTTATATGATCCACCCATACCTATCATGTAAGGATTAGTTCTGAATACGGCCGTTTTAGTCCAATACATTCGATTATTTAGAATGTAATTATTAAAAGAAGTAGAATTACTTGTACTTGAGAAATTGACAAACGATGTATTCCCATTAGGCGATGTACCATTACCAATATTATACATGTTATTTTCAGAAATAGTATTGTCATTGTTTGTAGAGCTACTTCCATAAGCCATCAAAACCATACAGTTCGGCATGGGTAATCCGTCAATATCACATATATTATTATTAGTTATGGTATTAAAATCATTATGTCCATTATAGAACATAATTTGTCCATTACCTCCATTGTCAAATGCCATACCACTAACATTTGCTCCTTTTATAAAACAGTTTTGAATGGTATTGTAGCTCGAACCACCATCAATCCAGATAGTAGAGGCCTGAATACTATTTGGATTTTGAATAGTCAATCCGGTAGTACTAGCTGTTTCGCGCGAAACACCATCAATGGTAATGTATTTTGCACCATTTAAAACAATTGTTTTGGTGTTTGGTGTACCCACATAGATAGTAGTTCCAGTTTGTGCAGTACTCATATCACGGCTACAAGTAATTGTATTTGCGGTAAATGATGAAACAGTCGGGTGAGCTAATGAGCTTGAAAAAGGTCCATATCCATAAACCGTCATACCAGTAGTAACGTTTGCCGTAGATTGTGTTACATTTAATGTAGCCATAAGAGGAGAAATTGTAGTATTTACACCAGTGAAAATACTTGTTGTATTTGGATTTCCAATCGTCACCTTAGCTCCCACAGCTGGGCGAATAGTAATGGTGTTAGTAGAACTTGCATTAGTTACAGCAGTTAATGTAAGTGGATAAGTTCCCTCTCCGGTGTAATTGCTTTCCAATTCAATCACATAAGCTCTGGTTCCAGCTGCGACAAAAGGCACGTTTGCATTAGAGGTCCCTAAAGCAGCTTTAATGTCTGTGTATTGACCCAAAGTGCCTTGCAAGACACCATCTTTGTAAAGACTGACCTGCGCATTCATTCCCATCACTCCCCACAGCATAAGAGCCAGGAGAAGCCTTGTTTTTTTTAGAGTAATTTGTTTTTTCATAATGCAATTAGAGTTTTTTGAATGCAGTTTTTAGGATTAACTGTATTCGGATTGATTATTTTAGATTCTGATAATGAGTTAATTATATTCTAGACACGTAAGTCAATAAAAACCCCTAAATGAATTTTATCTGAACTGTCTTTTTAACGTTGGCAGCTTCGCCTTTAAACTATCTACAGCTAGTTGAGCTACTGCACGCGCTCCTTTTTCGTTCAGGTGGGTGTCGTCTTTGCGGTCGTCGACCCACATATAAAGGGATTTCGAAGGTTCGTCGCCCATGTTTTGAACGAATTTGCGAGTGGCAGCATTTAGATCGATACAAACTACAGCTTGTTCAACGGCAACTTGTTTCATTGCATCAATATAAGCACCATGTGTATTACGCAATGTGCCATCGACATTAAAGCTGCGGCGCACAATGGAGGTAAATAGCACCGGTATGCCACCGCGCTGACGGGTTTCGTTAATGTAGCGGGCGAGGTTGGCTTTGTAAGTCGTTTCGGGGTCGGTATGCAGTAGCGTGTCGGCCTTTTGGTCGTTGTGTCCAAACTGAATAAACACATAATCGCCTGGCTTAATCTCCTTCAGCACAACATCCCAGCGCCCTTCGGTGCGGAAACTTTTGGAACTTCGGCCATTTTTGGCATGGTTCTGAACGCTAACGTTCGGTTTAAAGAACTCCGAAAGCATCATTCCCCATCCTCGTTCGGCAGGGTGGTCGCCGGGCGATGTTTTATTGGCCATGGTGGAGTCGCCAATGGTAAAAATGGTGGTTTGCTGCTTTTTATGCATAAAAGAAAAAAGCAACAGTAAGGATAGAAAAAGAGTTGTTCGTTTCATTTATAGATAGTTATTGACCTTTAACCCGACCTCTCCCCAACCCTCTCCGAAGGATAGGGAGTAAGAGGTCAGCACTGTTCGTTTTTAAAATTCCAGTTTTCTCCTCGTGAGTCATTACTTAATTGTTAGCGTTGATTCATTTATAAAAATGCCAATTTAAAACATTCTAGTGCTTGGTCAGCTTGCTGTAATTGAATTACGTAACTCCCTCGTGTTAGGCGACTTATATTAACGTCTGTTTTATTATTTACGAGCCTTTGCGAAAGACAAAGGGAGCCACCGAGATTAAAGATTTTGAGTTCGGTGGGCTGATCGCTTTGCTTATCAACAACAAGTATTTGTTTATTAACGACATACACTTGATACATCGACTTTTTTTTTGAGTTGATAGCTGTGCCTGTGTTTTTGGTAAGTATGCTTGCTGGTCCATTAGGTAGTGCATTGTAATAGACATATAGTTCGCCATTCTCAGTTTGAGGCGTAAGTTCAGTTGTGTTGCTTCCCTGTGTAACAGTAACGCTTGACCAGCCCGCAGGAACTTTGGTTTTCAGGGTGAGCGGAGCATTAAAAATAGTGGCATCGAGCGTATGTGTGAGCGATATTGAAATGCTTGTGGCGCTTGAATCAACGGTAATGATGCTTGCATTTTGACGTTGACGAATGTATTTGGTGGCTTCGCCTAGGGTGGCAATCCAAATATCGTTGCGCTTGGATGCTACATGTTCAAAGTGTTTGGTGAATGTGGAATCGGGCATGGCGTTGGCGCCTGTACCAATGCCGTGGGTAAGAAGTATAAGCCATTGTTTATTGGCAATAATATTATCCACATGTTTATTTATTTCGAAAGCGTAGGCAGGGCGACTGAGCGAGCCAAAATAATTAGCATACATTTTTAATTTATACCACTCGGCATCGGTAGGGTTCAGCGAATTGTATCCACTTGAACCGTTGCGCGCGGCATAGTGGCTTTGTTTGATAAGCACATCGGCCGCATCGGTATTTACTACGGCAGGGTTGGCAATGGTTATAATGTCTTGTGTTGGGAATTTGGCACGAAAAACGCTTTGATTACCAATTATTTCGTTGTGAAGCGAATCTTGTCCAACTTGCGTATTGGTGATGGTAGAAAATTTAATATGTGTTTTGGAATGATTGATAATATCGAAGTGCCCGTCAGCCAATATCCCATTCCAAAATGTCCAAGTCGAAGCTGGTGTTTGAGCACCATTAATCCAGTTGGCTACTAATGCAAGCGAGCCACGTAAATCTAAGCGCTTAAATTCAGTATTAAAAAACTCTGCAGCATTTGTAAATCCATCATCCGAAGTAAAGGTATATATGGCCGATTTATTGTCTTTAACAGGGCAAATAGTGGTTTGATTGATATAGTTCCCCGTGGTCGTTTCGTTGTTAAAAAAGCGAACAAATTGGTTGGCAGCTACGCTTAGGCGGTTGTTGGCGTCGGTAGCTGCTCCAGCCAAAATATCGAGGGTTACTTTTCCGGTGGCGGCAGGTAGTATGTTTACAGTAAATGTGGAGTCGTTTACAACACTAAAATTGGCCAATGTACTATTTGTAGACACCAAATCGTCGGCAGCAAAGCCAGTAACTTTGGCGTTAAAGGTGATAGTTGCTGGTATGGGTTTTGTTTTCAGATACACATTGGCCTCTGTAGTTGATGTAATGGTTGGCACCAACGACTGATTAGTGGCGACCAAGCTAAAATCGTCGACATAAAGCCAATTGTTTTGTGTTACTGGCGGTGTGGCAGTAGTGTAAAGCGCATTGATACCAATGCCAACATAGGCCGTGCTAAAGTCGAGCGCAGGTTTCGCTGCCCTTTCGGCTGGAATATCGAAGCTTACGGTGTATTTTGTCCACTGAGTGCCTCCTGTAAGCGGTATGGCTTTTGTAAATGCAGCACTTCCGGTATCGCCGTTTTTATCTGCCATGTAAGCATAAGCTGTAGTTACCGCGTTTCCCACTTTTGCCCAAAACGAAAAAGTATACGTACTTGTATTTGAGAGCGGCAAGCGTTGTTGTGTACTCATTTTTGTCCAATCGAAACCAGGAGTATTATTCCCACCAGATATTTTAAGAAACAAGTAAGTAGCACTGCCATTTGCTCCCCCAGGGGCCAGATATGCTAATAAACTTGAAGAACTAACCGTTTGCCGCTTTACCCATAAGCCATCGGTTACTGCTACGGAGTTAGCTGTTGGCTGCGTAGTACCAGTAACTGTAGCTGTATTGGAAGCAACTTTAAGGAGGTGATTAACGGCAGGACTACCTACAGGAGCCGTAAAAAGTGAAGGGTCTGATTCAAAACCTGGGTTTTGAATTAAGTTTGTTTGAGCGCAAGTGACACTTGCATACAGAACAGAAATTATTAGAATCGTAATTAATTTCTTCATCAAAATTAGATTTAAAAAAAGCAGTATACAAGCATGATTTATGGGGCAACAAAAAAACAAAAAGACTAAAAAACCCCATACAAAAAAATCATCTGCATGAGGTATTCTAGTTTAGTATCAATCATTAAATGATTGAATAGGGTCAAGGAGCAGCATCTTTTACACAACGTACACCAAATTGCAACAACGACGAGTTAAGTTTTAATTGACCAGCATTAGTGTTAGCAAAACCTTCGGTAGCATTAGTAATGTTGCGACTAAAAGCAGTACCAGCAGTAGTTGCAGAACCTTGCGTATTTGTAGTAGCAGTCCAATAAAAACCATTATTCATTGTACTACCCCAGCTTACAGCTGAACGATATCCACAAGCAACCAACGAAAAGCCTGATTTATTGTTTGCATTTGGGTTGTTACCAATTTGTCTCCAGTTTGAAGTAGAAGCCCAAGTATGCTGACTAGCCATTGCTTTAGCCACTTTAAGAGCAGTACCATCAAAAACAGCTGTATTATCATTGTTGTATTCAGCCACTGTAGCCAAGGTATTTTCAAGATCAATCCACTCTTGGTTAGTAGCCACGTGCCATCCTTTAGGAGCTAGTTTACCAGTTTCGATAGCGTAATGATTGTATAATCCGCCATAAATCTCTTTGTTGTATGTTTGATTCATATGCCAGCAGTAAGCTGGAGTTGTACGTAGAGGAGCTGTTGTTCCTGTAGCAGGTGTAAGCCCATCGGCATAATCGGCATTTTCGTTAACGGTATTGTAAATAGGCGTACCATCGTTTAATTTGGTAGTACGTAAATTATCAATCATCCATGTAACTTGCTTCCCTTTAACCGTATAGGTAATTGTCCGATATACATTTCCATCTATATCTTTTACGGTATCAACAGCAGCAACAAATACAACACTATCAATTGTAGAAGCATGTTGTTCGAATAGTTTTACGCCGTTTTTATATACAGCAATCGATTTTGATTGAGCCACACTAGCAGCACAAAAGGCAGTAATTGCCAAAACGGTAAAAATTAATTTTTTCATATTGAATATCTTTAAAAGTTGAATTGATTTTATTTTTTATTAAATTTAAAAGTTTCTCCATTGATGCGAAGCATGTAAACACCGCTTTTAAGATTCGAAACATTAACGGTTTCGATATCGGAAAGGATGCTAAATTGCATTAATTTAGAGCCCGTGATGTTGTAGATGGCTACCATACTGCCTTCGCTAGCACCTTTGATATTTAGTTGAGCTACTGCAAGAGTTGGATAAACCTTAATCCCTTTTTGATTTGATAAATTGTCAATTGCATTTGGAGCAACATCGGCAAAGGTAATAGTGCTTGTTGTTGCTAACGAAAAAGTTTGACCTGCTACGCCCGAAGGACCTACAATAGTCATAATTTCATCAACAAAAGTCAGTTTTGAAACTGCACTGTACGATAAAGGCGTTGTTGACCCACTGCTTGATTTAATAACCAAGCCTTGTTGCGCCTTAAGAGACAACGACATTGATGCAGCCACACACAAGGCTAGCACAATGCGTGACGAACGCGAAAGTAGTTTGTTTTTGTTCATAAAAATGATGTTTTTCGAATTGGTGTGATGCACACACAGAATTCAAGGTTAAGAAAATACTGAATTATTTATGTTTGCTTTTATAGTTGACACGTATGTAGATTAAAACCCCTAAGTGTTGGTTCGAAAAGCCTGTATTTATTTCAACGAAAAATCAAGAATCAGTTTCCGTTGATTTTTTGATATCTCAACCACTCCACTGTTGAAGTCCGATTTTACAAAAGGGCTATCAAAAACACGGGTAGGACGTAAGTCAATCAGTTCGTTATTTACTTTGGGCAAACTTGTTTTGTCTGCATAAAATGTCAGTTCATCGCCATAAATGGAGGTATGTTTCAGCACCTTACCATCGTAAGTAAGTGGCTGACCAATAACCTTATTTTGAAAAGCTGTATAGCTGGCATAATCAGCTTTGCGCCCTACTTCGATAATTACTGGCGAGTAACGATCGTAGCATGCCATCCAACGCGTATCGGTATTCCATTTATAGCCTCCAGTTACACATTTAACCGCCGCATAAGCTCCAGTACTGGCCATAAAAACCCACCCACTTTTTTCAACACGGCTGCTTAAGCCTTGTGCACTAAAGTACACACGCATGGAGTCGGTGTATTTCGACCATGTTCCTTCGGTAAGTTGTTGGGTGATAAGACACCCTTTGCTTTGTACACTCCAGTGTTGATTGTAAGCACGATATTCGCTTTGCGCTTGAGGGTAAATTCGGCAAAAAGGATCACCATCAAAAATGACGCCTTGCCAACGGTTTTGACTACTAATCATCAACCAATCGACATGTGGACGCGCTTCGAGGTGCATGGTTCCCATTATGAATTCGGGGGTACAGTAGCTATAGCGCACAATTCCACCATAATCTTGTCGAGTTAATACATTATTCGAAGGCACTTCAGCCAAGCCTGGTGTTCGATCCTTTACTTCAAAATTTCCCATTTCAGTTTTCATCAACCCCATGTCCATTACTACATTGGGCATCCGATAAGCACTTGTTACTGCAGTGAACATACCATCGGAAAGAGTATATGCGGCTGTCGAAGCAAGATAATAATAGGCCAATTTGTATCCAAAAATGCGACCTGCACTACCATTATAACCATTACTTTGATTGCCACGATAGATGCGAGCTTTTGCTCCCCCACGCATGCCTTTTATTTGTTCCTGCGCCCAAGTAGCCCAGTACAAGTCGAGTAGCTTGCCCGAAAGTTCGCGTAACTCGGCATCGGGAGCAAAATCATAGCAATTGTAAAACCCTTTGAGCGTTTCTTGGTTGTAATCGTCGTTGGCTGCTTCAACAAACAGCCCTTTTTTGGCACGCTCCACAATCCAATGTTTTAGAAAAGTATTGGTAGCTGTATAAATTTGCTCGGGCGTAGTACCGTCTGTGAAAGATTGCGTTGCATATAGCGGATTATCTTTTAACAGTTTACAAAAATGCCAAAAAGTGCAGGACTGCATGGATTGATGGTTCTCAGTTCCATCAACTCGCCAAGTATTGGTTGTAGCGTAGTCGGCACAGTTAATAGGGTTATTTGTGGTTTGCGTAGCAGGCGACCAAATGTTCATATACACAAACATTAATTCGTAGAGTTTAGCTTCGGTAGCAGCAGTAATACGACCTGGAGCAATTGTCCCTTTGCTACCATAAAATTCTAAAAGACGTAACCATTCGTCGGCCGACCAATAAAAACTATCTCTATCGCGCAAATAAATAGGATTATTCAGGTAAAAATCAGCATTTTGCACCAATGCTGCATTGGCCTGACTGTTATACGCATTGAGCCACAATGCTTTGAATGCATAATCGCATAGCGAATAACTAAAGTTGCGGCTCATGGGAGCACCTGTAGAAGTTACATAATCCGTATCGAGTGGGCTGACGGACAAAGCCGTATAACGAAGCGCTTCGAAAGCGGCATCGCGGCGGGTAGCAAAACTTGTTTTTAACTGTGCAAAATGCGAGTCGGGTATAATGCCCACTACGGGTGTGGTTTCAACATCCTTCACACAACGTACGGCATATGCTATTTGCTTCACATCCAAACGTGTTTGTACCACCGCAGTGTCGGCTACTGTAAAAAACCGACTATTCGCATTATTTGCATCATACAATGATGCCGTCCAGAAGCCGGCAGTAAAACCAGTAGTACCAAAGGTATCGCCATCGCGATAGCCATTAGGAATGATTGAAAATCCTGATTTATTATTAGTTGCAGAATTCTGGCCAATCGATCCTACTTTTTCCGACGATGCCCAATGCAATTGGCTAGCCATCGATTTTAAAATTTTTGTAGTACTTCCGTTAGTCGTTTTGGTACCATCAAAGTTATAGCCATTTTCGGCCAAATACTTTTCAAGCTCTTTCCAATCTTCCTTATTTGCCACACGCCATCCACGTGGCGCTAGCTTACGACTATCGAGTGCATACCAATTGTATAAGCCGCCGAAAGTGTGTTTATTATAATCCAAGTTGTTGTGCCAACACATAGCTGGAGTAGTACGCAATGTACCACTAATGCCGTTTGCATACTTAATATTATCGTAAGTTACGTTAGGTATGGGCGTTCCGTCGTTAAATTTTGTCGTACGCAAGTTATCTATCATCCAAACTTTATTGCCAATTTTAATGCTGCGATACACGTTTCCCTCAACATCTCTAACGGTATCGTTTGTATTAAATGCAATAGTATCGGCAGCCGAAACCAATGTTTCGAACTGTTTCACCCCATTTTTATACACAAGCATTGATTTTGATTGCGAAAAAAGAGTGGCATTGCATGCAAGGATGAAAATATATAATATTAGTTTTTTCATTTATTTATAATTTTAGAAAAAGGAACAAAGAGCAAAAACGAACAATTTGCAAACGAATATTTTTAGAAGCATTAAAAATTTCGGTATTTTAACGAGTAAAAAAAATCGATTGATGTATGTTTCAATTCCTCATTTTATTCTAGTTCAAAGCGAAGTTCGAGTTTTCGTTTTCCTTTATTGATATTTATTACTCCACTATTCCAAACTGATTGAATAAATGGACTATCGAAAACCATTTTGGGCTGTAAATCAATGGACTGATTATTTATTAAAGCCAATTTAGAATAATCAGTATAAAAAACAAAGTCGTCGTTGTAGCTCGATTTATATTTTAAAACCTTATTGTTGAAATCAATAGTTTGCGAAAGGATTTTCTCTTGGAATTTTTCGTAAGATGGATATTCACTTTTTTGAACCACCTCCATGATTATTGGCGTCAGTTCGTCTTCGCACATTAGCCATTTTCCATCCGTATCGTTATCCCACTTATACCCTTTCGAAACACATTTAACAGCCGCATATGCACCACTGGTACTTACAAACACCCAACCATTGCGCTCCACCATATTTTTAAGCCCTGCGTTGCTAAAGAAAATTCGCATAGGTTGACCATCCCAAGCATAACCTTCGGGCAGTTTTTGAGAAATCATACATCCATTTTTTTGTGCACTCCAATGCTGATTGTACGATCGGTATGTGTTGTTTAAGCTACATTGAGGATAGATCCGGGCATTTTCATTGCCAGCAAAAATAACTCCATGCCACCGATTTTGACTGCTTATCAAGGTCCAATCCTGCCATTTACGAGCTTCGAAATGTGCGGCACCCAGTATAAAATCGGGCGTACAGTAGCTGTATCGCACCAATCCTCCATTGTCAGTGCGAAGTCGGTAGTCGGGGTTCATATGAAAGCTATCTATTGCAAGTCCGAGCTTGCGCTGTGTAATTTCGTACTTGCCACGTCCTTTGGTATCGAGCGCAATATCCATTGTAATTAGAGGCATTCGATATGCACTTGAAACCAATGTAAATAAATTCCGTTCGAGTTTGGTGGCATTGCCAACGCCTAGATAATACCAGGCCATTTGCCAAAATTCGCCCTTGCCCGATTTGCTTTCTTTGCCTGGATAAACACGGTTTTTACTACCTCCACGCACACCAGCCAATTGCTCCTCGGCCCAAGTTGTCCAGTATAAATCCAACAGTTTACCTGTGAGCAAACTTAATTGTTTATCGCCAAAATCATAGAAATTATAGGCACCTTTTAGTGTTTCCAAGCCGTAGCTTTCGTTTGCCATCTCTACAAATAAACCTTTGCGAGCACGTTCAATCACCCAATGTTTGGCATATTCGTTCCAAGCATCGTAGTGTTGTTGCGACGTAAACCCGTCGTCGTACTTAAGGTCTTTATACTCTTTTAAATCTTTCAGATATTTAGCAAAATGCCAATAGGTAGAAAAACGTTGAATGTGGTGATTTTCTGACTCATCGACATGCCAAGTACCACTTTGCACAAATTCGGCTTTCGCAATTTTCGAAAACACTTTGTTGTATTGCCACATCATTTTAAAAAGCTTGGCTTCAGTTTCTTTGGTGATGAGTCCTGCTTTTTTCGAACCATTTGTTCCGTAAAACTCCAATAGTCGTAACCACTCATCGGCAGACCAATAAAAATTGTCGCGATCCTTCATGGCCGGGTAATTATCAATATAATAATCGGCATTTTGTTGCAAAGCTGCATTTGCCTCCGCAATTTGCTCGTTAAGCCAAAGCGCCTTAAACGCAAAGTCGACAAGCGAATAGCTAAAGTTACGTGCAAAAAGCGTTCGTCCGGGCTCCAAAGGTGCTTGAAGTTTTGACACAACAAGTTTCTTTGATTTTAATGCTTCAAAAGCTTGCTCACGACGAATATCATAGCCCTTACGAACTGCAACTAATTGCTTGTTTGTAAATGCGAATGATGTTTCCGCTAGTAGCATTAATGCTAATAGAAATAAAAAGGACTTCTGTTTGATTTGAAATTTCATTGGAAATGGATACGATGTTATTGGGATATTGGTAGAATATGCAAAGACCTTGATTTACGATTGCTGAATAAAACAAATGGTTATGTATTTCAAGGCCTTTGCAATAAGTATAATTCTTATGAGTGAAATGATTGTTATCAAGGAATTTCAGGATGAGCAGGATCTTTTGGATAATACTCTGGATATTTTCCAAATATATGTATCACACCACCATTCGAAGGGATAATATTGCTTTCGAGCGAACCACATTTCAGGATTTCGCGTTCGGTAGTTTTACCAACATAGTCGATCAACACCCTGTACGTATTCAAGTTCTGACTCAACACGGGGTCGATACTCAGAAATCGTTTTTTAGCAGGCAGTGTAGTACCTTGCGAAAAATAGACCGAAGGCATTGTTTCAACAATTTGAGGAGTAAAGGTTAAGCTCGTAGAAACAAACACACTCTCCACAATAAACTGACCGAGCCATTGTTGCAAGTCGTATTTAGACATACCTTGAAACGTAATTTTTTTATTGCTAAAATAATTGTTGCAACCGGCATCATTTAACAAGAGAAAAGTACGTCCTGGCTTTTCGTATTCCTCTTTAAATCCCGCTTTATCAACGGCATAGGCAAACAATGTCATGTCCTTTGTGCTTCGATACTTAATGTATTCGTAGGCCGTCATTTTCTGATTCGGATTCAAATTGGCGTACTCGTATTTATAATCAGTTTGAAGCGGTAGCCCAGCAATTTCGCACGAAGTGAGTACCATACTACACAAAACGATGATTGCGAATAAAAACTTATTTATATGTGTCATGATTTTAAGATCGTTAGATGTTAATGATTATGGATTTACTGTTGTGATAGTACTGTCCAAATTCGGATTTGTGATCAAATTGCGGTAGAATACAGGCCAGTACAATTGTTTTTCGTCGGTGTATTTATTCAGTTTTACAGTCGATGTAATGGTCAGGGCAAAATCGTAATAATCATTCATAATAGCCATTGCTCTACCTGTTCGCATTAAGTCGAACCAGCGCTTGCCCTCGCCTATCAATTCGATGCTACGCTCTTTTAAAATGTCAAGCTCCAACTGATTACTCATTCCATTAGGTCCATCGGCTACATAATCGGTAACCGCACGCGTTTGATTGATACCTGCACCAGGAAAATATTCGTTAACTTTCACATTTACACCATTCAAACCAGCTCTATCGCGCACTTTGCGGAGTTCGGCTACTGCATTTGTAATATCTCCTAAACGGTTATAAGCTTCGGCTCTCAGCAGCAAAATGTCGGCATAACGATACATTACAAGTGGAAAGTTTTTAGACTGATCGGCAGAAACTGTTTTAACACCACCATTGTATTTCCAAATTGTTTTTGAAACGGCACTTGCAAGTACGTATTGTGTTGCCTGACTACTACCTCCAGCAACAGTATCAAGTGTATAAGCTTTACGTTTATCATTTTTATAATAAACATCAAACATCCAACCATTATTGGCTTTATAATTTAATGATGGAAGTAATTCTGCTTTGTATGATGAGCCACTGTAAAACCAACTACTAAAAGTGTAGGATGGACTTGTAGGACTCATAAAATTCCAGGCGCCATAATTTATCATGTTGTTTTGGTTGATATAATCCCATTGAAGCACCCAAATATTTTCGTTTTGACTAACAGCATCAGCAGGTGTAAACAGTTTTGAATAATCGGCCGTTGCATTTAAGGCAATGGTAGTACTATTTACCGAAAAGTTAATTGCAGTACTGTAATCCAAGGCCTTTTGATACTCATGACGCCACATGTAAAAATCGGTAGCCAACGCATACAAAGCTGCGGTTGAGAATTTGCTTTTCTCAACTTTACGACTACCACTTGACGTACCAGACAAATCAGCTTTCACCAACGAAGAGTCAATATCTCTAGCTATTTGATCGAGAATAAGTGCTTGAGAGCTTTTGTAAGGATACTCAATATCATCAACCGTAATAGTAGGTTTTAAAACCAAAGGAGCATCACCCCAAATACGTGCGATATTAAAATAGGCAAATGCACGGAGGAAATAAGCCTCAGCAATATAGTGTTTTTTCTTAATCTCATCGGTTAAAGGCACTTGCGGAATATAATACAAGCCATAGTTAGCTACGTTGATGATAGAGTACCAACCAGTCCAGTTCGACGGACCCATTTGATTGGTAAGCACATTGAACGTAGTACCTAATGTATTGGTTGTCGACAAAGGAGCCCAATTTTCGCATCTACCTTCGTACCACGATGTATAGCCGTAGTTATAAGTTGATTGAATAAAGCTGTAAGCTGAGTTTAAGGCAGAGCGTACATCGTCATCCGTTTTCCAGTACTTATCAGTAGATAAATCGCTTACGGGCTGAATATCTAAAAACTCGTCCATACATGAACTGAACGACAAAACAGCTGTAACGAGGATTAATATTGATTTTTTCATCTGTTTATATTTGTTTTTTTAAAGGTCAGATGGAACTTAGCATGTTAAAATAATAACTATCTCAAAAGTTAAAAATAATCTTAACATGTAAGTTTCATAATTCTGTTATAATAATTGTTTCGAACAATGGATTTAGAAATTGAGGTTTAAACCAAAAAGAATACTTTTTGACCGAGGATACATATTCACATCCATACCATAATTATATCCACTGGCTGCCATTTCGGGGTCAAACATTGAATAGTTGGTCCAAGTAAAAAAGTCTTGAAGCATGCAATATACATTAAGCGATTTTACACCAACCGATTTTAGCATTTTCTGAGGTAAGTCGTAACCAAATTTGATGTTTTTTAGTCGAATATACGAACCATCTTCAATCCACAAACTACTAGTCTGACGTGTATTTTCAACTTTGCTATCGTACAAAATAGGGTATTTTGCATTGTCGCCAGGAGCTACCCACGATTGCGCCACAATACGAGGATCGCCACGTGTAATAGACGACAACACCCAGCTGTTGTTGCTAGCAACCGAACGTTTGTAAATATCGTTTCCGAACGAAAAACTAAAGAAAGCGCTCAGGCTAAAGCCTTTGTAAGTGATGCTATTGCTAAACCCTCCTGTAACAACTGGAGCTCCGTCTCCAATAACCTGACGGTCGTTTTCGTCAATCACACCATCTTTGTTTACATCATCCCAGTTTACATCGCCACCAGCAAACACTTTACCTGTAGAGCTTGCATATTTCTTTTGCTGACGCTCGCCGGTATAGGTTTGTCCGTTAAGTTGATATTCAACAAATACCCCAGCTTCGTTAAAAATTGGCGTCAATTGATTCCAATTCATATCGTAGTTATTCGACTCGCTATATGGAAATATATTTAGCGCTTTGTAACCATACATCGTACCAAGAGCAAAACCTTTGTCGATTACATACATATCGTTTGAATACAATCGACCTCCAGGAGGTACCGACGAAATCTTGTTTTTGTTAAACGTTAGCGCAATACCCGTTTTCCATTGTAGTTTTTTTGTTTGGATATTAACCGTATTGATAGCAAGTTCATATCCTTCGTTGTCGACACTACCAATATTTCGGAATACCGTGTTAAAACCACTTGTTTCAGGGATAGTAATACGGAATAAAACATCAGCAGTTTGTTTTTTGTAATAATCGGCAATAATTTCAACACGCGATTTGAACAAACGAATGTCGGCTCCAAAGTTCACCTGTTCGGTTGTTTCCCAACTTAAATTTTTATTTTCGAGCTGACTTGGATAAAAACCAGGCTCTGAAGCGTACACATTTAAGGTGTACATACCTTGCCACGGGAAGTTAGACGCACTCTGATTACCCGTTTTACCATAACTTAAGCGGAATTTAGCATCTTCGAGAACAGGTTTAGCAAATTGCATAAATTGCTCATCAGATAAACGCCATCCCACCGATGCCGATGGAAATACACCATAACGTTTGTTTAATCCAAAACGCGAAGATCCATCTCTACGAATATTGGCATTAAACAAGTATTTACCTAAATAACTGTACGACACGCGTCCAAATACAGATGCAGTAGCGTTACCCGTTTCACGAGAGTTGGTGCTTGATTTCGCTTTCAAATACGAATACGAAATTGGAAGGTTATCCGATACGTTTCCTGTTACATCCAACGTAGTTATTTTCGAATTATATTTTTGATAACTTAAACCAGCCATTGCTGAAAAAGAGTGTTTGCCAATAGTTTGACTATAAGTTAACACATTTTCATTCGTCCAAGTAAAATTGGTTGTTGTAATGTTCATCGAATTTCGAAGGAAAGACAAATCAAGTATAGCCGGATTGAAGTCGTTGTATAAACTATTCGATAAATTAGCCGAAATACTTGGTTTAAATGTGAAGTTTTTCCAGAAACTAAACACTACAAATTGATTCATATTTAAATCGTAAATATCGGTATCAGCAGCACCAAGCATTGCCTCGGCCATTGGGTTAGCTCTACCCCAAATTACGGGCGAAAAGCTACCATCTAGTTCGTAAATTGGATAGTTGGCTGGCCTTGTAAGTAGCTCAATTCGAGAGCGAGATGATGCAGTACGTCTATCTGTACGTGCTAACGAAATACGGCTGCCAATTGTCAAAAATTTGCTTGGAGTATAATCGACATTTGAACGTACAGTCATTTGTTTATTATAGGTATTAATTTGGATACCTTGATCGTTCAAATATCCAGCTCCAACGTAGTACTTCAAGGTATTGGTAGCACCCGCAACACTTAAATCCACTTTGTGCGTAGGAGCATTTCGGAACAACAAATCCTGCAAATAATTATCTTGCATAAACACTGGATTATAGGTATCCACGTTTTCGATGGCTGTTGAGGGCATTGCACCGGTAGCATAATTACGCATATTTACATAATCAATACCTTGTTGACGGTTCATTGCCGGAATTTTATGGGCAATACTTGAGTTGCGAAACGAGTAATTAACAGCTATTTTGGGAGTACCTACTTTACCTTGTACGGTTGTAATAATCATAACACCATTAGCCGACTTAGATCCATAAATAGAAGCCGACGCAGCATCTTTCAACACCTCCACCGATGCGATGTCGTTCGGGTTAATATTATCAATGCTAGTCACTTCCATACCATCGACAATAAACAAAGGGTTGTTAGCACCATCTTCGGTTGATAGCGAAGATGCACCACGAATGGTTACCGACGATCCAGCACCAGGCTCAGACGAACCCTGAATAACCAAACCAGCCACTTTACCTTGCATAGCTTCCAATACGGTTGAGGTTTTACTCCCGTTGATATCTTCGCTACTTATCGATGTGATAGCACCTGTTAAATCACGCTTTTTCATGGTTCCGTAACCAATTACAACTAGCTCTTCGAGGTTTTGATTGCTCGATTGTAACACAATTTTATAGTTCGTATTTTTCTGTATTGACACCGATTTTTTATCATATCCAATATAGGATATTTCGAGCGTTTTGGCTTCAGCGGGAAGTTGGAGGGTAAACTGACCATCGATATTTGTAACTGTACCGAGGTTTTTCACTTCTTTTACAGTTACAGTAGCTCCAATAATCGCTTCACTCCCATCGGTAACTGTTCCAGTAATTTTTACTGTTTGAGCTTCCACTTGCCACGACAGCAGCAAGAAGCTTGCAATAAGTAAAGGGATGATGTTCCTGAGTTTCATTCTGTTTTTTAACATTATGTATTGTGTTATAAGGTTGATTTATTATTTGTTACGACGCACCGACGAAGCTGACGTTGTAGGGTCGATGTACAAAAGTTTATCGTCAAAAGCAGTTGATTTCTGAATACGTAGTCGATAATACTTATACGTTGTATTGCTGTACGAAATGGATCTAAAGATGATACCATTCTTAAAACTAACACCTGTTCCATAATCGGCATCATAACTCACCGGCACTTTGTATACCGAATAAATAAGCGTTGAATCGTATGCAGGCCCATCAGTTGTAGGGTCGTAGGCTTTGTTGGCATCCTTTACAGCCAACGATTCGCCAAACGGACCATCGGCATTACAAGGACCATAAATAGATGATTTGTAAGATGTTAAATTGTTTAAGCTAAGCGAAATGCGCAGTTTCGTAGAGTCGGCAGTGTTTGGCAAATAAATTACAGCATCGTACGGTTTACTCCAAGTTCCATTGTTAGAACCAATCATAAACGATGCTTTTACAGGTGCTCCTGTAATTTTATCGATTACGTTTGGAATTGTGGCCGTAAAAATTTGGCTATCAGTATATACAAATTTCTTTAAACGAACTATTTTATACTTTGAAGTTTTACCACTTTCGGCAATAACAGTGAGGTAATTGATCGAATCTAAATCCATGGTTGTGAAATTTGCTGGTTCGCAACGTGCACCAATGCCTAAAACAACCTTAAAAGTCATTGCTGAATCAACAACATGTTTAGGCATGTTTATGTAAATAATTTTGTTTGCTTCATCAATACAAGACTTATTGCCATAATCTGCGGCATTTAAACTTGGAACAGCAACAAAATCGACTACAACATCATTATCGATATTGGGCGCCGACGGAATTCTGAATTCCATTACGTTACGCGCATTAAAGGGAGGTCGCTGCGAGAGAATTTCATCCATTGTAAGCTCTGGGTGACAGCTTGTAAATGCTAAAATAAGTGAGATAAATCCCACAAATAGAAGTGTTTTTTTCATTACTAGTATATTTAATTTAACGTGAAATACAATAATTAGACACCTATGCGGATAAAAACCCCTAACGAGTTTAAATATATTATTTTAAAATTGAATGATTTTTTTTCGAGAATTGCTTTGCTAAAAACAAGCTCCCGATTAGCGAGAAAGCTTAGCTATCCGTTAGCACAAAAAAAGAAGAGCTTGCCATAGCAATGACAAACTCTTCATTTAAAAATGATTATAGTGAGACGAAAAATAAGAAAATCGGTTTGATTGATAGTATTATTTGTCTGAAGTTATTTTAAACACATAAATAGGTATCGTTTTTATGGCTTTTTGGGGCATATCAATCTGCGTACCTTGGGCTGTTTGTTTCCAATTAATTACCCCTTTATATCCTAATAACTGAATTTTTTTTATTTTAAAATCGTTTAATTTCAACGATTTAATTAAAACTTCTTTTTGACGCCAACTGCGTGCAATAGCATATAAATCAGACCCCTTACTAGTAAAACGAATATCTTGTACCACATCTTTCGGAGTTCCATCGAACACGGCATCTTTTTCGTCGGCTTTAAAGCCTTGCTGCGTTTGGTAGGCCGAAGCATCGGCATTTTCGCCGTAAACTTTCCAAGGCTTGGTGCCGTACATAGCTTCACTGTTGGTTTTTAACCAATTACCAATTTCAGTCATGCGGCTCAGGTTTTCGGCTTTGATAACACCTTCGGGCGTTGGGCCGACGTTAAGTAATAAATTGCCGCCCTTACTCACCGCATCTACCAATAGTCCGATAAGTTTTTCGGTCGATTTATACAAAGTGTCGGTTTTTACATATCCCCAGTTGCGCGACATGGTGATGCAAGTTTCCCAAGTGCCAGGTATTATTTTGTCGCCGCCTTTTTGTTCCAACACGTCATAATCGCCAAATCCATTGCCCACGCGCTCGTTCACGATGCATTTCGGATCTAAGGTTACTATTAGCTCTTTCAGCTCCTTACTTTGTTCTTTACTTATCAATTCGGGCGTATCGAACCACACAATTGCTGGTTTGTATTGCGTTATCAGTTCAGTAATTTGAGGTTTTACTTTTCGTTCAAAGTATTTCGAAAAGTCTTTGGCATCTTCGTTAGGGAAATCCCAGAAATTACTTCTACCCGCCTTTTTAGGCCAATTTGTAGGCACATCGGGGTCGTGCCAGTCGCGACCAAGCGAATAGTACACACCAAATTTCACATCCAATTTGCGGCATGCATCGGCTAATTCTTTTACCGGATCGCGCTTAAAATCCGTGATATTCACAATATTAAAGGAGCTACTAGGCGAGTTATACATCGCAAAACCATCGTGATGCTTGGTGGTAATTACAATGTATTTCATGCCAGCATTTTGGGCCGCACGCACCCATGCTTCCGCATTAAAGTCAACTGGATTAAGTGTTTTGGCAACCTTTTCGTACTCGACTATTGGAATTTTGGCGTAAAGCATTACGTGTTCGTTGTACCCTGTTTTGCCATTCCACTCACCTGCAATTTTTGAATAAACTCCCCAATGTATAAACATTCCAAACTTAGCATCCTGAAACCAAGCAAGTTTATCGCTCCCATTATTTGCAGTTAATTTAACAGCACAAAAACTGACTAACAATAAACTAATTATTGATAAAAAAATCTTTTTTGATATCATATTACGAATCATTTACCACTTAAATTTATTACTTAATACATATTGTTCATCCATCAATTTCGATAATATTTGTAGCATGGACGGATTCGATGCCGCGAGATTATTCTTTTCGCTCAAATCATCTTTTAGATTATACAATTCGAAATAGGCTTTTTCGGGAGTTTTCACATTGAATTTGATCAACTTCCAGTCGCCCGACAAAATGGCCTGTTTGCCTCCTTGTTCGTAAAACTCCCAATAAAAAGGCTGGTGCTTTTTGCTTTGCTTTTTGCCTTTTAAAGCAGGCAGAAAAGAAACGCCATCCGTTTCGGAAGTGGGTTTTACACTAGCAGCTTCGGCCAATGTAGGCAGCACATCCCAAAACGCAATGGGCTGTTTGCTCACCGAACCGGCCTTCACTTCTTTTGGCCACTTAACAATCATAGGTACGCGTATGCCACCTTCGTACAAGTCGCGCTTTACACCGCGTAAACCACCTCCACTGTTAAAAAACTGTGGATCGGCTCCACCTTCGCGGTGTGGACCATTATCGGAACTAAAAATAATAATCGTGTTTTCGTCTAACTTCAAATCGAGCAATAGCTGATTTAATTTCCCCACTGTGGAATCTAACCGGCTTACCATGGCCGCAAACGTAGCATGAGGTTTTTCTTGTGGCGAATAGTCGCCCTTGTGGGCTTTTTCGGGCATAAAACTAGTCTCGTAAGCAGTACGATAGTCGGTAGGAATTTGCAATTCGGCATGCGGAATGGTTACCGCCAGATAGAGGAAGAATGGTTTTTCGGCATTGGTCTTGATAAACTCAACTGCTTTATTTTCGAACAAATCATGAGTGTACACCTTTTTGCCTAAAACAATCTCGTTGCTATTCTCGTGAATATATTCGGGGTAATACCAGTGCGCATTAGCTTGGCCCAGATAACCATAAAAATAGTCGAAACCCTGTTTGTTGGGATGCCCTTCGGAACCAACGCCACCCATGCCCCATTTGCCGATGCAAGCGGTGGCATAATTACGGGTTTTGAGCAATTCGGCTATGGTTACTTCGCTGTCGGGCAGCGAAGTATCGTATAATTTTCCATCACCCCCTTTTTCGTTAATATTGCCACGTATTGCTGCATGTCCCGTGTGCTTACCAGTCAGCAAACTGCATCTCGAAGGTGCACTTACGGTACTTCCACTGTAATTTTGTGTAAATCGCATTCCATCATTTGCCAAAGCATCTATATTAGGTGTGCCGAATTTTTGCTGTCCGTAACAACCTAAATCGCCATACCCCAAATCGTCGGCAAGGATGTAAATAATGTTTGGCTGCGTGGGCTTTGTTTGCGCCACCACGGCTTGTGAAATAGTTATTGGTACAATACCTACCAGAAAAAGGCGATTATTATTCATTATACACAAATATTTTTTAGTGATTTTTAAATGTACTGATTTAATATTGCAATTTGCAATTACAAAAATACGACAAAGATTTCATTCTGATTCTAAAAAAACGAAGTGCTAGAAATATAGGCATCCTTCATTCAGCTAATTATTTATTTCATATCAAGAGTAGACACCTAACTAAATAAAAACCTTTAAATAAAAGAAGATTATTATTAGTTCAAACTTTTTTAATACTTTTGGAGAGCTATTATCATTCACCGACTTGGATTAAATATTTCAATTTCAATGAATCTATCACACAATCACTTAATCAGTATTAAACAAACACTACTTTTCAATAGCTATGATGTTGTTGGCGAGTGGTGGAATTTCAAGGAAGTAATTAGCCCATTTTCACGCCTTTATCTTATTACCGAAGGAGAAGGATGGGTTTATCACAACAACCAAGAATTTCACCTCACACCAGGAAAACTGTTTTTAATTCCGAAATTCACTTTTCACTCCTATAAATGTAAAGATAGGATGGCACAGTATTATATGTGCTTTTTTGACGAGACCACAGGTGGGGCAGACATGTTTGACTGTTTGAAATTCAACTACTTGGTAAATGCGCGAATTGAAGATTATGCCCTTTTTAAACGTTTAAATGAATTGAACCCCCATCGCCGAATTATCAATCCAGATCCCGCCACCTACGACAACAAAGAGGCTTTGCATTCGTTTTCGCAACATTTACCCGACGAAAAGATGTCGGAAATAATAGAGTCGCAAGGGATAATGCTTTTACTTACTTCGCGCTTTATTAACGATAGCTGTGATGATAACGACACAAAACGAAAACTAAAAAAACGCTTAAATAAAGTAACGCATTATATTGACCAGCACTTAAATAGGAAAATAAGCCTTGACGACTTAGCGAATGAGGTATGCTTAAGTGCCGACCATCTCTCAACAATATTCAATGAAATAATGGGAATTCGCCCAATGGAATACATCAACCGAAAACGCATTGAAAGGGCACAATTACTACTCATAACTACGAACTTACCCATTTCGGAAATTGCCGAAAAAGTAGGCGTTCATAGCAACACTTACTTTTCCACATTATTTAAAAAACACACGCTTTGTACACCTGAAGAATATAAAAAGCTGCATTATAGAATATAAAAAAAAATCCAAAAGCCAATGTTTCGATATTGGCTTTTGGATTTTTGAGCGTTCGAACGAAACAAGTTTATTTTTCGTCCAATCTTTTTTGAATGGCCTTTTTAATATCGTCGACTGGTGGGATATTCGATACAAACGTAATTTCACCATCAATGCAAAGCGTAGGGATATTGGAAGCACCAATGGCCACCATAAACTCAACACCTTCGGGCGTTTTTACCGAGCGTTCAATGTATTCTACTCTATCGCCGAAAGGCTCACAGGCACGTTTTACAGCCTCTAACATATACTGACAAGGGGCACAACTGGCCGAATCGAGCGTAACTACATCCATTATCACTTTGGACGAACTGCCATAAACAGTTTTATCAATAGGCGTTACATTCATGGTTTTAGCTTCCATAGCACGTACCACATCGCAACGATATTGGTCGGTAATAAGATTGGTAATGGCCAGCAAATTCTCTTTTGGGGTTCCGTAGGCCAAATCGCATCCAGGAGCCAAAATGAAGCCTTTGTTTCCTCCAATATCCATGCAATCAACAGCATTGCGCTCACAATCTTCAGTTGAACCCATCAAAAGTGCAACAGTTAATAGCAGATTTCCACCAAAACTAATTTCATTTTTCAAGCAAATATCTTTCACATATTCCAATGGGATATTTTCGTCAATAGAGATATTATCTGGTTTACAATCACACATCACCTCTATGTTGTGTTGCGCGTGACCGCACACAAAGAATGAAGAATTAAGTCCTTGAGCTTTGATATGATCAAAAACTTCGGTGCAATATTTAGTAACAAATTGCTCAAATTGATCGGCACCAATTTGCGAAGTCATGGGGTCAACCACCGCAATCACATCGCAGCCAGCTTCTTTGTAGTAATCGGTCATGGCGTTACAAACTTCGGTACAGAATGCCATTAGTTTATGCACATAATCCTCATCCATAAACATTTTCATGAATATTTCGGTTCCCAACAAATGCAGCCCCAAAGTAAATGGACCAGTAATTAGTCCGTAGAGTGCTAAATCGGGGTATTTGGCACGCAGTTGTCGCGTAGCTTCCATTACCACCGCAATGCGGCCTTCGGTCGAAGCAGGTATTTTCAAATCTTCTAACTGCACACCGTCCATTAAAGGGTGTGTGTGAACAGCTGGTGGGTTTTCATTAGCCCAAACCAATCCACAGCCCAAACATTCGGCCTCGAGTTGCAAGTCGAACACAATCGGAATGCCGTCAGGATTATAAAGTTCAATGGACTTTGTAACTCCCTCGACAATCAAATCGGTTGATTTTAAATACTCTTCGGCAGTAACGCCAAGCAATGATGCAGCATGAACACCTACAAATGGCACCCAAGGCACACGGCTGGTTTCTTGTAAAGCAAATGCTTGTTGTAATAATTCTTTTCCTCGCATAATATTATTTGTATAGTTTTTTTGTTGTTAAAAGAGGCACTACCCCTATTTATTTAATTATTATCAGTTTACGAAGTATAAATTCAAAATCGATATTCCGTTTGCCAATGGCAATAATTTCGGTAGTGAGCATCGATTTATCGACAGGAGTTAGCGTAGTAGTACCAAAAACCGATTGTATCATAACTGCTTCGCCATTGTCCAATACCAAGTACCCTTTCAATCGGTAAATATCGGAATCAAGCGTGCTGATTAAGTAGTCCAAATTTTTCCGTTTAATGGCGTAAGGCGTTCTAAAAACCTGTGTTTTAATGTCTTTTATTGCCCCTACTGGTTTACCTTCTATCGCCAATGTTTTGTGACTAAACAAACCATCCACTTTAAGATTGCAAAAGCTTGTTAATATAATATTAGCCAGTGGGTTGCTATTTTTAATTTGTTGTTCTAACGTAAATTTATAGTCATCCGAAACCAAATCAATTTTATTCACAATGATATTATCGGCAATCACTAGTTGGTTTTTTACAGCTGGCATAGTTTTCACTTTATCATAATGCTGTGCATCTATCACTGTCCACACTTTTGCTAGATAAATGCGCGCTTGCAAATCATCGTCCATCAGCAATTCGCTAATGGCAATGGGGTCGGCAAGTCCGGTAGCCTCTAGCAAAACCACATCGGGTTGGTAGGTATCAATAAAACTTTTGAGCTGTAATCTGAAATCGGAAAATAAACAGACACAAAAAACTGAGCCTTTGTTTATCTCCATCAAATCGAATCGCCAACCGCCACTTTGTAGTTCCTTTCCATCAATGCCCGTTTCTGCAAATTCGTTCTGAATAACAGCTATGCGTTCTTTATCGGCAAATTGCGAAAGAAAATTTTTGAGAAAAGTAGTTTTACCACTTCCCAAAAAACCAGTAACTAAATGAAAGGGAATAGACATTGTAAATTCAAATTATTTAAGTAGAAATAATATCTTTTCTTTTGTAACAGGTTTGTAAGCCACAAATATCGCAGGCATAAGGCATTTGAATAATTTCGGAACCAAGTCCTACTATGCCACTTACCGATTTTACGGGGTGCATTAAGCAGGAGTCGTTGAGCTTAATACCACATGGATCGGTCGAAAAAATGGAAAACAGAGATTTCTGCTCTCGCACATGCCACCCACAATAACCTGGACTATAGGATTTTGTAATTAAAAATCCATTTCCAAGGGCATCATCCGCAATTTGCGACGTAACGTAACGCACTGTAGCTTCGGCAATTTCAGACCCTAATGCATCAGCCAAAAACTCTTTAACGATATCACCTTCCGCTTTGAGTTGGTGTAAATAATCGTCGTATTCGCTACCAGCTGTTGCTACAAACACCCCAAAGCGGGTTGCTTTTTCTAAATAACCGGCTATAATACTTCCAATTTTCATTGGTATAGCATCTATTTCGATAAAATGCTTGCTTGTTAACTGACCACTACAAATGCGATAAGCAGCACGAGGCTTGCAAATTTTATTGGCATGATCAATTATTTGTTCCAATTCGGCCAAAATTTGCTCATCAGGCTCATTTCCTCCATATCCCAAATTGAGTAGTATCTCTTCTCTGTCAATTTGCAATTCCGAAAAGGAAGGATTGAATTCTTTCATTTGTATAATATTCATTTAAAGCATATCGCTTAAATAACCAAGTGCTATCACATTTAAAAATCAAGCAAGATTCAATGGATATTTACCATATTCACGTACCAATTTCACAATATAATCGTATGTTTTACCGTCCACATCGCTTGATACTGAATGGTCGGACTGAAATATAAATCCACCATTTTTAGCCGCCTGAAGTTTGTACAGAACTGATTCCTTGATTTTCTCAAAATCACCCGTTTCCCAAATCTGAATATCGTTGTTGCCACAATACCCCATTTTGTCGCCATACTGTTTCTTAAGCTCCACAGCATCCATCCCAGCTTTTACTTCCAATGGATTATACGCATCGAGACCCATCTCAACAAAATCGTCGAAAATAAGTTTCACATTACCACATCCGTGATAAATAACCGGCAAATTATGTTTGTGGCATTCTTCAATCATGGCTTTTACCCATGGTTTAAAATAGGTACGCCAGTATTCGGGATCAAAAAGCATCGTTCGCGTGTATGCCACATCTCCCCAAATCACAAATCCATCAATTTTTCCATCAGCTGCCGCAATTTGAGCTTTGGTACAGTCGAGGTAAAATTGCCCAATTTTATTAATGCATTCGCCAAACTGTTCGGGATACATTCCCATCCAAAAAAGCGTATTTTCCTGCCCAATTAGTCGTGTAAGGCATTCGGAACATTCGATAACGCTGCCATAAACAGGAAAATCAGGGTGCAATTTTTGTATTGTTTCAGTCCATGCAGGTGTATTGCGTTCAAAACCATCACCCACTCCAGCTATCTGATTATCACCAGCTTCGAAATAACGACGTCTATCATAAGGATCGTCAAATTGTAAAGCTTCAAGTTTTTCGATGGTATCAATCTCGAAAGATTCAAATTCGGGCATTTGAATATCAAAACGTTTGCACATTGTGGCACCAAATCCTGTTTTAACTTTCACCTTAAATTCGTCTTCGTAAATGGTTTCGAAAGAGCGAATATGCGGATCTAAATTGGGGTTGGTAACTATCCAATCCAAATCGTAATAATAGTACGGGCTAGCATCGGCGGGCAGATTTAAATCTTTACGCCAACGTGAGACAAAACTACCCCAAAAAAAATCGCTAATTGGAACTCTGTCTGGCTCTTCGTGGCGAAGAGCTTTGTTCATTCTGTCTAGTTTTGCCAAACAGTTTGCACTTCGTGTCATGTGATTAGTAGTATTAAAAAAAGGTTGTGTAAAAAATAGGAGGAGTAGCTCTCCTCCTATCACGTATTAGTTCATTGCCATTAACTCTTTGGCTGTTTGTACGGCACTATTGGCATTGTCGCTATAACCGTCGGCACCAATTTGGTTCGCAAAATTCATGTTTAGTGGTGCACCACCAATCATAATTTTCACTTGATCTTTAAGTCCAGCTGCTTCCACGGCTGCTACTACTTCTTTCATGTAATTCATGGTGGTAGTAAGTAATGCCGACATACAAATAATATCTGCATTATGCTCTTTCACAGCCTCTACGAACTTATCGCTTGAAACATCGACACCTAAATTAATCACCTCAAAACCGCAACCCTCGAGCATCGATGCAACCAAATTCTTTCCAATATCGTGTAAGTCGCCTTTTACAGTTCCAATTACTACTTTGCCCATCGAACTAGAAGTATCGCCTTTCAAAAGCGGTTTCAACAAATCAAGTGAGCCTTTCATGGCACGAGCCGACATTAATAAGTTTGGAACATAAGCACGTCCTTCTTGAAAACGCTGACCCATCTCTTCCATTCCCTTAATCATGTAGTCGTTTATAATTTCCTGAGGATTAACACCTTCCTCAATTGCTTCTTTTGTAATAGCTATTGCTGGTTCTAATTTACCATTTACAATAGACTCGTATAATACATTCAAATCTGCCATAATTCTTATTATTTTGATTTTTAAAAATTTTTGTTTTAATTATTCAGGATTACTATAAACTCGTTTCATAAGCACCCATTCCAGTTTGTGACCGGGTAGTGCTTGCTGAAACTGGCTCATTAATGCCCCCCATTCAGCTTGACGTTCATAGGTGCCCATTTTTTGCCATGCCTCGTCCAAGTCTACATCAACAGGCATTTCGCAAATCATAAACAGTCGGTTATCAACATTATAAATATCCATAACCTCCACGCCTGCTTTTTTAATACCTTCACCAATTTCATTCCAATAATGCTCGGGCGAATGATATTTTAAATACTCCTCGATGAGCGCTGGCTCATTTTTCAAATCCAATGCCAAACAAAACCGTTTATAAGGAGATGGATATACTCTAACTAATTCTTCGTTCATTGCTTTAAAATTTAATACGTTGAAAATAATAGTTATGAATTAAACAAGCCAATAATAAAGGTGCCCACAATAATAACTCCTAGTGAAAGAAACATGATCATTCTGGTTTTTGAAGGAATTCCTTTCCATTCACCTTTGAACAAGCCCCATAGCATAGCAATAACGATGGTAAAAGCCATAAGTATTCCCCAAGCCGCAAATGTATATTGACCTAACATACTTTTGCCTGCACCAAAGAAAATAAATTGTAGATACCAAAGTGAACCAGCTAAACCTGTCATAGCTATATTCTTAAAGCTAACAGCAAAACTGTAATTTTTGAATTCCACCAAGGTTTTGTTTTTGATCATCAAATAAGTACACCAAACCAAAGTGGTTACAAATGTGCCAAGCAACATAATAAGCATAGTTGGATTACCACTAAAAAGTGGATTTGTTCCACTTTCGATCGCTAACTGACTCACTCCATTGCCTTTTTCGATACCAAGCGACATAGCCGAAGCTAACACACCCGTTAACAAAGCAGCAATCACACCTTTTTTGAAGTCAAACTCACTTGATTCATCTTTCGCTTTTTTAGAATTAAATTGGTCTTTTTGATAGCCCGCAATTGCTATTCCTGCAATACCTACAAGCGAAATAAGAATACCGAGCAACACCATATTCCCATTAAAAGTATCAATAAGCATCCCAAAACGGCCATCTAAAGCTGGTGGAACAAGTGTACCAATGGCAGCCATTAATCCCAACGACAAAGCATAACCGAGCGACAAGCCCAAGTAACGCATTGAGAGTCCGAATGTTAAACTACCGATACCGTACACAGCTCCCATTACAAAAATTGCCCAGAAATCGGATGAAGGTACCGATGTCATTAATTGTCCAAAATCATTTACCAAAAGTAAACATACAATAATTGGAAGCACAATAAAGGAAAATAAACCAGTCGACAACCAGTAATTCTCCCATTTCCAACCTTTTATGCCGCCAAAAGGAACTGCAAAACTACCGGAAGAAAATGCTCCGATAAATATTAAAAATAAACCTAGAATTGTTGTCATCTTTACATTTACGATTTTTTCATTTACGATTTACAATTTAAATAATTATAAAGCTTAGCTCTACTTCACCAAAATAGAAAAGTTTATAATTAACAATACAATTACACATCCCTGCCATTTATCGAGAAGGGCTTGGGATAGTAGCTCCCCTTCAAGAATTAAGGCTATTGTATTCTTTTACAGCATCATACATGGCCACAATATTCTGTGGTGGTACGTCGGGTAAGATATTATGAACGGTATTGAAAACAAATCCGCCACCTTTGGAGAAAATTTCCATGCGTTCCAACACCTGCTCACGAATTTGTTCGGGCGTACCCACATTGAGTGTGCCCACAGTTTCGATACCACCGCCCCAGAAAGCTACTTTTTCGCCAAATTCTTTTTTCAAATAATCGGGCGCCATATTGGCACAATTGGTTTGTACAGGATTAATAACTTCAATGCCCGCATCAATTAAACCAGGCAAAAGCAATGAAATAGAACCGCATGAGTGAATGAAAGTATGCATTGAGCTATGCTCTTTTACATAATCGCAAAGAATTTTATGACGTGGTTGGAATAATTCGGCATAGGTATCTGGTCCCATAAATGGGCCGGTAGTCATACCAAGGTCATCGCCAAAACGGATAATATCAACTACATCGCCTAAATAATGACACACCTTTTCGAGTGTTGCCAAGTGGCGTTGCATCAATGCATCGAGTAGTTTTTCAACTTGTTCTGGTTCGCATAGTAAGTCCATCAAAAAATTATCCATGCGGCGAAGGAATGTACCCCATTCAAATAGGTTACAGCCGCAAACAATCATCAATGCCTTGTCGGTATTTTCGCGCAACCAGAGCGCTTTTTCGCGCAACTTTGGCCAAAAATCAGCATCCGAAGCATGATCCCAAGGGCTGTGAGCATAGCGAGCCCAAAGAATTCGACCCATTTCGGCATCTAGATCATCGTAATTCTCAGGATATCCATCCAAATAAGGGAAATAGGTTTGATCAAAAAAAGTGGCTCCTACAGGCATGTGAGCCAACTTTGTGGTTCCGTCGGCATCATAAGTTACGTACGAGCCATCGGGCTGCAATTCGGGTTTAAACCAAACGGGATAATAAGCCGTATCGCCATTAGCCATCGTAATTGGATACCAATCTTCGTCTTTGTCGTTAAACATGCGGCCAATATCGAGCACATCCACACCAAATTGGTCAAGAATTGACATATCAGGCTGTGCTAACTGCTGTACCACATCGTAGATGCGCACGGGCAGGTCTTTTCCTAAATGTTTTACGAGGTTGCTATACGCAATGGCAGAAATGCCAGAACTGGGAGTTGCGCCTAAATCTACAGGCACTTGGTCGGGTTGCTTATGGCAAATAGCCGCAAGCACTCTTTCGCGTGAAGTCATGTTGTATTTTTATTACAAAAGGTTATGTATAAATGCAAAATTCTTATTTCTCAAATTCATAATCAGCGGAAAAACAACGGTTTCAACCCATCAAATTATCTTTGCAGAAATTTAAAAATACATCTACATGCAAAAATAGCAATTGGCATACGAAAAGCATTTACAAAAATCCGTGTTTGTATTTAAAAATTCCGTGATTTAGGAATTAAACAACGATCCACACAACTACTTTCTATCCAAGGTAACCCCCATCAGCCCAATTACCACTTCGTTCGCAATTGATTTAACAGTCAGCGATTTCAGTTCTTTGCTTATTTCTAATGGTAAATCCAAAATAATGGCTCCACCCCCATCAATCAAACGCGCGTCGAGTGCTTCGCCTTGAATGTCTTTTTCCAAATTGCGAGCAACTTTTCCATTTTTCAAAACTACCCGATAAGGACGAGCTGCATTCATTTTGTACGAAAAATCATCGGTAAAATAATCACGTTCGATAGGCGCCCAGTTTTCGGGGTTTCGTAAATTCAAGACACTTTCACTACCATCTGTATATCTTACAGTTACCAGACCGTTTGTCATGCGGCTTTGCATGTGATTGGTAGAGCCAGCCATTAGCAAATAGGCATGACTTGCCTTGCCTGTGAGCGGAACCGAGATAGAATCAGGATAATTGTCCCACAGCGATGTAAAGGCAATATTGGCTTTTTCAGCAGCATTTGGCGTAGAGAATTTCAATCCAAATGGCGTTTCAAACAAATCGTTTTTAGCTGATGCTCTAAATCCACTATCGTTCACCTGCACAATGCGAAGTGGCACACACCAATCGCCCATGCCTTGTAGCGGCAGTTGCAGCGTAGTGTAAGGCGAGCGTGGCGAAAGGTATTTTTTTGGTGCAAAAATATTATTCACTTTGTCGTTGAATGCAGAGTTGATAGTGACGTTTTCGAATGTTGCATTTGGTTTTAATGGCAATGTCCAGTTAACGAGTTGTTCGGTATAAGTCAATCCATTATCTGCTACAAATTCGGCATTATTTGTTCCAAAAACGGCAAATTCTGTTGAAACCTGAATCAAATCAGAGCTTGAGTTTGGTTGAATACTTAGCTTTCTAACAAAGGTATTTCCGCTATTTTTACCCACCGTCAAAGTTCCCAAAATAGCTTTGTCCGAATTATTTCTGAGGTATAAATTCAGATTTTTAGCATCTTCTGAATCACCCGAAACGATTTCAATTGCATTTTTCAAACTTACATGAACAGGCATCCACCAAGTCATTTCGCCTTGCTGAAGCTGTGCAAAGAATGTACGTTCGCCACCTTCGCCGCTGAGTTTTAGCTGCAATTGCGAACCATCAGTTTTTTGTTCTGCAATAATGGATTGTGGGTCGTTCAAGCCCAAAATTTTAGCACCTAAATCAATTGTTTTTGTTTCGGAAAAAGTCGTTTTAAGCTTTTTGGGCTCTGTGTTGATGGCATTTCCAGCCCAAGATATGGCAACCGTATTTTTTGCATTTGCCGGAAGTTCAATTTCGAGCAATGGTGCGCCTACATTTTCAGCCAATAGCTTGTATTTGGCTTGTTTACCATTTACTTTAATCGCTTTTATCTTGTCGGATTTTGCTCTTATTTACAGGTTTATAGTCAACAGTTTTTCATGTTTTTGAGTAATAATATAGGAACTCTGTTGTTTTGCATATTTAAAATCAAAATCGAGATAAGGCAAGTTAAATGTCGCAAAATCCCATTGATCCGGGAATCCAGGTTTTACAATCATTTTGCCATGTACAGCATCGGAGCGCAACCCGATAAGTCCTTCCACCAACACACGCGAAGCGATACCCACCACATCCGAAAAATCGCGGTAACTCTCATTTCGACTGGCAGCATTGTAAATGGATAACATCGGGAAATTTCCTGGACTTGAACCACAAAACTGATTGTCCATCATTACCGAACGTAGCAATCGGTAGGCTTCGTCGTTGCGCCCGCCCTGCCAATAAGCCAATGCCGTGTGCAATTGCTCAGCTGGTGCAACATTATTTATCGACCAATAATATGGCATCCAGTTAGTGGTTGTTACGGCATGAAATGTTTCATTTCCCAGGCCTTTGACTTTAAAGGGAATGTGTGGTATTTGCGTATCCACATAACGTAAGGTTTGATATTGCTGAAACTGATCAGCAATTTCGGAATCGATGGAGTGATAAACTGTCCATAAACCAGCCGATTCGTGCGTATGTTTTAAGCCCAGCGCATCCACAAATTCGGCATAATGGCCTTTGTCTTTGAGCCACAGTTTGGCGTTGATGGCTTTCAGAATTCTAGCTGCTTCCTGTCGGTAAGGGGTGGCATCTTTGCCAATAAGCGCAGCCAAATCGGCAGCACGTTTGTTGTGAAAATAATTGTAAGCCGACGAATGAGTTACGCCGCCACCGCTGTACTGTAGTGCATCGCTTGCCCAAATACAGGCAAAAGCATCGTAAAGCCCATCGTTATCGGTATCGAACGTCCGTTTTTCCCATGCTAAATGCCGCTCAATGGTTGGCCACAGTTGTTTGGCAAAAGCCAAATCGCCAGTATGGTAAATGTGGCGTACGAGCGCATCAGTATACGCCAAATTCATGTCGTAGAAACTTAGACTAGCTAATTCTGGGCTATTTGGATTTGGGCAGATATAACCACTGCTAAACATGGAATTTCCAATACGCATTTTTACCCGACCGAAACTCATGGCCGTATCCATTTCAACTGGCCCCGAAGTAGGTTTAAGTAGTTGTGAGTTGGCATAAGCCAAATAATGGGTTTTAGCACGATCGTACCAACCAAGCGTAGTGCCGATATAAGCTGCTCTCCAACCTGGAATGCGAATACGCCACGAAATAGCGCCATGTAAGTACGATGGATCCTGCCAAACGCCATCGCCGGCTGCTGTTAGTGCACCACCCATGGCATTCAGAAATTTGTCGGGTGTGTTTATCAACAAACGCGACACCAATGCAATCCGTGTATTTTCGGCTTCAACAAATAATTTTGGCAACAAATTGGTAGCTACGAATTGATTATCAAGACTGTTATAAACTGAAAAATAAAGCGGTTTGTTTTGTTGTAAAGCTACTTCGGCACATAAAATGGGAGTTTTTGGCGCATCCGTATTGTCTGATAGTGCTTTTGCCGAATTTGCAGCACTTATATCCTTCAATTTTAGCGAAGCATTTATCGGAAATGTACCATAAATAGTGCGACCCGTTGTAGGTACTTTGTCTACTAAATGCGAACTCTTACTGATGACCGTTTTTTGACCAAATTTGAGCGAAAAATTATTTTTACTTAGCTGGTATTCATTCCCATTACAGTTTTTTGCTTTTAAATAAAAACAATCGGCTGCATCTACATTGCGCTCACCAGCACGTCGGAATACTTCATTCGAAGCACCTCCATAAACAGCAATTACGCGAATATCGTTGATTTTCTGTCCATCAATTTTCAATATCACACCTTCTTTGTTGGCCATTGCCAACACTGTAAGTTGTAGCTTACCGTTGCCCAGTATTGGGTCGGTAAAGTTGTAAATCATCGATCCCGGACGATAGCGCGTTTCAATTTGCGCAGCGTCGGCCAACCAAATTGCATTTTCACCTTGCACCAACGCAAATTTCAGGTTTCCACCCATACCTGGCAGGTAAAGCGCAAACTCCGGTACATCACCAGCTTCCACACGGAACTCGGTATTTACACCGTACAATGCGCGGTTAAATTTATTTTTACCGTTTTGTATGACATAATCACCATTATCGGGCTGATAACGGAGTGTACGGTTGGCGTTCCATTCTTGTGCTTGTAAAGTTGAATTTGCAATAAACAACAACAAGAAAATTGAAATCGAGAATTGGAATATCCTGATTGACAATGGTTTCATAAGAATTACGAGTTTGATTTATTTTACTGTTCGATGGGTGTTAATTTTATTCCTTGCAAACTTTCCTTTTCAAATTTACCTTCGAGCAACGAAACGGTGAGTTTCTTTTTACCCGCAGTTTTAAATGTCACCCAACCAAAAGGTAATGTATGGTAAATGCTTGATGAATTTTGCTGATTTTGAATGCTTTCACCATCGCTAGTGTCAATTTTCCATGCCAAACGACCGTCGCCAGCATATTGGAGCTCCACCAAATAATCGCCTGGTTTTAAAACATCAACTGTCCAAGTTGCTTTCGAGTCTTTTGTCCATTTCTCCACTTGCATAATGCTTTTCCATTCGCCAAATTTTTCCATCCATTGCTTTTTCTTTAAAATGCAATTCTCAACTTCAGCAAAATAGGCCGAATAATAGGTTGGTAAATAGGGATCGATCGTTGGGCTTTCGTCGACACAAATTTCGTTTTTGAGCTCCATTTCAATCACCGAAACAAACTTTTCGGGCGCAGCAGCAGGTAGTTTAATCACCACTGCATTATCGAGGCGTTCATATTGTAATTTACTGTTTTTCGCATTCAGGAGTTTAAGCGATTTGATGTCGCTTTTCAACCCAGGCAACCACAACTCACCATTCGCACTCCACTCGTAAACAAGCACATACAGCTTATTCCCTTTACATACCACATCGCCCCACGAAAACTTATGCGGCCATGGCGATGCTTCCACACTGTATACCACTTGTGGGTATTTCTGTATCCATTTACCAGCAGACAACAGAATTTTCTCAGCTCGTTCGGGAACTGTTCCGTCGGGACCCGGAGGAACATTCATTAAATAATTACCTCCGCGAGCCACTATCGAAAGTAAATTAGTAAGAATCAGCTTCGGACTTTTCCAGTTTTCGTCGTAGTAGGCCCATCCCCACGAGTCGTTGGTTACATCGCACGATTCGGATAATCCGTCGATGCGTTTTTGCGGCACTTCCATATCGCCACCTCCTTTGTAGTCGCCCATATTATTGCCAATACGTCCATTGATAAACGCATTGGGTTGATTTTTGCGAACCACATCCACCAATTCCTGTGTATGTTTTGGCGAAATAAGCCCCGGCGTATCAAACCAAATCAATGCCAATGGACCATATTCAGTCGTTATTTCGTTTACCTGCGGAAGACTTTTGGAATAAAAATACTCATCGAACGATATGGAATCGCCCGCGGCATTGGTTTTAGGCCCCATAGAGCCTCCAGGAGTAGTCCAATCCAAATTATGCGAATAATAAAACCCAAGCCCGACACCCTGTTTAGCACATTCCGCAGCCAACTCTTTCATCGGGTCGCGCCCATAAGGCGAAGCATCCACAATATTGAATTTGCTCACTTTGGAATGATACATGGCAAAACCATCGTGATGTTTGGCGGTGATAACAATGTATTTCATGCCAGCATTTTTGGCGAGCGAAACCAATTTGGCCGCACTAAAATTCACCGGATTAAACTGTTTAGCATAATCCATCATATCCTGCGGTTTGATTTTGAGTTTAGTCATAATCCACTCACTTATACCGTAGTACGATTTATCGTTCCACTTACACCCCAACTGCGAATACATTCCCCAATGTACGAACATGGCATAATTACCGTCGATAAATAATTTTCCGCGCTCGGAATTCGCATTTGTGGCTTTAGCCGTTTTGTCCTGCAAACCCCATTGCTCGTTCATTTCTTTATTTTGAGCATAAGTAATTGACAGCGAGAATAAAAGTATAAATGATAGAATTGATAATTTCATAATTGATTGAATATCTTATTTTATTGAAAATGAATAGACACAAAGATGTTTGTATGTTTCACCAGGTTTTAAAACCGACGAAGGGAAGTTTGCATGATTAGGAGCATCCGGATAGTTCTGCGTTTCCAAAGCAATGCCACAACGGAAATTATGTTTGTCGCCACGCTTACCTACATCTACGCCATCCATAAAATTACCACTGTAAAATTGTATTGCAGGCTGGTCTGAAGTCACTTTCATTACAATTCCTGTTGCGGGCTCTACTACTTCAGCCAACAAGCTTACTTCACCAGTTTTTTTATTGGCTACAAAGTTATGGTCATAGCCTTTGCCATATTTTAAAGCCTGAAAATCTGTTTCGATGCGTTCGCCAATAGCAGTTGGTTTTCTAAAATCGAGGGGCGTATTGCTAAGGTCAGCAATTTCGCCAGTAGGTATCAACAACGAATCGGTCGGGGTGTATTTATCCGCAAAAATGGTCAATACATGCGAATTAGTTGACGCAGCAGTTGTTCCGTGCAAATTAAAATAAGCATGCGAAGTAAGATTCACAACAGTTGGCGCGTCGGTCGTTGCTTCGTAACTGATGGATAAATCATTTTCGTTGGTAAGGGTATAAACTACCTTTACGTTCAGGGTGCCTGGAAACCCTTCTTCTCCATCAACCGATGTGTATGTAAGTTCCAATGCGTCCTCGCCATTTGTTGTTTTGAACTGACGCGCATCCCACACTTTGGTGAAAAACCCATTTGAACCACCGTGAAGTTGGTTGCCATTGTTATTAAGCGTCAGTTGATACTTTTTGCCATCGAGCGTAAATTGTCCTTTGCCAATGCGGTTACCGTATCGACCAACAATTGGCCCGGCACAAACATCGGTAGCATTTAGGTAATCTTTTATCGACGAAAAGCCCCAAACCACATCTTTCATTTCACCCTTATTATCGGGCACCCACAATGCCACAATACGAGCACCGTAGTTGGTAATTTGAACGGTCATGCCAATCTCGTTTTGCAACGTATAAAGAGATACTTTTTTATCAACTAAAACAGTGTCAAAGTTAGTAGCAGGTATAATTTGAACTAACTTTTTACTATTATTACATGAGCTTAAAACAAGCACAAGTAATAGTATTGAAAAGATGTGATTTCTCATTGTGTAACTTATTTAAATGATTTATCTTAAAAACGCCGACACACACCACAATAAAGGCGCTTGACCATGAAGATCGCCCGTGCGTTTTTTGCGATCGAGATAATACTGATAGTCATTTTTTTTGTTTGTACCTTCGCAAATATCCGACACGTCGCCATCTTGGTTGATGTAACCACAAAGCGAGATCCACGCTTTACGAGCAGCAGGAGCGTATATTTTTGCATCCAACCAACCATTTTTCACACCAGTAATAAAAGCAAAAGCAAACATACCCGTACACGAAGTCTCTTTCCAAGCTTTGGGGTCGTCGATAATTTGATGCCACATACCTTCACTATCCTGGTATTTAAGAAGCGAAGCCATCATTTTTTTGTATCCAGCCATAATGCGTGGTCGATACATATTATCCAAAGGCATATCACGCAGAAGCTCGGCCATACCAGCCGCTAACCAGCCATCGCCACGTCCCCAAAAAATGGGCACATCAGGTGCATGATGAAATAGTCCATTCGGTTGTTGCAGTTTATCGAGGTAAGCTACCATATTATGTGCCGCACGGTCGATATACTTGGTGTTACCTGTAGCACGATAAGCTTGCGTTTGAATCATGGTAATCATATACATGTCGTCCATCCAAAAACGCGACTGCCATGAATACCCCATGCTGTACCACTCTTTTTCTTCTGGTTTCAGTTTGGCGTACTCGTCGGCACTGAGCACTTTGAATTGCTCATCGGCCATAAACATTCCCAAATCATACAGCCTTTTATCTTTATTAATAAAATAAGCTTCTAAAGGAATAATGCCATATACATTGTTATCGACATGATTTGCTACCGGAATAAGGTGCTTTTCTTTGTCGAGTATAGGCATTGTACGGTCAACAAGTTTTTGAGCAAGAGCCTTATTTCCTGTTAGTTTTGAGTACGTAAAACCACCATACCAAGTACATACATCAGGATAAACGATATAGGTTACAGGACAATTAAAAAATGTACCCGCTTTTTCTTCTTCGGCACTACACCACCAACCGGTGCTTGAGTATGGGCGCGAAAGAAAACGTTCGGTAACTTTGAGACCCACTTTAACTGGGTCGGCATTACTCGGTAAATTTGTAAATTCCTTAATCGTTTTCGACTTTTGTGCAAACACTGTTGCCGACAAAAAAATGGCTAGAAGTATTAAATTAAGTTGTTTCATTTTCTGTATTTTAAATGTATTCTCGTGTTATTAAAATTATTTATTCAGAACTTTTTTAAGCCTGATTACCAATACTATCAACTTCCGTCAATGAACGAGGGATTGAGTCAAAAAACTTTCCCTCGCCAATGTTTTTTTATTTGATTTTGAATTATTGATTGTTTGCAACAAAAGTATATTTACCAGATCCAACCTTTACTACTACGTATTTGCCCTCGGTGCCAGATACAGTTAAATCTTTGCATGCCGATAATGCTTTACCGCTTTCGGTAATCGCATCAGCCGATTTAGATGGGATAAAAACAGTTGCTGTGGTATTAACTGGCACTTCAACTTCCATTATTAATTGATTTCCATTGATTTTCCAATGCGAAGCGGCTTTTCCGTAACTTGTTTTTAAATCAGCATTCATGTACGTAAAGTCACCACCAAGGTGCGGTTGTACCACAAACTGTTTGTAGGCAGGTGCTGTTTCGCGCAATCCGGCTGCCACGCGGTACATCCAATCGCCAATAGCACCATAAGCGTAATGGTTAAACGAGTTCATTTCCGAGGTTTGGAAACTGCCATCGGGTTTCTGTGCATCCCATCGTTCCCAAATGGTAGTAGCCCCAACAGTAACTGGGTATAACCACGATGGGTAGGTTTTTTGCAATAACAATTCGTAAGCCACATCAGCATAACCAAAACGCGATAAAACATGGCAAATATAAGGCGTGCCAATAAAACCTGTAGTGATATGGTTGTTATACTGACGGATGTTTTTTACCAAACGCGCAGCAGCTTGTTGACGTAAATTTTCGGGCAACATATCAAAATGCAGTGCAAGCACATAAGCAGTTTGCGTACTCGAAACCAATCCGCCATTGGCAGTCATGTATTCGTCCATATAAGCTTTTTTCACCTTGGCTAACAATTCAGAATAGGCTTTTACATCATCCGTTTTACCCAAAGCTTCGGCAGTATTAATAAGCATTTGAGTTGAATGTGCAAAAAAGCATTGAGCAATCATGTGCTTGTCGGTGATGGCAGCAATTCCGTCTTTATCATCATCGGGGCGGAAAAACAACCAATCGCCAAAGTGAAATTTCTCGGTATTCCAGAGGTTATTTACACTTTTGTTTTTCATGTAATTAACCCATTTTTTCATGCTTGGATATTGGTTTTCTAAAATCTTTTTATCGCCATAAGCCATGTAAATATTCCAAGGAATAATCGCTGAGACATCCGACCAACCAGTTGAGCCCGACTCGGTTTGCGAAGTTGTAAAGATATTTGGAATAACCCAAGGCACACGTCCATCTTCCCATTGATCGGCAGCTACATCTTTCATCCATTTATTAAAAAAGTTGTACACGCCTCGGTTGTAAGCAGCTGTACGAACAAATACATGCGCATCGCCTGTCCAGCCAAGTCGCTCATCGCGCTGTGGGCAATCGGTTGGTATGTCGAGGAAGTTACCTTTTTGTCCCCATTCAATATTGCTTTGCAATTGGTTGATAAGCTTATTGCTGGTAGTAAAACTACCTGTTTTGGGCATATCGGAATACAAAGCCACGGCAGGAAAGTTTTCGGGATTGATTTCGCCACGCGCTCCTTCAATTTTTATGTATCGGAAACCATAGAATGTAAAGTGGGGTTCGAATACTTCCTCACCATTACCCGACAATACATAAGTACTCACAGAAGTAGCTGTACGTAAGTTTTCGGTATAGAAATTACCTGCTTTATCCAACACCTCGGCATGATAAATACGAATGGTATCGCCCTTTTGACCTTTAATTTTGATAGACTCAAAACCAACTAAGTTTTGACCAAAATCGAGAACTTTCTCGCCTTTAGGTGTAGTAATTACTTTGGAAGCTTTAAATACCTCGTGTTTGCGCACAGGCTCATTGTAGGTAGCAACTAAATTATCGAGTTTGTAATTTGCAACTCGTACGCCAGCCCATTTTGAGTCGTCGTAGCCAGCCATTTTCCAACCTGTAGTTTCTTTGTTTGCATCTATCGTTTCGCCATAGTAAATTTCGGCAGTAACAATGCTACCTGTAGCCGACTTCCACGATTTGTCTGTAACGACAGTTTCAGTAGTTCCATCGGTATAGGTTATGTTAATCTGAAGCAACAATCCTAGTTTATCGCCCCAGGTATTAACTTGAGTTATCCAACCCAGATATCCACGATACCAACCATTGCCCACATTTACTGCAATTGCATTATCACCTTTTAAAAGCATGCTTGTAACATCGTAGGTTTGGTATTGAAGGCGTTTGTTGTAACTTGTGAATCCAGGCGTAAGAAAAGCATCGCCTACTTTTTTGCCATTGATATTGGCTTCGTACATACCATGAGCAGTAATGTAAGCTGTAGCCGATTGAATGGCTTTGGTAGTACGAAAGGTTTTACGAAACTGAGGACACAAACGTTTAGTTTCTTTCATTTCCGATTCGATCCATTGCGCTTTCCAGTCGGCCGTGTTTAGCAAAGCCATTTGCCATTGATTCAACGTGCTCCATTTGGAACTTTTACCTTTGTTGTCCCATACGCGTGCACGCCAAAAATACTGTTTACCCGATTCAAGTTTCGCACCTTCGTAGGCAACATCAAACGACTTATCTGACATTACTTTCCCTGTTTTCCAGATAGCATTACCAGACATATTCCTGTTATCGAAAACGTGTATTTCGTATGCCGTTTGCATACTGTTACGTTGGTCGGATGTAAGTATCCACCCGAATTTTGGCTTTGTTTCGTCAAGCCCAACTGGGTTCGTTAAATGCTCCACAGTGAGCGAGCTAAGTTGCATCTGAGCATTTACTGAAAGCAGTAACAAAGGCAAAACAAAAGCAAAAAGTGTTCTTCTCATGATTTTTTCTTTTATATTTACAATTTAATTTATTTACAATTTATTCAATTACGATTTACCATTTCGTATTCTTCATCATTTATTCATCTCTTCATCATCACATCATCTTCTTTTCACCCCCCTCCTTCCCGCTATACGGGGCAAGTTTCTGGGGTTGGGGGAGGTCACATCAACACATTATCACATCAATTACTGTAGCCTGGATTTTGCGGAAAATCTTGTGGATTTGTGATACGAAGCAATTGCTCGCGCGGTATGGGTCGGAGCCAGTAATTGTACCACGAAACCGGATTGTCGTAATACAGGTTAGGCCATTTCATACGTTCTTCGAGTTTGCCGAAGCGCTTCAGGTCATACCATCTATTCAGCTCGCCCATTAATTCGCGTCCACGTTCATCCAGTATGAGTTCTGCCGTGACATCTTCTTTGGATATCAACATTTTATCATACATTTGAGGCATGCTCGGCTCGTCTCTTTCGGCACGTTTTCGAACTACATTTAAGTAGTTTGTTGCAGCTTCAATTTCACCAATCAGAAAGGCCGCTTCTGCAGCAAGCAAATAGGTTTCGGCCAAGCGAAAAACAAATACATCTTTTGAACCAGCTTCGTAATTCACATCAGGTCTGGTTGGGTCTAGGTATTTGGTAATGTACGGAAACATAAGGTGACTAAAAAACCTTACATTTGATGGCCAAGTGGCATTGGGTTTAGAAGACGATTGTATATCATCGCCAACAACACTCTTCATCGTATCGGGCAGATAGACCCAAGTGGGCCAAACAGCTTTACAATCGTCAGGAGTAAACTCCCAATAAGGTGCAATCATAGCAGCTGCACCTGTAGTTTGGGTAATTTCTCTGTTGACTTTGAGAGTAGGGTCGAACAAGATGGAACGATAGATATAATTCGCTTCACGGTTAATATTCCATTGGGTTAAGAACCAAAAATTCCCTCTTACATCCAGTAGTTTCCCCTGCGAATTAACATCGACAGTTGGGTTCAAAAACATTTTGTATGCATACTTGGTCGGTTTCAATCGATCCCACCCTCTTCCGTATTCAATGCTTCGAATAACGCCTTCGTGCTGATTCGAATAAGCCGACACAAAATATAAATGAGCTTTATTTCCATCTCCATTTAGGTTAACATCCTTCGAATATAATACTGGGAATATAATTTCTTGAATAACGTCAGGCGTTCGCTGTTTGTGTATATCCCACAGGTTTTTTGCTAGTGCTAATGTGTATTGATTGGAATTAATAATTGTATCGGCATAGCTAAGCGCTAATCGAACATCCTCCGAATTTTCACGGCGTGCAGTTAGCAGCACCCTCGAAAGTTGATGCATAGCGGCATATTTAGTGATTCGGCCATACTCCGATTGGGCATATGAGGTTGGTAAATGTTTAACTGAGTAGCCCAAATCAGAAATAATTTGCGTCCAGACACTATCAATTGCTACACGGCGTGATGTAGTTACAATGCCCACAGTGGGTTTAAGAGGCATCGGGACATCGCCAAATTGTTTCGCTAAATGATCGAAGAAATGTGCTCTTATAAATAATGACTCAGCAAGATAACGATTACTCAAACTATCAGACATTCCCTCTATTTTGGTATTTCTTAATGCATCAATAATTGTATTACACTGATTAATTGTGATGTAGCAGGCATTCCAAAAATCACGCACATAGCCCGTGTTAGGATCCATCCTCATATAGCCTGTTGACATTGGTGGAACAAACATATCGGTATTGTTTTCGCACATATTTACAGCAAACTCGGTGGTGTAAAAATAGCGCAACCGACCATATAGCCCATTCACACCACTTTTGATACCCGATGCTGTAGTGTAATAGTCGCCTGGCACAATTTTGTTGTAATTATTTTCATTCAAAAAACTATTCTCGCAACTTGATAAAGTCATGAAAACAGCTATTGTGATTGAAATATAGTTGGTTAACAATTTGATCATCTTATTTATTACGAATTCATTTCATTAATAATTTATGGCGATTGATATATCGACACCTAATTAAGAGTAAAGCCCTTATTCGAACACATAATCTTAAAGTGTTTTAAGTCTAAACATGCAATATGTGAATAAAACAAAATCACCCAGCATTATTTATTATAACTTTCATTACCGTGCAATTAAAATTTTGCATTTAACCCAACTGCAATCGATCGTAGTGGCCGTGCGTCTACAGGCGAATTACAATTTTCAGGATCAACGCCAATATAATCATTTCGAGTCCAGATGTATGGATTGTCAACAACTATAGAGACTCGAAATAAAGAGCTTTTAAATTTCCTCGAAACTCTCTCGGGCAAAGTATATCCAATGTTGATGTTTTTTAATCGAATAAAAGATAAATCACGGTATGCATAGGAACTTCCTTGCGCATAAGCATCGCGTGTTTCTGCTGGTTGAGGTCCTCCATTCGACGGATTGGTAGGTGTCCAGAAATCATAATTTAGTTGGTTCCAATTCGCAGTTCCAAAGTCGGGTAATGTAATAATACCAAGCATTCGACCGTAGTCAAGGCGAGTGTATAAATACACATTTAAATCAAATTCTTTGTAACGAAACGAGGAAGATAAGCCCCCCACAAACTTGGGAATTCGGTTAAAAACAAAGTTGTCGGCTTGATCAATGATTTGGTCATTGTTTGCGTCAACAAGTTTTGTTTGTCCAGGTATTCGGCCATAAAGAGCAGCTCGATCTGCTTCATTGCTTTGCCAAACACCATCGTATTTAGTAACCCACTCTACATCTATTGGTTGTCCAATAAACCACTTGTTACTGGGGCTATCTTGCGTTCCGTTGAAAAGCTTTACAATTTCATTTTTATTGTAATTAAAAGAAATGCTTGTAGACCAATTAAACTTTGAGTTTGAAACGATAATCGTTTGCAAACTTAGTTCAACACCCGTATTTCTAGTCTGACCTACATTTTGCCACACTTCTGTATAACCTGAAGTTACTGGCAAATTTCGTTTCATAAGGAGGTCGAAGGTATTTTTCTGATACACATCAAGCGTACCATTAATTCTGTTATTGAACAACCCAAAATCAACTCCAATGTTTATTTCGGCTGTTTGCTCCCAGCCCAATAATGGATTATTTATTTCAGTTGGCACATAACCAAATGCAGGATTATCCGAAGTAACGCCAAAGTTATACGGAAATCGTCCGAGTTTGCCATTTGTAGCGTTTGCACTAATTGCTGTATTGCCCGAAATGCCCCAACCTATACGAATTTTGAGATTTGAAAAAAGGAAGTTATCGCGCCAAAAAGGCTCCTGACTTATTTGCCACGCAAATGCTGCCGATGGAAAAAAGCCCCATTTGTGTCCTTTTGCAAGCTTCGAGGAACCATCGGCACGCCCTGTAATTGTAAACAGATATTTATTATCAAACGAATAATTTATTCTACTCATAAACGATAGAATCGCAAATTGCCATTTATTTGCTTGTGTCGATAAATTCAATTGCGATTCGTTCACATTGTACCACAATCCGGAATAAGGCAAGTCGTAACCCATAGCGCCTACAAGGTCGTAGTTATATTGCTGCATATCGTGTACAAGTGCAACTTTAAAATTGTGCTTTTCTTGTTTTCGAGTATAGGTTAGGTTATTTGTAAAGGTCAATGCACTCTCAGTTGGTTTTCGATAAAAAGCACCACTTGAAGCACCAATTCTATTCTGACTGTAAGCAGAATAATAGGCTCCATCCTCCATGCCGGTAAAGTCGTAAGTAATACTACTTTTAAACGATAAACTAGTAGTGGGTTGCCAGTTAATAAATCCATTTCCAAGCATTCTATCTCTTTTTGATTGACTATCAACATTTTCGCGTTTTGTATCAAATATCGGGTTTGTGTGCAAAAGGTTAAGATTCCACCCACTATTGAAAAAACGCATTTCGCCATTTTCATCATACACTTCGGTTAATGGGTCAAGCAAAGTTCCATTTCGCCAAATATTTGCATCGCCATTTTCGCGTAAAGAGTGTGAGATAGAGGCTGTATATCCTAAACTAAGTTGATCAGTAATATCCATATCTCCGGTGAATCTTCCAGTAATTCGCTCAAAAGTCATGTTGTCAATAATTCCTTGCTCTTTGTTGTAACCAATTTGAATCGACGACCTTGACCTGCCTCCACTCATATTAAGTGTAAGTGAATGATCTGTTTTAAAGGAGTAATCGCTAAACATAAGTTTCTGCCAATCAGTATATTTCTGAGTTTGAATCACTCTTTCCTGAATAGCATCGATGGTTGAACCCGAAAGTAATTTATATTGCTTAAAGGTTTCTCCATTCATCATATCAAAATTTCCAGCAGATTTCCCAACACCATAAAAACCAATATATTCGGCCGACAGTTTACCTATTTTATTTCCTCGTTTGGTAGTAATAATAACCACCCCATTAGCACCTCTCGAGCCATAAATGGCCGTAGAAGATGCATCTTTTAAAATGTCAATTTTTTCTATTTCGTTGGGATTAATATCGGTAAAATTACCACTAAAAGGTGCATCGTCAACTACTATAAGTGGTGCATTACTGGCATTCAACGAATTGTAGCCTCTAATATGGATGCTCGAACCATCGCCAGGAGCATTGTCTGAGATAATATCCGCTCCTGCAACTTGTCCTTGTAATGCTTGAATAAAATCCTTTACAATAGCCTGATTCTTAATTTGTTCGCCACTTACACTCGAAACAGCACCAGTGACATCACGCTTTAATGAGGTTCCATAACCTAGCACAACAATTTCGTCAATTTTTATGCTCTTTTCAAAAAGTGTGATTGTTTGGTTGTTTAGATTTTCGGCCTTAACCTCAATTTCTTTATATGCAATGTGTTTAAACGCAACGATGGCGCTGCTGATAACCTCCAACGAAAAATTGCCATTCAAGTTTGAGATTGTACCTTTGGAGCTATTTCTTTCAGTTATTTCGACACCAATAATAGGAAAACCTTTATCATCAATAACTTTTCCAGATATTTTAACAGATTGCGATGCCTTGCTAATTATTTCCTTTTTTATTAAAACTATTTGCTTGCCATTTATTTGAAATTCAATGCCTTTATCGGCAAACAAATTGGTCAAAACAGTTTCAATAGAGGCATTTGTAGCAGATATAGTATATTTGTAATTTGTACTAAATAAGCTATTATCATACATGAAGGTAAAATCCGACTTCGATTCTACCTCATGAATTAATTCAGAGAGCTCACTGTTTTTTAACTCAATAGTAATGAGTGGCTTTTGAGCATGAAGATAGAATTGAATCGAAAAGAAAAATATACTTATTAAGAAACGTGATTTGATCATAAGGTAATTGACAGAACTGTTTGCCTACCGCGTGCTTATCAACACTTTGTCGTGTTGAATGTCGTAATGTATCGGTTGCAAATTGTTCATCGATTTTAGAATTTCGAGCAAACTTTCTGATTTAACAGTAAACCAATATTTGTTGAACTTTTGAGCATTTATAATTTCGATATTTACACCGTACCATTTTTCGAGTTTTTCGGAAACTTCGGCAATAGTTGCACCTTCAAATTTTAAACGATCTAAACGCCATAAGCCTTCCAAGTTCGTATCGCAATTACTTTTTGATATTTTAAAATTTGATTTTGCAACAACCACCTTTTCTCCGGGCATCATTAATGCTAAAGAATGAGCGCTTTCGGCCTCAACAACATCTACTTTGCCTCGAACAAGCGAAACTGACACATCAGCATCGGCAGGATATGATTTGACATTAAATGCTGTACCGTGTACCACTACATTAACTTTTCCAGTATTAACAATAAACTTTAAATCAGCATTTTTTACAACATCAAAAAAAGCCTCACCTTGTAACTTAACCTTACGGTCACTTTGTCCAAATTTGTTGGTATAAGTAAGCGATGTTCCCGAATTTAGCCAAACTTTTGTACCATCAGCCAAAATTAATTGTGATTTCTGACCTTGTGGAGCGATAAAAGTAGATGTTAATGTTGGAATCTCTGTCACCTTATCATTCAACAAAAATGAAATGGACAACCCAATTACTAAAGCAATAGTAGCCGCAATTGAAGCAACTTTTATAACAAACGATTTAGGGTAACTGATAACAAATGGATGAATCTGCTTTTGAATTTTATTCCAAATTTTTTCTTGATTAGGAATAATGATTTTAGATTTCGTTTCTATGTTAACTAACTCCCACTCAGCGCTTAACTCCGAAAACAATTTTTCATTTTCGGATGTAGCGTTTAACCACTCAAAGAACTCGTTCGTTTCTTGAGGATTACATTCGTTTGCTAGATATTTTGCAATTAACGGATAAGGAGGCGTTTGATTCATAATTATATATTGTAACTTGTAAAATGTAGACACTTCAATGAGCTAAAACCCTTAAAAACGGATTGATTTTTTTTACAAATAGTAAAAAAACAACGCTGCTAGTAGACTTCCATTTTTAATTTGATTGCTGTAATACTGAGTCATTTTTTCGCGAATACGCTTCAGTGCTATACCCATTTGCGCTTCAACGGTTTTTACAGAGATATCACGCTCCAAGGCTATATCTTTATAACTCATATTTTGTTCTCTACTCATTTTAAAAATTTCTTGACAACTGGATGGTAGCGTTTCAACTGTAGCTTGTAAAAGTTGTAAAAACTCATTCATATCTACACAATCTTCGGCTTGTTGATTTTCAAATTCGCGTTTTGCCCAGCTTTCGAGCAATACATTCCGATTTTTTACATCGCGCAGCTCGTTTAGTATTTTGTTACGAGCTGCGTTGTAAATATATGTTTTTATGTATTGAATATCAAGGACATATCTATCTTCCCAAAGTTTCACAAATACATCTTGTACTACTTCCTCAATCACGCTAACATCGCGGGTGTAGTAGTTTAGGAACCGGCAAACAGGCTCAAAATGAGTGTCGTAGATTTCCCGAAAATTCCTATCGTTAATTTTCATTCGAAAGTGTGATTTTTTAAGTATTCATTTAATTAGTTGGCAAATATAACTATTTTCTGCTCAGGTAAACCCTCTACTTTAGCAGTAAGTGTTATTTTTCCTTTTTTGGCATTACTTTGTACTATTGCTAAACACTTGCCGAAAAACAGATGACGCTCGGGTTTTTTAAGTGAATTGGGATCGTACTGACTTCCATTGTCGGTGCCTGCTATAAACCCGTTGCCTTCAACACTGAACTGAACGAGTTTATTAGCAAGTGGGTGTGCAATGCCATCCTTGTCAACCAATTCTACGGTTACGAACGATAAATCGCGTCCGTCGGCCGAAATTTTTGCTCGGTCTGGGGTCAAACGGATGGATACAGGCTCGCCTGCTGTTTGTATGGTGCGTGTTAGTAAATCTTTACCGCCTCGGCGTGAAATGGCTTTCAGAGTGCCAGGTTCGTATTTAATGCGCCATGCCACATGTAAGTCGTCGCCTTGTTTGGCTTTTTTACCCAACGATTTCCCATTTAAATAAAGTTCCACTTCGTCGGCATTGTTATAATAAGCCCAAACATCAATGGTTTTACCTACTTCCCAGTTCCAATGTGGGAAAATGTATAGCATATCTTTGCTTGTCCACTCGCTTTGATACATATAATACACATCTTTGGGGAAGCCCGCTAAATCGATAATGCCGAAATACGAACTACGCGATGGCCACCAGTAAGGAGTTGGCTCACCCAAATAATCGAATCCTGTCCAAATGTATTGTCCAGTAATGTGATTGTATTTCTTTACAATTTTCCAAGTTGTTTCGTGTGTTGAGCCCCATGGTGCGTGGTTATTGTCGTAGGCCGAACATTTTTGTAATGGATTGCTAAAAGGAATACTCCAATGTTTTGGCCAAATGTAGGCGCTATCCGAAGGCATGAGGTAAAAACCACGTGTTTGCACCGACGAAACCGACTCTGACACCAAAAAAGGTTTCGTAGGGTGTCGTTTGGTGATACCTGCAAATTCATTTTCGTGATAATTGAAACCAATCATATCCAACGCGCCTGACACGAAAAGCGGGTTGTCGTCGTCGGTGCCATTAGCCGCCGCCGAAACGGGGCGAGTTGTATCCGATTTTTTTACAATATCAACTAAATGTGTAGTAAGTAAGGCATTTAGGTTTACCTTGCCCGACTTTAAATCATCTTTGCTGATTTGTTTGGGTGCATTTAGCAAGATGTTTGCTTGCTGCAAGTCCATGTTTTCGTTTTCGTTGTTTGCCCATTGTTCGCCCACTTCGTTGCCAATGCTCCAGCTGAAAATAGATGGATGGTTGCGATCGCGAACAATAAAATCGGTGAGGTCACGCTCGTGCCATTCGGCAAACTCAAGCGAATAATCGTAGGTTGTTTTGCGCTTTTTCCACATATCAAAAGCCTCGGCTTGAACAATAAAACCCATGCGGTCGCACAAGTCGAGTAGTTCAGGCGCAGGTGGGTTGTGCGATGTACGAATACCGTTACAGCCCATTTCCTTGAGTATTTGTAGTTGTCTTTCGAGTGCACGTGTATTAACTGCAGCCCCTAAAGCACCAAGATCATGGTGATTACATACTCCATTAATTTTCACATGTTTGTCATTCAAAAAGAAACCTTTATGCACATCAAATTTAAAGGTACGAATACCTACATTGGTTGCGTAACGATCAACTTCTTTTCCATCAACATAAACATAACTCATCAATTTGTACAAGTATGGATCTTCGATGCTCCAAAGTTGTGGTTTACTAACCGTAAGATCAAGTCTAATTTTATCCGAATTCAGAGCTTTAACCGATAAATCAGTCGATTTTTCAGCTACTTTTTTACCTTTCGCATTAAGCAACACTTGCTTTAACTGAACAGCACTTGCAATTTTAGTGGCATTTTTAATGCTAGTTTCTACTGATACGATAGCCTGTTGAGTCGTAACCGAGGGCGTTGTAACGTTCGTTCCCCACAGGTCAACATGTACAGGATTGGTGATTGTAAGCCATACATTTCGATAGATACCTGATCCTGAATACCAACGTGAGTTTGGTTGCTTCGAGTTATCCACTTTTACGGCAATCGTGTTTTTTTCGCCAAAGCGAATGTATGGCGTTAAATCATATCGAAATGAGATATATCCAAAGGGGCGCTTTCCTACCGAAACACCATTAATCCATACTTCACTACGGCAATAAACGCCATCAAAGTCAATGTAGATTTGTTTTCCTTCGTGTATTTTGTCTACCGTAAAACTTTTGCGGTACCAGCCTAAGCCACCAGGCAATGCACCCCCACCAGGGCTAGCTGGGTTTTGGCTCGAAAAATCGGACTCCACACTCCAATCGTGAGGTAGGTTAAGCGAGCGCCAACCAGAGTCGTCGAACAATGGCTTTTCAGCCTGAATATCAGTTTTGGTAAGTGTAAATTTCCAATCGGTAGTAAATAGTTGCGAGCGATTGGGTACAGAAGTCGCAAAAGTAAAAGAAGCAAGAAATAATAGCAGTAATGCCGAGATTTGTGATTTCATCTGTTTATATTTATTTTTTTAGAGGTCAGATGGAACTCACACATAAACATGCTCTTGTGTGTCAAAGTTTGTTTGTCGTGTTCGTTTCATCTGTTTATAATTCTTTTGTTTTAATCATGAAAGTAAAAACATCATCACCAAAATGAGTGCTTGTGATTGAATATTCTATTTGTTTCATTGTATTTAAAATTAAAACAGACAAATATAAACAGAATAAATTAGACTGCGGTATAGAAAATAATAACAATTAGGGTATTAAATGTTATTATTTTAGCTATAGAAACAAAAAAGAGTAGTTTTTAATGGTTATATCATTAAAAACTACTCTTTATCTGTTAGTTGAAATTACTTTGTTTGATATCGATACATTTCGGTAGCTGCAAGTAAAAAAGCACCAACTCCAAAATTGGCTGTTGAGTTTGCATTCACAATTTGACCTGGTATGGCTTTTTCGCCGATTGGTTGCACATATCCTACACGACCATCAGGTTGAAGTGCTGTTTTGGTTAAGTATTTCCAAGCTTTGAGTACCGTTTTTTTATAGCTCTTCTCTGATAAAAAACCATTATTCAGACCCCATAAATATCCAAAAGTAAAAAATGCGGTACCGCTTGTTTCGGGGCCTGGAGCATGCTGACTATCAATTAAGCTTCGAGTCCAGTAACCTTCATTCTGTTGAGCTGACTTAAGAGCTTGAGCCATTTTTTTGTATTGTTCAATAAAATGTTCGCGATACTTGTAATTACCTGGCAAGTCGTTAATTATACGTGCCAAACCAGCAAAGAGCCAACCATTTCCACGCGACCAAAAATCTTTCAACCCATTTACACTTTTATGCTTGGGGTAAATATATTTCGCGTCGCGATAAAAAAGCCCTATTTCAGGATCGAGCATAAGTTTCTCAGCAAAATTGTAGTATTCGTACAACTTTTGCAAATACATATCGTTACCTGTTAATTTGTACATTTTAGTCATCACGGGCATTACCATGTACAAACCATCAACCCACCACCAATAATCGACATTCGACGTTTTTATTTGATAATCCATCACTTCCATAGCTCGAGCAATTTTCTTTTCATCAGGACTTAAAGCATATAAATCGAGATACACCTGAAAGCATATTTGCCAGTCACCAAACAACACAAAATCATTGGATTCGCCATAATTGTATTTCCACTTTGCTTTATCTGAACCTTTGGCTCCCATCCACTGATTATGATTCGCCCAAGCTTCGGAATATGCTCTAAACGACTCGTTTTTGGTCAGATGATAAGCTGCCATATTGCCTGTATGGTAAGCTGCATGATCCCAAAACGAACGAACGTTGGTGGGATTGTTGCTCTGCCAATAATTATTTACTTTATAAATAATATCGAGCGTCGATTGTGCTTTTTTGTTTGCTAAAACAGTGCTAGAGCTAATAACTAATGCCATGCAAAATAGCAATAGTTTTATCAATTTCGAATTCATTTTACAGATTGATATTTGATGATTTACTTTTTAATTTTCAAATCTTGATATTCCGCTTCCTTTTTCAAATAAAAATCCTTCAACACATAAAATGCCTGTTTTTTGGTTCCATTTTGACCCAATACGCCTTTTCGGTTCCAGCCATCTTGTATGCCAGGCAATGTGCGTTTTGGCGATCTAAAATCGTATAATATCCATGGAGAGACGCCTCTGAATTGAGGTATTTTCGAAAGCATTTTTAATGTGCGTTGATACAAATCAGCCTGATGCTCTTCAGTAAATCGTGTATTAATATCACCATGATTGCCTTGCAGTGCGCCAGCACCAAACTCACTGATCATTACGGGTTTATTATATTTGATAATCCATTCTACACGGTCGCATTTTTCGGGCATACCATCATACCAACCAACATACTCGTTAAAATTCACAATATCAACATAATCGGCAAAAAAATCTTCAACCACCTTATCGTTTGCTTTTTTACCAGGATGCACTTCGAGTGCTGCTGATAATAGCCGTGTATTGTCTAATCTGCGACAGTGAGCAGCCAACTCTTTCAGAAAATGATTACGTGCATCACTAACGGGAGTTTCGTTAGCCATTGACCAAATAATAACCGACGCACGGTTTTTATCACGCGTCATCACCTCTGTAAGCTGATTTTTGGCATTTTTCAAGGTCTCAGGGTTTTCCCATTGTATAGTCCAATACACCGGATTTTCTTCCCATACCAAAATACCCATTTCGTCGGCTTTGCGGAGCATATATTCCGAATGAGGATAGTGAGCCAAACGAACATAGTTACAACCAAGCTCCTTAGCCGAATTTAAGAGCATCACAGCGTCCGATTCGGAGTAAGCTCTTCCTCCACGCAAAGCGTTTTCTTCGTGAATACAAATACCACGTAAGAACATCGACTTGCCATTTAGCAGGATGTCTGTTCCTTTGGTTTCGATGGTTCTGAACCCGATTTTATCAGCTACAGTATCGTTGCTGCTATACAGTTTCAGTTGATATAGCTTGGGGTTTTCTGGGCTCCAGTAGCTTATTTTTTTGTTTTTAATACTAAATGTAGCTTTTCCATTTTGATCGGTAACAACTGTGGTTGATATTTTTAATTCTGGAATTTCAATTTTTACTTGTTCTTGTTTCGAACTACCATTCAGTTGTACGTAACCCGAGATTTCATTCGTTTGACCTTTTGTTAGTTGCACTAAATAATCTTCAATAAAAACTGTTGGTACTTCTACAAGTATTACGTCACGAGTTATTCCACCATAATTCCACCAATCGGTATTTAAGGTTGGCACTCCTTCGCGTTTGCGTTTGTTATCTACTTTTACAACTAAGGAGTTATCAGTAGCTTTAAGCAATTTAGTTACTTCGAAATTGAAAGGGGTGAAACCACCAATGTGTTTGCCCAGTTTTTTGCCATTTAAGTATACATCCGATTCGTAGTTTGCTGCCCCAAAGTGCACATACACTCTATTGCTTGAACCTTTAACCTGATAATCAAACTTACGGCGATACCAGATACTACCTTCGTAGTAAAACAACTTATCGTCTTGCGAGTTCCAATCGCCTGGTACTATCAGGTTAGGAGAACGATCAAACGAATATTCAATTAATTCGGAACCATCTTTAGGAGTTTTGTCAAGAAAGAAGGCACCATTTCCTGGCGACTTCATTTGATCGAAAGGTTCGTAACGATAGTCGAAATACCCTGTTTCGTAGGGATCGATTATGTAATTCCATTTACCATTTAAAGTAGCCGTATTACGACTAAATATATTCTGTATTAAGTTCGTTGCACGAAGGCCGTTTTCACTAGCTTGGAAGCAAATAACCAAAACGATAAGTAAAGCTTTTTTGAATGTTTTTTTATTAGATGTCATGGTAACTTAATATTAAGTTATTCGATTATTAGTAGATATAGTTTGTTCTCCTGAAGGTTTGATGATTATGAATCAATCCATATAAACTTCACCAATTCAGATTATAAAACAGTGCTGAACAATTATATTCAACACTGTTGTTTTTTTGCTATTTTTTTTGATTTATTGCTTTAAGAGTTTTGCTGTTTTGTAGCCCGGAATCGCAATCATATACAATCCTTTCTCGAGATTACTAATGTCAATTTCGTTCTCCTGAAGAGTTTTCTCAAGTATTAATTGTGACTGTAAGTTGTAAATTGAAACCTTTTCGTAAGCATTTACACCATTAATTCTAATCCTATTTTTTGCTGGGTTAGGATAGACTACAAACTCATTTTCACTTTTCAAACCCTCTAAACTTGTTGGAGCGAACACCTCAATTTCGTATTGAATCGTTTTGTCAATAGAATAATAATCACGCACACGAACATTTAAAATATACTTACCAGGAGTGCTAAATACAATGCTGTCGCTATAATTAGTTGAATAAACCGAGTCGTTTGCGCTACGCTTAGTGTACCATAAGTAGAAAAGTTCATTGTTTGCTGTTGACTTTTTAGGAGCAGTAAATTTCACGTTCAAAGGCGCATAGCCACTACGAGGCGTAATGAATAAATTTGAATCTTCATTATCAAAACAAGCACAGGTAGTTGAAGCTGTCATTTCCCAATGAGCTTTTGTTTTGGTTGTAATTTCAGCATCGGTAAAGTCAGTAGTAAGTGTAGTACCAATATTTATTTTACCACCTACTGGGTACAGATATTTTTGAGTTCCCATGTTTTTTAACACAACGTAATTTGTACCGCTAACTGGTATTATTTCCCAAATTTGTGAATCCAAGTCATTGATAGTTTGCACACAAACCTTTCCATTTTCAACTGACAATGCTTTACAATTATGAGCCATGAATTTATATTTACCTGTCTCTACTTTTTTCAATGTAAAACTTTGCAATACCGAACCAGCTGCAGTACTTCCAGCCATAAATGCTGAATCTATTTTCCCTGCTGTAGAACTAATTTCAAAACGTCGTCTGCTTACTCCATCTGTATTACGCGAAAGCATTGAGTAACATTTACCGTCGTAATCATTAGATACATTTGAAGACTCTTCTTCTAGTTTAGCATCAACAATTTGTTTTTTGTACAAAATAGGGTTTCCACGCGAAGGTCGCGATTCGAATTCACGATAATAAATACCTCGACGACTTAAATATGTAGGATTCCATGACTCGAAACCTGCATACAATGCATTTACATCGTTGGTAATAGTTTTTGAAGTGTAAAAAGCATAACGTTCAATAAAGGGTGCTTTATCAAGTGCTTCAACATATGATTTGAACCCAGTGTGATACTCATTTAATTGACCAACAGATGTGCTTGAATTCCAACCCTCACCATAATTAAACTCAGTTACCCAAATTGGTAATTTGTATTTATCGTACCAAAACTTACACCACGTATTTACAAAGTAATTTGGATCGTATTTTTCGTAATTATGCAAGCAAATATGGTCAACACGATATCCACGTGCAATGCACTCATCCATAAAAGCTATTAACCAGTTTTTTCCTGCCGTTGAATTTGCAGGTACTGGTGAGCCAAGAATTGTGCCTGTACCTTCAAGTACACTCCAAAGATTTAGCGCTTCAGCAACTGTCATATTTGCTTGGTCGGTGCGCTCAGGTTCGTTAAACCCAAGTGTGTGCGTAATTTTAGGTTTGGTAGCTAAACCAGAGAGGTCGGCCCACGACTTGCCATGACGCATAGCAACGTACTCTTGTGTATTGTCGGTTTGTGAACTTGCCCCATTAGGGCTTGATGACCAGTTGTAGTACCACGAAACATTGAAAAGATTAATTGCAGAGCCCCAACCCACCCCTTTTTTTGAAACCCATTGCCACGGGAGAACACGCAAGTAAAGCACGGTATTGTCTGTTCCGTTGAGTTGATTCGTAATATTTAAGTCGGCATCATCGGCTACATAAGTTTTTGAAAGACCTGTACCACTTGGATTGCTTGTTAGCACTGCCATGTAACCACGTTTTAGAGTAAACGATTTAATGGCTCCGATAGCATAAGAGCCAAATTTCTTAACTCCATCACCAACAAAGTTTTTTACAGTTCCTTGTTGATTTTCATCGGAAAATATGGATAAAGCAATGTAAGTTTTTGAGTGAGGGATAATAACTGTACCTCCATAATACTGGCAAATGCGAACGTTTTCATCTTGTACTAATGGATTACCATTAACGGTTATTTGTGACAAGTACTTCGAAATGTTAGATGGTGAAATGCTAAGGAAGAAAACCCATGAATCCGCACTTTGAAGATCAATTTTTGTATTGGATGCAATTGGATTTTTGGCTTCAAATAAATGTAATTCTGATTTACCTTTTAAAATAATGTTGGATGCTGAAACATATCCTGTAAGTAGTTGAGCACTATCTAACACGATGCTATCGCGAGCAATAATTTTGGAAAGTGTGCCGTAGTCGGTGCGCAGTTTACTTTTTCTAATTTTAAAGCTACCTGCTCCGGCAATTAATGATCCCTTTATTTCCCTATCAGCACCTATATTAAAGCCTGCGCCTATGTGTATACTTCCGTCGACAGGTATGCCTGAAATGATGGTGGCAGGAGCTACATTTGTGCTAAGGTCTATCCAATTGTTTTTGTCGAACAAGTTATTAGCTAAACCATTGCCCGACCATTTTATGGAGTTGGTTGCTGAAATTGCAAAGATGCTTGCAATATACATGATGGAAATTAAGAGTGATCTCATTATAGTAAAAAAATTATATAAGTACGATAAAAAAGAAAAAAGAGAGGCAGTATCGAAGACATATATTATTCGACACTGCCTCGAAAAATTGTGGTTATTTCACAATGAATTTACCAACTTTTGATGTTGATTTTACAATGTAAATACCTTTATTTAATGTTATGTTTAATGTAGAAGTATTCTCAGACACCGCAGCAGTAAACACTTGACGGCCTGTTGTATCGAAAATTGAAATTTGCTCGTCTCCTAAACCATTAAGATAAAGTTTGCCCTTTTCGTAACGGATACCTTTGAAATCAGCCAAAGGGTTAGATGTTGCAGTTTCATCACCTGGAGTAACGGCACTATTTACAAATTTAATCGACTCGATTTCCATATCGGCACTACCACCAAAAAAGTTTTTACCAATTTTAAGCGTTCCTTTTGGTTCGAATACTACGTCTTCTTGTTCAACTAACGTCATTCTGTCAACATTGAAAAGGAAGTCGCCAGTATCTAAAATATTCCAGTTCATATACAATCCTGTTGCAGGAACAGTATCAGGTGTGATAAATTCGATTTCAGGGCGACGTACCTCATATTTTGCAGTATCGGTACCTACATAAAGTGTTTCACCAAGTTGAGCTACTTTGCTATTAAGAGTAACGTTACCAGTTCCTGATGCACTTTTTGTTGTTGACACACTTAAAAAGAATCGTTTACCATTGCTTGCCGTTTTGCTCGAAACTAAGTCAAACGAAGCTTTGTATGCTGTTTTTGGTTTTAAAACAGGAAGTTTGTATCCAAAATAAGTATAACCACTTTCGAAACGTGCAAGATAGCATTTTGTGCCTTCAGTTCCGTTTTTACTAGCTGTTAATACGCGAGCGCCACCAGTGCCACCACCTACAGAGTTATTTGAAAACCACATGGTTGAATCGGAGGGTAAAACGGCACCACTTTTATTTGCATTCGGATTTGTTGTATTAATTGAATTTTCGAAACCTGGATTACGATCAGCTAATAAGTTGATAGGATTATAAATACCTGTTTTGTTCTCTATGTTATCAGTTTCGCCTGAAGGAATCGTTTTAAAAGTTGGGAATTCGGTCGGATATTCAACTTTTGTAAGTGTAAAATCATCAAAATACATGTGACATGCATTATTTCGAGCAATAATACGAATGTATACATATTCCATGCCTTCTGTAGTTACAAAACGAAGTGGTGCTGCACTCGTCCATTTAGGGTCAACTGTACTTGTAGCATCACCTTGATATCCGTTATGCCAGTTTGCTTTTAACGATGATGTAGCACTTGGATTGTCATAGACACCAACAGTTAAATTGTATCCGTATGCTGGTTGATTACGTAAATAAGGCAAGTAACGGTAATTTAATTCGTATGTTGCATTTGGCTCAACACCCATTACAATAGAACTTACTACATCAATACCATTTAATCCTGCTGGAATTGCAATATCAAGACATCTGTTTGTTTCTTGAGTTGATTCAGGCGAAGTTGTTGGTGTATCTGTCATTTTCACAGTAGCACCAATACCATAATCGGTCCACGATTCAAATATTCCTTGATCAAAAGTACCTGTATTAAACTCAGAGCTATTTTTCGAAATCAAATTAATATTTCCAAGTAATTGTATGTTCAATGGATCAACATTGACAAGCATATCATTGCGATACAAATTAAACTTGTTATCTTTAACTACATATCTAAAAGTATTTGTAGCACTTGCATTATCCAAACCATCTTTAATTACAACACTTTGCTTAGTTTGTGGTTGGTTAATAATTTGACTAGGTGTTGTTATCACTCTGAAGCCATTACCTGTAGCCGTTCTCGCCTCAACATCCAAACCTCTTTGATCCGCACTTGTTACTTTGGCTTTTAATTCAAGTGTAAAGTCGCCAAATAGCGAGTAATCTTTGTTTGTAAAAAGGTCAAAAGCGTCAACAGCATCTATTACCTTTTTTGCTGGTAATAAATTCGGAACATCCGAAAGGTCGTTTTTTACCTGAGCCGACATTGACAATGATAATGATAGCATTCCAATTGCGAGTAGTCTTGTTTTCATTGTATTAAATGTTTAAAAAATTATTTATTATACTAGGGAACTAATGATTGCAAATATACACAGTAGTTGCAAAAATAAGGTTTGAATATGATTCAAAATTGTATGTATATAGTTTAATTAAGACATCCACACCAAAGATTGATGTGGATGAATTAATTTCTATCTAAAAATTCAATTACCATCCTGGGTTTTGAATGAGTTTCTTATTTTTATTAATTTCTGCTTGCGAAATAGGATAAAAATAATACTTATCATCCCATTTACGAGTAGTTATAAGCTGTGGAGTATATACAAAACTTGATCCGTTTTTGATTATTTTCATGCCATAAATATCTGTTGTTTCATCTCCAATTTTCCATCGTCTAATATCCCAAAAACGATGATCTTCAAATGCAAGTTCAACAAATCGTTCGCGTTGAATAATACCAACAAAATCGTCGTAATTGGTAGATGTTGGAATGTTTGGCATTAGTATTAGCATTCTTCTACGCACTAAATTTATGGTTTCAATAGCCGTTTTATTAAATTCAGCATCTTTTGCCGACGGGCTTTTAAAGACTTCGTTTACTGCTTCGGCATAGTTCAGAAGCGTTTCGGCATATCTAAATAAAACCCATGTATGTAAAAAACTTTGATTACCCGATGGTTTAAAACTAACATCCTTTACCAAATACTTCTTTAAATAATAACCAGTTGGCGAAGCACCAATTTTCGGCAAACCACTGTTACCACCTTCCCATGCCTCAACAGTTTCATTGTATGCCCATTTGGTATTGTTTAAAACTACACTCTTATCTAAGCGTGGGTCTCTGTTTTTGTAAGGGTCATTCGGATTGTATGTACCTGTTTTCATGCCATAAGCATCAATAAGATTTTGTGTAGGGCAAGTACCAGTGTTACCACCTTCAAAGCCTATAGGAAAATTTAGTTTTTCAAAACTCCCGTTCATTCCTTCACGTCGATCCCATATCACCTCTTGACAATTGATATTATTAGTAATAACCTCGTACATTTGTAGATTATTAATACGAAATGTAAATGCTGAATCCATTAGTTGTTTAGCAGCTCTTGCTGCTAGTTTCCATTTTTCAATATTGTTTTCAGGATTATGAAGTTTGCTTGCAGCGTATAAAAGCACACGTGATTTTAGTGCGTAAGCTGCAGCTCGAGGTACTCGACCGGTTTCCGTATTATACGTTGAACCGTACGAAATAGGTAGTTTTTTGGCTACCGTATCACATTCATTACTTATAAAAGCAACACATTCGTCAAAGCTAGTACGCTCCATGTTATTAGCTTCTTCAGGTGTAATCAACTTAGTGATAAGTGGCACACCACCGTAACGTTTTATCAATTCAAAATAATAAAAAGCTCTAAGAAAACGTACTTCCCATTCGTAATTATTGTAACGAATCATGTTGTTATCATATCCATCAGCATACTTGTATTCTTCAAAAAGTTTTCCTGTTCCTTTTTCAAGATAATAGTTTGCAGCTCTAATTCCTTTGTAGTAATGTCCCCACATATCATCAACAGTGTTAAGTGGGCTCCAAGTACCGTTTGTAAATGTATGAATATTTGAACTATTCCATACATGTACAGCTTCATCGCAGCCAGAAGCCCGCATTGCTCCATCAATACTGCAAAAGTCAGACTCAAGATATGAATAGATATTTGTTACAAAGCTTTTTGTTCGATCGAAATTACTGAAAACCTGATCTTCGGTGTATTGCGACATTTCATCGTAATTTAGAAAACCCGAACAGCTTGTAAGGCTGAATAAAATCAGCATCGAAAATATGATTTTGTTTTTCATTTGTTTATATTTATTTTTTTTAGTTGTCACATGGAACTTACCATGTTAAAATAATCATTGCTTTGTGAGTTAATAATTTTTTTAACATGGACGTTTCATCTGTATAATTGTTTTATTATTTTCAGATAAAACTCACAAAATAAAATTGAATAAGAATCCTAAAGTTAGAACTTAAATCAATTTTATCGTGTTCGTTTCATGTTTTATCTGTTCAAAAAATTAAAAACTAACGGTCATTCCTAAGTTCACTGAGCTTGAACTTGGGTAAGCTCCGTTGTTGCTTTTAGAGTATGTTTCTAAATCAACAATTTTAAAATTATTAAAAGCTAGCAAATCATGTCCCCTAACAAAGGTTTTTATGCCAGTAATGCCAAACTTATTAAATTTTGTACGGTAGTAAATTTCGCAAGTACGTAGCTTTAAGTATGATGCGTCGGCAAGCCAAACCGTATTAGTATTGTAATTGTTAGCATTTTCGAGCGCTGTAAGTCGTGGGTAAAGCGAATTTTGGTTCGTTGGTGTCCATCTGTTATCATACAAATGTTGCGAAATATTGTAGCTGCTATTTCGAAGTCCCCAAAATAAACTGTTTGTATTTAACACAGAACTATAATTACCTACTCCTTGAAATAGAGCGTCGACACCAAAACCTTTGTATTCAGCATTCAATGTAACCGAATAATATAACTCGGGACAGTCGGCATTGTAACCTAATGCCACTTGATCGTACGAGTTGATAACATCATCATTGTTTTGATCTTTGAATTTTATATCGCCAGGCATTACATTCGAAAACATTTGGGTTGGGCTATTGTCAATATCTGCCTGATCAGCAAAAAAGCCAATTGCCTGATATCCGAATAATTGTCCTAATGGCTGTCCAGTGCGTTTCAAATAATCATATTGTCTAAATTCCTCATTACGGTTTATGATTTTATTTTTATAATAGGTGAGATTTGCTCCAACTTGGTAATAAAAATCACCAAGTTTTTTGTCGTATGATAAAGCCAACTCTATACCTTTGTTCGACACAACACCATCGTTAGCATACGCGCTATTTACACCAATAACGCTTGAAACTCCTCCATCGGTAGTACAAAGAATATTTGATCGTTTTTCATAGAACAACTCCAAGGTAAGATCAAGTGCTTTCATTATCTTTAAATCCAAACCAATATTTGTTTTGGCAGTAAGTTCAGGTTTTAGCAGCTTTGTAGCACTACGTTGCTCTGCTAATCCTCCAGTAGATTTACTTAAGTCTTGTCCAAAATAATAACTACCTCCCGAACCAAATGTTTGTTCCCATAGATTTACTTCAGTCACATAATCGCTACCTGAATAACCGTGCGATACACGAAATTTAAGGTTATCAATTACTTTTGAGTTATTTAAAAAGGACTCATTCGATATCACCCATGCTGCACCAATAGCAGGATAGTAACCAAACTTATGATTTGGTTGCAGTCGATTACTACCACTTGCCGAAAATGATCCATCGACAAAGTACCTATCCTTGATTGCATAATGTATGTATGCAGCTACGCTTTGACGATTATAGGTCTGATGTTGCCCGGTTTGTACAAACTGATCGTGTTGCAGTATTAAATTTGCATCTAGCTTACTGTTATCAAAAAACTTATTGTAGTTGATTTTCCCAAAAGCATTTAACCTACGCCACTGACTGCTAACTTGAGTAGAAAATGACGGTATCGAATTTTGACCAAAAATAGTTGCGATTTGGCTACCTGGAACCACTACAAGTTTATTTGCCGTCGATGCATCAAGGTCAAAACTAAGTGTATTACGCTCATATTGATAGGTTTGAGAAACCTGCTCCCAATACTGAGCATAACTATCAAAGGCAAAACGCGCTTCGGCTGACAACCCTTTTAGTAGTTTATTCAAGTCTTGTTTAATAGTCCAATCGGCAAACAAGGTACGTGCATTACTTTTTCCGTACCCTCTGGCAGCAATTTCGGCAACAGGATTTTTTTTCCAGGTATCGCTACCTCCCCATTCCTTATTACTTGTTTTGATGGGCATTGCAATAGCTGGCACATTATAGGCCAATGGAATAAAGTCTGTTTCAGAAGTCCCAGGTCTATTATATTCAAGTAACGACCCTAGTACTTTAATCTTAAAATTGGTTGTTTTGGTTAAATTAACATCTAAATTGGTACGAACACTAAGTTTTGAACTTTCAAGCTGCGACGATTTACCTTCGAGTATATTCTCAGGCTTCAATAAACCAGTATAGTTTTGTAAATTAACAATGGTAGAATACCGTACTCGTTGTCCACCACCACGCATACTGATGTTATAAATATTTTGATGAGCATGCTTTCCCAAAGTTTTATCAATCCAGTTAATATTTGGATAATAATTTGGGAAAAGTCCATTTTCAAACGCTTTTAGTTCAGCATTGTTGAAGCGAAGCATACTTGCTCCATCCAAAGATTGTGCCTCATTAAATGCTTTAGCATATGTAGGCCCATCCACCATTTGCATTACCTCTTTAGCATTGGCAAACCCATGATCGTAAGTAACATCAATTTTCGAACCATTAAATATGCCTTCTTTGGTTGTGATAAGTATCACTCCATTTGATCCACGTAAACCGTACAATGCTAACGAAGGTGCATCTTTAATGATTGTAATCGTTTCTACTTCTTCGCGTACAATGCTGTTAAGGGGTCTTTCAATACCATCCACCAACACTAAAGGTGAGTTTGTGGTAAATGAGTTTCGACCACGCACATAGATTGAAGGGTTATCGCTCCAAGGCATGCCTGCGTTTTGAAGTGTGGTAAGTCCAAGTCCGTAACCATACAATGCATTGCCGAGAACCATGCTCGACGATCTCATAATCTCCTCCGAACTGATTAGGCCAGTAGAAGCTGTTGACTCTTCTCTGCTTTGTATAATGCCATTTCCTAACTGAACAGCAGCATTTTTTTTATCTAGAACAATATTTTTTAGTTCAGATATTTTGATGGTTTTTCTGGAATAATCCACCAATTCTATCACAATTCTATCGTCGTCGTCTGCTGCTATTGTAAACATACCATCCTTGTTCGTGTATGTGTACTTTGCATGGTTTTTTTCAATTCGTACAATAGCTCCAGAAATAGGTTCTCCGAATCTATTTTTAACAAAGCCAATCACATCTTTTGCTTCAAGCGATAGGAAGCAAAACAGAAATGATAAACTTAGTATGATTTTTGCCTTAAGTGATGCTACTTTCATGCGTATGTATTTGAATTAAATTTGGTTGTGTTTTCGTTTATAAATATTCATTTTCATTGTTACCAACCTGGGTTTTGCGGAAGCTTATAGTCTTTATAAGTTTCGGTAATTGGAAATGCAGATAGATACCATTTGCTGCTGAAATTATTAGAACCATTATCATCGTCTTGCCAAAAACGTTTTGTTAGTGTAAATTTAAAATGTTTGTATTTGCCTGCAATTACATTTCCATTAGCGTCTTTCATTCTTTCAATACGTAATCCATGTAGGCGTTTTTTAAAGTCTCCCGCACGTTTCCAACGAACAAGATCGAACCATCGAACTAATTCGCGTCCAAATTCTCTTGAACGTTCGTTTAATACTTCTTCCCTGAAACGTTCTTTAGTCCATGATTCGCTAGGGTACGATTCCTTTAAACCCATTAAATTAACACGTTTGCGTACAGCATCGATATAGTCAAAAGCCTCTTCGGTTCTACCCACTTCGTTTAGCGCTTCAGCAAAGCTTAAGTAAATTTCAGCCATGCGTAAATAGGGCCATTGAGCAGGTTTGCCGTTTGCAAGTTTTTTGTCGAGTCCAAATTTATAATTTCCAGCACCAGTAAAGTACGACGACCAATCCATTGCAATTCCACGCTCACGGCCTCCTATCCAAGTTTCGGCAGTACGGTCTTGATAAGGCATCCCGTTTACAATGCATGTTTCGTACAAACGAGGGTCGCGGTCAGCCCAAGGATCTCGATAGGGTGATATTACAGAGTCATTCCATACCGAATTATCAAATGGAGTACCATTAGCATTCGGAAAAAGGTCTAGATACTCAAGTACAGGAACAGCAGCAGGACCTATAAAGTAATTGAAAAACTCATCGTATGAATGACTGTATTTTACACGTGTTGATATTAGCATTTCGGCAGTACCACGTTCAAAATAAGCAGCACGATATCTTAAGCGAGGATCTTCAAGCTCACTGTACAATGCATATCCTCCATTATTATCAAACTCATTGGTTTCAAAAAAAAGAATACAAGCATCAACTACATCTTGCCACATCGATTCGTCTTTTCCTCCATACCAAGTATGAAGGTCGGTGTTCGATTCAGTTTGCTGATCAGTATAGTAAGGTTCAGTATCATTAAACAATGGACTTGCTCCAAACAATAACACTCTAATTTTCAAACCAATTGCAGCAGCACCTGTAAATCGTCCATCCCAAGTTGCTTTTTCATCGGGGGCTAACGACCAAGGTAGATCTACAACTGCTTCGTCACATAGTTTTACAATAAACTTGAGAGTTTCCTTTGCAGTACCTCTATCAATGTTTGGTACAGCATAAGGGTCGTATGATTTTGTTACAATAGGTAGCCCTCCAAAATGACGGAACATATCGCTGTAATGGCAAGCAATAATCATTTTAGCTTCGGCTTTTAGGCGTTTTTTTGTAGCCGCATCAATTCCAGGAGTTCGATCAATATTTTCGATAAATAAATAGGCTTTACGTATACCAATCCAACTATCTTCGCTCGAATAATGGTATTTGCTGTGTTGCGATTCTTCGGTAGCACCGTATTTACCTGGGTAAATGTTTCGATTGTTATAATCCCAACTCAAATAGCTTTGCCAATTGTCGGTCATTGCTTCAAATGTTCCCATATTCATAGCATTTCCTTTGGGAGTCCATGCGTATGGCATACCGTAGTATAGGGTTGAATATGTGTTCCATAAAAACCGCTGCGCATAATCGGGATTATTAAAAACGGTATCAATGGTAATATCGACACCAGGGGGCTTTTGCAAATGACTGTCTCCAATAGTAAAGTCATCGACACACGCAAAGTGGATTAATCCTATCAATAGAATTAGAGCTAGTTTTAGTTGTTTTTTCATCTTTATAATGCTTTCAATTGGTGATTAGAAATTAAAATTAACTCCAGCATTGAAAATACGCATAGCTGGATATGTTGGTCTGTCCGATGTACGTGTTTCGGGGTCGGCTATTTTAAGTTTATCCAACGTAAATAAATTATATCCATTCACATAGACTCTAAGTGAATTGACCCCTGCTTTTTTCAACAATTTACTGTCGAAATTATAGGAAACTTCGATATTTTTTAAACGCAAATAGCTCGCATCTCTAATCCATAAATCCGATGCATTACGATAGTTGTTTGCATACGAATTTAATGACGGACGAGGCTCAGTTGCTGTTGATGCAGTTTGGGGAGTCCATCGATTATCGAACTGGCTTTGGAGCAACGAACGCGAGAAGGTATCGCCCAATGGAATACGGAATGTTTCGCTAAGCAAACGCGAAGTCATTGTAGCCCCTGCCAAGGTAGCGTGCACTGAAACTGCTTTATAAGTAACTCCAAGTTGCAACCCACCGTTAAGTAGTGGGTAGTTTGGGTAACCCAACGCCACATCATCTAACCCATCAATCACACCATCTTTGTTAACATCTTCGTATACACAGTCGCCTGGATATAAAGTACCTGGGTGAGTAGCTACATTAGGCATGCCTTCGTAGTAAAACCCTACAAACTTCTTACCAAACTGCTGCCCTACAGGCTTGCCAGTACGCCACTGATACTCGTAAGGAGTTTTAACTTCGGCTTTATATTCAATTTTATTTTTAGCATATGATACGTTCAAGCCGATATTGTAACTAAAATTACGGTTTACTTTTTCATCCCATTTCAGTGCCACTTCAAATCCGCGGTTACTTACTTGCCCTAAATTAAGAGTTGGTAAACTCATACCGTGATACACTGGCGCCACGTCAGGTGTTGTTAAAATATCTTTGCGTAACTCATAGAAATAATCGACTTTTACATTTAATTTATTGGTAAAAAAGTAAGCGTCGAAACCGTAATTTTGTTTGTATGCTTTTTCCCAAGTTACCATTGCATTACCAAGCTTAGATTCAAGCATACCTGGTTTAGCACTACTTGTTGTAGTTCCAAAATAATAACCTGTACCCGAAGCATATTGCCCATCAAGGTACAAAAAGCGATTCAAATCGCCACTTGAGTCGTAGTCTTTATCATTACCTACAACTCCATATGACATACGAAGTTTAAGGAAATTAAATACATGTTGTTCTTGCATAAATTCCTCTTGAGTCATAACCCAACCCAACGAAAGCGCGGGAAAAACTCCAAAGCGGTTTGAACGTGGGAAATTTTCAGAGCCATTGTACCCTATATTGAAATCGGCTAAATAGCGTTGCTTGTAACTATAAGTTGCTCTACCAACCAATCCTACATATCCACTTGGAATATCGGTAAAATTTGAAGGGTAGTAAGCTCTGGATTGATTATAAAGAACCATACCTGATACATCATGACTTCCGAATTTACGTTTATAACTCACTGATGCTTCAGCATACCAATCGCGGTCTTTACCGGCACTCGGCTCGCTATAGCCCAAAGTACCTTCATCACCTGTTTTTACCAACACTACATCGTTTGCTTCCGATTCTGGAACAGTAAGCCACGTTAAGTCTTTTTTATACCATGGCACATAGTATGGAATTGAAGCAGAGCGATTTTTTTGAAGTGTATGGTAACTATTATACGATCCTTTTATTCGGAAGCTTAATCCCTTGGTTATAAAATCTAGTTTTTGTTGTAAGTCAGCATCAATATTAAGCGTATTTTTTATGTTATTCAAAAAACCTTTGCCGTAATAAGGCGAAAGACCATCGTTGTCACCAATAGGCATGTAACGGCTATTCTTTCGAATCCATCTTCCATCCACTATACCTGCACCAGAAAATGGAGTAGCCCAATATATTGATCGAAAAAGCTGATTGGCGTCACTACCACTATTTGGGGAGTTGCGTTCTTCATTTCTACCTCCTAAGTTAATAGACAGTTTGGTTGTTTTTGTAAATTCAACATCGATATTGGTACGGAAATTTAAACGTTTGAAGTAAAAGTTTCCATTATATCGGGTATCGTAGTTTTTAAACATACCATCTTGGTTTAGATAACCTATAGATGTAAAATACTTGACTCTGTTGGTACCACCTGACACATTGATGTTGTGCTGACTTTGAACAGAGTTCTTTTTAAACAACATATCCATCCAGTCAGTATTTGGGTAAATAAGTGGATTGCTATTGGTGCGGAATGCGTCCAAAGCTTCTTGCGTAAATCCGGGTTCCTTTCCATCATTAGTCATGGCTTCGTTGTAAAAAGTTGCCCACTCGTAGCTATCAGCGAATTCAACCAAGCGAGTTGGTTGCTGTACGCCTATAGAGCTCGAAACACTTACTTTTGCTTTTCCCTCAACACCTCTACGTGTAACAACGATAATTACACCATTGGCACCACGCACCCCAAACACTGCTGTAGCCGAAGCATCTTTCAGTACACTTATCGACTCAACTTCGTTAGGGTCAAGGTTAAAAAAGTCGCGTTCAACACCATCAACTAAGATCAGAGGTGTAGAATTCGATTGGTTTAGCGTACTAATACCACGAACAAAAATCTCAGGATTGTCAGCCCCTGGTTGGCCAGAAAACTGAACAGTTGACACACCACTTAGCGAACCCGCAAGCATATTTGCCATATTTGCGGTTGGAGAACGGACTAAATCCTTTGTGCTTACAGAGCTCACCGAGCCTGTAATTGCGATTTTCGATTGCTCACCGTAGCCCACAACCACAATCTCGTCCAATCCTTGTGCATCTTCCTCGAGCACAATTTCAAAGTTACGTTTACCTTTAATGTTTACCTCTTGAGATTTATATCCCAAAAAACTACACTTTAAAATATACTTGTTAGCTGGCACTTTCAGACTAAAAACACCATCGATGTTTGTTATTGTACCATTGCTTGTACCAACAAAAATCAGGGCTGCTCCAATTAATGGCTCCCCTTTTTTGTCAACTACTTTTCCTTGTAAAGTGGTTTCCTGCGAAAATGCAGCGTTTGAAATACACAGAAGTATTACCAATAGGTTTAAAAAGTATTTCCTCATAAGATGTATTAAATTTTGTTTCGAAATATCATGATGCAAAAGTAAAGAAATGTATATTGCTTGTTGTTGAATTATATTCCAATAATGTTTAAATAATTGTCATACTAGAAACTGCATAAACTTTTGGCGAGCAACACCCACCACCCAACACACACAACTACAGACACTTAAAACCAATAAACTAATTATTAAACACATTTTCATTCAACTCAACAGCAATAACAGTAGCTACATTATCAACAGATCTATCGATACCTGTTATGCTTGTTTCGCCTGTTGATTTTTGCTTAAATTTAAGTGTTTTATTGTTGTTCACACAGTATACTCTTTTAACTTTATGTTTATCAACAGATGGCAACTGAAAGCTACTACCTACATAATCTGGCAAAATGTACACATAAATTTTGTTGTTTTTGTAAGCGAAACCGTATTGTTCATCACGCGGATTCCAGGGTCCACCTCTAGTTCCATACACTGCTTCTTCCACTGTTTTTATCCAGCTCCCCGTTTCGCGCAACACATTGGCTTCTGCCTCTGGAATGTTGCCATGTCTGTCGGGACCAACATTGATAAGCAAGCACATATTTCGCATCAAACAATCCACTAAATAACGTTTCACACGTGAAGCATTCACAATTTTCTTTGAATCTTCGGCAGTAGGTGTATATCCCCATGCAAAATGTAAAGAGAGTGTTTTTTCATATATTTCGCTCGTACGTACAGGACCACTTATTTTAGCTCCACCTTCCTCACACATATAATCACCATACCACCCGCAACGTGGATTTACTAATATATCGGGTTGTAATTCGCGCACCATTCCCATAATGCCCATCGGCTTTCCTGTTTTGGGGTCTTTAACAGTGTAGTTGGTATTAATAGGCCATTGGTTTTGAGGGTCGAGGTATTTGCCCGATTCCCAAAAAGAAGCTCCATCAGCATCGCTGCCACTCTCGGCAATCCATCCACCATCCCAGAATAATTGATCTATTTTTCCATAATTTTGAAGTAGTTCTTTGGTTTTGCAATACAACTCTTCTTTTAGCATGCGCGCATTTTCTTTGTGAGTAGTATCGTTTGTGTAGCCCCAAGCATTTTTTTTAATGGCATTTCCAGTAATGTTGTAATATCCAGGAAAGCGCCAGTTTATTAAAGTTTTGTAAAGTCCAACATACAAACCAGCATCGCGACAGGCATCCACATACTCTTTCACAAAATCGCGGTTGTGCGTTTGATAACTATTGAAGCTATCAGGGTATTTGCTGTGAAAAAGTGCGTAACCATCATGGTGTTGAGTGGTTAAATTCATATATTTCATACCAGCCTCGCGAGCAAGGCTTGCCCAGGCTTTGGGATTAAAGTCGTCTGCTGCAAAATACTTGTCGCCACTCACTTCATAAGCGTACTGACGGTATTGATTGATAGGCACTGCTTTGTTACGCATATACCATTCGCCCATAGCAGGCCCCGCATAAAGCCCCCAGTGGATAAACATGCCAAATTTTGCATCCTGAAACCATTTAAGTTTTTCGTCTGGTTGTTGTTTAATCCCTAGATCCTCTTTTATGTTTCGTTGAGCAGCTTTTTTCAAACCACTTTGTGCTTCGAACACCGCATCACCCACAAGCTGAAGTTCAATTTTGTCGGCCCAAGCACTGTTTTGTGCTGAACTTTCAGGATGATATAACTCTATAATTGCTTGGATTTGCTTAACGTCAGTTTGAAAAGTTATTTCTTTAAGTGTCCAACTTGTTAGGGCACTTGCTGTGCTCGCATTGTTGTATTTTAATCCAAGTAGATTCAGTTGAATCTCCTCTGCACCTACTGCTGTTTTTAAATAGGCCGATATTTTGTAGCGTGAATTTGGTTTTAGTTGAACTTGCCATTGAGCTTTGCCATTTGATTTTAGCTCAAGCGAATGCGAACCATTGTAACTCAACTTACTGGATATAATTGCTCCTATACTAGTATTACTTTGGAACAATTCGTGATAACCGTTTTCGAAATTATCCGAAAACATTAGTGTTGGTTTTAGCTGTGCAAATACTGTTAAGCAATGCAAAATTAACAACGTAATAATCGTGGTTTTCTTCATTATAATAGGGATGAAAATGGGTGACTTTTTTGTTTGCCAAAAGTCCAAAAAAAATCAAAACTACTTGTTTGAAATAGCTTCAATAATGTTTAAAAATAACGCTTAAAATAGCCTACTCAGCGCATCGGTGGGTTTTACAGTATTCGCTTGGGGTTACACCAAGCTCTTGTCTGAAGCATGTACTGAAATATCTAGGGTCGTTAAAACCAACTGCATAAGCAATGTCTGATATATTTCCGGTTCCTTTATTGAGCATGGCACAAGCATGTTTCATGCGAATATTTTTAATAAATTCGCTTGGCGACAAACCTGTAAGGGATTTTAGTTTTCGATACAGGGTAGAGCGTGTTGAATTAAGTTCCGAAATTAGTATTTCTTGATTAAATTCAAAATCACCTATATTTTTTTCAACAATACGAATAGCTTCTTTTAGGAAGTCTTCGTCGATTGAATTATATTCTAAGTCGGATATATTGATATTAATATTACTTTTGAATGAATCATTCTTGTTCTTTCGTTTATGAAGTAAGTTTTTTATTCTTGCTTCTAACAATTCCAATTCAAAAGGTTTCGAAATATAGGCATCAGCCCCAGCTTCGTAACATTTAATTCGATCTTCTACTAGATTTTTGGCTGTTAATATTAATACCGGTATATGTGAGTATTCAATTTTAGATTTCACGATATTACAAAATTCTATTCCATTTATATCGGGCAACATAATGTCACTTACAATTAAATCGAACTCTTGTTTGTTTAGTAAGTCAAGTGCTTCTTGTGTTGTAAGTGCAGTTGAAACGTTGCATTTAGCTTTAAAGTATCTATTAAGGGATGCGTTTAGTTCTACATTATCCTCCAAAAACAAAATACTGAAATTGGATAATGAATTATCTGATTCATGTTGATGTTCAAAAACGGGTTGGATCATGTTTTTTTCAATTACATCGATATTACTTTGATTTACATAACTTTCTTTACTTATTGGAAATGTAAGAGTGAAACATGTTCCTTTGTATGGCTCGCTTTTTACAGCTATTGATCCGCGATGTAGTTGAACGAGTTCTTTTACAAGCGATAAACCGATTCCGTTAGATTCAGTTTCACGATTTGGTTTATAACTAACAAAGCGGTCAAATATTTTTGGCAAAAGTTCTTTTGAAATACCCACGCCTGTATCGCTGACGGTTATTATAGCATTGGTTATCTTTGTTTCGTTAGATTCGGTCGATAATTCAACCGAGATTGAACCCCCATTGGGTGTATATTTTATAGCATTCGAAAGCAGATTATACACAATTTTGTCAATTTTATCGCTATCAAACCATGCTTTAAGTGTGCTTTCACTTGATTTTATGTTAAAACCTAAGTTCTTCTCCTTAAGCATGGGCGTAAAGTTGTAAACACAGATATTTTGCAAAAAACAAATTAGGTCATCTTCTTCTACACGTAAGTCCATGTTATCCGATTCAATTTTTCGGAAATCAAGTATCTGCTGTAGTAAACGTTTTAGTCTATTGATATTAGCTCTAAGTGTAGAATAATGAATTCGCTCTGCACCATTTATTTGTTTCAACTCATCCACAATACATGATATAATAGTAAGTGGCGTCAACAGTTCGTGTGAAACATTGGTGAAGTATTTAAGTTTTGTTTGAACTAACTCTTCTGTTTTTTCTTTTTCAATTTTTGCAATAATCGCTTCATTGCGCAATCTAATTCGATTGTTCACAGCCCTATACAAAGAAACAACAATAAGGAGCAAAATGACAGTATAAATTGAATAAGCCCACCATGTTGCGTAAGGAGCGGGATTAATTTCAACAGCTAATTTTGTAATTTCTTCACTCCATATTCCATTGTTGTTTGTTGTTTTTACTTCAAACTGATATGTCCCACTTGTTAGATTGTTGTAATTCGCAAATCTATGTTTACTATCTACGTAAACCCACTTATTATCAAGGCCTAGAAGCCGATAAGCATATTTAATATTGCTTGAAGAATTAAAGTTTAGAGATGAAAACTCAATTGAAAAATTGTTTTGATTATGCTTTAAAGATAACTTATCTGAATTGAAAGAAATATTGTTTTCATCCAAAAAAATCGACTGATTGAGTACTTTAATATTCGTAATAAGTGCTTTCGTATTTATTTTCGATAATTGATTATTAATATTAGTACTAAAGTAGCAAAACCCCTCATTACCACCCAAATACAAGTTGCTTGTCGCTGTTAAAGACGCGCTATGCGGACGAAACGTTGACACTTGTATGTCGTTATCATTCGATGAGTATGCTGTGCTAAATTGTTTCTTTATGTCAATTTTAAGTATTTTATTATTGCTTGTTAGCCACAGATGCCCTTTTTTATCCTCAATGATATTGGTTATTGTTTTTTCGAGTATGGCAAATTTATCATTCTGCAATACAAATTTATCGTCGGCGTTGTTATATATACAGAGACCACAATCATTCGTACCAACCCATAGTCTTTTTTTTGAATCCATCATCAAATTCGTAATCATCGATGTAGGCGCAAGTTTATTTTTTAAACTATAGCTTTTAATAATTATGCATTTGTTTTCAATTGTAATTCGTAAAATACCTTTATTATTGGAAGCCACCCAGAAACTATTGTCCGATTCACGTGCAAACGCACATATATTATTGAACCCATTGGCTATTAATGTTAGTTTATTTTGGCTCCTCTGCTTTAAAAACAAACCAGCTTGAGTTCCAAACCAAATTTGACTTTTATTTGCAAAATAGACACAATTACTATTTTCAATTTCAAGATTATCCTTCGTTTTCCATTGTATAGGACTGGTTGTAGTCAGCTTGGTTTTAAAATCTATAATAAAACTTTCGTCGCCCATAGCCCATAGACTTCCTGTTATCGGATCTTTTTTGACATTCCTTATGCTTGTATTTCCTAAATTGTTATAATATATTGTTTTAAAGTTTTCTAATGGATTAAGAGCTATCACCCCAGCATTTGTTAACCCTATCCACAATAAACCATCAATTTCTTCAATAGAATTTACAATACTATATCCAACTTTATTTTTAACATCTGCAATAATATTGTATTTAAAATCAGTTGGATGAGTGTTAATTAAATAAATACCATCATTACTTGCACCTACCCAAATATTACCATCCTTATCTTTTGTAATAGCATGAAAAAAATTACTTGATTTTTCGTAAATGCTTCGTGTATTAATATAAGTGCATGTTTGAGTTATATCTTTTGATCGAGTATAAATTCCCTCAGGGGTTATAAACCATAGGTTTTGCCCTGCTTTATCTTCAACTGCAGAATAAACAACGTTTTTTCCGCCTACTGTGTAATAGTTATATTTATATTGTGAGTTGTTGAAACAGTCAACGCGCACAAGACCATCTCCCCAAGTGCTAACCCACACTGCACCATTATGATCTTGCATCAGATGAAATGGATTGTTTTTACTCCCAATAGGAGGTAACTTATCAAAGAGTTGAGTTTTTTTATTGAATTTACATAGACCATTATACCATAAAGCAAGCCACAAATCACCATCTTTGTCGCTGAAAATATTTACCACATTGTTAGAGGGAAGTGAGAATAGTTGCTTTGGGTTGTGTTGAAAGGTTTTGTACGTATTCAATTTTATATTGAAAAGTTCCAACCCAACATCCGTGCCAATCCATGCTGAGTCACCAGTAAAACAAATACTATTAATTCGCTTTTCTTGAATCTTATTATTTTTCAAAAGGTTTATACTTCGTCCATGCTTATCAACGATCTGAATACCTTGGCGTGTTCCTGCCCATATACGTCCATATTTATCTTCGGCTATGCTCAATATATTATTGCTAATATCAATATTGGTCTTGTTACTTACCTGTAAAATATCATAACCATCGTAACGACACAAACCACCCTCGGTACCAATCCAAATATAGCCATCTGAACATTGAAATATCTTTTTTACATTGTTGTTTGGGAGGTATTCAACTAAAGGCAGCCTGCTAATCTTTAAATTTGAGTATGCATTAAAAATGAAACTGCAAATAAAAATTAGAAGTAAAAAAATTAGTTTTTTCATTTGAGAGTATGCGTAATTGACAGTGGTGACTCTTTCATTTTTTGAGCTGCAAATATACAAATATAATACTTTGTAGACGATTATTTTTAGGCTTTAGGAATGTTAAAATATACAATAAGCCTTAGCTATTACCCAACAAACACTTGTCTTAGCTGCTAAATGAGCATTTATCGTACATTTTTGAAATTTCTTTACACAATACAAGTTGTTGAGAATGCTAATTTTGCACTTCTAATACGAATCATTATTATACAAAATTCAGATGCAATAGTTATGAGGTCATCAGTTCTATTTTCTATTATTACTTTTTTAGCTTGTGGATATCTCCATTCACAAAAAACGATTGATTCGGGTGCTGTATGGCCCGACAATAATGGTCAACACATCAATGCGCATGGCGGTGGCTCTATTTATTATAAAAATAAATATTACTGGTACGGCGAATGCAAAGACTCAGTTACCAATACAGCATTACTAGGTGTAAGTTGTTACTCATCATCCAACTTTGTAAAATGGAAAAACGAAGGTGTAGTTCTTAAAGTGATTGATTCGGTGGGGCATGATATTGAACGTGGATGTATAATTGAACGCCCGAAGGTAATTTATAATGAAAAAACAAAGAAATTTGTTATGTGGTTTCATTTAGAACTGAAAGGGAAAGGTTATAAAGCGGCTCGTGCTGCATTAGCAATTGCAGACTCACCCACTGGACCTTTTGTTTATAAATACTCTTATCGTCCAAATAAAGGTTTTTGGCCTGTGAATTTTAGCACAACTCAAAAAGAAAATCTCGACTACACCCACCCCCCTCTCAAAGCATGGAGCGAAACCTGGAAAAAAGCAGTGAACGATGGCTACTATGTCCGTCGCGATTTCGCAGGAGGCCAAATGTCGCGTGATATGACGCTCTTTGTTGATGATGATGCGAAAGCATATCATATATATTCGTCTGAAGATAATTTGACATTACAAATATCTTTACTTACGGATGATTATTGTGCTCACACTGGCAAATATATACGTGTAGCCCCAGCAGGTCACAACGAAGCACCTACTATTTTCAAACACAATGGTACGTATTGGATGATTACGTCTGGTTGCACTGGTTGGGCTCCAAACGAAGCTCGTATGTTCAAAGCAAATTCAATTTGGGGACCATGGGAGCAACTCGAAAACCCATGTGTAGGACCTTATGCAAAATCAACCTTTAATTCACAAGGTACTTATATTCAAAAACTTGTGGGAAAAACGCCTGAATTTGTATTTATGGCCGACCGTTGGACACCTACGTTCCCTTCTGATGGTCGTTATATTTGGATCCCTATTATCTTTGAAAACAATCAACCGGTGTTGCGTTGGGAAGATAAATGGAGGCCCAAAAAACAATAATTATTGTTTGAGCAATAGAATGTTTATCTTTGCACATCAATTCTATTAAATCAATAAAAAAACTAATCACATCTTATGTCAACAATCAATTGGATAAAAAAATACAGTTTGGTTTTAGTAATTCTTTGCATTACACTGCCTACCGATGTGCATGCAAGCAAACGTCAACCTAAAAAAGAACAGAATAAGACCATAAGCGACCGTCAATACTGGGCCGATTTGATGTATAAAATTTCAGCACCTGTGCTTAGCAACATGAGTAAAGGTGAGCTTCAAAAAAACATGCAGGTAGAGCTTAGTCCATCTTGGGATGGACGCAATCAAAAAGTAACTTACATGGAATGCTTTGGCCGTTTGATGGCTGGCCTTGCACCCTGGCTTGCCTTGCCCGATGACCAGACAGCTGAGTCGAAACAACGTGAACAGCTACGACAATGGGCTTTAGCCAGTTATAAGCATGCTGTTGACCCTCAAAGTCCCGACTGTTTATTGTGGGACAAACACGGACAAGCATTAGTAGATGCTGCCTTTATTGCCAATAGTTTTATGCGTGCTCCGAAAGCCTTGTGGGAACCTCTCGACGACACAACCAAAATGCGTTACATCGAACGTTTTCAGCGCCTTCGCCGTTTCGACCCTCCTTATACCAACTGGTTGCTCTTTTGTGGTACTATCGAAGCATTCTTGTATTCGGTAAATGCTGAGTTTGACATGTATCGTATTCAAATGTCGCTTCGAAAAGTAGAGGAGTGGTATGTTGGCGATGGCTGGTATTCGGATGGTGAAAGTTTTGCTTTCGACTATTACAATAGCTACGTTATACAACCTATGTATGTAGAGATTTTAGATTTGATGTATGCCAAAAAGAAAATCAAACAAGAGCGTCTCGACGTGGCCGTACAACGCATGCAACGATATGCACAAATAACTGAACGATTTGTATCGCCCGAAGGTACATTCCCTGTTTTTGGTCGTTCCATCACTTATCGCATGGCGGTATTTCAACCATTGGCATTGCTTGCTTTGCAATCCAAACTTCCGGCTGATTTGCCTCCTGGACAGGTACGTGCTGCAATTACTGCAGCTATGAAACGAATTTTTGCTTCGCCCGCTAATTTTAACGAGAAAGGGTTTTTGCAATTAGGCTTTACCGGCCATCAGCCTGATATAGCCGACTGGTATACAAATAACGGCAGCATGTATTTAACTTCTGAGGTATTTTTACCTCTTGGCTTGCCTGCCGATCATGCGTTTTGGACTTCTGAGCCTTTGGATTGGACATCGAAAAAAGCCTGGTCGGAAGGTAAATTTCCCAAAGACAAAGCCATAAAGAACTAATCCTATTTTAATTTAATATTGATATGCGATTTTTTTTCAACGCAGTTTTATTCGTTTTCTCTTTACAACTAATATTGGCATCCAACCCGAATTACAAACAAACTGCCCCTCCATTAAAAAAGATGAAGTTGGTGTGGAGTGATGAGTTTAACTACAAGGGCAAACCGAATGAGGCTTTTTGGTGCTTCGAAGAGGGTTTTGTTCGCAACAACGAACTGCAATGGTATCAGTCTGATAATGCTTTTTGTAAAAAGGGCGTATTAGTAATTGAGGCTAGACGCGAAAATAAACCGAATCCCAATTACGATGCTTCAAGTGACGACTGGCGTAAGAGTCGCAAAACAATAGACTACAGTTCGGCATGCATTGTAACCAAAAACAAAGTGGCTTTTCAATATGGAACCTTGGTTGTGAGGGCTCGCATTGATGTGGATAAAGGCTCTTGGCCTGCTATCTGGACTTTGGGCGTGCAAGGCGAGTGGCCCGCAAATGGCGAAATTGATTTAATGGAGTTTTATCGAATAAACAATCAACCTCACATACTTGCAAACACAGCCTGGGCCGACAATAAACGCTTTAAAGCGCAGTGGAATTCGGTAAAAATGCCACTGCAAAATTTTGAAGCAAAGAATCGCAATTGGGGGAGCAAGTTTCATGAGTGGCGTATGGATTGGACTGCCGATTACATAAAAATGTATCTTGATGGTGTTCATATTCACACCACCGAGCTCAACAAGGTACACAATTTATTAGGCGATTCAACCATTCATCCTTTTCGTCAACCTCATTTCTTCTTGCTTAACCTAGCTGTTGGGTCTAACGGAGGTGATCCTTCACAAACTAGTTTTCCTCTAAAGTACGAAGTAGATTACATCCGGTTTTATCAACCCAATTGACGCTAGCAGCACACTACGATATCTTTTTTTTCTGTTGCATCACTGCTACTTTATCTGTATTTTTGCATAAAACATTTATTATTTACACCGTGAGCGAAAAAATTGATTCAACTGCTATTTATATTGATGAGTACGATTATGCATTACCCGATGCTCGTATAGCGAAATACCCTCTACCAAAACGCGATACGTCGAAATTACTATTGTATGCAAATGGAGAGATCAGCACCTATGAATTTTCGAACATCGCGGAACTTTTGCCCCAACAAGCTTTGCTGGTTTACAACAATACGCGTGTTATTCAGGCGCGGATGGAGTTTTTTAAGTCGACTGGCGGTCGTATTGAAGTATTTTGTTTAGAGCCTTTTATTCCTGCCGACTATGCACAATCGTTGGGCTCAACAGGTGAATGTATTTGGAAGTGTATGGTGGGAAACTTGAAAAAATGGAAAAACGAACCATTACACAAAACTCTATTTATTAATGGCATAGAAGCCACCTTAAGCGTTGAACTATTAAACACAGAAGCAAACATTCACACTGTAAAGTTTAGTTGGAATAGTGCAGAGATACACTTTGCCGACATACTCGAGAGTGCTGGCGAACTTCCTATTCCGCCTTACTTACATCGCAAAACGGAACCAAGCGACATCACCGCCTATCAAACAGTGTATTCGAAAATTAAAGGTTCAGTGGCAGCACCTACAGCTGGATTGCATTTTACACCCGAAGTATTTGAGCAATTAAAAGCAAAAAAGATAGAACTTGAGGAGTTAACCTTACACGTAGGGGCGGGCACGTTTCAGCCTGTAAAAACACGTGATGTGGCCGAACACGTAATGCACACCGAAGTCATTTCGGTAAATCTAAGTACCATTCAACAGCTTATTAAAAAAATTGACAACATTGTGGCTGTTGGCACGACTTCGGTCCGAACACTTGAGAGTTTATACTATATTGGCCTACAACTTGAAAGCAACAATTCGAGCAATGAAGTATTTAGTGTGCAGCAATGGGAGCCTTACACTTCCGAAGTTCGTATTAGCTCACAAAAGGCTCTGCAAAACATAGAGCAATACTTATTGCAAAACAAGCTGACAGCATTGCATGCCGAAACACAAATTATGATTAAGCCTGGTTATGAATTCAAACTCGTGCGGGGCATTATCACCAATTTTCACCAACCTAAAAGCACGCTCCTACTACTTGTTTCAGCTTTCGTTAAAGGTAACTGGCAAAAGATCTATAACTACGCTTTGGCCAACGACTACCGTTTTTTGAGTTACGGCGATAGCAGTTTATTACTTCGCGACTAGAACATTGTGAGAGATAAAACGTTAAATGTTAGTATTTATCATAAATTCTAACATTGTTGCAAGAAACGTACACGAAAAACTGAGCTTGACACAAATTATCAAGTGTAAGTGTAATTTCTCTCGCTTTTGGCGAACAATGACAAACTAATTATAAGCGAATGAAATCAATATTCTTCATTACCGTTTTTTCGGTCTTTATACTTATTAGCACCTATGTTACCATCAGAGGCTGGCAGGCACTAAGTACGTTTAGCGGCCTACGCATGACCTATGTCATTGGCAGCATACTACTCTTTATCATTATGTTGTCGAACTTTATGCTACGCAATGTTTTTGCCGACGACATAGCCAAAAGCATAACCTTTGTGGGATACAGCTACATCATAATTCTTGTTTATTTGTTACTTTCTTTTCTTATTACCGACCTTGTTCGACTTGCAAATACTGTTTTTCATTTTGCACCAGCTGGCATGCACTCCTTCCGATTAATTGCGTTTGGTGTAAGCATTGGAGCCATTACTGTAGCTATGATAGTGGGAAATTACAAGTTCAACAGGCCCGAAATTGTAAAACACTCGCTACAGTCGACAAAACCGAACCAAGGAAAAAAAATACGCATAGTAGCTGCTAGCGACTTACACTTAGGGGTTTCTATAAACAAAGCGAATATGCAAAAATTCGTATCACTTATCAACGCACAGAAGCCCGACATCGTTTTGCTAGCGGGCGACATTGCAGATCATTCGACAGAACCAATCATTCGTCAAAATATGGCCGAAGAGTTCAGAGCCATTCAATCGACTTACGGAGTATATGCAGTAAGCGGCAACCATGAGTACTTTGGCGAAAATCCGTACACGCTCGAAAATTATTTAAAAACTGCGGGTGTAAAGTATTTACGTGATTCAGCCGTATTGATCGACAATTCGTTTTATGTAATTGGACGAGACGATAAAATAAATCAAAATCGCAAAAAACTGGCTGAAATAACGAATGGCTTAGATACTCAAAAAACGATGATTTTGATGGATCATCAACCTTTTGGTTTGGATGAAGCAGCTAAAAATCAGATTGACTTGCAAGTATCGGGACACACACACAACGGACAATTTTTTCCAGGAAATTTAATTGTAAAAAACATGTACGAAATGGGTCATGGCTATTTAAAAAAGGCAAATACCCATTATTACGTATCGTCTGGCTTAGGCATTTGGGGACCACAATACCGAATAGGCACACAGTCGGAGATAGTACTAATAGAGCTGGAATATTAAAATATCCCAGCTCCATTATAAATTATATCAAAATTATTTTAAACTCCTACGGTAATCGGCCAATTGCGTTATAGAGATTAGTTTCACATGATGCTCTTTAGCCACCAGCACTAAATCATCGAGGCGTGCCATTGTACCATCGTCGTTCATCACCTCTACCAATACACCACAAGGATTAAGCCCAGCAAGCACTGGCAAATCAACCGAAGCCTCGGTGTGTCCTAAACGAGCTAACACGCCTTCAGGGTTGGCTATTAGTGGGAATATATGCCCTGGACGACCAAAATCTTCTGGTTTTGTAGTTTTATCGACCAGCGCTTGTACTGTTTTTGCTCTATCGGATGCAGAAATACCCGTGGTACAACCATTGCCAAGTAAATCAATTGACACTGTAAATGCTGTGGAGTGCGTTGCCGTGTTTGACTGCACCATGCGATCTAATTTTAATTCAGCTGCACGTTCTTCAGTAATTGCAACACATATCAAACCGCGACCATACTTGGCCATAAAATTGATTATTTCGGGAGTAATAAAATCGGCTGCTACCACAAAGTCACCCTCATTCTCACGTGCGACATCATCAAAAACGAGTACCATTTTCCCATTACGGATATCTTCAATCGCCTCAGCTACCGTATTAAAATATTCAGACATTAAAACTAATTTAAATTATTGAAAGATGCACATTTCCATGCTTAATTAAAGAACAAAAATAGTACATTTTACAAGAACCCACAAAAAACAATCCATTTTAAAACTTTCGTAATTTTATTTTAACTAGGTAATAATAAAATTGTTCCAATTTACAGGATAAAGCGTTCTACAACTTCGGCAACACCATCATTGTTATTCGACGAAACAATAAGATCGGCCTCATGGCGTAAATCGGGATCAACATTGTCGACCCAAACACCTAAACCAGCATATCTCACCATCGACAAATCATTTCCAGCATTACCTACTGCAATAACTTCTTCACGCGAGATGTTAAGTAATTGAGCTAAACGTTCAATACTCGCGGCCTTATCAATACCTTTGGGCATCACCTCCAAAAAAAATGGTTTTGAACGTGCCACACTCAAATCTGGTCGTAATTGCTTCAAGTCAATTTCAACCATTTTTAAATAGTCAGGATGTTCTAACAAGATACATTTTGCCGCTTTGTAACTTACTTCTGCTTTGAATGAATCAACTTTATGGTGCGGAATACCTGTTAAACCAAGCTCCACATCAATGTATTCCGAAAAAGTCTCGCTCACCACACCCTGTTGCGAATAAGTGATAATATGCACATTTTTGCTTCGGCTATAATCGTAAAGGCTTTGAATTTCGGCTATTGTTAAAGCTGTTTCAAATATATTCTGATTATTTTTAAGTGAAGTAACAACAGCTCCATTAAACGACACCATATACGAATCGTAAACATCGAGCTGTAATTCACGCGCATATCGCATCATGGCAGGCGTAGGTCGACCCGATGCCAAAACTACTTTAACCCCTTTTTCTTGCGCTTGGATAAGTCGCGTTTTATTTCGCTCCGATATTTGATAATCATCAGTTAATAGCGTATCATCTAAATCGAGCACCAACATTTTATAGCCATTTTGTGGCCTTACAATTTCATTTTTTATCATTTAAAAATAATTATCATAAAAAGGATGTAAAAATAGATCCGCTATAATCGAATAGCGACATTAAATTACTCCAAGAATTTTTTATTGAATAGCAAAAAGCCGATATTTACCCCCGCATTCCAACGACTAGGTCCTGCACTGTAATAATTTCCAAATAAACTTGCAGTTGCTATTTTGAAATCAAACACAACTGATGCTTCGGATATCGAATGAAAAGCCGGAAATGGAGCGGAATAATACGGTATTGAATTTGCATCAGAAAGTATCGATTTGTAAGGTAAAAACCCATAAAACTCAGTACGTAACTGCAACTGTTTACCAATTGTAAAAATGGGTTTTAAACCTACTGAAAAATACTTATTAGCCGAAAAAGCTGCATTTGCAATGGTTTTACTATGAGGCGTAGGTGCAAACGAAGGAGCTTCAATAATGCTCGCTGTGTAGTTCTGCTGCAGTTGACGTGACGAAAACAAGATTTCGCTAAACACCCCCAACCTTAAGAACTTAGCCAATGGAACATAGGCATCAACTTTAGCGCGTGCCTGAACCCAATATTTTAAATTGCTATAATTAGATGTATAAAAACCATTCCCTGACGAAAACTTACTATCACCACCCAGCACCTGAATTGAGGCATTGTACAAATATCCAGCTTTGGGATACATGATATTGTCGACGGAATAACTCTCAATATTTGCAAAAAGGTTAACCAATCGAAAGGTACTCTTATCACGTTTATCCATTACTGTAACGGTATCAGTATTTTGAGTATAATGATCGGTTAAATAACCAAGACCAAGTCCAAACTCCATCCGGGCTTTCATTTTGATAGGAATACCAACACTAAAATTCAAATACGATTCGGTTTGCGTATAACTTGATAGTCGATAGTCATTGTAAAAAATTTGATCATCTTCATAATATTCAAAACGATGCGTAACAGCCGCAATACGCACATACTTATCATGCCGTGATGGCGGATCAATACGAAGATTCAATCCTAATCCATCGTATATCTTACCAAATTGAGCATCAAGCGTTGCCGACTGCGAATATGAACCCAAATTATTGTATCGTAAACCAAAATATGCTTGATTCGAAGTGGACGAAGAAACATTACCACCAAATAAAAACTTTAGTTGATCTTCTGTTTTTACTGTAAGCTCAAGATCAAAATTATTAGTTGAAGGATTAAAAACAGCATGTGGCACCGCCTCTAAAATTTTACTATCAGCTATTAGTTTAAAATAATTTTCTTTCATCGCGTCCAAATCAAACACCTTTGACGAAGACTGGAAAATCTTTTTAATGTATTTTGTTTGCGTAGTATCAACACCTTTAACATCAACTTTTTGAAAATTCAAGGGTTTGAACTGACTTTTAAAATCAGTTCGAGCTGCATGAAGGGCTACAGAATCAACATTTCGGGCTATTTTTTGCTTAATTTGATGAATACGCGCAATGGTTGAATCATATCCAATTTTCACGAGTTTATCGACAGGCGAAAAATCAAACATCGGCACATCTTCGAGCTTAAAATTAAACAATATGCCTTCGTGAGGATCTACATAATAATTGGTCTGATTCATAATCATACTGAGAATTTGACTATACACATCCGACTCGTCAGGCTTTTCGGGATTTTCGACCACCATACTACCAATTACATAGTCGGGGTTAAAATCTTTTTTCAACACATCAACAGGGAAATTATTATAAATTCCACCATCAAAAAGCAGCCGTCCATCAATTTTAATAGGTTTAAAAACAAAAGGAAAAGTCATTGAAGCTCGAACAGCATCACCCAAAACGCCTGAACGAAACACCACGGCTTCTTTTTTGTAAATATCTGAAGCCACACATCTAAACGGGACAAAAAGCTTATCGAAATTGCCTTGACAAGCCGCATTTGCTTGAGCAAAAAGAGGCACAAATGCATAATTCATTTGGCTCGCTGGAATCAGATTGGTTGGAAGCAGTTTTGCCTTGACTTGAACTGAATCAAGCCTACCAGTCAAACTAAAGGGTAACTCGATAAAAGCAGGTTTAGGATCGGGGCGACGATAATAATACATATACTTTGGTGGAATTTCACCAGTAGACCAGTATTTAAATTCTTCGGATTTAATAACTTCAATCATCTCATTTGTAGTCATACCCATAGCATACATGCTTCCTACAATAGCTCCCATCGAGGTACCCGTAACATAATCAATTGGAATGTTATTTTCTTCGAGAGCCTTAATAACCCCGATATGTGTGATACCCCTTGCTCCACCACCACTTAAAACCAAACCAACTTTTTGGGAACTAACTCCAAAAGCAAAAAAACAAATTGTAAGTATTGTTGAAAAATATCTTCTCATATGCTTGAAAATTGCCGTAAGTGAGTACTATGAATTGATCAATTCAACAAATAGAACAATCATAAGCAGAAACAAGTTGCTGCGGTTAAAATAAAAATCAAAATTTATTTATATCTTGTATATTAACACGGTAGCATATGCGGCCATACCCTCTGCACGTCCCACAAAGCCCATTTTTTCGGAGGTAGTGGCTTTAATGGATATTGTATCTGTATCGACATCCATAACTTCTGCCAAACACGTTTGCATAGCCACAATGTGCGGGTTGATTTTAGGAGCTTCAGCACAAATGGTACAGTCTGCATTGCTAAATTCATACCCTTTATTGCGCAACAAAGCCATGCATTGTTTAAGCAGTATTTTGCTATCAATATTTTTAAATTCACCAGCTGTATCCGGGAAATGAAAACCAATATCACGCAGGTTTGCAGCACCTAGAATGGCATCGCAAAGTGCATGAATAAGCACATCAGCATCCGAATGACCTAATAAACCTAGAGGATGATCGATTTTTACACCACCCAACCACAGTTCTCTATTTTGTGCAAAAACATGCACATCGTAACCAAAGCCCACACGTATTGTATTCATAAAAGCAAGTATTGAGTTGAGAGTATTGAGTTTAGAGCTACAAGATCAAAATTAGAAATTATACAAAAGCGATTGTACATTGCTGTCAATCGCTTTTAAAAAGTTCATAAATCTATATTCTTTGTTCTTTGTTCTTTGTTCTTAGTTCTATCTTACTTCACCAAATTTTTCAAGCCAAACAAGTCGAACGACAAGGAGAAACGTAATGTTTTATCCAATGGATTTGATTGCGAAGTGGAAATAACGTAACCAGCATCAAGTTGAAAAACATTCAATTTAAAACCAGCACCCGCGGTAAAATACTTGCGATTTCCTTTCAATTCGTTCTCATTGAAATAACCAGCACGTACAAAAAACTGCTTATTGTAAGCATATTCAGCACCAACAGACCACATAATTTCTTGTAATTCCTCCTTAAAACCGCCAGGAGCATCACCAAACGATTGAAATACACCTGATAGCCCCGAGACTTTGTTGTAATCAACACCAGCAACTGGAGTAGGCACCAATAATTTATTCACATCTGCACTTACCGTAAAACGCTGATAATCGTCGATATCGTAATCAAATGAACCACCTAAACGTAAATTGGTAGGTATAAAATTGGTTGTTGCACTTTTGTCGTAAGTTATTTTCGACCCTAAGTTAGAAATATTTGCACCAAGTGACAATTGACCTTTTCCAGTTGAAAGCTCTATTGGCGTACGATAGAATGCAGAAATATCAGCCGCAACAGCAACTCCAGGATACATCCCTTCGGAAGCGCCATTATTTAAATCGGAATAAATAAATCGTAACGCTGCCGATAAAGAAAATTTTTCGGACAACAACTGAGAATAAGCCACATCAATAGCCATTTCGAGTGGCTTAATATTATAACCCTGATCATACTCGTCCTGCATTATAGTTACATCACCTAGCGAAAAATAGCGAACAGAAGCACTTAAAGCCTGACGTTGATTAAATTTATAATATCCTGCCAAATAAATCAAATCGATATCGCTTACAAGTGAACGCAACCAAGGTGTGTACGACAATGATAGACCGGCATCGCTCTCCATAAATACATATTTTGAGGGATTCCAATACTGTGAGTTTACATCGGGAGAAGTTGCTGCACCAACATCACCCATACCTCCTGCACGAGCGTCAGGTGCAATAGTCAAGGATGGAACAGCAGTGTAAATTGGATTTGGTTCAACTGCATAAGTGCTCATGAAGGCTACTTGAAGGAACACTGCAATAATTAGCGTTTGTTTCATAAATTTGTTGGCTCTTTCGTGTCAATCAGCATTATAGTAATTAATTACAACTAACCGACAACATACTTTATTTATTATTTGTGTAAAACAGAAATGCAAAAATACAATTTAAAACTGTAATGCAAAACATATTGATAGGCATTATTGCCCAACTATCAGCATTTTATTTGATTTTGAATAAACACCACTACTTGATGTATTTACACTTACCTTGTACAAATACATTCCAGCTTTCACTTTATGACCATCAAAACCTATCCTATCCCAAACAATTGCATCCGCATTATTTTGCGAAAACTCCCAAATCTTTCGTCCCGATAAGTCGAAAATTTCAACTCTAGTAAACAAAACAGTTTCAGGTCTATCGTGTTCAACAACTATATTGGTTGTTGAAATTACTGGATTTGGATAATTGTATGCTTTAAAAATTACAGGCGTCAACCCTTTCACCACTTCAAACTCTATTGTTTTGGTCGTCGAGTTGTTTAACAAGTCCCAAGCCTTAAATGTAAGCGTATGTTTACCTTCCTCCAAACCAGTTAGTTTGTAGTTTACAGCACCACTGGTGTACGAATTTTCGTTTGTTTCAAAAAAATCGTTTACTACTTTCGAAAGGGATAAATCATTATCAATCGTAATCAGCAAATCGTGACCTATACCACTTCCTACTTTATTAATGCCACTCTGATCTTGAATCTTAGCAACAAAAACAGGCGATTCATTTACTTTATCGCCATTTTTAAAATTGGGCGAATTTAAATACAGCTCAATATCAGGTCCATCGGTTTCGTATACAACACTTTCGCTAGTACCTCCAACAGTAAAGTCTTCATAATACCCCTGGGCTTCGGTACTATCATTTCCTGTGGCATAATAATTAATTCGTCCGCCACCGTAATTATATTTAATATCTTTTGGTAACATAAACGTAAAACTAAACTCTCCATCAACAATCGTTGCCTTACCCGAAAATAAGATATTTGGTCTATCCATAAAAGTCATACTACCCTCATTGTGGTTGTTTTGAGTTGTAATGGTTTGAAGTTTATCATAAACATCAATATAAACACTACCATTAAACGACGAAACTTTCTGTTTATTGTCGTCTTCAATTTGTGCCGTTACTTTAACTACCGACATGGCACTTATTGTATCGGTTGGAACTCCAGTGGCACTTGTAATAGCGGTTGTTTGCACCACATAATCGGTTGGATAATTCAGTTTTAACGCAGGATCACCCAAGTAAACATAAGATAACTTGTTTGTTTCGGTACCTACGCTGTTTTTTGCCAAAGCCACAGCATCACCCACTCGTAAGTGTTTCCCATTTGATTTCTTGAATAAATTATCGGCAAAATACCTATTAACATAAAAGTTTTGCCAAGCATATACAGGCCTTGCTGCCGACAAAAGGCCGATACCACCACCCAACGGATTAAGCAATACTTGTTCGCCAGCCGAAACGGGTTTAATATCGAATTGTAAGAAATTACACGTAGCTCCAACCCAAATTGGAAGCACTTTATTTTCAAGCGTCAACACATCGTTATACTGCATCATGTTTTCGTTAGTCCACCCCATGGTACCAGCATGCCCCGTATAATTAAGATAAAACAGCCCCTTATTTATTAAATCATGTAATTTTTTGCGTGCTATAGGATAAGACTCACCACTAGCTGAGATTTCCTGTTTATAAGCATCGAGGTAAATCTTATTCAGCTGGTACGATTTATAATTTGCAGCAATAATATCCGTAATATCATCGGCTTGCGACATGTGCAACGAATGATCGCCATCGTCGGCCAAGAAACAAAGTTGATTCTTCCATTTTCCTTTGTTTGTATTTTGCATATAAGCAATGGTCTTTTTCACAACATCGCTTGCTTGCTGCGCATTGCTTACTGGAAAACGACCTATACCAACATCCACAAGATGGGATGGAATATAATTTCCTTCGCTATCGTCTAGAAAACCAAAATAATCGTCGGTAACATAAGATGATGTTAAAAGCAGCGAATTGTCGGCCTGATAAGTCATAACATAGTTATCGCCAGAGCTATTCAACAGCTTTCGGTTATCGAAAGTACCACGTCCAAAAAGCAAAAGATACTTCGGCAAGTCGGCATTTACCCCTGAACTCAAAGCTCTGTCGTAAAACATTTTGACCGCTCTACGATAAGCTGTAGCATCAGGAGTGCCCGACGAAAATTCATTGTAAATTTGATCCGTCGTTAGGATATTTACGCGCAAACCATCCATCACATTATGTGCTTGAGCCAACTCCTGCGCTTGCGGTACAAAGTCAGGGTGCGTAATAATAACCATTTCGGCTTGTGGTAAAGCATGTAAATTTTGATTCGTAACAACACCAATTGTTTCGGGCTTGGGAAAAGCCGAAGCCTGCGAAGGATCAACAGCTACATATTGACGCAAAACAGCCCCTGGAGCCGTAAAACTAAGTTTAGAGTCGACAATTTGCGTTTTAAGTGCATTAATATTTGGCGCATCAGTCACGTCCCAAACTTGTACATTTGCACTCGCATTCGCTAATTTATACATACAATAATTACTACTGCCGAGTGCACCGACATATCTAAAAGGCATAAATGCACCTGACATTATTAAATCACGTTGTGTATTAACTTCAATATAATTCAAATAACCCGTTGATGCCGAATTAGCTAAATTATATACCAATTTAAAATTTAGTGCGTCACGTGTAGGCGTATAATTAAAAGTAGCACTCGCTCCAATCCCCACTTCATAGGTATCGTTACTACTTTTGGAAACAAACAAATTCTGTGTTTGCTGATTGTCGAGTGATAAAGAAAAAGAAGAATTATCTGTTGAAATAGTAGCCACATCAATTCGAACTTTAGTACTATTTGATTTGACTACATTCGGAAAATCGAACACATAATTGTTAGAATTATTAATGCCAAATTTTTCACCATAAAACTCTTTTCCCGATTGGCCAAGGCTGTAAAGTTCTTTTTCGTGAACAGCGTAGTCGATAAACTCCTCTACAGGAATAACTGTGGCATCGGCTGGAGTTTCTAAAGTAACAGTTTCAATTTTACGTCCAACACCGGCATCGGAAGTAACAAAATAATATCCTTTAGTAGAATATGAATTGATTGTATGTGTGAAAATTTTCTGCGAATTAGAATATGCCCATTTCTGTATCCCTTTGGCGTAAAACAAGATATAATCACCTGCATTAAACACATTATCAGCTCCTTTTTCCATGTGTATGGCCACTTCAGGTAGATCGTCGAGCATTGGTTTTGAGAAATCTTGCTCTAAAACTTCGCCTCCGTAACCAAAAATGCGCACATTAGCCGGACTAACACCCATCGCATTTAAGTCCTCGTAAGTCAAGCGATATACTCCAGTATTTACCACCGCTATCTTTACAAAACGGCCAGTTGCCAATACCGAATTAGCGGCATAACTATGCTTATTTAATGCATTGATCTTTTTTGACTGAGCCTGTTTAGTCAGTTTCAACGAAAATGATTGTAGTTTATAAGTTACACCATTGCGCACAACAAAAGGATTAACAAGGACTTCCAAAAAAGATTGAGCTTGTTGTTTCTGAATTGAACTACTTACTAAAACGGTTGTTTTCGGCGTATTGAATTGCGAAGCAATAGTTAGCTCGGCAGGGCTCAGGGGAAGTAAAACTTCATTTTCGACTACCACTTGGTAATTATAGGCAGGGTCGGCCGGAAAACGTGTCGTAAAATAAGGTGTTAAACTTTCGTCGGGCCTTACGGCATTCTTGAAGTCGAACATATTTTTGTCGGCCAACAACGAAATTGGCGTCCAACTTAAACGGTGCTCAGTGAGCGACACAATTTCTTGTGCTTGAAGCCCGAACAAAACGACAAAAATAAAAATATATGCTAGAGTTTTTTTTAGTAACATAGTGAAATAATAGCCTTTAAAAACGAGTATATAACCATCAGTAAAACAACTTTAATAACGTTTTGGTCAGCTAATTATTATTGAAAAGCGCCAGCATTTGGTTATTTAACATTAAAGTCGAACATTTTATGGTCGAAAATATAGCCTTGCATTTTGTCGCCGGGCTTCACAACGCCAACACCAGCCGGAGTACCTGTAAAAATAATATCGCCAATCTTTAGAGTAAAGTAACGACTGATATAAGCAATAAGTTCATCAACAGGAAAGATCATATCGGCAGAATGACCATTTTGAACTGTTTCGCCATTCAAATCGAGCCGAAAACGTATATCTTGTATATTCCCAACCGACTCAACAGGTAGAAAATCACCTATAACGGCAGAGTTATCAAATGCTTTGGCAATTTCCCATGGTTTTCCTTCGGCTTTGAGTTTTCGTTGCAGGTCGCGGGCTGTAAAATCTACACCAAGACCTATTTCGGAGTAATAACGATGGGCAAAACGAGGCGCTATATTTTTGCCTATTCGGTTTATTTTTACCAACAATTCCGTTTCGTAATGAATTTCTTGCGAAAAATCGGGCACGTAAAATGGCTTATTGTTACGAAGTGCCGATGTATCAGCTTTCATAAACACAACGGGCTGATCGGGATGTTTGGAATTTAACTCTTTGTTATGTTCCGTATAATTTTGGCCAATGGCTAATATCTTCATAAACTCACACGTTTAGTTTCTTCTTCGCATTCCTCACATGCTTTTATCTCGTTCAACCTATTAAACATAACTGCAAGGTGTGCATAAATGGAAGTGTTTTGAACAACAATACGTTCAGGTACACGGATGCGATAAGGAGTAAAATTCCAAATTGCTTTAATTCCACCTTCAACCATTGCTTCGGCTACAGCTTGTGCTTTATCAACCGGAACGGTAAGAATACCGATATTAATACCAGTCTTTTTTTGTAATTCTTTAAAACGATCGAAGTGATGTATAGGCACTCTGTTGATGCTTGTACCTGTAAGTTCATGTTTCACATCAAAACCTGCAGCTATTTCGAGGCCAAATTGCTCCAAGCCATTATCGTGCATTAACGCACCGCCCAAACTACCCACACCAAACAAAAATGCTTGATGCGAATTGGTGAAACCTAGAAATTTTTCGAGCACATCAACCAGTTCCTTAACATCGTAGCCCACGCGTGTTCTACCTGTAATTTGTACAAACGAAAGATCCTTGGCAACCATTGACGCATCAACAGCAATATTTTTGGCAATTTGTGTTGATGATAGAAAAGTTTCACCATTTTTAAGTACCAACTGGGCATAAGCTAAATACCAAGGCAACCTACGCAAGGTAGGTTCGGGCACTTTGAAAAGTATTTCGGAAGTAATATCCATTTTTATTTTTTTTGTTAGAGCAACGACTTGCAAAAATAAGCATTATTTTGGAATATGCTCAATAAACAAGATGAACTTTAACCATATAGATTAGAACAATAAGGCTAATGCAGAGAAAAATGTAGCGCCTAGTACAAACCAACGGTACATACTTTCAGGAAATAGTTTCACAATTTTTATACCTAAATAGGCCCCTACGGCTATAGCAGGCAATAACATCAAATTAAAAACAAGCGTTTTAGTGGTGATATTATGCCACCCCCATATTTGCAAAGGTAATTTTGATAAATTGATGATAAAGAAAAACCACGCAGCTGTGCCTATATACTCTTTTTTAGGCAGATTTTTAGACAATAAGTACACACCCATAATTGGACCCGCAGCATTACCAATCATGGTTGAAAAGCCACCCATTACGCCAAATGGTATAGCTACTGATGCTTTATGAGGTACAATTTCAGCACTTTTCTTTTTCCGAAATTCCATCCAAAACATAACAGCTAAACTCAAAATAACGAGTAAACCTATTAACTGCTTAAACTGTTCGGACGAGATGTTTTTACCAACAAACCACCCCACCAGAATCCCAATAAAAGCCCAGGGTAAAACACCCAAAACGGTTTTCCAGTGCGTGCTTCGGTGGTAATAAATCACTCCGAACACATCCGCCATTATGAGCATGGGCAGCACCAAACCCGACGATGGCATTCCTCCAAACACAAATGCCATTATGGGAATTACCAGCGTTCCGATACCACTAACACCAACTTTGGACATGCCAATCATAACTGCCGACAGAATAACTAACAGCCACATACTTAAACTAAGATCCATATCAACAATTTATAGCGAAAGAATAAATACGAAAGCGAAAAATGCATCGGGCGTCTTATTTTTTTATACCAAAATCTTTTCCAATTTTAATAAAAGGTATTACTGCCAAAGTAGGTATAGCACACAACACGACAAGAATAAAGAAATGATTGTAGCCAAGAAGTTCTTGAAGCCATCCTGCGACCATTCCAGGAAACATCATACCCATAGCCATAAAACCTGTGCAAATAGCGTAATGAGCTGTTTTGTGTTCGCCATCGGCAAAATAAATCATGTATAGCATGTAGGCCGTAAACCCAAAGCCATAGCCAAACTGCTCGATAGCAACAGCGGCATTTATCCAAAATAAATTTTCGGGCAAATAGGCCGACAGATACACGTAGGCTAAATTAGGCAGGGTTATAGCCAAGGCCATGGGCCAAATCCAGAACTTCAATCCTTTGCGCGAGGCAGCAATACCTCCCAAAATACCCCCTAATGTCAATGCAATAATACCTACAGTACCATAAACCAAACCTACTTGTTCGGTCGATAGGCCTAAGCCACCTACTTCGCGCGAATCGAGCAAAAAGGGTGATGCCATTTTTACCAACAACGCTTCGCCTAAACGGTACAACAGCATAAAGGTAATGGCTAATCCAATGCCTGGTTTTTTAAAAAACGATACAAACGTACGTGCAAACTCATCAATAATTTCTTTTGGCGAGTTTTCAACTTTTGTGATATCCGAATCAGGCTTTGGTAAAATGATGCGGTGATAAATATAAAACAGACCGAACAAACCAGCCAAGATAAAGAAAGTGATGCTCCACGCCAATTTAATGTTACCCGTATAATGTTCAAGGGCACCAGCACCGATGATTAATAAACCCTGTCCCGAAATCATAGCGAGGCGGTAAAAGGTACTTCTGATTCCAACAAAAAACGACTGTTGTGAGCTATCCAGTGCGAGCATGTAAAAGCCATCGGCAGCAATATCGTGCGTAGCCGAGCTAAAGGCAATAAGCCAAAGCACGGCCAGTGTGGCCTGAAAATAGAAGGGTGTGGGTATCAGAAATGCCACGCCTGCCAAGCCCGCACCTATCAAAAGTTGCATACTAACAATCCACCAACGTTTTGTTTTAATAATGTCGACAAATGGGCTCCATAGTGGCTTTATCATCCACGGAAAGTATAGCCAACTGGTATAAAGTGCAATATCGGTATTGGATATCCCCATGCGTTTATACATAATAACGGCCACTGTCATAGCTACCACATAAGGCAATCCTTGTCCGAAATACAAGGTTGGAATCCAGGTCCAGGGAGATTTTTTCTTTGTGTTATTCATGTATTTATAATTGATTTTTATTAGTCACATGGAACTCGCAATAAACTTTTCCTTGTGTGTCAAAGTTTATTTGTCGTGCTCGTTTCATTTAATATAAATATGATCTGTTTCAATTAGCTCGAAGCCCAATTGATTAATTCGGTGGTTTGAGTGAATGATTGGCTCAGGAAGTATTTTTTGTATCAGGATGAACGAGTCTGCCATACCAAACGGAGTGCTGGCATCCTTTGAACTTCTATTTGAAAAGATACATTGACGATTTTCCTTTGAATTTATAAAAATCTTTATTTGTTCAACCCTTGTTAATCGAAGTGCTGTACTGTAAAGTTGTTCTATTGCATCTTTTAGTTTTGCACTCTGTGATAATTCATTAAGGATAAAAAATGAATTTCCCTCATAATCGTAAGCAATAAAGTCGCAACGTTTAATCCCATTTTGTAATCTTAAAGGAAACTGATTAATGATGTCTTCATAATCAATGAATTTGATTGATCTCTCTTTCAAATTATGATAAGTGGCACCTCCAGAGTTTTTTCTAACACATATTACCGCTTTCTCTTTATCATCAATAATATCAAATTCCTTATCTCTGATGTCTTCGTATCTTACATTTAATTTATCTGGATCGAGTTTGGGTTCTATTGGTTTGAGATTATTTATGTAAGGAACCAAATACTCTGTAACTAGTTCAATCATAGTTTATTCAACTCATTATATCTATTGTAAATCTCTGTTATCGGCTCAGAAAGGCTTCTTGTGTCAATTACTTTTGAGTTTTTTATCTTTAAGCTATTTAGATAGCCGTTTGAAACTTCATAAAGGTCAACATCTTCATAAAATAACTGAGCACCTTCTTCTAATTGTTCTTTTTCTCCTGCCATAGTCAATAAATTGATGTGATTCAGAATGTAAGGACTATGTGTAGTGAGCATCAAAGTCATGTTATATTCATTATGACTTTGTACAAAACATTTACGAACAAGAAAGTTGATTAAATTACGCTGACTTTCTGGATACAAACTTAACTCAGGCTCTTCTATGTGAATATTGACCCGTCTATTTTTAATGTCGCCGACATCGGTTACAGCGTCAAATTTGGATAAGTTATCACTATGAACCAAGTAGCTAAAAAGTGAGTTGTTGAATGATTTTGTTAGATTATAGCTTTTAGAAAAATACTCAACAATAAGGCTTAAAGGACTTACATTTTGTGTACCAGACGAAGCATCTTCAAGATTTATCTCATAATTTTTATCATCTTCAATATTCTGAATAAAATACTTTTCTCCAGAGTTTGTCTTTTTTACAATTAATTTAACACCTAAATAATCAATAGATAATTCTCGAATTTCTTTTGTGGCTAATATATAATCATTCAAAGTCTCTTTTATATAAAAAGCCGACTCGCCTAAACTTACCTTATTAGCAAGAATGTCGGGGATAATATTTCGTTTATCTGATATAAAACTTATTTTTTCGATGCTCAGTTGTTCACGATCTTTAATATCAGTTGTTTTTAAACCTGTTTTGGGAGTGTATCTTATTAAGCATTCGCCATTTTGATAAATTATTTCAGTAGTAGGCATTAAATAATCATTTATGCCATCATTTTTTAAATACTCCTTAAAATCAAAGGTAAAAGGTGAAATTGTTATTTTTGAGTGTTTTAAATAGGAACGTATGCTTACCATTTTGAAAATCCAACGAAAAAGTGCAACTACTTTTAAAATAGTGCTTTTCCCACTTCCAGATTCTCCAATAAACACTGTAAAAGGGCGTATATCATCAATTTCGATATCTTTAATTGGTCCAAAATTTCTTATTATTATTGATTCTTTCATTTTGCGTTATGTAATTAATTTGATATGCAAAGATAAGTGATTTATTTCTATTGGAATAACAACACAATCTCTTCTAAAGCTAATCAATATATCCTTTTTAATTCCGAATTTGTAAAATAATGCAATAATATCTCATCATACTTATACCCTTTTTCGCCCATTACGGCAGCACCTATTTGGCAAAGCCCTACACCATGCCCCCAACCGGCACCGGTGAGAATAAATTTTTGTGGAATACCTTCCTCAACATTCAATTTGTCGACTACAAAAGCTGAGCTGTACAAGTGCGAGTGCGAAAGCCATTTGCGGATTTCGAGCTCTTTCCCTACCGTAACGGTGTGTTTGGTGCCCACTATTTTCAGTTCAATTAAACGGGCCGACTCGCCTCGTTTTACAGGAATCAGGTCTACGATATCGCCAAAGTCAATGCCCGAGCGACGTGCCAGCAAGTCGGCAATTTCGGTTTGGGTGTATTCCACGTTCCAGCGGTAGAAGTCGGTGGTTTCCTGATCGTAATTATTAAGCACCTGAGCCAACACTTTTTTGTCGGTGGTATTGCAAAATGCTTCGGGCGACTGACGAATCCACTTTTCGGCATGGGCTTCGATGGTTAAGTCGTGTTCAAAACCTGCGGGGGCTGTTGGGTTGTCAATCACTTTGGTGAGATAGGAATAATGCTCGGGAGCCCAGCAGTTCTCGAACGTTTCGGATGCACCTCCGCACGACTTTGAGAAACGTGCATCGCATATTTCACCATCGCTCCAAAGCACTTCGCCACGCGTTGCTTCAATGGCTTGGCGTACGGCCTCGGTGGATGCGCGTGTAATGCCTTGGTAGCGCTGACAGTGATCGTCGGCACATACATCAAAGTTGGTGTGCGCATCACGCTCGTACCATTTAATATAGTTTGCAGTTTGCAGTATTGAGTTTGCAGTATTGAGTTCTGAGTTTGGAGTATTCGCGCTTACCTCTTGCTGCTTACTGCTTAGCTCTTGCTGCTTACCGCTTAGCTCTTGCTGCTTACTGCTTGCCGCTTGCCTCTCACCTCTTGCCTCTTGCAGCGGGCAAAGCAGCCAGCTGCGCGAGATAACGGCATGTGCTTTGAGCAATTCGTCGGAAGCAGTGGCGCTCATTTCGCTCGAAATAACGCTTGTGAGGTAATCCTCCACGCCAATGCGGTTGATGGCGGTTACTGTTTCGTTTTCGACGATGATTTTCAACGCCCCTTTGAATCGTTGATTCTCTTTGCGCTCCCAGTGAAAATTGATACCAATCACCACGTCTATCAGGTCAAACGAGGCATCATCCGATTGTGGTTCGAGTAGTACCAGGTCCGTTTCCTGGTTTTCAAAAACGACCATCCCGTTGCTATATACGGCCTTGTACGCTCCTGTGTATTGTTTTCCATTCGCATCGGCAAACAGTCCATTGAGCACAAATTCGATGCTTGGTGCCGATAATATACCGACATGTATAATTGGTTCTGTTTGATTCATTTATTTTCTATCATTATTTTTATAAACTTAAAATTCGATTTGTATTATTGCCGTCAATTTTTATTTTGAGGTATTTTTAAATTTAACTACAAACTGCATTGTTCCAAAATGCTTTCGATATCTTCTTTGGTGATTCGCTCAAAATGTTCGGCGATAGGCGTGATAAAAATGCCACACATCTCTACGGTTGCCGGACTAACCAGCAATTGCTTGTCGGCTTCGGCAGTGTATTGCCACGGACGGAACGCTTTGCGCGGAAGCACCCAGATGTACCATCTCTGATCTTCGTAGAGACAAACTACATTCATCAATGGCTCAAGGTCGGGATCAGTTTCTAAGTGATTGTACAATTTTTCGAAGGCATCAATGGCACTTTGCTCGTGATTTGTTTCGATGCAATAAACCGTGCGTAGGTAGTTTTTCATATGAAACAACTGCATGGTCTCGGTGGACACCAGTAAGTCGGTGTGTGTGCTTTTAAGCTTTTTGTAGTCGGTTACCAAGGGTAAAAAATCCTTGGTACCTGCCTGAAAATGCATATGGTCGGGGGCAGATGCGCCACAGCGAGGGCCGTTGTAAAACAGGAGATAGTCGTCCATGGCCTTTGCCAATGCAAGCATATCGGCAAAGTACGGACGTATCTGCTGATCGACATGCTCTTTGCGCGGAATGGTGAAATGCTCCGGAAATATAGGAAAAGGGTTGACCAGAATTTCGTAATCCCCAAAATCAATCCCTGTTTGAACTTCGGGACGATTGGCGGCGCACAAAAAGCACTTGCGCTCGGCAATGGTTTTGGCATCGACCTTAGCCCCCGACGACACGATACGCGCCGGGTTAAACTGCACACGCACCTCAAAATCGCCAAACGAAAATGACTTGGTTTGGACGGTTTTTAAGCCATCGAAATTGGTGCGAGCAAGTGACCAAGTGGAAAGTTGGTCGGTGAAAAATTGTTTAATATTTGTGTTCATTGTCTTGTTGTATTCTGCTTCAAGTAACTAAATATGAAGGTTTAATCTTTCAGACACCCAATGGGTACTACTAGCACGCCATCAGCTCGTCGGTAGGCTACATTTCCTCCTGTAAGCACCATCAAAAAAGAGGGCTCTTTCATTTTCTCTGTGTTTATTTTCGAAGTAAGTTTCAGTAAATTTGCTGCAGCCGTATCAATCTCCGAGTTACCAAGCTTTACTTCAATTGCGGCCCATCTACCATCACGCAGCTTCAGAATTAAATCAGCTTCAAGTTCATTTTTATCGCGATAATGAAAAATATCTCCATCTAAAGCTTGTGCATAAACTCTAAAATCGCGTGTGCAAAGCGACTCGAACAGAAAACCAAAAGTCTTGAAATCTTTCAAAATGCCTCGTGCATCAACCCTTAGTGCTGCCGCTGCAATTGATGGGTCGACAAACTGACGCTTATTTGAAGTTCTGATGGCCGTTTTCGATCGCAACGAAGGCTGCCAAGCAGGCACATCTTCAACAACATGTATCCGCCGAAGTGCATTGAGATATGTGTTGAGGGTTTTATCCGAAAGCTGTGAATGATTCGCTTTTATGTCGTCCAGTATTGTTTTAGCACTCGCCATAGTTGAAATGTTGCGTGATAAAGATTGTATCAATAAGCGCACTTTTTCGGGATCTTTTTCAGCATCATCAGCTTGTTTGATGTCAATCTGAATTACCGACTCTAAATAATTGCGAGCAATGCGCGAAGAGCTTGTTTTGGCCACAACCGCTGCTGGCCAACCTCCACGACATATCGCATTTCCTATTTGCTCAACTGTTAAGGTTGATCTAAATGCAATATCGGTTTCGCCATCGAAAAGAGCTGATAAAGAAACTGTTCCGTTTGACTCACCTGACTCGAACAGACTCATAGGACGCATAGTTAAGCGCGAAATACGTCCTGTTCCAGTATGCGACATAGCATTGTCGGACGGAGTGACTGAACCTGTTAAAATAAATTGCGACATTTTATTGCGTCTATCAACAGCAAAGCGAACAGCATCCCAAATTACCGGTGCAAGCTGCCATTCATCAATCAATAAGGGTGGCTCACCATCCAACAATAACGAGGGTTTGCTATCTGCCAATGCCAAATATCCCTGACCTTCATCTGGATCTTGCATATAAATTACACTATTTGCAAATTGAAGTGCCGACAAAGTTTTGCCACACCATTTTGCACCTTCCACCAAAACAGCACCAGTACAATCTAATTGTTCCTGCAATAATTTATCACTAATTCTGCCTATATAATTTTCAGTTTTCACGACTTGAAATCATTTTTTGTAAATATATTAATAATAAATAGATTACGCAACACATTCCGTGTTTTGGCGCTTTTTCATTCCGTATTTTGGCGCTGTTTTACTCCGTGTTTTGGCGCTATTTTACTCGGTGTTTTGGCGGAAAAAGAAAGGTGTAAAATCGAAGGATTTCCTTACTTCTTCCTTGCCTTCAACTCAATCGTTCTAATTTTATCTTTGTACAAATTATGTCCATTCATTTTTACTACATCGAGTGAGGCGTCGGAGTTTTCGTCCCAGCGGCGGCACATGTAAATGGAGTCGTAGATGCGGCCAATTTGGTATTCGCGACTAATGCGTAATCCGAGTGCATAATCTTCGCCGTAGCTGGTGTTGGGCACTTTGATGTCGCGTAAAACAGGGGTGTAAAAAGCACGTGGAGCACCTAGTCCATTGATGCGTAACGCATTGTTGCGACCATTTTCGGGTGTCCATTCCTTGTGGTCAATCAATCCGGGTGGGATGGTTTCCATTGCAAAGTTCGTCATGGTATACGAGCCAATCACCATGGCACAGTTTTGGGCATAAAAGGCATCCACAATTTTTTGGAGCGTGTTTTCGTCCTGATACACATCGTCGCTATCGAGCTGAATGGCAAATTTACCACAAAGCTCCGAATCGACGCCCACATTCCAGCATCCGCCAATGCCTAAATCGCTACGCGTAGGAGTGATGTGGATAAGTCGCGCATCGGTTTTAGCTATTTCGGCAATCATTTCGGAAGTGCCATCGGTAGAGAAATTATCCACAACAATAAGGTTAAACTCGAAGGATGTTTTTTGCGAAAGCACCGAGCGAATGGCATCGTCGATGGTTTTTATGCGGTTGCGCACAGGGATAATAACTGAGGCTTCGACAGGGAAATTCGATTCATTGAATTCAATTTTTGTAAATTTAGGCTCTAAGTAAGCATCAATTTTACGTAAATGATGTGTGCAGGCTTGTTCCATTTCAATTTGCACAGCGCGGTTTTTAGGATCCACGTAGTCGAACTGTTTCTCACCACTTTTGCGCGTGTCTGTTTCCACTTCGGCATATAAATATTCGTTGATATGGAAAAGCTCCGCCTTGCGCGACACCTTTAAACGAAGATCGTACAAACCCGCAAACTGATAGTTTTCGGTCATTTTCTCAGCCGCTTTGCGTAAGCGTTTGGCATTGTAAAACAGCACCGAGCCAAAGTTGAAATCGTCGCGCAATGAACCTTCCTGGTAGTCGATAACCGGATGGTTTGAACGCACATCCCCTACCACTTGATAATGGTCGGCATACACCATGCCCGCTTCGGTGTCGGTAGCAATGCGCGCAAAACGCTCCAAAGCATATTGCCCCAGTTCGAGCATGGTATCTTTGGTATAAATAAGCGAGTAAGTAGTATCCGATTTTTCAGCAATCTGACGCACCGTAGCTGTACTTTGCATAGAATCGATAACCATCATTTCGCAACCCTCAACTGCAGTAGCAGCGGCCTCTTTCGAAAGTAAAAAGATTTGATTTACAAGTTTTGAAGCTCTAAGTGTTTGAACTGTAGTTTGCGTTTCGACACTGTTATTGTAAGCTAAAAAGCAATTTATTTGTTTCATAAAGAATAAATTGTATGATAATGAATTTTAATGACTGTATATTTAAACCTACACTTGCTAGGTTCAATTTAATTCCGTTATTTTGCGCTGTAAAAATACTAAAAATAAATCAAAAAGAGCCTTTACAGCCAACCCAAAAAGGACATTCGCTATGCCACAAAAAACACGTATTACCGAACAAAGCTCATTGCACGCTGATTTAGACAAAAAATCGGTGATGGAGCTATTGCTTGAGATGAATGAAGAAGACCAAAAAGTGCCGCTTGCTGTAGCTCAGGTATTACCACAAATAGAAGAACTTGTAACCAAAATTGTGGAACGTATGAAGCGTGGCGGTCGCGTTTTTTACATGGGTGCAGGCACAAGCGGCCGATTAGGCGTATTAGATGCTTCCGAAATCCCACCCACTTTTGGTGTACCATCACATCATTTCAATGGCCTGATTGCAGGTGGTGAATCGGCATTACGAAATGCGGTAGAAAATGCCGAGGACGACATGGAAAAAGGCTGGCAAGAACTTCAAAACAAAAACATTACTACCAATGATATCGTGATTGGAATAGCTGCATCCGGCACTACTCCCTATGTGATCGGTGCTTTACGCAACGCACGTGCCAATGGCTTGTTAACGGCTTCCATCAGTTGCAATCCCAACTCACCTATAGCGCACGAAGCCGAAATCAATATCGAAGTTATCGTTGGTCCCGAATTTGTCACCGGCAGCACACGACTCAAATCCGGAACAGCACAAAAACTCATCCTTAACATGATCAGCACCATCACCATGATACAACTCGGTCGCGTAAAAGGCAATAAAATGGTCAACATGCAACTCACCAACGCCAAACTCATCGACCGCGGCACCCGCATGCTTGTTGAGGAGCTGGGCTTGAGTTATGATGCAGCAAAAAACTTACTGTTACTCCATGGGTCGGTAAAAAAGGCCATCGAAGGATTTAATAAAAAATGATGATCATTTTTTTAAAACGAAGCATCTTAAAAAAACATATTCTCAACCACAGATCTGCATTTATCAAAAAAAGATTGCGTTATATTAATTTTGAAATGATAAATCAGAGACCAATTCAGGTTGACATTTGGTTTGTTCGCGCTTTTTAGTTTATTTTGTAGTACTTTTTAAATACGATTTTAATAGCAATATAATGATACTGATAGCAGATAGCGGATCGACAAAAACTCAATGGGCTGTAGTTGACAACGGACACATTGAATTCGAAGTTTTCACCAGTGGCATCAACCCTTTTTATCAAACGCAATCTGATATACAAGATCTTATCGACACGCAACTAATCAGCGAATTAAACACTACCGACATAGAGGCCATATACTTTTACGGCGCTGGATGTGCCTTCGAAAAAAAAAATGCGTTGGTACGTAATGCACTTCGTACGCACTTTGCCAATGCAAAAATAGAAATCAACAGCGACCTTCTGGGAGCTGCACGATCGCTTTTTCAACATTCTAAAGGTATTGCATGTATACTTGGCACTGGCTCTAATTCTTGCTATTACAATGGATCAGAAATTGAAAGCAACGTTTCGCCACTCGGTTTTATTTTAGGCGACGAAGGAAGTGGCGCTGTACTCTCGAAACGATTTGTTGCTGATTGCCTGAAGAATCAAGTTTCAGAAGAATTAAAGCAATCATTTTTATCCAAATACGACTTAAGTCCAGCCACTGTACTCGAGAATGTGTACAAAAAACCATTCCCGAATCGCTACTTGGCTCAATTTACACCTTTTCTATCGGTCAACCTCCAACAGCCCGAAGTCTCTAATTTAGTACTAAGTAGCTTTATAGACTTCTTCGAACGAAACGTACAGCAATACGATTACAAAAACCTCCCAACATCCTTTGTTGGCTCTGTAGCACATTATTTTAAACCAACGCTTGCTGCTGCTGCCTCACAATGCAACATTAAACTCCACACCATCCAAAAAAGCCCTATCGAAGGCTTGGTTCGTTTTCATTCGTAAAATCAACATGCTATTTTAAATTCAGGTAGGTGCTTTTAATAAGTGCTTACACCCTACCTGTGCATATTTACAGTGCAAATCAACACCCAAATAGTTAATTAAATATAATTATAAAGCAGATAATAATCACAATTACGAACTTTTCGTAGCTTTGCGATGTTTTCGTAATAAACTCAATGCTATTTATTTAAATCAAATAAAATCAGAACCCAATGGAAAAGTTAACCCACCAAGAAGAAGAGCTAATGCTAGTCATTTTCCAACAAGGAAAAGGATTTATCAAGGACTTTATCATGCGAATGAGCGAACCTCAGCCCCCTTACACCACTGTAGCGTCGATTATTAAAAACTTAGAGCGTAAAGGCTACATCAAAGGAACTCGCTACGGCAACACCTACGAATACGCACCAACGATTGACGAGAGTGAGTTTAAAGCAAAATTCATGTCGGGCGTAGTACAAAACTATTTCGAAAACTCCTACAAAGAAATGGTTAGTTTTTTTGTAGAGAAGCAAAAAATATCGGCCGAAGATCTTCAAGAAATAATCAAATTAATTGAGAAAAAATGAGCACAACCTTAATTTACATCTTAAAAGTAAACATTGCGATAGCTTTGTTTTACATGTTTTACCGATTATTTTTTGCAAATGATACGCTTTGGAAAACGCGTCGTTATTATATGCTTTTTTCAATTGCAGCTTCATTTATCTATCCTTTTCTTTCCATTCAAAGTTGGATAGAAAAACAACAGCCTGTAAAGGAAATTCTAACAAACTATGTAGCATTACAGGAGTTTACAGTAACAGCAAATGAACAAGTAAACGCCTTTAGCATTGATAAAATTTTATTAGTTAGTTACTGTAGCGTGTGTATTGTTTTAATCGTAAAACTCCTCATTCAGTTAATATCGATCGTAAGAATAAAGCATTCAAGTACATTACAAACCATCCATGGCGTACAAGTACATGCTCTAAACCAAGCAGTAGCACCTTTTTCATTTTTCTCAAACATTTACATAAACCCCTCACTACATACCAACGAAGAGTTGAGTCAGATTATAGCACACGAAAGCACGCACGTTAATCAGAAACACAGTTTTGATGTTGTGGTCAGCGAATTATTATGCATCGCGTTCTGGATTAATCCTGCCACATGGCTATTAAAACGAGAAATTCGCCAAAACCTCGAATACCTGGCTGACAACACGGTAATTGAATCCGGTTTCGATTCCAAGAGCTATCAATATCACCTTCTACAGTTATCCTACCAATGTCCCGATTACAAAATCACGAATAAATTTAATATTTTACCACTTAAAAAACGTATTATTATGATGAATCAAAAAAAATCAAGCAAATCATCAGCATTCAAATATCTGATGATTGCACCCCTCACTCTTGCCTTAGTATTTGTAAGCAATGCCGAAACATTTGCATCGTCCTTAACTCAAGAATCGCAGAAAGACCCGAACAAGATTGACGAGGTTGTAGTTGTTGGTTACGGTGAAGCAAAACGAGCTAAAAATGAAATTACTGTTGTAGCTTACAACACACTAACACCTGAATCAACAGTTAGTGAATCGGGGACACAAAAAGCGACCACAGAAAATCCAACCCTAGAAAAGGTAACTAATCCTCAACAACTAACAGGAAATACAGATAAGGATGAGAAAAATACTGTATTTGAAGTAGTCGAAAAAATGCCCGTATTTCCTGGTGGTGATGAAGCATTATTTAAATTTCTTGGAATGAATGTACGATATCCTGTTGAAGCTCAAAAAAATGGCATTCAAGGTAGAGTTATCTGTAGTTTTGTAATCAACAAAGATGGTTCTGTTGTTGATTGTAAAGTTCTAAGATCAGTTAATCAACATCTTGATGCTGAGGCCGTACGCGTTATCCGTGCAATGCCAAATTGGACACCTGGTGAACAAAGAGGTGAGAAGGTACGTGTACGCTACACCTTACCAGTTAACTTCAGATTAAATGGGCCAGACAATACACTCGATAAAACGAAAGCAATGTTTAGCCCAAGTGACAAACCTCTAATTGTGCTAGAAGGAGAAATAATGCCATCAAATTTTGATATCAGTAGTCTGAACCCAAACAAAATTGAAACCATCGATGTAAAAAAAGACATTGCCGCAACTGAAGCATACGGCGAAAAAGGCAAAAACGGCGTTATCATTATTAAAATGAAAAAATAATCCTTCATCATCAACTCATCATCACAAAGCGCAACCCCAAAGTTGCGCTTTTGTTTTATAAGAACTCTTCACATTTAACATATCGATATTCAATATATCACTACCGAAAAGCGATATATTTCAAATTACAAAGTTAAATATAGTTAACTTGTAAAATATTTTCATTGATATATTCTATTGATATACTGACAATTAGATTCATTCAGAAAATATTTAACTATCCTTTACCATGTACTATGTATTGCATAGTAGTATATTCGTGCATATATTTGCATCGTCATTCAAGTAAATCCATTGAAATAAAAGAAACTAAATATGATAAATCTGACCAATATCAACAAAACCTATTACACCGAAGCAACATCGCTTCACGTGCTTAAAGGAATTGACTTGCACATAGCCGCTGGCGAATATGTATCTATTATGGGATCATCGGGATCGGGCAAATCAACCCTGCTTAACATACTTGGTATTTTAGATAATTACGATCAGGGGGAGTACTTACTAAACAACACCCTAATACGCGACTTGAGTGAACGTAAGGCAGCCGCTTACCGAAACGAGATGATTGGATTCGTTTTTCAATCGTTTAACTTGATTAAATTTAAAAACGCACTCGAAAATGTGGCTTTGCCATTGTACTATAAAAACATCAGTCGCAAACGACGTAACATTATAGCCATGGAGTACCTCGACCGGATGGGCTTACGCGATTGGGCCAATCACCTTCCGAGCGAAATGTCGGGCGGTCAAAAGCAACGTGTTGCCATAGCGCGCGCCATCATCTCGGAACCAAAAATACTACTCGCCGATGAACCTACTGGAGCTCTCGACAGCAAAACAACAGAGGATGTGATGAAGGTATTTAAAGAACTAAACGATGGAGGATTAACAACCATTATCGTAACACACGAAAAATCTGTTGCCGACGAAACACACAAAATCATCCATATCAAAGATGGAATGATTGAAAATATAGAATTGAGAAAGTGATACGATGTGGTGATGTGATGATGTGATGATGTGATGATGAAGAAATGTAAGAATGAAAAAATGAAAGAATGAAAGAATGGATGAAAGAAATTGTAAATGGTAAATGATTAAATAGTAAATGACTTATGAATACGCTACAAGAAATATTTGCAGGATTAAGGCATAATAAAATGCGTACTGTCCTTACTGGCTTATCGGTTTCGTGGGGCATTTTTATCCTTATTGTGCTACTCGGCGCTGGTAATGGTCTGAAGAATGGTGTGACTTCCAACTTTAACGACCGCGCAACGAATACCGTACAAACTGGCACAGGTACTACTACAATGCCATTTCAAGGATTGCAGTCGGGTAGGCAATTAAAATACTCTGAAAAAGAGATGGGAATTGTTAACCAGGAAATTGAAGCAGCCGATAAAACAACAGCATTAATTGAAAAAACATCGACCGTAAGCTTTGGTTCTGAATATGGTAGCTATCAGGTTATTGGTTGTACACCCGACTATATGAGCATTTACAATCTCAAATTTGAAGATGGCAATGGTCGATTTATTAATGAACCCGACATGCTTGCCAACAATAAAGTGGTGGCTATCGATCAAAAAATTAAAGAAGTATTATTTAAAGATAAGAATGCAATTGGACAATACATTAAAGTGGGTTCAATTATGTTTCAAGTGGTAGGCGTAAATTCCAAAAAAGCACGATGGGGCGACGGAAATTTATACATCCCTTACACAACAGCTCAGTTGATTTACAACCCCGATCGCAAATTTCAACGTTTGGCCATGACTGTAAAAGGTCTTGAAACAGAAGAGGAAAACGAAGCATTTAACAATCAACTAACCAAAAACATGGCACAATCACTTCGTTTCAATCCCGAGGATAAACGAGCCATGTGGATTTGGAACTCGCAACGCGACTACATTGAAACCATGAAGATTTTTGGTGGCATTACGCTATTTGTGGGCATCATTGGTATTTTTACATTAATAGCTGGTATTGTTGGAGTTAGTAACATCATGCTGGTATCTGTAAAAGAACGCACCCGTGAATTTGGAATACGCAAAGCCATTGGTGCACAACCATCGCATATTCTTCGATCGGTTATTATCGAAGCAATACTAATAACAACGGTCTTTGGATATTTGGGAATGATGCTGGGAGTTGGATTAACCGAAATGGTCAATTTCTTTCTCGAGCAAGCTGCTTCAAATAACCCCGACGGCATGTCAATCTTTAAAAACCCAACCGTATCGTTGAGTTACGTATTTATCTCGACCACCATTCTTATTATCTCAGGTGTTATTGCGGGGTACATGCCAGCTCGAAAAGCAGTTCGTATTAAACCAATTGAGGCCATGAGGGAAGAATAAGAATGAAAAAATGTAGGAATGTAAGACTGAAAAAAAATGAAAGATATTAAAGATACAGATAATTCAATAGATAGAGCTAAATCCACGTCCTCTTTCGGGCGATTTAGGGGGCTTTCTATCTTCGATCTTGATCGGTGGCAAGAGATTTGGGCTACCATTACGCAAAATAAATCACGTAGCATCCTCACTGCCTTTGGTGTGTTTTGGGGAATGTTTATGCTTGTAGTGATGGTTGGAGCAGGTATTGCCTTGGAACGTGGAATGAATGAAAATATCGAAGGTTTTGCCACGAATTCATGCTTCGTATGGTCGCAACAAACTACCGAGCCATACAAAGGCTTTAAAAAAGGCCGTCAGTGGGAAATGAAGAATTCAGATATTCCCGTTTTATTAAACAACATTCCGGAAATAGAATACTTAGCACCTGTACTTTTTGGTGGCAGAGGCACTAATAATGTAGTAAGAAACGATATTGCAGGTTCATTTGGTGTAAAAGGAAATTATCCAGAATACAATAAAATTGACGAAAGCAAATTAACCTATGGTCGATACATCAACGACATTGACATTGCTGAACAACGGAAGGTATGTGTTATTGGCGAACGTGTATATGAAGTTCTTTTCCCAACAAAAGAAGACCCTATTGGCAAACAGATAAAAGTTAACGGTATTTATTTTCAAGTGGTTGGGGTTAGTCGTCATTTATCAGACGTAAACATAGGTGGCGATGAAAAAGAAACAGTGGTATTGCCCTTTACCACTATGCAACAAGCTTTTAACATGGGTAATGATGTCCACTTTATGGCCGTAACA
>Ga0114938_1000031_pt1 | contig 110579 bp, 61 predicted proteins | sample AshMeaBigSpring_FD_88675 | JGI IMG/M metagenome (GOLD analysis project Ga0114938, IMG submission 88675) | Groundwater microbial communities from Big Spring, Nevada to study Microbial Dark Matter (Phase II) - Ash Meadows Big Spring | ecosystem: Environmental > Aquatic > Deep subsurface >...
AGCTCTGTGTTTCACCCCGGCAGCATCGTAGTAGTATTCGCTGGTGTTTCCGTTCATAAACTGGATCTTTTCGGGCAAATTTAGTGAATTGTAGCGTATCCACGCTATTTTTTTGTTTAAATCTGCGGTTTGGTTGCCGTTTTTGTCGTAATAATAATCCAAATTATACTCGCTTGAAACATCCTTAAAATCGTTGTCGGGGTAAATAAGTGTCTGCCCCATATCTGCATTCTTGATGCTTTCGGTGTTGGCATTGTCCGTCACCTGTTGAAGCTGGTTGCCGTTGTACTCCATTTGTAGATCATCCATCACATCCGGAATTGGAATTGATTCTTCGGCAATCCAGGCAGGGCAATCTCTTTTTAATCCTTTTATATTGCCGTTTTTGTCGTATTGTGTTACCTCTTCGTTGTAAAAACCCTGCAATACATCGGTGGCTTTTTTTAGCCGGTTCAATGCATCGTAGGTGTAATGATACTGTTTTTCTTCGGCCGAAACAGATGTCACAGCCGAAATATTGCCGTTGTAGCAGGGGGTGGCACCATTGGGGGCATCCTGATAGTAAAGGGTTTCTTTGAAATTTGCAGAGCTAATACTTTTTGTCCAGCCCCTAATATTGTATGTGGTGTTTATTTTTTCGATGCCTTTGTTGAACAACGCTTTCTGTGCGACCTGCCCCAACTCGTTGTATGATAATTTAGACAGCGTATCTGCCGGCGCATTGTTGTAAGAATATAGTGTGTATGTGGGGCGCCCGGCATGATCATAACCGTAGGTGTAATTTTCGGGAATAAGAGTTGAACCCGAACGTTTGTGTTCGTGCCGCTTCTTCAATGGCTGGCCGGTGAAGCTGTAAGCAAAGTAATTGTGATCATACCCGCTCAGATGGTTTGTGGCGCGGGATTGTACCAGTCGCCCGTTATCGTCGTAATACATGGCTGTCAGTATATCCGGACCACCCCCTGTGAGCATTTTCACACGGGTTCCTACCAATAGTCCTTTTTCAGAAATTGCAGGATACTCAGTGTTAATATATCGCTTGTCAAAATCCAAAGTCTCTGCATATTTCAATGTTTGCGGAAATCCAGCGGCAGTAAACAAGACATCTGAGTTGTCGTAGTAGCTGGCAATCAATACATTTGTATTGGAAACCGATGGTTGCGATACATTTGTGTAGCCATATACAGGGCCGCCGGACAGAGATTCGCACACCACAATACCCATAATTATTCTGTTTATTCTATAATCCTGAAAATCCTGATTCAGATAGTTTGCATCCCCCTATCCTGAAAGCCATCAAACAGCAGGCAGATTATCCTTTAATCCATATACAATCCATATATAATCCATATATAATCCGTATATAATCCATTATATAGGATATGGATTATATATGTTTTGTATCAGGATTGTATCAGGAATAAATATAGATTATTACACGTACAGCATCGAATATGCACGGGCTCTGACGTACTGCAACAAAACTATGTACGGGGGTGCTAAGTTGTCTGAATCAGGATTTTCAGAATTTATGAATTTACAGAATTTGACTGCGAATTGAGAGCTTCTTCCGAAACGGCAATCGGCCTCAAACGCATGAATTCGGGGCCGATGGGTTGTGGTGGTTCTGGTGTTGGTGGATATTGCAAGCGGGGACGCTTGCTTTTAGCAATGACGAGGCGAGAGGCTTCGCTAAACGGTGGCACAAAAGGCGGCGGAGGCGGCGAAATGAGTGGTAACTTTTTTGCGTGAGGGATAGAAGTGAAGAGCCCACAGCCGGCTGCAAAAGATTGATAATGAACCGAAAGGAACAACCGGCGAGGACTCGCAACGGATAGCCCGACCCGAGTGGGCGAGGGGCTCGCCCGAATTTAATTAATAATTAATAGTTAAATAATTAACTATTGAGGGGAGATGAAGGTATCGCATAAAAAAAAGAGGCTGTCGGGTGACGGCCTCTTTTTTTTATCTCTAATCGCGGGGTGAACCGGAGTTACCCCGTGAATAGTTATTAGAAGTTGAAGAAGCGGTTGGCGTTGTTGTAGCTGATGTCTTCGACCATTTGCCCGATGAAGGCGAGTTCGGAGGCGGGGACGGCGCCACGCTCGACGTCTTTACCGATTAGGTTGCAGAGGATTCGGCGGAAGTATTCGTGTCGGGGGTAGGACAGGAAGCTGCGCGAATCGGTGAGCATGCCGACAAAGCGGCTGAGCAGGCCGAGGACGGAGAGGCTGTTGAGCTGGTTGATCATGCCGATTTCCTGATCGAGGAACCACCAACCGGAGCCGAACTGGATTTTGCCGGCGACGGAGCCGTCCTGAAAGTTGCCGAGCATGGTGGCAATCATATCGTTGTCGGCGGGATTGAGGTTGTAGAGGATGGTTTTGGCCAGCTGGTTGTTGGTGTCGAGTCGGTTGAGGAACTTCGAGAGCTGACGGGCTACCTTGAAGTCGCCAATGGAGTCGAATCCGGTGTCGGGGCCGAGCTTGCTGAAGAGGCGGCTGTTGTTGTTGCGGATAGTGCCGTAGTGCAGCTGTTGGGTCCATCCTTTGCTGTGATCCATGACGGCGAATTCGAACATCATGGCCGATTTGAATTTGAGGATTTCGGGCTGCGTGAGGGTGGTGCCGCCATATACCTTGTTGAAGATGGCGTCGATTTCGGACTGTGTGTAGTCTTCGGCGTAGAACTCTTCGATGCCGTGGTCGCTGAGCTTACAGCCCACCGAGGCGAAGAAATCGTGACGCACCTGCAGGGCGGCGATGAGGTCGGCAAACTGCGAGATGGTAACGCCGGAGACCTGCGAGAGGGTTTCGATGTAGGCGCGAAAATCGGCGGAAACCTCTACGGCCATGGCCTTGTCGGGACGCCAGGTGGGAAGCACCTTGATGCCTATGTTCTCTTTCTGAATAGCGATGTGGTGCTCGAGCGAGTCGATGGGATCGTCGGTGGTGCAGACAATCTCCACACGGTAGTGCTTCATGAGTCCGCGTGCCGAGAATTCGGGTGTGCGCAGCTTTTCGGTACAGATGTCGAAGATCTCTTTACCGGTTTCGGGTTTCAGGATTTTTTCGACGCCGAAAGCGGTTTTGAGTTCGAGGTGAGTCCAGTGATAGAGCGGGTTGCGCATGGTATAGGGAACGGTTTCGACCCATTTTTCGTACTTCTGCCAGTCGGTGGTCTCTTTGCCGGTGATGAATTTTTCGTCGATACCGTTGGTACGCATGGCGCGCCACTTGTAGTGGTCGCCTTCGAGCCAGATTTGGCCGAGGTTGTCGAAGCGGCGGTCGTTGGCGATAAAGGCCGGATTGAGGTGACAGTGGTAGTCGATGATGGGCATTTTAGCCGCGTGGTTGTGGTAAAGCTGTTGCGCTGTTTGGGTTTCGAGAAGGAAATTCTCGTCCATAAATTTTTTCATCCGTATTGAGTTTTTGAAGTAAAATATTGATAGAATAACAAAACGAAGGCAACGCCCTTTTATCTATAAGACAATCAGTTGATTATAAAAACGGTTGTCCGGGAGATAAAATAAGTGTGTTCGCACACAAAAATAGATAAAATCTTTTTACGAACAAAATCTTTTCGTATTTTTGCGGGGAATCTATCAAATTGTCAATTTGTGCACGTCCACATTTGCAAATTACAAACACGAGAATGGAAAAACCGAACAACCAAATCCGCATAAAAGACATCGCCCGGCTTGCCGGAGTATCGGCAGGCACGGTGGACAGGGTGCTACATGGACGCGGCAAAGTGTCGGAAAAGAGTGCGGCCAAAGTGAAAGAGGCACTGGAGCAGATCGAGTATCAGCCCAATGTGTATGCCTCGGCCCTGGCGATGCGGAAGCAGCTGCACTACATCTGTGTGTTGCCGGCTCACGAAGCGGGCGACTATTGGGAGATGGTGGACATGGGTATCAAAAAAGCAGGCAGGGAGTTTCTGCCGTTGCATGTGACGATGACACACCTCTATTATGATCAGTTTGACCGCTATTCGTGCCGGGCTGTTTTTGAGCAGGTGGCCGACACCGATGCTGATGCTGTGCTTTTGGCGCCCTTCTTCAGGGAAGAGAGCGAAGTGCTGATTGGAAAACTGACAGAGAGGGGGACGCCGTATGTTTTTCTGGATTCGAAAATAGAGAGTGCCTCTCCCCTCGCCTACTTCGGGCAGGACTCTTTTCAGAGTGGCGCGGTGGCGGCCAAACTGCTGATGATGGGGCTGAAGAGCGATGCTACGGTGGCGATGTTTCACTTTACGCGAACCGGAAATCAGGGGGCCAATCAGACAACAGAGCGGAAGAAGGGTTTTCTGAATTATCTGTCAGTGCACTATCCCGAATGCCATTGCTACCCGGTGGAGCTGCATGCGACCGACCACGAAGCCAACCGGATGAAACTGGAAGAGGCTTTTGCAAAGGAGCCGGAGACCAGTGGCGCGGTTGTATTTAATTCACTTACATTCAGAGTGGTAGATTACATCGAACAGGTGAAACACCCGGCAATTAAGCTAATCGGGTATGACCTGCTGAAGAGAAACAGGGTTTGTCTGCAAAACGGACAGGTGAGTTTTCTGATTGCGCAACGCCCCGAACAGCAGGGCTATCTGGCGGTGAAATCGTTGAGCGAACATCTGCTGTTTAACAAAGATGTGATGCAGATGAACTATATGCCGATAGATGTGGTGATGGAGGAAAACCTTCAATTTAATGCATAATTCATAATGCATAATTCATAATTAAAAGCTGGGACTCATATCTAATAATTAATAATTGGATGGATTAGGGAACCGGGTATAGATGAATTGCAACTTATAAAACTAATCTTACAGCAAAAAAACTTATAACTTATCACTTAAAACTTAATACTAAATAAACGTACAACTTAAAACTTGTAACTCGTAACTTGTAACTCGTAACTCAAAAAAAAAATGAAAACATTAAACAGAACAAACGTATCGGCGAAGCGCTATCCGGAGCGCATAATTCAATTTGGTGAAGGAAACTTTTTGCGCGCATTCGTAGACTGGATCGTGTGGAACATGAACGAGAAGGCGGACTTCAACAGCAGCATAGTGGTGGTGCAACCGATAGAAAACGGCATGGTGGATATGCTGAACGACCAGGATTGCCTTTACCACCTCAACCTGCAAGGACTGGACAAAGGCGAACAGGTGGACAGCATTCAGCTGATCGACGTCATCAGCCGCGGCCTCAACCCTTACACACAGTTTGAGGAATATATGAAACTGGCTGAAAACCCGGAGATGCGTTTCGTGGTATCGAACACCACCGAAGCGGGTATCGCCTTCGATGCTTCGTGCAAAATTGACGACGCACCGGCCAAATCGTATCCGGGCAAACTGACTCAGTTGCTCTATCACCGCTTTAAGACCTTCAACGGAGCAGCCGACAAGGGATTGATCATCTTCCCCTGCGAGCTGATTTTCCACAACGGTACAGAGCTCAAAAAATGCATCGAACAGTACATCGACCTGTGGAACCTCGGGGCGGAATTCAAAACGTGGTTCGAAACCGCTTGCGGCGTTTACAGCACGCTGGTTGACCGCATAGTACCGGGTTACCCCAAAGACAGCATAAACGAGATTCTGGAAAAGATACAACTCGAAGATAAACTGGTGGTGAAGGGCGAAATATTCCACCTGTGGGTAATCGAAGCCCCCGAATCGGTAGCCAAAGAATTCCCTGCCGACAAAGCCGGACTGAACGTCCTCTTCGTGCCGAGCGAAAAGCCCTACCACGAGCGCAAGGTGACGCTGCTCAACGGTCCGCACACGGTATTGTCGCCGGTGGGCTATCTGTCGGGACTGGATACCGTGCGCGAAATTGTGGAAGACGAAGTGACCGGAAAATTTGTGCGAAAAGCGATGTACGAAGAGCTGCTATCGACCCTCGACCTCCCCAAAGCAGAGCTGGAGCAATTTGCCGGCGACGTGCTCGACCGCTTCCGCAATCCGTTTGTGAAACACTTTGTGACCAGCATCATGCTCAACTCATTCCCCAAATTCAAAACCCGCGACCTGCCCGGCCTGAAAATCTATCTGGAGCGCAAAGGCGAATTGCCATCGGCACTGGTGCTCGGTCTGGCCGGCATCATCACCTACTACAAAGGCGGCAAACGCGGCGAAGATACCATCACCCCCAACGACGACAAGGCAATTGTGGACCTGCTGGCCCAATTGTGGAGTAGCAACGATGTAGCCACTGTAGCCAAAGGTGCTCTGGGAGCTCAATTTATCTGGGGAGAAGACCTCAACCTGCTGCCCGGACTGACCGAAAAAGTAACCGGTTACCTTGCCTCTATTCAGGAAAAAGGAATGCTGGAAACGGTAAAAAGCATTTTGTAAAATTAAAACAGAGATACAAAAGAAGCTCGCAGCTATTTGGCTGTGAGCTTCTTTTAAATCAAAAAACAGGCAAACAATATGAAAACCAAATATCTGAGAATCAACCCCGACGACAATGTGGCCGTAGCCATTATCGCCCTGTCGGCAGGCGAAACAGTGAACGTAGAGGGCAACGAAATAGAGTTGCTGCACGACATTCCCGCCGGACATAAGTTTGCGCTGACCGATTTTGCCGCCAACGACTTTGTGGTAAAATACGGTTACGCCATCGGCCACGCCCGCGAAGCCATCGCCAAAGGCAGCTGGGTAAACGAAAAAAACATCAAAACCAACCTCGACGGCGTGCTCGAATACAGCTATACGCCAAAACCCGAATATCCGCAAATTGAAAACCGCGGGCTGACCTTCAAAGGCTACGAACGCGCCAATGGCACCGCCGGAATCCGCAACGAAATCTGGATAATCCCTACTGTGGGCTGTGTCAACGGTACTGTCAACCAACTGGCCGAAGAGCTGCGACGCGAAACCAACAGTGCGGGCGTGGATGCCATTGTGGCTTTTCCGCACAACTACGGCTGCTCGCAGCTGGGCGACGACCACGAAAACACCCGCAAAATATTGCGCGACATGGTGCAGCACCCCAATGCCGGCGCGGTGCTGATCGTGGGGCTGGGCTGCGAAAACAATCAGCTTTCGGCCTTCCGCGAATTTCTGGGCGACTACGATGCTTCGCGCATCCGCTTTATGGAAACCCAAAAGGTGGGCGACGAATACGAAGAGGGAATGGCCATGCTGCGCGAACTCTACGCCGTTGCCTCGAAAGATGTGCGCACCGACGTGCCCCTGAGCAAGCTCAAGGTGGGATTGAAATGCGGTGGGTCGGACGGTTTCTCGGGCATCACGGCCAATCCGCTGCTGGGCGTATTTTCCGATTTTCTGGTAGCGCAGGGAGGCACATCTGTGCTGACTGAAGTGCCGGAGATGTTTGGCGCCGAAACCATTCTGATGAATCGCTGCGAAAACAGCGGACTGTTTGACAAAACCGTCCACCTGATCAACGATTTCAAGGACTATTTTATCAAAAACGATCAACCTATCTACGAAAACCCATCGCCGGGCAACAAGGCCGGGGGTATCTCTACCCTCGAAGAGAAGTCGCTGGGCTGCACCCAAAAGTGCGGAAAATCGGTAGTGAAAGATGTGCTGATGTATGGCGACGCCATCAAAACCGACGGCCTCAACCTGCTGAGCGCACCGGGCAACGACCTGGTAGCAGCCACAGCGCTGGCCGCCTCGGGCTGTCAGATTGTGCTCTTCACCACCGGCCGCGGCACACCGTTTGGCACCTTCGTACCGACGATGAAGATTTCGACCAACTCGAACCTGTACCACACCAAACCGGGCTGGATTGACTTCAATGCCGGCGTAATAGTGGAAGACAAAACGATGGACGAAACCCACGATGCATTTGTGGAATATATACTGCGAGTGGCGAGTGGCGAACCGGTAAACAACGAAAAGAAAAACTACCGCGAAATTGCCATCTGGAAAATGGGCGTAACGTTATAACTCAATGCCATGAAAAACACAAAATCACTTTTTCTGGGATTCCTGCTCGCCTCGTCGGTTCTGCTGACGGGCGCGGCAAAGGCCCAAAAGCCGGTTATCCGCATACAGGCAGACGAAACCGTGGCGAAGATAAATCCGCTCTTTTACGGACTGATGACGGAAGAGATCAACTACTCATACGACGGCGGACTCTATGCCGAGCTAATCCGCAACCGCGCCTTCAAAGATAACGCCGCCACGCCCGACCACTGGAGTGTAGTGACCGAAGGAGAGGCCAAAGGCTCTATTGCCCTCGACAGCATACCGCAACCCGGCACAGCCCTCACCCGCAACCTGCGCCTCGACATCGAGGCAAACGAAAAAGGTCGCGCAGGCGCAGCCAACAGCGGTTACTGGGGCATTCCCGTAAAACCGAATACGACCTATCAGGCATCGTTTTATGCCAAAACGGGAAACGGATTCGGCGGTACGCTCACCCTCAGCCTCGAAAGCAACGACGGAAAGATTCTGGCCAAAGCCACGGTAAAAGCCACCGGCAAAGAGTGGAAGAAGTACAACGTCACACTCAAAACCGGGAAAATGACAGAGTCGCTCAACAACCGCTTTGTCATTTCTGCCCAACAGAAAGGCACTGTGTGGCTAAGCCTCGTTTCGCTCTTCCCGCCTATCTACAAAAACCGCCCCAACGGCAATCGCCCCGATCTGATGGAGATGCTGGCGGAGATGAAGCCGGCCTTTCTGCGTTTTCCCGGCGGCAACTATTTGCAGGGAAAATCCTTAGCCACCCGTTTCGACTGGAAGCAGACCGTGGGCGACCTCACCCAACGCCCCACTCACCTCAACGATGCGTGGAAATACCATTCTTCGGACGGCATGGGGCTGATCGAGTTTATGCACTGGTGCGAAGATCTGAAGATGGAGCCTGTACTGGGCGTTTTTGCCGGATTTATGTTGCTGGACAAAAATCCGATGACGGGCGACACCCTGAAACCCTACATCGACGACGCTCTCAACCAGATTGAGTACCTGACCGGAGACGCCACCACCCACTGGGGAGCCAAACGCATCAAAGACGGCCATCCCGAAGCCTTCAAAATCAACTATGTAGAGGTGGGCAACGAAGACTTTTTCGACAAAAAGAGAACCTACGACCACCGCTTTGCCGCCTTCTACGATGCCATCAAGGCCAGATACCCGCACATTAAGGTAATTGCCAGCGACCACGTGAAATCGCGTCCTGCCGACCTGACCGACCTGCACCACTACTTCAAGCTCGAAAAAGCGATAAAACTGGCACACGCCTACGACAACTACGACCGCAAACGGGGCAAAGTCTTCATTGGCGAATATGCCTGCCGCGAGGGCAAACCGACCACCAACTTCAAGGCCGCTTTGGGCGATGCCATCTTCCTGACCGGACTGGAACGCAATGCCGACCTGGTGGAGATGACCTGCTACGCCCCGCTTTTTGTGAACGTGAACAAAGGCGGTATGCAGTGGCCGAGCAACCTCATCGGGTACAACGGCCTCGGCTGCTACGGCTCGCCGTCGTACTACATGCAGACCGTATTTGCCAAAAATGTGGGAGATGAAGTGGTGAAATCGTCCATTGAAAACATCCCCATGTCGGCCGATACCACCGAACAACTCTTCTACAGTGTGACCAAAAGCAGCCAAAACGGTACCCTTTACCTCAAGGTAGTCAATCTGTCGGACAAAGTACAAACGGTGCAAATCGACATCAACAGTGCCGGCAAGGTGCTGCCACAGGCCGAAATGACACTGCTCACCGCAGAGAAGCGCGATGATACCAACACCATTGCCGAGCCGAAAAAGATAACACCCAAAAGCATGAAAATCAGCGTTTCGGGCAATACATTCGACTACGAATTCAAACCTAATTCGATTACTGTGTTGAAAATAAATCAGACGAAATAAGTCGGTTTCTGATCAGAGATCGCCAAAAACGCTCTGTCTGAGTGCAATATTTTATCAAAAACGCACTGCCTGAGTGCAATTTATAGGCATAAACGCACTATGTGAGTGCATTTTTGCCTATATTTGCATAATAATAAGAAGAACAATGGATAAGCTGTACGAACATTTCCACAAACTACTGGCCGAAACCGATACAAATTTCAGGCGATATATCTATGCGGATATAGACTGGAACAGCCGAATGATCGGGCTAACCGGCCCGCGGGGTGTGGGCAAAACCACTTTGCTGCTGCAACACATCAAAACAGAGTTGAGCACAAAAGAGAGCCTGTATGTGAATGCAGAGGACTTTTATTTTGCCGAAAACAGACTTATCGACCTGGCTGATACCTTTGTAAAAAAAGGAGGTAAATATTTGATTGTGGACGAAATACACAAATACGAAGAGTGGTCGAAAGAGCTAAAACTGATTTACGACTATTACAGCGAACTCAACATCATTTTCACCGGCTCATCGGTTCTCGACATAAAAAAAGGGGTATCTGACCTGAGCCGCAGGGCGGTTATGTACCACATGCAGGGCTTGTCGTTCAGAGAATACCTGGAACTGTTTCATGCCATAAAAATTGAGATGGTTTCACTGGAAAACATCCTCAATCAGGAGGTTAAGCCCGGTTTATTAAAACATCCGCTGATCTATTTTTCCGATTATCTGAAAAATGGCTATTATCCGTTCTCGCTGGATGACAACTACGAAATCAGACTAAAGCAGATTATCAATCAAACCCTCGAAACAGACATTCCCCTATACGCCGGAATGAATGCCTCGACAGGGCGCAAACTGAAACAGCTGCTGTCCATTATCTCTAAGAGCGTACCCTTTAAACCCAATTTCACGAGCATCGCCACATCACTGGCAGCCAGCCGAAACAACATTGCCGACTATTGCCAATACATAGAAGATGCCGGGATGATTATTCAGCTGCGCCACGATACCGGAGGGATAAAAGGATTGGGTAAAGTGGATAAAATCTATCTGGACAATACCAACCTGATATATACATTGGCCAACGAAGAGGCAAACATCGGAAACATCCGTGAGACCTTCTTTATCAATCAACTACGCGTGCGATATCCGGTAGTAACATCGTCGGTATCGGACTTTCAGGTAGAAGAAAACGTATTTGAAATCGGTGGTAAAAACAAGAGTCAGAAACAAATTTCGACTAGCAAAAACGGTTTTGTAGTAAAAGACGACATCGAGTACGGCTACTTAAACGTCATTCCACTCTGGCAATTCGGGCTTATCTATTAAAGAATTCCCTGATTTCTGCCCCCACCCTTTCCATTTCGGGATATCCGGCGAAAATGAGCTCCTTTTTCAGCTCGCGACCAAATGGAGTTGCCTGCTCATACAGACGGCCAATAGCCTCCCGGTCTGCCGAAAGCCTCTCTTTTTCCTGAGCCAGAATCTTCTGATTCACCTGATTACCCATATCTTCGAGCAGATTGAACAAATTATGCCCACGCACAAACAGATAGGCATTGTCGGGTATAATGCCGAGAGATTGAAAACTGATTTTCTCCGCTTCAATATCAACAGTTGAGAATTGAGCTTTGATGAGACTCAGCTTTTCGGCACAGCGACGGCTGAGTGCATCGACAACAGCGCGACCATTGTGGTCGATATCGTAACCCGGCACAACCTGTTGCAACTGAATAATCTGTTTAAAGGCCTCTTTGCTGAAAAAATCGCGTTGTCCGTTTTTCATAAAATGCAAATGCCAGATAAAGAGCTCATACAAAGCATTGGAATAGTCCACCAGAAAAGCTCCGAAATCGAAAATTGTATTTGGCAAACCGGTACATTTCTCCGGAATCGCATTCAATCTCTCTTTGAAGCAAATATGATTCTCTATGGAGTAGGTATATGTTTGAAAAATATATTTATTCTGCTGAATATCTGATTCCTGCATCAAATAACGGTAATCGCTGTCGATGCAAATAAAGAAACGATCGCTCAGAAAATCTCTGTATTTCAGGCATTGGGCAGAGCCGGTTGTTTTGTTGCCATACGGCGAATTGGAAGCCCAGATGAAGTTGATTTTTTTGTCGGGAGCAAAATGAGCGAAGCATTTTTTCCAGAAAAGAGCATCGTCGTAAGCCTCTACATGCACAGAGGCATCGCACCTCAACAGATAGGTAGAATTGGCATAATAGACAGCCAGATTTTCGTAATGCTGCGATTGTAACCAGGCAGGTTTCATAGGCTAACCGACAAACAATTTGTCCATAAAAATCAACTTATCGCTCCACCCTTTGCCGAAAATGCCGGGAGAATGCGTTGCGATAATCAGCTGGCAATTGGGATTGAGTTGCTGAATCGTTTTGATTAAATCCTGCTGCCAACCGAGGTGCAGCGAGATTTCGGGTTCGTCCATAAGTATAACAGACGGCATCTTATCCATCAGAAAAACCCTGAAAAGAATAAGCAACAGCTGTTTCTCGCCGGCAGAGAGTTTTTCAATCTCAATAGTCTCGTAATCGGAATGAAAAACAATTCTGTTTGACGAATAATCAATGGCAATGGTTTTTCCCGTATTCTTAAAAAGCTCGTCAATCAACTTAAAAAACAGAGCAATCTGGCTGTTGATTTCATCCGCTTTATCTATCGACTGAGTTACCCGCAATCGGTATTCGGTAAACGAATTGGTACCTTTGCCCACTTCGAGTATAATCCTTTTCAGCTCGTTGGTCAACGGGCTCTCATTCTGCCCCAACCCCTTTTTGTCGGAAACAGCCACATCGAAAGTGCAGATAAAATCGTAATGAGTCGGAATCTCATCAGCCGGACCAGCGACAACAGCAATCTTTTTCCTCTTCGCCGAAACTGTCTCAATTTCGAGCCGGTTGCTTTCGCTTTCGATGCATGCAGAGTCAAAATTCAAACCTGCAATACTCTTCTCATCGCGTGAAATAGCGGCATGAATAATCTTCAGCAAAGTCGATTTTGCGCTGCCGTTTATGCCGACCAGAATATTGACATCCGGGTGCAGGTCGTCCCACACAATGTTGTGTTTGCCCCACAGATTTTTTATTTCTACACGCTTGATATAGTTTAAGGCCATGGCAAAGAGGATTTGTTTTTGCAAAGATATTTAAATTCTCCGGATTTTGGGGATGGGAGTGAAAAACAGAAAAGAGGCAGCTCAAAATTAACTGAAACTGCCTCCTCTACCCGATTAAAACCGGTTATTCAGACTAAATTTATCTCTGCATCATCATTTGCATAATGCCGCCCCCGTTTTTCACATTCGAAAAGCCAAACTGAGCCAAAATTCTCTGACCATAAGCCGAACGCGCGCCGGAAGCGCAATAGAGCGTAATGTCGCGCGATTTGTCGCCCAGTTCGCTCACCCGGTTGGGCAGCTCATCGAGTGGAATATTTACAGCACCCGGATAGGCGCCACCGGCAAACTCCTGCGGTGTGCGGACATCTACCACCAGCGGTCCGTTGGCTGCGGGTTTGGCAGCCTGCACCGGACGCTGAGCCAGCATATTGGCAATGCCACCACCGTTAGAGAGCTTCGTGAAGCCAATCTGTGCAAGCACTTTCTGAGCGTAAGCCGATCTGGCTCCGGAAGCACAATACAATGTAATATCTCTGGACTTATCACCCAATTCGGCTATCCGTTTTGGCAAATCATCCAGCGGAATATTGACGGCTCCGGGATAAGCTCCGGTGCGAAACTCTTCGGGCGTGCGCACATCCACAATCAGGGGCGAGTTTCCATCGGCCACCTTATCAGCAGGTTTATCAAGGGCTTTTTCGTTCTCTTCTGTCAATGATTTGGCAACAACAGGCAACAAATCAATCTCTAAGTTTTTGAAACCCACTGCACGCGCATGACGCTGCAAGGATGTATGTCCACCCGAAATATTGATGACCTCAGCAAAGCCGGCACCCAAAAGCGTGCGCAAAGCCTGGTGGCCTTTTTTACCGGTCTCGTCATACACGATAATCAGGCGATTGGCGGGTATCTGGCTAATTTGGCGCGATAAAAGTTCGAGAGGCAAATGCAAAGCCCCGGTGATATGACTTTTCTGAAAAGCAAACACATCGCGCACATCCACAAACAACGGATTTTTGCCTGCAACAAAAGCATCGAGTTCAGAAGCTGTGAGCGATGGACTGAAACCCGATTTCCGGTTTTCGGCCGTGTAAGCAGCCATATTTATCGCGTCGTTGGCAGTTCCAATAGGTGGCGAATAGGCCAGGTCGAGGTCGGCCAGGTCGTCGAGAGTCAGTTTGGCAGCCGCGGCAGTTGCAATCACATCGAGACGTTTGTCTGCGCCCTTGTATCCGGCAGTCTGACCACCCAATACGACACCGGTATTGCGGTCGTAGACCAGATAAACAGTTACCGTTTCGGCTCCCGGATAGTATGAAGTATGGTGCTCTTTGTGCACCACTACGGCATCAGCATCGATACCCGCGGCGCGGGCCTGTTTGAGAGACAAACCGGTAGTTCCGGCTACAGCCTCGAATACACGAACCACAGATGTGCCGAGCGCGCCTTTGTATTTGTGATTTCCGCCGAGCGCGTTTTCGGCCGCAATACGTCCCTGACGATTGGCCGGTCCGGCGAGCGGAATGCGTACTTTTTTACCATTCACCCGATGCTCAATTTCCACCATATCGCCTGCGGCAAATATATCGGGATCATTCGTCTGCAAACGCTCATCCACAAGCAGTCCGCCCGCTTCGCCCAGAGTGAGCCCGGCCTCTTTGGCCAGTTGCAGCGTGGGGCGCACGCCGATGGACAGCAGCACCATTTGGGCATCGAGCAACTTGCCGTTGTCGAGGCGAACAGAGTCTGCCAGTATTTCGGTAACACCAGCACCGGTATGAATACCCACACCATACGAAAGCATTTCCGTTTCGATAAGTCCGGCCGTTTCAGCCTCCATAATGGCCATTACGTGCGGCATCATCTCCACCACATTCACCTTTATACCCCGTTTCACCAGAGCTTCCACCATTTCGAGTCCGATAAAACCGCCACCAACTACAACAGCCGTTTTGGGTTTATTTTGGTCGATGTGCTGAGCTATTTTATCCATATCCTCCAGCGTCCAGAGAGTAAAGACGTGATCGTGACCAGCACCCGGCAAATCAGGTGTAATGGGGCGACCGCCCTGCGCGAGAATCAGTTTGGTATAGTCGAATATTTTTTTCTCACCGCTGCGGGTATCGACCGCCTCTACCTGATGCGCATCGCGGTGTATGGTTGTCACCGCAGTGTGTGTAAACACATCTACGTTGTATTGTTCTTTAAAACTTTCGGGACTTTGAAGAATCAGTTTGGAACGACTTTTGATATCGCCTCCAATATAATAAGGTAAGCCACAATTGGCAAACGAGATATCCGGACCAGCCTCAAGCATAGTGATTTGCGCGGTGGGCGAAATGCGGCGAACTTTGGCTGCGGCGGTTGCTCCTGCGGCAACACCTCCTACAATGACAATCTTTTCCATAAGCTTTTATTCTCTTATTTTGTGTAGTTATTATTTTCGTACTACAAAGATAGATATTCTTTTTTGAATTACAATAGTATCACTATATAAATTATTATAATATCACTATTTATTGACTTACATTCCCGGTAAACGGCCAATAATGCCCAATTTACTCCATTTGGCATATTTGCCCCAGGCCTGTTTCAGCCAATGCCCTACGATAGGCAACGGTATTAAAATTTCTTTTTTGCGATCCCGATACACAAAAGCCGCACCATTGCCCATATCCATTACACAAAGGATATTCAAATGCGCCTGATACCCCTTTCGGTTATCACCTCCCTTTTCTATTTGAATAATATTGAATGCAGCATTTCGCCCCATCACTTCGGCAATATGCCCTTGCCTGGCAGTCCACTCAGGCCCTTCGTATGCGGCAGCATCACCAATGGCAAACACATTTGGGAATTCAACAACCTGATTATAGTCATTTATTTTTACAAAACCAGCCTCAGAAAGCGGCAAATCCGAATTTTTAAGCACCGGCGAACCAGCACCGGCAGCAATAAACATAGTCAAATCTGAAGGCAGCTTACTGTTATCTTCAAAAACGATTCCATCTTCGACAAACTCAGTTATTTTTTTTCCATAGTGGCTTTTAATATTTTGCGACGCAAACATCTTTGCCACTGCCTTCATGGCATTTTTCCCCATACGGGCACCTGGCTCGGCCATAGGCGCAAACATGGTGAGTTCAAAGTTATTGCGAATGCCTTTTTTCTTCAGATAATGGTTTATGTTAAACAATAATTCGAAACCCGGGCCACCGCGAACAGCCGACTTATCTTTCGGATTACCACCAAATCCAATGGCTATTTTTCCGCTACCTTTTTCTATAAGGGCATCCAATTTGTTGCGCAAGTCAAGCGTTTGCAGAGGCTGACCACACACCGTAGTAGTAAACTCAACGCCTTTGGGCTGCATTTTACCGCTACCAAAAGCCACAACCAGATAATCGTATGTTAGTTCCTGATTTTGACATAACACTCTGTTCTGTTCGGCATTAATCCCGGTAACTTTATCGATAATCAGCTTAAAGCCAAACTTCTTTCGTATGTCAGCTAATTTGATTTGTGCATCTTCGAAGTTTAATTTGTGAACAGGCACCCAAATAGAAATCGGGTAAACAAAAAGAAACTCGCGATCAGAGACCAAAACTACTTCAAATTGTTTGCTTTTTTGCAAAGCAATAGCTGTTTCGACTCCGGCAAAACCGCCACCCAGGATTAATACTTTTTTCATAACAATTGAATTTAGAACAACGGAATATTTCCTTTATATATATAACAACCAGGAAAGCCACTTTCAAGGCATATAACAAAAAATATCATCATCTTTACAGCAAACTACAACTCTTTCGAAACAGAGATAGCCGCAATGGTGCCATCGGCTACGGCGGTGGTAATTTGCCGGAACTTTTTGCTCACAACATCGCCTACTGCATAGATGTCGGGCAGATTGGTTCGCATCTCGTCGTCGGTGAGAATGTAGCCCCAGTCGTCGGATTCGGGCAGGTGCGAACCAAAAACCTCCACATTGGGTTTCAGGCCAATGAAAACAAACACGCCATCGGTGAGCAATGGTCTTGTCTCTCCGGTTTTCACATTCTCAATCATCGTTTCCATTTTATCCTCTTTCCGCACAAATCCTTTCGGCCTGTGGCCAAACAACACCTCAATTTTGGGATGAGCCAATGCCTGCTCAATCGCGATTTCATTGGCACGAAACTTTTCGGAACGATGAATGATAGTCACCTTTTTGGCAAAACGGGTAATGAAAAGCGCCTCTTCGACAGCCGAGTTACCGCCACCGATTACCGCCACATCCTTATCGACAAAATATTTGGCATCGCAGGTGGCACAATACGAAAGCCCTTTGCCCTTGTACTCCTTCTCGCCGGGAACATTCATTGGATTGGGTGAAGTGCCCGTAGCAATAATTATTTTTTTGGCACGAATCGTTTCGAGTCCATCGATAACAATCTCTTTTTTGCGCAAATCGACCGATGTGATATCCACCGCCACCTTAAAGTCGATGCCCGACTGCTTAGCCTGCTCGCTCATATAGTGCGCCAGCATAAAGCCCGGCTGCGGCTTCTCGAATCCCGGATAGTTGGATATCTGATGCGTGATGCCCATGTAGCCACCGGGCAGCGCAGAGTCGATCAAAACCGTATTTATTTTGGCCTGACCCAGATAGATTCCGGCTGTCAGTCCGGCCGGACCACCTCCCAGAATAGCCACATCGTATTCGCTGAAGAGTGGTTTCTGCCGGCATTTAATACTGGCCACCTCATCCGGTGTAAGCATCGCGTCGAGGCGGGCGATGATATCCGATTTTTTGATGCCACCGCTGATAGGCTCTGTAGTCTGCACTCCATTTTCAAAAAAGAGCAATGTAGGCGACGACCTGACACCCAACTGCTCGGCCAGTGCGCGATTCTCCTGACGGAAAATTTTGTAAAAGCTGATTTTATCGCCATACAATCCGGCCATTGCCTCAAATTTGGGGGCCAATGCCTCACAGGGCGGACACTCTGTGGAATAAAAGTCGACCACCACTTTGCCTCCTTGCAATACCTTTTCTTCGAACAGGGTTGAATCTATCTCGGTCATATTTAAAGTTATAAGTTGTAAGTTTTAAGTTATAAGTTTTAAGTTATAGGTTTTACGTTTTGGGTTTTGGGTTTTGGGTTATAAGTTGTAGTAGGCTGCTCCCAAACCCAGCAACTCCCGCACGGGGCGGCAATCGGGCGAATTAACATCTCCGTTTTTGTTTTTAGCCACAGAGGCGCAGCCACCTCCGCAGGCCAAAGCGAGCGAACAGGCGCGGCAAGCCTCGATGGTGGTGATATCGCGGTTTTGCCACTCTTCGATAGCCGGTTCGTTTTTGGAAACCACGGGATAGAAAGTGCCCAGCTCCTCCCCTTTTTTGCCCACCGTAGCGGTGCAAGAGTAGATGGTGCCGGTGAAATCGAAAGCCCATTCGGTTTTGCAGGCCGGACAAGAATCGAAAAGCGGCGTGGGCAAGGCTTCGTTTTCAGAAATATATTTTGCAATGGAAAAAGCGGGTTTGTAGAACCGGGCAATATGTGGATGTAGTTTCAGCAGTTCGTACATTTTCTCATAAAGTGTAGCCCGCGTAAAAAGCCTGTCGGGTGTGCTGTTGCAGTGATGCAACTCGTAGTTGCGGCCAATTTGTGTTTTGAAAATGGGCGAGTCTGTCCACCCTTTGTCTATGGCAAACTGCGCCAAATCGGGCAGATTGTCGAGATTATCTTTGTCGGCCACCATGCGCAGATTGATGGAAATGCCTTCGCTCAAAGCGGCGTCGATGCCCTCCACTATGCGGGCAAAAGTGGGCTGTTTCCCTTTCATAAACCGGCGGCTGTCGTGCACCTGTTCTGTGCCGTCGAGGGTAACCTGCACTTCGCGCACAGAGGCTGTTTTGAGCAGGTCGATGTAAGAAATAAGCGTAAAGCCATTGGTCACAAAAGCTAAATCGAGACGGGCTTCGTTGGCACGCTGAATAAAATGGGTCAACAACCGGCGATGATTTTCGCCCGGCAGCAACGGCTCGCCACCGAAAACGGTGATGTATTTGCGCTGACCGCGAAACTCACGCCCGATGTATTCGAAAAAAGCATCGATAACTTCGGTGGTTAACTGCTGTTTAACCGGATTGTAACCCTCCTGATAGCAATAAGAACAGGCAAAATTACAGGAATAGTCAGGGACGAAAAAGAGCTGAATCTCGTCCTTTTCGCGCTGCTCAGCAAAATCGAGATAGGCAAGATTAAACGCCTTCTTCTCGCGGGCTTCGTCGGTGAGATACCCACGTTGGGCAAACTCGCCGGTGGGATCTATGCCCATGGTGAGTAGTTTTTTTTCGTTGGCCGAAATGATATCGGCACTGCCGGAAAGTGGATTGACAATAAAAAATTGATCGGAATCCTTTACGGGCGATATGATATTGTGTTTTGATTGCGCCATTTTTCTGAATTTAGATGTCCTGAAAAAATGGGCTGCCGCCGGATGTACCCGGCGACAACCCTTTCCCACACCGCTGCTTAGTCGTGACAACCGGCAACGATACCCGAAACCTTGGCACAGCATTGTGCTTGTTTCACGGTTTTAGCACTGCTGCAAGAGCAGGTACTTTTCTTCACTACACTTTTCATAATCGATTGTTTTATAGATGAATAATTGGGAATACGAAATAATAACAATCAGACACAACTGTAATCGACCGGTTTGCGCGCTGCAATGGTGAAACTGGCCACCTCGGCGCGACCTTTGGGATATGGGGCAGACTCTTCGAGAATACGGATATCGACAAAACCGGCCGTGTGAAGCATTTCCATGTATTCGGGTTTGGTGACAGAGCCTGCCCAACACTCGGCCACCGCTTCGGGATTGTTTCGGTCTTCGTCGGCAATGGGCTGAACAGCGTAAATATCGCTGACCACAAAACGACCCTCTTCTTTGAGAATACGGTAAATTTCGTTCCACACCGCCTGCTTATTGGTGCTGTGGTTGATGGTGCAGTTTGAGATGACCAAATCGACCGTCTCTTTCTGCAACGGCAAATGCTCCAGTTCGGCTTTGAGAATGGTGGCGTTGGCGATATCGAGCTTTTGGATATTGAGTTTCGCTTTGGCAATCATGCCATCGGAAATGTCGATTCCGTAGGCGTGACCGGTAGTGCCGACAGCTTCGGCAAGACGAATGACGTCGTTTCCGCGCCCGCTGCCCAAATCGACACAAACCTCGCCCGGCATTGGGTGGGCGTGGTGGATGGCCCCTCCGCAGGAGAGGCAACAGGCCGACTCGCTCAGTTCACTGTATCGGGTATTTATAGCATCTGTGGTCATGGTATCCGTTATTTCATGGTTAAAATTAATCCCATCAGCGCACCGTAAAGGGTGGCTGAATATTTGTTTGAGGTGATGGGGCAAGCGCCTGATGCACAACCCACAAACCGGTAGTAGAGATATCCCAACGCGCCACCGATGACTACCCCGGCAATTACTTTGAGAACGTGTGACGATACGATTGCTTCCATACACTTTTCGAATTGTAAAATTAGTGATTAATTTGAATTTGTTGCAAAAGTAATGAAACTATTTTGAATTATAATAATATCACCGTTTAAATTATTATAATCGCACTATAATAATTCATAATGCACAACGCGTATTTGGGTTTGGGGGATTACACCTGGCGGGAAATTGCGACAGGCGGACGGTGATGAGTGAGAACGCCAATGGAGCGCCCGAAGCGTGAAGGATAGGAGCGGCACCCCGCAGCCGGCCACAAATGACTGATTTACAGCAGAAAGCTGAACCGGCGGTTAGAGACGATGTGCACATCGTCTGTACAGAGCGGATAGCCCGACCCCGCGGGGGCACGCCCAAAAGAGAATATTTGAAATAAAATGACTATTTTTGTACGCTGCGCCGGAAAAAGGGCGCAAAACCTAATCTTACACACAATTTCTCCTGCATTATGAATCTGAAATCTGTTTTGGTGGTATTGTGCGCCTTGTCGGCGCAGTTTATTTGCCGCGGCCAGCAGCCGGTGGAGTACGAAAATGTCTCGGTATATGGTATTAATAAATTGCCGGCGCGCACGTCGGTGTGGCCTTCGTCGTCGGTGGAAATGGCCGAAAAATCGGACTATGAGCAAAACGAATGGCTGCAATCGCTGAATGGGCGGTGGGATTTTAAGTGGTCGCCCGACCCGCAAACGAGGCCGGCGGACTTTTATTTGCCGGCGTACAACACGGCCGGTTGGAGTAGTATTGCGGTGCCTTCGACCATGGAGCGTCAGGGCTTTGGGGTGGCGTTGTACACCAATTCGAATTATCCGTTTAAGGTGAATCCGCCCTTTGTGATGGGCGAACCCGAATCGTGGTACACAACTTACAAACACCGGAATCCGGTGGGGTCGTATCGCCGAAAATTTGAGGTGCCGACGGAGTGGAAAAACCGCCAATTGATACTTCATTTTGCCGGGATAAGCTCGGCCGCCTACGTGTGGGTGAACGGGCAAAAGGTGGGCTATTCGGAAGACTCGCGACTGCCGGCCGACTTCGATATTACCCCTTATATAAAATTCGGACAGGAAAATCTGCTGGCCGTGGAGGTCTATAAATACAGCGACGGTTCGTATCTGGAAGATCAGGACTACTGGCGGCTGAGCGGGATTTACAGAGATGTGTGGCTGCGGGCTGTGCCCAAAACCACGCTTTGGGATGTGTATGCCAAACCCGATGTGAATCTGGCTGATGAAACCGGAAAAGTGACGCTCTACTACAGCGGGGCCAACTTCGGGACCCGGAAAGCAAAAAGTTTATCGGTGCGTGTGGCGGTGAAATCGTCCGACGGCCGGATTGTGCTTCCGGCGCAGGAGATGAAACTACCCGACCTGGGTAGCGGATTTGGCGCAGAGATGGCTTTGAACACCATCGACCTGGGGAAAGTAGAGCTGTGGTTTGGCGAAAATCCGAAACAGTACAGCGTGCTGGTGGAGCTCCTGCAAAAAGGAAAAGTGACTGAGGCCTACGCGCTGCCGGTGGCTTTCCGGAAAATGGAGGTGCGGGGAAATACGGCCTACTTCAACGGCAAACCGATAAAAATACGCGGGGTAAACCGACACGAGTTTTCGCCCGACCAGGGGTGGTACATCACCCGCGGAGAGATGGAGAAGGATTTGATTCTGATGAAACAGGCCAATATAAACTTCGTGCGGAATGCACATTACCCCAACGACCCGCGCTGGTATGAGCTTTGCGACAAATATGGCATGATGCAGATGGACGAGGCCAATGTGGAATCGCACGGAATAAGCTATCACAAACGGATTTTGCCCGGCGACCAGCCCGACTGGACAGCGGTGTGTGTGGACCGCATGAAGCGGATGGTGATACGAGACCGTCAGTACCCGAGTGTGATACTCTGGTCGCCCGGAAATGAGGCGGGATATGGAAATGCCTTTATGACCATGCGCGAAGTGACGCTGGCCACCGACCACGAAAAACGGCTGATACAGTATGCTGATATGAATCTGGCTGCCGATTTCGATAGCCAGACCTATCCGTCGCTCTACTGGCTGCTCGACCATGTAAACAACAAAGCCCTGCGCAAAGGCGAAAGAGGCGAAACATCCAACGAGGCGCAGCACGGGAAATATCCGTCGGGGAAGCCTTTTATGATGAACGAATATGCCCATGCGATGGGAAACAGTCTGGGTAACTTTCAGGACTACTGGGATGTGATATACCGGTATCCGCAGCTAACGGGCGGTTTTGTGTGGGATTGGGTAAATCAATCGATGTATAAAACGCTGCCCGATGGCCGCAAAGGACATCTGTATGGTGGCGATTTCGGAGATAGGCCCAACGATGGTAACTTTATGATAAACGGTCTGATTGCCTCGGACCGCACCAAAAATCCGCACTACGAAGAGCTGCGCAAGGTGTATCAGCCGGTTATGTTTAAGCTGAAAAACCGCGATTCTATTGCAGTCGAGATAAAAAACTATCAGCTGAGCGGCAACCTGAGCGACTATGCCCTGAGCTGCGAAGTACTTGAAGATGGTGTGGTAACGATAACCAAAGAGCTACCTTCCCCGGATATTGCTCCGCTGGAGAGCCGCACTTTGGCCTGCTCCGACCAGCTGGGCTTCGACAAAAACAAAGAGGTGTTTGTAACCTTCCGCCTGAGCCTTCGCGATGACAACCTGTGGGCAAAAAAGGGATATGTGGTGGCGTGGGAGCAGTTTAAATTGTCGGACGGAACAGAGCAGCCTGCCGTTTCGGCAAAAGCAATAGCCGGGAAACCGGTTGTAAAGGAAGACTCGCTGACGCTGCATATTTCCGGCCGGAATGCTCTAGTCGGATTTAATAAAAAAACGGGGTTGATTTCGGAATACATATCGGGCAAAGATACGCTGATTGCCGGTGGTATGCACTTCAACTTCTGGCGCGTGACCACCGACAACGACCGGGGTTGGGGCGCCAACAACAAGCTGAAAGTGTGGAAAGAAGAGGGTCGGAATTTTACACTGAAAGAGTTTGCTTACAAAAAAGAGAACGACAACAGCATTACCGTACAGAGTAAAATTATCTTTAACGGTACGCAGACTACCACGCTCGTAAAATGGGTGGTTTTGCCCGATGGAAAACTAAAACTGGATGCCGAAGTAGATATTCCGGCCAAAAATCCCGACGTGCCCCGAATCGGATTGCAATTCGAAATCAACAATTCTCTGAGAAACATCAGCTGGTATGGTCGCGGGCCACACGAAAACTACCAGGACCGCAAGACGTCGGCTGCCTTTGGCACCTACCACAGCACGGTGGATGAGTGGGTGACGCCTTACGTTCGCCCGCAGGAAAACAGCAACCGGGGCGAAATACGCCGCATCAGTTTCAAAAATAATACCGGCAAGGGATTACTTATCAGAAGTAACCGGCGGGAACATTTCTCGGCCGGAGCATGGCCCTATACGCCCGAAACACTGGGCAGGGCAGCACACGACTTTGAGTTGGTAAAAAGCAATCGCATCACAGTAAGCATCGACTGCATACAGATGGGTGTGGGCGGCGACAACTCGTGGGGAATGCCCGTGCACAACGAATATCTGGTGAAGGCCGGCAGGTACCGCTATGGATTTGAATTGGGCGGGGAGTAATTTGGATTTGTAACAAATCGAATGATAAATGTAACATAGAATTTGATATGGCTGTTTTTAACGCATTCGGCAGACAAAATCAAATCAAAAAAAAGCTACATTTGTACAAGCCATTTTTCTACTTAACCTGAAGAGACAAAACCATGCCATACTCAACCGTCAGAAAACAGAGTCTGATTTGCTTTTTGCTATTGACATTTGTCGTGGCAAAAGCGCAAATCAACAAACTATATACCATCGAAAACGGGCTGTCGAGCTCAGGAATAAACACCATTCTGCAAGACAGCAAAGGATTTCTGTGGCTGGGCACCGAAAACGGATTGAACAGATTTGACGGGGATCGATTTACGGTATTCAAACCTGGTGACGGAAGAAAAAACGGGCTGACAGAGAATCAGATTACAGCCCTCTGCGAAGACAGAGCAGGCCATTTGTGGATTGGCACACATTCGGGGTTGTGGCGCTATGCGCTCAAAACAGAGGAGTTTGCTAAATTTCCGGTCTGTGAGGAAAACAATCAGACACACAATTTTCATGTCACGCAAATAGCCCAAACCCCGCAGGGCGAAATCATTGTATCGACCTCCGGCATGGGTATTTGCCGCTTCAATGCTGCCAAAAACCGCCTCGAGACAGACCCGGTAATCCGCAAACGAATACCGACGCTCTATTTCAGTAATGTTTGCTGCGACTCGCGGGGCAATCTTTTTCTGACAGTGGAAAACGACGGAGTGTACATATTCGACACACACAAACAGACCCTGAAACACCACACCAAAGCAGAGGGCAGCCTTCGGGAAAATGAGATTGCCTCTCTTTGCGAAAGCAGCACCGGAAAACTCTACGTCGGCACTACCGGTGGACTGTATGAATACAACTATCAGAAAGAGATATTTGAATTGATTGAGAAGAGTAGCGGACTGATTGTGGTAACTCTTTTCCCGACACGGAAGGGTGAATTGTATGCAGGTACAGATGGCTCAGGCATTTACAAACTGAATAAGAACGGTGTGCTAACAGCCTACACACCCTCCAACAATCTGCCGGCGCTACTCATCAACAAAATTCAATCGCTGATTGCCGATAACGCCGGAAATATCTGGTGCGGAATCAAGTACAGGGGCCTGGAACTGATAGGCGCACCGGGAAATGGGTTCGATAATTTCGACTTCCGGCAACCCGGAGCTACAGCATCCGACATCTGCATATATTCTGTTTACAGCAACGACAAAGAGGTGTGGTTTGGCAGCGACGGAGATGGCGTTTTTATTTTCGACCGGGTAGCCCGACAAACCGTGCAGCCCCGGCGCGCTTTGCCTCAGAAGAAGGCTTTGAGCATTTACGAAGACAAAAATCAGAACATCTGGATTGGAACCTGGAACGATGGATTGCTGAAAGTAAACAAAACGAATTATGCCATCGAGAAACAATACAAACGCGACTACTCTGATCCCAAATCTATCTGCAACGACCGGATCTGGGCTATCGCGGGCGACCGCGCCGGCAATCTGTGGCTGGGCACCAGCGGAGGCGGCTTGTGCCGAATGGATGCCCGGACGGGCGGGTTTTCTCAGTTTTCGGCTCCCGAATACGGACAACTGAAAGCCAATACCCTCTGCAACAACTGGGTTAACTGTTTGCTTGCCGACAACGACATCCTGTGGGCCGGCACAGCAGATGGATTGAGCAAAGTTGACCTCAGGACAATGACATTTACCAATTTTTTTCAGACAGACAGCCGGAAACGCGGCGTGTGGGTGAAGTCGATGACAAAAACCGGAAATCAGATTTGGGTAGGAACCAACAACGGGATTCTGATTTACGACAACAATACCGGCAAATGGAGCCGGATAACCGACAAAGAGCTCACGTCATCTTCGATTTGCGCACTGGTAGCCGACAACAACGGACATGTGTGGGCAACTGTAAGCAACAAAATATTCAGAATTAATGCAAAAAACCACTCGACCCATCTCTATTCGACGAGCGATGGCATACGAATATCCGAGTTTTACCGGTATGCCGGATGCAAGGCTCCCGATGGTCGGATCTATTTTGGCGGAATCAATGGTGGTGTAGGCTTTGCCCCTCAGGCAATCGGCCGCGAAAAGATAATCGGCAAACCCATTTTCACCGAGTTGCTTATGTTTAACAAACCGGTAAGTGTAGGTCAACTTTCGGGTGGAGAACCTGTGCTGACGGCCAATATCAATCAGGCCGATAAGATAACCATGGCCTACAACGACTGCTTTTTCACCATTCGGTTCAAGATTCCTGATTTCATCAGTTCCGATCAGGTTACCTACCGCTACAAAATGGTGGGGTACGACAACAACTGGCAGGATTTGCCGCCCAACAAAGACAAAAGCGCCACCTACACCAACCTCTCACACGGCGAATACAAATTTGTGGTACGTGCCGAATTAAACAACACATTTTCAGAAAAACAGATAACCGTAGTAGTGCTTCCGCCCTGGTGGGCAACCATTTGGATGAAGGCTATCTACCTTCTGCTGTTTGCTTTAGCGCTTTACCTCTATTATCGCTACAACAAAAACCGGGCTCAGGAGAGGCTCGACCGCGAAAGGCTAAACCACCTGGCCGAGTTGAACGAGATGAAACTACAGTTTTTCATCAACATTTCGCACGAAATACGCACACCTATTTCCCTAATCATCAATCCGCTGGAAAAACTGATAAAAGAGGCCACCGACAAAAACCGCGACCTCTTTCAGATGATGCACCGAAACGCCCAACGCCTGCTCAATCTGGTCAATCAGCTTATGGACATTCGTAAGATAGACAAGGGGCAGTTTAAGCTTAAAGTTGAGCGGGTAGAGGTACTTGACTACCTGCACAACATTGCTGCCGATTTTCAGTTCTATACCGACGAGAAGCGCATCGAACTCAACGTGCAATCGACATTTTCTAAACTTTTCATCTTCATCGACCCCTCAAATTTCGAGAAGGTCATAATCAATCTCTTGTCCAACGCGTTCCGGTTTTCGCCCCCCGAGAGCGAAATAAATATCGTGGTTAGTGTTCCCCGGGATACCCGCAACCGCCTGCGTATCGAGGTTGCAGATTCCGGCATAGGCATCGACAATCAAATTCTGAATACAATTTTCGACCGCTTTGTGCAGGGCAATACCCCCGCGCCCAAAGACTCAGGCACCGGAGTAGGGCTACATCTTTGCCGGCAGCTCGTGCAATTGCACCACGGCACCATCACTGCCCAAAACCGCCCCGAAGGCAAAGGCGCGATTCTGACCATCGAGATTCCTCTCGGTCGTTCGGCTTATCAGGCATCTGACCTGAAGCCAATTGAAAAACAGCAAACAGCAAGCCAATTGCTCCCCGAAACCGAAGTGACACAAACTCCGGCCAAAACCATTCCGGCCAAAACCACAAAAAAGCAAAAACCGGTTATCCATATTGTGGAAGACGACAACGAAATTCGCGCCTACCTCGCCTCCGAGCTGAGCGAAAACTACCACATCATCGAGAGTATAACAGCCACAATGGCCATCAAAACCATTTTTACCTCGCCGCCCGACCTCATTCTCTCCGACGTGATGATGCCGGGTATGGATGGCATAGACTTCTGTCGAAAGGTTCGTCAAAACCACCTTACTTCGCACATTCCCATCATTTTGCTCACAGCCAAAAGCACGCTCGAAAGCATCCGCGAAGGCCTCGAGGCCGGTGCCGACGACTACATGGTGAAGCCCTTCAACACCGACATTCTGAAAACCCGCATCGCTAAGCTGCTCGAAATGCGCCGAAACCTCGAATACCATTTCACCAAAGAGCCGGAGTTTGAAATGCCCGACATCGAAATCACCTCGCACAACGACAAGCTGATGAACAAAATCAACGAAGTGCTTGTGCAAAACCTCTCCGACGACCGCCTCAACGTCACCTTTCTCTGCGCCGAAGTGGGCATCAGCCGCGTGCACCTCAACCGAAAAATGAAGGAACTGGTCAACATGCCGGCACAGGATTACATCCGGATTTTCCGGCTCAAACACGCTGCTAATCTGCTGAAAGAAAATAAATTATCGGTATCCGAAGTGGCCTATGCCGTCGGGTTTTCCAACCCCTCGCATTTTTCGTACCGATTCCGCACATTCTATGGAGTCACACCTACGGAATTTATGGAAAAGAATTTGTAAGACATTTCATCAAAAACAAAAAAAATTTGGGCGTGCCCCTAAGGGGTCGGGCTATCCGCTCATAGTCCTCGCCGGTTCATCATCCGGCTGGTAATCAATCATTTGTGGCCGGCTGCGGGCTATCCGCTACTATCCCTCACGCCGGGCGCACCAACCTTTGCTCACGCATCCGCCTCGCAGGTCGTCCACCGTCATCACTTCTGTATCAACGATTTACACGCGCACCGTCCTTCTTTGCGCGAATCAACTCCCCCACCACCGGTTTGGCCCGATACGCTCTGTCGAACAACAACGGATAGTCTGTCCGGTTCTTCACCGGCCACGAATTTCGCCACGACTGACCATCGCCCACACCCCAAAACGTGACGCGCTCAATGGTTTTCCGATGCCTCACAAAGATATCGAACAGCCGGAGGTAATAGTCTGTGAATCGCTTTTCCACATCTTCGGAAATACCATTGGGGTAAGGGTTATATTCGGGACGCATCTCGTACGAAGCAGAGATTTCGGCCGTCAGTTCCTCCGACGGAAAAGGCAAAACCGACACATCCAGTTCGGTAATCATCACCTTAACCCCTTCGGCCGAAAAGGCAACGATTGATTTTTCGAGCTCCTCAAACAAGTTCGAGTCGAGCCCGTAATGCCCCTGTTCGCCCACCGCATCTATGCGACAACCCCTGCTTTTCAGGTTTCTGATTAAAGCAATAGCCCCCGCCCGTTTGGCCGGATGATAGAGATTATAGTCGTTGTAATAGAGCTCTGCATCGGGGTCGGCCTCGTGAGCAAACCGAAAAGCAAGCTCGATATATTCGGGCCCGATTATTTTGAGCCAGGGGCTTTTTCGCAAAGTACCGTTCTCTTCCAGCACCTCATTCACAACATCCCAACCGTGAATACGCCCCTTATATCTCCCCACAACTGTGTGAATATGCGTGCGCAACCGGTTAATCAGCACCTCCTTCGAAACCTGTTTCCCTGCTTTGTCCACAAACATCCACCGTGCTACCTGCGAATGCCAGACCAGCGTATGACCGATAATCTTCATTTTGTTGGCAGTGCCAAAACCGACAAACTGGTCGGCCAAACGGAAATCGAACTCGCCCTCGTTGGGCTGTATCTTCTCGCACTTCATGCAATTTTCGGCCACTATGGAGTTGAAATGTTTTTTCACGAGCGACAGTCCCTCTCTGTTTTTCCCGACAATCAACGGCGTATTTAATGCGGCACCCACAAAAAAATCAGGTTCAAACACACTCTTCAGCGATTGCGCATCAATGCCCGAAGAGGCGATTATCGACCAAATCATCAGGGCTATTTTTACAAGTCTGTTGCTTTTCATCTCACTCTGTTGTTTTTGTATATTTACGTGTTTCAAAACTACTGTCCTCAATTTGAAAAATCAAAATCTACATTCCGTTGGATTGAATAAATCGGGAATAATTGATTAATGCAAAGGTAGAGCATAAATTTTAGCCCAAATGTCTGATATGTAACATCAATTTCACAACCCCGATTTGGGTGTGGATAAATTGTAACAAATAACATCCAATTTGATACACTACACAAAAACCATTCTTTGCAAAAAGATTTTAAACTAACTTTGCCTTCCGGTAATCGGTAACGACACAAACAAATGAAAAACCTTCTGACCTTTTTCTATCTCAATCTCTTTTTTATTTCAGCCACAGAGGCGCAAACTGCCGGTTTTCTGGCCAATCCCTACAAATACCTCGAAGACGTATCCGTTTTTGAGACTAATCAGCAGGAGGGGCACACAGTTTGCGTCGACAAAAAATCGGAGAATGCGCTTTCGCTCAACGGAAAATGGAAATTTTACCTGGCCAATACGCCCGAAGGAACACCGAAAACATTCTTTGAGCCCAATTTCGACGACCGTAAATGGTCAGAAATCAACGTTCCTTCCAACTGGGAAATGCAGGGTTTTGGCGACCCGCTTTTCAGGAATGTAGCGCAACCGTTTCACGCCAATCCACCTTTTGTGCCGCGCGAATACAACCCCACCGGCTCGTACCGCCGTAGTTTTACCCTGCCTGCTAACTGGAAAGGGAAACGCATCTATTTACGCATGGAAAAAACGGCTTCGGCATCGTTTGTTTGGGTAAATGGTCAGGAAGTGGGCTACAACGAAGGTGCGCAAGAGCCTGCCGAATACGATGTGACACCGTTTCTGAAAGCGGGGAAAAATACAATTGCCGTGAATGTGTACAAATATTCCGACGGCGTTTACCTCGAAACGCAGGATTACTGGCGTTTGGCGGGAATTTTCGACGATGTTTGGTTATACGCCAAACCCGAAGTGCATCTGTTCGACTGGCACGCCACCACCGATTTAGATGAAAACTACCAAAACGCAAAACTGAACATCCAATTTACACTAAATAATCAGTCGAAAATCAACCAATCGGGCTACAAAATCCGCACATCGTTGCTGGATGCGAATAATAAGCCGGTGCAGACTTTTACCACAGATGAAGTTCAGGTTAATTCAGGCAACAAACAGCAAATCAACGCTTCAGCATTCGTGCAAAATCCAAAAAAATGGACTGCCGAAACGCCCAATCTCTACCGCCTAACCATGGAACTTATCAACGCCAACGGAAAAACGGAAGAGCTGATTACCGGACGTATTGGTTTTAAAGAGACCGAAATCCGCCATCAGGTTTTCTATCTGAACGGAAAACCGATCAAGCTGAATGCCATTAATTCGCACAAGCAGCATCCCGATTTGGGACATACCATGGACGAAGCCACCATTCGAAAAGATTTCGAAATACTGAAACAGTTCAATATCAATTGTGTACGCACCTGTCACTATCCACCGGTAGCCAAATACCTGGAGCTGGCCGACGAATATGGCATGTACATTGTGGACGAAACCGGCGACGAGGCACACGCCACCGAATACTTGTGCGACAAAGCCGAATGGGAACCCATGTACCGCGAACGTGTACGCCGAATGGTGCTGCGCGACCGCAACCATGCGAGCATTTTATTCTGGAGTGCCGGCAACGAAAGCGGCGAGGGCAAAAACATTTGCGCCGTGATTGACGAAGGCCGTAAGTACGACAACACCCGCAACTGGATGTATGGCGGAAATGCATTTGCTCACCCTTGCGAAGAGATAATCGGGCCACGCTACCCATCGCCGTTTGAGCTAAAAACACAGGTGGGCATGGTGCCCGAAAGCGTTGACCCTCGACCATCCTTTATGGACGAATACCTCTCTGTGGCCGGAAATGCCGGTGGCGGACTCGATGAGTATTGGGATGTGATTTATCAATATCCGCGCATTATGGGCGGTGCAATTTGGGATTTTGTGAGTCCGGGGCTGCGCGAAAAGGTACGCAGATTAACCGATTCGTCCAATAATAAAGTAGCCGCGCACATTATGGGACGTGCTAAACTGGTAGCCGGTTACGAAGGCAAAGGCATCGAGCTGAACGGTCACGACCAATGGGTGGAGCTTTATCAGGATAAAAATACCGAAATTTCGGGTAACGAGCTGACCATTTCGATGTGGGTTTTTCCGCGCAACTTGATGAGCCGTGGCGGAACTTTACTCACCAAAGGTAATTATCAGTTTGGTTTGCAGCAGATTGGTGGTGAGTCGCTCGATTTTTATATTTATACCTCTAAAAAAGAATCTGTTCGGGCCACTTTGCCCAAAAACTGGTTGCAAAACTGGCATCAGGTCACTGCCATTTACAACGGCAAAAAAATTGAATTGTACATTGATGGCCAAAAACTGGCCGAAAAGCCGTTGACCGGAAACATCCGTAACTTCCCCTTCCCTGTTTGCATTGGCAAAAATGCCGAAACACACGGGCAGCAGACTTCCGGCTATTTGTGTGATGCCATAATTGATCAGGCTTGCATTTTTCCCAAAGCAATAGCTATCAGCGACTTAAAAACAATTACACCTGAGTTGAAAAGCAATGCAGCATTTTGTCTGGATTTTGAACAAGAGCAAAACGAAGGCGAATTTTTCAGCTACGGAATTGGTGCGCGCACTTACGGAAGCATCTGGCCCGACCGTCGTGTAGAGCCCGAAATGTGGCAAATCAAGAAATCGGCACAACCCATTTCGGTACAATGGAAAAATGCAGCTAACATGGAAATTGAGGTCCAAAACCGCCATTTTTTCACCAATACAAACGCTTACGATGCTCAATGGAATTTGGAGGAAGATGGCAAATCCATTGCTTCGGGTAAATTCGAAGTAGATGTAGCGCCCGAGGCAAAGAAAACCGTGCAATTACCCATTTCGAAACCAACACTCAAAGCCGGTGCAAACTACTTATTGACAGTCAGTTTTCACCTGAAAACAGCTACCCAATGGGCACCGAAAGGTTTTGAACTGGCATGGAATCAGTTGGAAATGCCGTGGGCGATTCCCGCAGTAGCAGAAAAGGCTAATCATGAAACTGATACGTTAAATACAACCGACTCAGAGCAACAACTTCTTGTTTCGGGCAAAGAGTTTGAATACAAATTTACCAAAGCCGATGGCAAGTTGCAATCGATGAAATACATGGGCAAAGAACTGCTGAAACAAGCGCCGCAACTGAATGTGTGGCGGGCACCTTTGGCCAACGAGCAGGACGACTGGACTTATTACTCGGTAAATGTTTATCCGAAAACAGAAGGTTACGGAGTGAGTGTTGCCACAGCGTGGTATTCCATTGGTCTGGATAAATTGAAATACAAAAACGAATCGTTCAAGGTTGAAAAATCGGGCAAAAACGTCATTATCACTGTTCGTGAAGCGGTGCTATTGGGCAATCAGGACAATGCCGGATTTGAAAACGAGATGATCTACAATATTGCCCCCGATGGTGAAATAACACTGAAACACAGCATCAATCCCAACGGAAAAATGCCGATGACATTGCCGCGAATCGGTACAAAATGGGTCTTCGACAGCCAACTGCAACAGGTAGAATGGTTGGGGTGCGGGCCACAGGAAAACTATCCCGACCGCAAAACCGGTTACCGCATTGGTCGCTACAAAACTACGGTGGATGAGATGTTTGTGCCCTATTTGCTGCCTCAGGATTGCGGATTGCGTACCGACAACAAGTGGGTAACATTGGCAGACAAAGACGGTATTGGCATTGAATTTTCGGCAGCTAAGCCGTTCAATTTCAATTGTTACAACTACACAACCGAAAACCTGTCGAAGGCAAAATATACCTATCAATTGAACAAATCGGATGGAGTAACGCTCAATTTTGATTATCTTAGCGCCGGCGTAGGTTGCACGGCAATGGGAGTTGTGAACAAATATCAGGTTTTGCCACAGTTTACGGAATTTACAACTTGTATTAAACCTGTTAAATTGAAATGAAACGAACATGAATAAAATTCATCGGGAGTTCCATCCATCATTAATTTAAAAATATTTCATTCGGATGAAATCAAAATTTGTCGTTTTAATAATTCTTCAAATGGCCATATTTCAATGGCCTTCCCGCGCTTTGTGTCAACCCGAAAGTGAAACGCACGTTGACACGCTGCGGGTGAAACAGGTATTGAGCGATATATCAGGTAAAATTCTTGGATTGACAAACTATGCGTTTCAGGACAGAGCGACCGGACTACGATATACCGACTTGCAGGCTATCCCGGCATCTGCTTCTGTGAAATTGGCGAGCGATTTCAACGAGTGGGAGTATCAAAATTCGTTGGTTTGCTTTGGGATGGATAGAGTAAGCACAATTTTTAAGGATACAGACATAAGTAGCTATACCACAAAAAAAATCGAATTTCTGAAAGCCAATATCCCGTTTTTTTATGCTCAGCAGCAAAAAAAAATAAAAACACCTTATCCGTTGTTTTTCAGCATGAAAGAGCTTTGGTATTGCGGGTTGGCAGCTAATGTGGTGGATGTATATGCACAAACAAAGGATGAGCGATTGAACGTCTTTATTCAAAAATTTGAGAATCATATATTCAATGTTCAGGCGCGTATGGCGGATAAAACATTGATAAGAATTGACAACGGACGAAAGGTTGTTCAATCGGATGATGCATATATGGCGGTTATTTTCCTGGTCAGAATGTGGAAGCTCACCGGAAACGAACGTTATTTGAATGAAGCTGTAAATCAGGCGTGTAGCTATAATAAATACCTCTTTGATGCGCATGATAAGCTGTATCACCATGTGTGGTATTGTGACGAAAATCGGCATAACAATCAATATTGGGGACGCGGAAATGGCTGGATGCTACTTTCGATGGTTGAATTGCTGGACAATTTGCCGCAAAAACACCTTCACCGGAAGGAAATTCTAAAGTGCTTCAAGGCGCATATCAAAAGTCTGATTTCGCTTCAGCAGCCCAATGGTTTGTGGTGTCAGGTGCTCAATAAAAACAATTCTTACAACGAGACTTCGTGTTCGGCCATGTTTACTTATTCAATTGCTAAAGGCGTAAATAATGGCTGGCTACCAAAGTCTTACAAGAATTATGCTGTAAAAGGCTGGAGCGGCCTGGTTCAAAAAATCACACCGACCAACGAAATTGAAGGTGTTTGCATTGGCACACATTTTAGCGATGATATTAATTTCTATTTAAACCGCCCTACCTCTACCAACGACAGACATGTGCTGGGATCGTTCCTTTTGGCCGGAGAAGAGCTGATTAAATTTCAAAAAACAAAATGATAAATAAACTAACGGCAAAACCAAACACCCGTATAAATTGCCGGTTCGCGATTACATTAATCTAAATATCTATTCAAAATAATTCAATCACTAATAATCAAAAAAAATGAATCACATTACTTTGAAACGAGGAAGTATAATTATCTGTCTATTAATAGCATGGACGCAAATTACACTCGCTAAAAACAACACCGACCTGAAACTCTGGTACGACAAACCCGCGCAGGAGTGGGAAGAGGCTCTGCCATTGGGCAATGGCCGCCTGGGTGCCATGGTGTTCGGAAATCCGGCCAACGAACGCATTCAGCTCAACGAAAATACGGTGTGGTCGGGCAGTCCGAATAACAACGACAACCCCAACGCCAAAGAAAATCTGGCCCTGATTCGTCAGCTTATTTTTGATGGGAAATACAAAGAGGCGCAGGATTTGGCCAATCAGAAATTCATTTCGAAAGCCTCATTTGGTATGTCGTACCAAACCGTCGGAAATCTGAAACTTAATTTCGCCGGACAGGAAAATTTCTCAAACTACCAACGCAATCTCGATCTCGAAAAAGCCATTGCCACAACCACCTACCAATCGGGTGGCGTGAATTTCAGGCGGGAGGTTTTCACCTCATTTCCCGATCAGGTAATCGTCATTCGCCTGACAGCCGATAAACCCGGCAAAATCAGTTTTTCGGCATCTCTCGACCGCCCCTCTGCCGTAGCGGTTTCTACCGAAGGCAACAATCTGCTGAAAATGGAAGGCACCACAAGCGACCACGAAACGGTGAAGGGTATGGTCAATTTTCAGGCGGTGGTAAAAGCCATTCCCGAAGGGGGAACAATGGTGGCTCAAAACAATCAAATCGCCGTTTCCAATGCCAACAGCGTAACATTGCTGGTATCCATCGCCACTAATTTTGTCAGTTATAAAGATATCAGTGCCAATGCCAAAGAGCGTGTTGCCGGATATCTGGCCAAAGCATCTGCCAAAAAATACAACCAACTGGTAGCCAATCATACCACCGCATACCAAAAATATTTCAACCGCGTTTCGCTCGATTTGGGACAAACAGAAGCGGCTAACAAGACGACAGACCTGCGCATCCGTGATTTTGCAAAAGGAAACGATCCGGGACTGGCCGCGCTCTATTTTCAGTTTGGCCGCTATTTGCTCATCAGTTCGTCGCAGCCCGGCGGGCAACCGGCTAATTTGCAGGGGCTTTGGGCCGATCAGCTGTTTGCGGCGTGGGACAGCAAATACACCGTAAACATCAATCTCGAAATGAACTACTGGCCGTCGGAAGTGACCAACCTCACCGAAATGAATGAACCTTTGGTGCAGATGATTCGCGAACTGTCCGTAACCGGCAAAAAAACCGCCGCCGACATGTATGGCGCCAAAGGCTGGATGCTGCATCACAACACCGATATTTGGCGCATTTGCGGGCCGGTGGATGGCGCGCTCTGGGGCATGTGGCCGATGGGCGGCGCGTGGCTGAGCCAGCATTTGTGGGAGAAATATGCCTTCAACGGCAACAAAGAGTACCTGAAATCGATCTACCCGATACTCAAAGGCGCTACGGAGTTTTATCTCGATTTTCTGACGCCCGAGCCTGTAAATGGCTGGTTGGTGGTGTCGCCCTCTCTGTCGCCCGAAAACCCGCATCCGGTTCACCCCAATGTCTCTATTGCAGCGGGCACTACGATGGACAACCAACTTCTTTTCGACCTCTTTACCATCACCACCCGGGCCGCAAAATTGCTGAAAACCGATGCCGAATTTACCCAAAAAGTAGAAGCAACAAAGGCGAAACTGGCCCCCATGCAGATTGGTCAACACAGTCAATTGCAGGAGTGGATGCACGATTGGGACAACCCTAACGACAAACACCGTCACGTGTCGCACCTCTACGGGCTTTTCCCTTCGAATCAGATTTCGCCCTACCGCAATCCCCAACTGTTCGAGGCTGCCCGCAACTCGCTCATCTACCGTGGCGACCCATCTACAGGTTGGTCAATGAACTGGAAAATAAACCTTTGGGCCCGACTGCTGGATGGCAATCACGCCTACAAATTGATGACCAATCAGATTAAACTGGTAGTTAAGGAAAAAGGTCAGAAAGGCTATTCAGAATCGGGTGGCACTTATGCCAATATGTTCGATGCCTGCCCGCCGTTTCAGATTGATGGAAATTTCGGGTTCACCGCCGGATTGAACGAAATGCTTCTGCAAAGTCACGACGGGGCGATTCATCCATTGCCGGCTCTGCCCGATGTTTGGGCAAATGGTCGTGTAACCGGACTTCGTGCCCGCGGTGGTTTCGAAATAGCAGAGATGGTCTGGAAAAATGGCCGCATCTCGAAGCTGGTTATCAAATCGAAATCGGGTGGCAATTGCCGCATTCGCTCTTACTGGCCATTGTCAGGAAGCAAGAAAATCACTGTCGCTTCGGGCGAAAACAGCAATCCGTTTTACCAAACTTTGGACGGTAAAAAACCATTGATATCGGCTCAGGCAAAACTCAATGGTCTGCCCCTGAAAAAGAGCTATCTGTACGATATCCCCACCAAAGCGGGTGAGGTGATTACGCTCATTTCGAAATAAAAAATATAAAATGGATTCGGCGCTTTCGGGTGTCGGATCCATGGAATTAAATCATCTTCCATCTACCCCCATGTTACAAACAGGATAGAGATAGACTCACCGTGATATGGGGGAAATCAGTCGGACACAATAACTTTGTAAACTGATTTATGACTCTTCAATTAACACAAATAATATTGTTGTGAACAGACTATATTCCATTTTTCTTCTGATACTGACAGTCAATTTCGTTGCTGTTGGGCAATCGGTTTCGGCAAAATATCCGGATAAATACAACGTTGTTTGGAACAGCCAAAGCAAAAATTCATCTGAATCGATGCCCTGCGGCGGTGGCGATATCGGGCTGAATGTATGGGTAGAAAACAACGAGATTCTGTTTTACATAGGCAAATCGGATGCTTTCGACGAAAACAACGGGTTGCACAAGCCCGGCCGTGTGAGGGTGAAACTGTCGCCCAATCCGTTTGGCGAAAATGGGTTCAGACAAGAGCTCGATTTGAAAAGCGGAAGCGTGAAAATCTCGGGGCAAAACGGCAATACCAACGTCGAAGCTCTGCTTTGGGTCGATGTTTTTCGTCCGGTTATTCATCTTGAAATAAAATCGGACAAACTGCTGACCGCCGAGGCCACATACGAAAGCTGGCGCACCAAAGACTTTAAACAACGACCGGGTGAGAATTTTCAGAATTCGTACAAATTTGCCCCCTTCGATACCATTTTTACCCTGAAAGATGTGATGAAATTTGAGGGTGACCGGGTGTTGTTTTACCACCGAAACAAAAGCGTAACCGTATTTGATGCCAACGTAAAGCTACAACAACTGGATGCCGTAAAAAGCCAACTTTACAATCCGTTGAAAAACCTCACATTTGGCGGTATCATGCTGTCGGACAACATGGTAGCATCCGGAAACAGCAAAGGCCGGTATGTGGATACCGATTTCGAAGGATGGAAAATGGTGAGCAAAACACCGGCAAAAAAGCAAGAGATAACCATTTGCCTCTTTACCCGTCAAACAGAAAGTCTGGCCGAATGGCAATCCGGACTCAATCAAATTGTAACCAATGCCAAAGCCACCACAAAAACAGCCAAAGCCAAAACTCAGGCGTGGTGGCAGCAATTCTGGGAACGAAGTTATATTCAGATTCAACCCGAAAACAGAGATGCATCGAAACCCGAATGGCAGGTTGGCTGCAATTATCAGCTGTTCAGATACATGCTGGGGTGCAATGCCTTTGGCACATCGCCCACCAAGTTCAATGGTGGCGTATTTACCTACGACCCTGTTTTTACCGATGGAAATAAGAAACTGACACCCGATTTCCGCAACTGGTGCGGGGGGACAATGACCGCGCAAAACCAACGGCTGGTCTATTTCCCGATGCTGAAAACCGGCGATTTCGAAGCGATGAAACCCCAATTTGACTTTTACCTGAATGCGCTGCGCAATGCCGAAATTCGCACCGAGCAGGCCTGGGGACACAAAGGGGCAAGCTTCACCGAGCAGATGGAAACCTACGGACTACCCAACCCATCCGAATATGGGTGGTACCGGCCTGCCGGATTTGATAAAGGTCTGGAATACAATGCCTGGCTAGAATATTTGTGGGATACGTCACTCGAATTTTGTTTCATGATTTTGGAAACGAACCGGTATGCCGGCAAGGATATTACGCCCTATATGCCCCTGATTAAAAGCTGCCTCACCTTTTTCGACGAACATTACCAATATCTGGCCAAACAACGGGGAAACCGCACCCTGACCGAAGATGGAAAACTGATTATATTCCCCGGGACAGGTGCCGAAACCTACAAAATGGCCTACAATCCATCATCAACCATCGCTGCGCTGCAAACCGTTTTGAAAGGAATGCTGGCACTGCCATCGGGTTATTTGACGGACGAAGAACGAAAAAACTGGCAGGCTATGTTGAACCGTATTCCCGCAATTCCGCTTCGACAGATTGACGGGCACACCTGCATCTCGCCCGCCATTACGTGGGAACGGATACAAAACGGCGAATCGCCACAGTTGTATCCTGTTTTTCCGTGGCACATCTACGGTGTAGGGAAACCGGATCTCGACATTGCCCTGAACACATGGAAATACGACCCCAAAGTCATCGAGTTTCGCAGCGCAATGGGCTGGAAACAGGACAATATCTGGGCTGCAAATTTGGGCCTTACAAAGGAAGCGGCCGAACTATGTATAGAAAAATTAAAGGATTCCGGGCGCAGATTTCCCGCCTTTTGGGGACCCGGTTTCGACTGGACACCCGACCACAACTGGGGTGGTAGCGGCATGATTGGGTTGCAGGATATGCTGATGCAAACCTCAGACGACCGGATTATTCTTTTTGCAGCCTGGCCCAAAGATTGGGATGTGTCGTTCAAAATGGTTGCGCCCAAAAACACCACCGTAGAATGTATCTACAAAAAAGGTAAAATAGAAAAGCTGATTGTATTGCCCGCTGAGCGGATGAAAGATGTGGTTTTAATGAATAAATAATTGATTTACAGAAATATGAATAGTTTATCAAAAATAGTTTCCGGTTTCGGTATTTGGGCTCTGTCTATTGGATTTGCCACAGCGCAATCGCCTGTAAACGATTGGGAAAATCCGGAAATATTAGGCATTAACAAAGAAAAGCCTCACGTAACGCTTTCGCTTCCGGGTGAGAAGCGGCACAATCCGCGCATTCTTTCGCTCAACGGAATTTGGAAATTCAAATGCTCGTCAAATCCGGAATCTCGTCCGGTAGATTTCTACAAGACAGACTATTCTGTAGCAAAGTGGGACAACATTCTGGTGCCCGGAAACTGGCAAATGCAGGGTTTCGATAAACCGCTATTCACCAACATCACCTATCCGTTTCAGCGCGACCTGCCCAAAGTAATGAGCACCCCGCCCAAAAACTACTACACCTACGAGCACCGCAATCCGGTAGGAAGCTACTGCACCACATTCCGACTCGACGAAAGTCGTAATGAGAAACAATACTTTCTGCATTTCGGAGGCGTGGAATCGGCCATGTACGTGTGGGTCAACGGCCAAAAAGTGGGATTCAGCAAAAGTTCTATGACGCCTGCCGAATTCGATATTACACCTTATGTGAAAGCGGGCGAGAACAAACTGGCAGTTGAAGTTTATCGGTTTTCGGACGGTAGTTATCTCGAAGACTTAGATATGTGGCGTTTGAGCGGAATTTTTCGTGATGTGGATTTGATGATTCGCCCAAAAACCTACATTCAGGATTATCAGATTTTGGCTCAACCCAATGACGATTTCTCGAAAGCCGCATTACAAATAAAAATCAATGTCGAAAACCGCTCGCTGCAAACGGCCAAAGATCTGACAGCAGATGCTTATGTTTCAGGCAATAACAGAATGGGCAATCCGGTTGACATTCGATTAACACAAAAAGCAGGCACGATAAAAAGCAATGAAAATGTGCAGATTTCGCTGGCTGCGGTATTGAACAATCCGAAACTCTGGTCGGCCGAAACCCCCGACTTATACAACCTGATCATACACCTCAGAAACAACAAAAAAGAGATTTTGGAAACCATTCGCTGGCGTTTTGGCGTAAAACGGGTTGAGACAAAAGGCGAAAGTTTTTATATCAATGGCAAATTGGTTAAACTGAGAGGCGTTAACCGCCACGAGCACCATCCCCGCACGGGCCGTCATGTTGATATTCAGACAATGATAACCGATATAAAGCTGATAAAACAGGCCAATATCAATATGGTGCGTACATCTCATTATCCCAATGAACCCATGTTTTATCAGTTGTGCGACGAATATGGCCTTTACGTGATGGACGAAGCCAACAACGAATCGCATGGATACGGCATTGGCAATACAGAACTGGGCGAAAATCCGCTCTGGAAAAATGCGCATGTGGATCGCGCGGTTTCGATGGTCGAACGCGACAAAAACCACGCCTCAATTATCTTTTGGTCGATGGGCAACGAGGCAGGCCGCGGCGCAAATATTCGCGCAATGGTAGAAGCTACAAAGAAAATTGATCCAACACGATTGGTTTATTACGATTCTGATCGCACTGTTTCAGATATTTACGACGATGGCTATCTTTCGCCACAGGCCATGGTCAATCTGGCAAAAAAGACCACCGACCGACCCTTCTTTATGCGTGAATATGCCCACTCGATGGGGAATTCGTGTGGAAATTTGCAGGATTACTGGGATAGAATATATGCCGATTCGAGCAACGTGGGCGGCGCGATCTGGGACTGGGTAGATCAGGGCATTGCCACCCCAATAGGTGACAGAAAATTGCAATACGACCAAAATCCGGCCAATCTACACCTCAAGGCAAACGAATTTTGGGCATACGGGGGCGATTTTGGCGATCAGCCCAACGACAATGCCAACTGTCTGGATGGCATCGTATCTACCGACAGGGTGCCGCAACCCGAGTTTTACGAGGTGCAAAAGGTTTATCAACCCATTCATTTTGAATTGATAAGCAAAAATCCCGTGCAACTAAAAATCACAAACAGAGATTTTTTCACTTCACTCGATCAATACGATTTTATCTGCAAAACCCAATTAAACGGAAAAGAGATTGCAAGCCAAAAGCTGAACCTGAAAACGGTGCTTCCGGGGAATTCTGAAACGGTAGAAATCGCACTTCCCGAAAATTCGGACAGTGCAAACGGAGAACTTATCCTCAACCTGTTTGCCCAACTCAAAAAAGCAAACAACTGGGCCTCAGAGGGGTTTGCCGTTGCCCGCGAGCAGTTTGTTATTCGCCCGGCCATTTTTGCAAAAACAATAAAAACCGACAAGAAACCATTGCTGCGCGAAACAGCCACCGACATTACGCTATCCACCGACTCATTCACCGTGGTCTTCAACAAAAGCAACGGCGCTTTAAGCAGCTGGAAAGCCAATGGAAAAGAGCTTTTGTGCGGGCCATTGGAGCCTTACTTCTGGAAAACGCCCAACGACAATCAGAAACGCGGTCGTTATTACGAAACGGTCGGCAAATGGAAATCAGCAGCCGAAAACCGTCGGGTAGAGAACATTTCTGTATCGGCAAAAGAGGGATTGGCCATTCTGGTTTTCAATATGTCATTGCCCACCATTGGTGCAAAATACGACCTGACATACACCATCAACGGGAGCGGACAAATAGAGGTTGCCGCAGCCTATCTGCCTGTGGATAAAAACATTCAGCAGATACCCAAATTTGGTATGCGGGTACGTATTCCGGCTCGTTTCGACGACATCAGCTGGTATGGCCGGGGACCTCACGAAAACTATCCCGACCGCAAAACAGGCTCTCTGATAGGTTTATACAATTTAAATATCGAAGAGTTTATGACCCGATACGTTGCCGCTCAGGACAATGCCAACCGGTGCGATGTACGCTGGTTTAGTTTTGCAGAGCAATACGGCAATTGCATCCGGGTGAGCGGATTGCAGCCACTCTGCTTTCATGCCTGGACCTACAACGAAGAGGATCTGGAAAAAGCCGGTCACCCCTACGAATTACCCAAACGCGACTACATCAACCTCAATATCGACCTCAACATACACGGCGTGGGGGGCAACGATTCGTGGGGCGCTAAAACGATGCCCCAATATACCAACGACGGAAATAAACCCTACAACTACGGTTTTGTACTTGAATATCAAAAGAAATAATAATCTATCTACTAATTTACAATCTCATGAAAAAAACATTTTTCCTCTTTATCGCTCTATTCTTCGCGACGCGGCTATTTTCCCAGTCGCCTGCAATTTTTGATTACAATCTAACGAAACAGGTCATTCACGGATTCGGAGCCGCTTCGGCCTGGCACGGACAACTTTCGGATGCCGAAATCAACGCCGCCTTTGGCAATGCCGACAGCACACAGATGGGGCTCAGCATTCTGCGCGTGCGTATCGACCCCAACCCTGCCAGCTCGAGCTGGGTGAGCGAAAAATCCAACGCGAAAAAAGCCAAGGCCAAAGGTGCAACCATCCTCGCATCGCCCTGGTCGCCACCGGCCTATATGAAAACAAACAACAGCACCACCGGCGGATTTCTGAAACCGGAATATTACAGTTCGTATGCCAACCATTTGAAAAACTTCTGTACCATTGTGCCGGAAGTCGATATCATTTCGCTGCAAAACGAACCCAATATAAAAGTGACTTACGAATCGTGCGATTGGTATGCCTGGCAAATGCTGGATTTTTGCAAAAACAACGCCCCCGCCATTGGCAAGCCGGTGATGATGCCCGAAACCTACAATTTTTCAATAAAATATTCCGACTCTATCCTGTCGAATGCCACAGCTTTGGCAAATATCGACTATGTGGGTGGCCATATCTACGGCACATCAGTCAGAAGCTATCCGTTGGCTACCAATAATAACAAAGGACTCTGGATGACAGAGCATTACCTCAACGGAGACACCATAGAGACCTGCATGGAAATGAGTAAAGAGATAATGGATTGTCTGTTTGGCAATATGAACGCTTACGTGTGGTGGTATCTTCGTCAGCCCGGGTGCAACATAATAAATTCGGGAGGCTCATTCAAATTGAAGGGTTATACGATGGCTCAGTTTTCGAAATTTATCCGACCGGGATATGTACGCGTCAATGGCACCTATCAAACAATTCCGAGAATGAATATGCTGCTGTTTAAGGGCCCCGACAAAGATGTGTTAGTCGTTCTGAATCAGAATACTACCGCCAAATCGCAGTCGTTTGTATTTAGCAATATGAATCTGGATATGGCAACAAAATATGTGACCTCTGAAACAAAAAGACTAGCCAACGAAGGCAGCATTAAAATTACCAACAATGCCTTTCTCGACACTTTTGACGCCCAAAGTATTACAACTTACGTGATAAAAAGAGTGTCGTCGGCCATTCACGAAACGGTTGCCGACGACATTCGTATTTTCCCCAATCCGGCAGAAGATTATATTCAGTTATCGTCTGTAGAGCATGTGAAAAGCGTAAAAATATTCAACATATCGGGTCAGTTAGTTCGCTCTGTAATCAAGCCAACAACCTCGAAAATAGCCGTTGCAGACCTTCTGCCCGGAACTTATATTGCAGATATTGAGCAAAGCAACTGTTCTAAAAGAGTCAGATTCCTGAAAAAGTAATGAATGGCTGTACAATTACATACAAACAGTCAAACGGAAAACATGAAACAACCCAAACTGATGCCAACCTCAAACAGAGCAGTTAAACTAGTGTGTGCTGCAATTGTATCTCTCGTTATCCTTCCGTCTGCCGCAAATGGCAAACTCACGGAATCCGGCAATACAGAGATTTCCTCGCTCAGAGGGAAACAAATTCTTTTTGTCGAAAGAGAACAATACCCGAAGGACCATCACAATACCGAGACGTTATTTCAGAAGGGCGAAATCAATGAAGAAAAATTCACCCCCGGTTCAGCCATCCGAATGTTCGATATAAACAACAAGACAATCCGCACACTGATTGAATCGGATGAGGGCGTATTGCGTGACCCCGCGATTTCTTACGATGCTGAGCGTATAATCTTCTCCTGGAGAAAAAACAGGGCCGATGATTATCATATCTACGAAATGGGAGTGGATGGTAAATCTCTGCGACAACTCACATTCGGAGAGGGCATATCGGATATCGATCCCTGTTATTTGCCCGATGGCAATATTGTATTCAGCTCAACACGCCAGCCCAAATACTGCATGTGCAACCGGCACATCATGGCTAATCTCTACAGGATGGACAGAAACGGCAAACAGATGACACAATTCGGCTTCAGTACCCTCTTTGAAGGGCATGCATCGGTAATGAACGATGGCCGGATTTTGTATGACCGGTGGGAGTATGTCGACCGCAATTTCGGAGATGCACAGTCACTGTGGATGGTGAATCCGGATGGGACAAAACATTCGGTTTATTTTGGCAACAACACCAGCTCTCCGGGCGGTGTCATCGATGCCTGCCAGTTTCCCAACAGCGACCTGGTTGCCTGTATTTTCGGGTCGTGCCACGACAGACCGTGGGGAGCACTGGCCATAATCGACCGTCGCAGAGGGGTGGATGGTGCCGAACCGGTCGTTCGTATCTTCCCTGCAAACAGCCGCTCTCTGATTAACAAAGGCAATTACGACACATTTAAGCTTATCGATAATTTGTATGAAGACCCACACCCAATCAGCCCGACTGAGTTGCTGGTATCGAGAACTATCTCGTTTAAGCGTGTCAAAAACGATGTGTCAGAATGCCGGATGGGGATTTATCATATTTCGGCCACGGGCGATGAGACGTTGATTCTCGGAGGCAACAAGAGTCTTTTTGACCCCGTATTGGTAGAGCCGCGTCAGAAGCCGGGAATAATACCTTCCACTGTGAATACCGGAAACCGGATGGGCGTATTTTATGTGCAAAACGTCTACATCGGCACTCATCTCGATGGTGTGCGGCAAGGCGACGTGAAATACCTTCGCGTGGTAGAGTCTCCCGAAAAACGCACCTGGACATTGGGCGGATGGGAAGGCCAGGGGCAGCAGGCTCCTGCTATGAACTGGCACGGTTTTGAGAATAAGCGCATACTGGGAGAGGTGCCGGTAGAGGCGGACGGGTCGGCTCATTTTTCAGTTCCGGCAGGCCGGTTTGTCTATTTCCAGTTGTTGGACAAAGACAAAAAGATGATTCAAACCATGAGAAGCGGAACCACATTGATGCCCGGCGAGGTAAACGGATGTATCGGATGCCACGAAGACCGGCTAACTGTACCTAAACCAATGGCCAGCACCCCGATGGCACTGAGGAAAAAGCCCGTTATTCTGGCCGGAAACAAAAAAAGCGAACCGGCGAAGTTCTCGTACCTGCAAAAGATACAACCTATCCTTGACAGGAAATGCGTATCTTGTCACGATTTCGATCCATCCGACCGAAAAAAACTGGTTCTGGCCCGGGACAAAAACATGTTTTTCAATGCATCTTACATCAATCTCTATGTGAGCAAACAGGTGAAGCTGATTGGCGGAGGCCCGGCGCAAATACTGCAGCCCTATACCTGGGGCAGCCGTGTGAGCAACCTGAGCCGGATAATCGACGGAGTGCACCACGGAGTAAAGCTCAGCCGGAAAGAGCGGGAGCTGTTTTATGCCTGGATGGATATCAACGGGGTTTACTATCCGGTTTACGAGTCGTCATTCGACAATACTCTGTCGGGCAGGTCTCCGCTAACGAATGAAGAGATTGAGCAATTGAAACAGCTGACCGGCGTAAACTTCAGTGCCCTGAACGGACACTTCAGAATCTTGCCTGCGATGCTCTCGTTTGACCGGCCCGAAATGAGCCCCTGCCTCGATTCTGTCAGAAATGATAAAGTGAAATACTATCAGGCATTGTCCATCATAAAAAGAGGAGGCAAACGATTGAAAGAATTCCCGAGGGGAGATATCGAATCAAATCTGAAGCCCTGCAAAAGAAACATAGCCCAGCTACGGGCTTACAACCAACTTATGAAAAGCAGAAATAATAATCATTGAAGTTGATTTAATAAAGCACTTATGCCAATCAACTGAAGAACTTCTGCACAATTGTGCCCGAAGTTGATATCATTTCCATTCAGAATAAACCCAACGACAAGGTGTACTATGAGTCTTGTGACTGGTATGCCCGTCAGTTGGTGTGTAAGATTTTAGATCTTAATTTATATTGTTAAAATTCAACAAACATATTATTCTAAAAGAGTCAGATTCCTGAAAAAGTAATTATACTAATTCTGATTTCCGGTAGCATACATTCCGATAGTGGTACCGATAAAGCCGCCTGTCACTTCGGTGGTCAGATGTTTCGCATCCTCTTTTCCGCCTATTTGCATCCATTTTTGGTTCTTTTCGGCATAAAAGAAAGAGAACGACTGACCATCGGAGGTGACTTTCAGCTTCAAATCCGTACTATTTTTGATAATTGCCGACGTGGCTAAAACAACCGTCAGTGGTTTTGTATTCAGTCCGTTTTTTTCGGGCGAAACCTTTATCAGCAGAAGCCGCATAGCGCCCTCTTTACGCGTCAGTATCAGTTGGTACTGATAAGGTTCATCTCTGAAGAGAATCATTCCTGCAGCCTCTTTTTCCGTTTCCGGATTAAAAGAGAGCGAAGTAATCGCCTCAAATTTATGGTGTTGAATGCGGCGTAAAACTGCGGCGGGCGTTTTACGCTCGAGCGATGTAACGGGCAGACATTTCAGACTCAGAAAACCGCGTTTTTCGGTCAGACTATACGGCAAAGTCTGTGGTGTGCGCAACATCAGCCACTCAAAGCCCAACTGCGAATCGGAAAACTGATCGGTGATGGTAAAATTTCCGCGCAGAATATTTTTGTCAGTTTTTACACCTTTTCGTTTCAAAATCAATGGAACAGTTTCGTTGCCTTCTGTCATAACCGGAAAACCATCGGCATTCCACCGCACAGGCATCATGAATGTTTCGCGCCCAAGGTTTTCGAAAGGATACTCAAATGGCCGGCAACCGAGAAAAACTGCCCACCAATCGCCTTCGGGGGTATCAATGAGGTCGGCATGGCCGGTGTTGGATACCGGGTTTTTCCGGTTTCGGGGCAATGTGCGCTGCGTCAAAATCGGATTTCCGGCAAACGGTTCGTATTTTCCCCAAATAGAATCGCTGCGGTAAATTACCTCCGAATGGCCATCGCCGGTGCCACCTTCGGCAGTCATCAGATAATATTTCCCCCTGATGTTGTAGATGTGAGGGCCTTCAATCCAAATGGGATTGTCCTGAGGGCGAAAACCACCGTCGCGCAACACCTTTCGGGGTCCCACCATTTTGTCTGTTTTGGGGTCGAATTCCTGCAACCAGGCCGCTTTGTGGCCGTTGTAGCGCGAAGGCATCTGCGGGTCACCGTTGTTTACAATATATCCGCGCCCGTCTTTATCAAAGAAAATGGATGGGTCGATGCCATTGAATCCCAACCACACAGGGTCCGACCAATTCCCTTTGAACGGGTCGTCTGTTTTCACCACAAAATTGCCCCCTTTGCCAATATTGGTACACACGAGATAAAACATTTTGTTGTGTTCGTTGTAGGCAATGGCCGGCGCATAGAGCCCGGCACTCGTGCCCAATCCGGCAAAACTTACCTGCGAAGTGCGGTTAATCACATTCCCGATTTGTCGCCAATTCACCAAATCGCGACTGTGAAAAATGGGTAACCCCGGAAAATAACTGAAGGTAGAATTGACCAAAAAATAGTCGTTGCCCCGCCGGCAAATGGTGGGATCGGGATAGAAGCCCGGACGAATGGGATTGTAAAAACTTTCGCCATCGGGCAGCGGATTTTGTTTGTAAAAATCGTCATTGCCTTTGTAGGTAAAATAGTCGAAGTAAGCGCTGTTTTGCGCACTCAGTGGCCCCATTGCAAATAGAAGTGCCGCTGTAATCAGGATTTTGTGTAACATATTCGGGTTGTTTTTCTGTTTAGCAAATATACAAACTATCGCTATACACAAGTAGTTGGTGTTACAAATCGAACGGATTGTGTTACCTGAGCTACAAACATTCGCTCTTTGTTACAAATCAAACAATGTATGTATCTTCTGAAACAAAAACAGAATATCAATCGGATTACTTTTGCAGCAAGAACGTGCAAACCCATTCAAAAAAAATAATAGTTGAATCCATGAAAAAAAATCATCTGAGAAATTTATTGTCCCTGTTCGTATTAGCCCTGTTTTGTCATGCTACGGCTCAGGAAAAAGTTCTGCCCTATCTCAATCCGTCCTTAAGCCGAGAGAAGCGGGTAGAAGATCTGCTCAACAGATTAACCCCCGAAGAGAAAATCGGGCTGATGATGAATCAGTCGAAAGAGGTATCCCGACTCAACATTCCAAAATACGACTGGTGGAATGAGGCGTTGCATGGTGTAGCGCGTTCCGGCACCGCTACTGTCTTTCCGCAGGCCATTGCGATGGCGGCCACCTTCAACGACGATATGCAGCTGACCACCTTTTCGATGATATCCGACGAGGCCCGGGCAAAGTATCACAAAGCCATTTCCACAGGCAAGCGCGAGATCTATTACGGACTCACATTCTGGACGCCCAACATCAATATTTTCAGAGATCCCCGCTGGGGACGTGGGATGGAGACCTATGGCGAAGATCCATACCTGACCACCCGCCTGGGACTGAGTACAGTAAAAGGTTTGCAGGGCGACGACCCGGAGTTTCTGAAAACTCACGCTTGCGCAAAACATTACGCCGTGCACAGTGGCCCCGAATGGAACAGACACAGCTACAACGCGAAGGTTTCTGACAAAGATTTGTGGGAGACCTACTTGCCGGCATTCGAGGCTCTGGTAAAAAAGGGCAATGTGCAGGAGGTAATGTGTGCCTACAATCGGTTTGAGGATGCCCCCTGCTGTGGAAGCGGGCGACTGCTTACCGATATTTTGCGCAACAAATGGGGTTACAAAGGCATGGTGGTTTCGGACTGCTGGGCTATCGACGACTTTTTCAAACCCGGCCACCATGCCACGCACAAAGATTCTGTGTCGGCCTCTGTAGCCGCTGTGCTCAATGGCACAGATCTGGAGTGCGGTCGCAGCTACGAATCGCTGATTAAAGGCGTGAAATCGGGATTGATTAATCTGAAAGATATCGATGTTGCTGTCAGAAGAATACTGAAAGCGCGCTTCGACCTGGGTATGTTCGATGCCGATGAAAACGTAAAATGGGCCGGTATTCCCTATTCGGTAGTCGATTGCGACAGCCACAAGAGGCAGGCGCTGAAAGTGGCGCGGGAGAGTATGACTCTGCTGAAAAACAACAATCACACATTGCCATTAAGCAAAAAGATAAAAACAATAGCCGTAATCGGGGCCAATGCAGACGACTCGGTGATGCTTTGGGCCAACTACAACGGCTTCCCATCCTCAACGACAACCATTCTGGAGGGAATACGGCGCAAGGTGCCGAATGCCCGGATTATCTACGACAAGGGATGCGACCTGGTGGAAAAAACAGTTCGGACAAACCTGATGAACAACTTTGCATCAAACGGCAAACAGGGAATGGATGCCGTTTACTTCAACAATACGAAATGGGAAGGCTCACCCGTCTGCCGGACTGAGGGGATTGAAAACATCAATTTCACCACATCCGGAGGAACGCAGTTTGCAGCAAATGTCAATCTCGTAAACTTCACAGCGCGCTACACCGGTCTGTTTACAGCACCTTTCACAGGTAAAATTTCATTTTCGATCAAAGCCGATGATGGATACAGACTCACATTCAACGGGAAAAAAGTGTTGGAGGCCCCCAATTATTCTACTGCTTCGAAAAAGCAAATCTATTCGTTAGAGATGAAAAAGGGCGAAAAGCTGGAGGTAACCCTCGAATATCTGCAATTGTTGCTGAACGGAGACATCTGCTTCGAAGTCTATTCTGAGCGACCTGTCGAATTCAACAGCCTGAAAGAGAAACTCAAAGAGGCTGATGTAATTGTATATGCCGGCGGTTTGTCGGCAAGGCTGGAGGGCGAAGAGATGCCGGTTTCTGCCGAGGGTTTCAGAGGTGGCGACCGGGAGAAAATTGAACTGCCCGCTGTGCAACAGGAGTTGCTTCGGGAGTTGCGTTCCACCGGTAAGCCTGTCGTATTTGTGCTCTGCACCGGTAGCGCCATTGCACTCGAAGCCGATGAGCCAAACTACGATGCGCTGCTCAATGCGTGGTATGGCGGTCAGGCAGGCGGAAGTGCCGTGGCCGATGTGCTGTTTGGCGACTACAATCCGGCGGGCAGATTGCCGGTTACTTTTTACAAATCGACCTCGCAATTGCCCGATTTCGAAGATTACAATATGAAAAACCGCACCTATCGGTATATGACCGGGAAACCGCTTTATCCGTTTGGCTTTGGTCTCAGTTATTCCGGATTTATCTATTCGAAAGCAATATTGTCGAAATCCGAAATCAAAAAGGGAGATGGCGTTCAGCTATCTGTGGGGCTGCAAAACAGCGGTAAATACGATGGCGATGAAGTGGTGCAGGTTTATGTCCGCGCTTTAAACCGGCCCAATCAACCCGTTAAGTCACTCAGGGCATTTCGACGAATCAATACTTTAGCCGGAAAAAGCCAAAAAGTGGTTTTTAATCTGAATGCAGATTCATTCAAAAGCTACAATGAAAAAAACGGCAAAATGGAAGTCGTGCCCGGCTCATACGAGATTCTGGTGGGAGGCAGTTCTGTGGATAGTCAGTTATTAAAAACAAAACTAATTATCAGATGACCGCGAGTTTCAAACATCAATACAAGATCCGGATTGCATGGCTGTTGATTGTAATGAGTCAGAGCATCTCTGCGCAAAGCAATGCGACAGCCATTTCTCAGGCACGGGCAAACAGCAAACTGGTAAACGAAGGGTTTAATCGCTGCATCGCTTATGTTGAGGCATGGATGAAACACGCCGACCCGGCCACCGGCCTGATTCCGCGTAATCTGTCCGACTCAAAGGACTATTGGAACGCGTGGGATGCAGCGGCAGACAACTATCCGTTTATGGTGCTGACTTCTTCTATTCTAATGCCCGGTTTCTTCAAAAACGAGGCACGGAATATGCTCGAAACCGAAAGGCGCATTACACCACGCATCGGAAAACTGCCGGACACCTATTCGTTTACAAAAAAAGGATTTCGTGATGAGGCTATCGACACAAGTAAAATAGTGTTTGGCTCTGCGGAATACATGAAAGACGGGTTAATTCCCATTACCGAATGGTTGGGAAAAAGCCCCTGGAGCGACCGGATGACGGAAATTCTGGATGACCTGCCCCGTGTTGGCCGGCTGATTACAGATATCAGGGGCAACTGGCTTGGCAACAGTGCCACAGTAGAGGTAAACGGCGATTTGTTGCAGGTGTTGTCGAGAGCATACTGGCTGACCGGAAAACGGGAATACTTCAACCGGGCCATCGAAATTGCCGACTACTACCTCAACGACGAGCGTTTGCCCACCAAAGCATCCGGCCATCTGCGCATCCGCGACCACGGGTGCGAAATCATCTCGGGGTTGTGCGAGGCTTATCTGCTGGCTCATTTTGCAGCACCCGAAAAGCAGAAACAGTGGAAACCCTACATCCACAGCATGTTAAACAGAATACTCGAAGTGGGCCGGAATAAGCATGGCTTGTTTTACGACGAAGTCAATCCGCTGACGGGAGAGGTTTTAAACAGCCATTTGGCCGATAATTTCGGTTATACCTACAATGCTTTTTATTCGGTATATCTGATCGACGGGGTACCCGAATACCGCGATGCTGTGATCAAAGCGCTCGGTTCGCTCAACGTACACTACAGAAATCACGACTGGGAAAATGGCAGTGCCGATGGCTATGCCGATGCCATCGAGGGGGCATTGAACCTCTACAACCGCGAACCGGTTTCCTCTGTAGCGTTGTGGCTCGATAGCGAAATAAAAAATTTGTGGAGAAGCCAAAAAGCCGATGGCATGATAGAAGGCTGGCATGGCGATGGCAATTTTGCCCGCACCACCATCATGTATTGCCTTTGGAAGTGTCAGGGTATTTTACCGGATGTATGGAGCAGAGATTTATCATTGGGGGCTGTACCGGATGGCAACAATCTTATCATATCGTTGAGCTCTGCGTCAGACTGGTCGGGCAAACTGATGTTCAATCAACAGGGATACAACAACCGGATGTCTCTGCCCATCGACTATCCGCGTATCAACCAATATCAGCAATGGTTTACCATCTGCAAAGACAAATTCTATCTGGTAAAAAAGGGCAACAACGGAAAGAGTGTCCGCCTGAGCGGTAAGCAACTGCTGGCTGGGTTGCCGGTCAAAATTAAAGCCCATGAACAAATGTTGTTGCAGATAATTCCTGTCAGAAAGTAACATTTTTGTATCGGCATCCTGCCAGAATGAAACAGATACAAAGGCGTGTTACAAACAAAACGTCTTTTGGTTTTTATTCGATATGCAGGAGCCGGCAATTGGCTTACTTTTGTATTATAATTTCTCCCGATAAATCAATATGATTGAATTATGAAAAACATGTACAAAAGAAAACTGTCCGTTATACTCCTTGTTTTGATGCAGATGGTTGCGCTCAATCTCTTTGCTCAAAATACACCGCCCTCGTGTGTCATTACATCGCCGCATTGCAATGCAAGCTTTCAGACCGGAACCGATGTGACAATCCGGGTTTATTCTACCGATATGGGTGGAACTTATACTGCGGGTAGCGTAACCAAAGTTGAATTTTTCCGAAACAATTTCAAAATAGGAGAGGCTCAAACCTCAACCTCAAACACCTATACCTTTGTCTGGAAAAATGTCCCGGCCGGCACCTACCGCATTACCGCGAAGGCCACCGATAATCTGAATGAAGTTTCCACCTCGGCCGGAGTATTGATTTCGGTAAATGCAAATGCACCCGTGGCTTTGGGACTGAGTGCCGGAAAAGGGAAATATCTGGCTAATCTGAACGGCTACAACCGCGCCGATTTTGCCACATACTGGAACGGTGTGACCGCCGAAAACAGCTGCAAGTGGGGCTCGGTTGAGGCTACAAGAGATGTAATGGTCTTCACCAGTGCCGATAAAGCCTATCTGTACGCCAAAAGCAATTACATGCCCTTCCGCTACCATGCTCTGGCCTGGGGTAGCCAGTATCCTTCGTGGATTACCACCCTTGCTCCGGCAGATTTTCAGGCCGAAATGGAGGAGTACATGGCAGCCATAGCCGCCCGTTATACCTGCATCGACCAGATTGATGTGCTGAACGAAAATATATACATCAACTCATACAACAAAAAGGAGCACGCCCCCGGCACTCCCTATTTCAGAGCAGGCCTGGGTGGCCCGGGTGTTACGGGATACGATTGGCTGATCTGGTTGTTCCAGAAAGCCCGGCAATATTTCCCCAACTCAAAACTGGTGATGAACGACTACGAACTGGAGAGCAACAGTGCCGCACTGGAAGAAATGCTGTCTGTGATAAAGGTTTTGCGCGACCGCAACCTGATTGATGGCATTGGCACACAGGCTCATTACGTCAATATTGATGGTGTTTCGTATGCAAAAATGACTACTGCACTTAACAACATGGCCAAATCGGGTCTGCCCATTTATGTCACCGAAATGGATATGAAAGGCAAAACCGTATCGGAAGCCGGTCAGCTGTTGAGTTATCAAACAGCCTTCCCTGCCTATTGGGAGCATCCGGCGGTGGCCGGCATCACATTGTGGGGGTATGTAGAGGGCTCCACCTGGGCCGCAGGCACCGGATTACTCAACGCCGATGGCACCGAGCGACAGGCTCTCACCTGGCTAAAGTCGTACATCTCTGGCTTACCGTCTGTGGGTTATCCATTCGGGGCAATCAGTTCGGCCAACGGCATCGCGCCGGTATCTGCTACCGGAATCAGAATCTACCCTAATCCGGCCAAAGATTTCATTCAGATTCAGGGGCTAAACGAAGGGGCAAAAACAGAGATTTTCAACACGAAAGGCGAATTGGTTATACGTACTTCAAACAACAGCAAAATCAACATCAGCTCGCTCTCACCGGGATTGTATTTCCTAAAAACAGATGGGGGCAAAACAGTAAAATTCATCAAAAAACAGACGAAAAACTAAAAAAAGGGCTCTTAGTCTGATCTGCATTATCTATTTTCAACGGCGATAAAAGGCAGGCGTTTTGCCTGTCTTTGCTTTAAAGAGGGTGGTAAAATTGGCCACCGACGAGAAATTCAACTGTTCGGCTATCTCTTTGATCGAGAGGCCCGAGTTGAGAAGCAGGGTCTTTGCCCGCTCAATTTTCAGCTCTTGCTGGTAGGCCACCGGCGAAAAGTGTGTGCAACGCTTAAAGTGGCTTCTAAACCACGAATAGCTCACATTCAGCATCCGGGCTATCTCTTCCGGATGAATCGGATCTTCGATGTGTTGTATCATGATGCTCTTGGCCTTGTTGATATACTGAATTACGTAATTGTCCTGCACATCGCTCTGCGTCAGGTAGTAGCCCTGGCTGAGCATCTGCACAATCAGGCCCGACATCATCTGCTGATAGGCGGGATACTGACTGTTTGCCAGTGAAATGGCCTGCTCAAACAACGAGATCAGCCCGCTGTGTATGCCGGTTTTCCATACCGGCCGTTCTCTGCTGATAAATCCTTTGAGATTCAATTGATTGAAAAAATCACCCCGAAAACCAATCCAGTACTCATCCCAGCCGGTTTCGGCAGAGGGCCAATAGGTGTGCCACTCTTCGGGCATAATCAGAAAGAGATCACCCTCTTCGAGAGCTATATCGCCGCAGGTTTTTGTTTGCAAAAATCCTTTCCCCCGGGTGATATATACAAGCATATAATCGTCGAGAACACGCCCTTTCTGCGGATTGAAATAGTAGGTGGGCGGATGGTAACTGTGTGGATACACCGAACCCGCCGGGTAAGAGGTAGATCCGGTAGTGGTAGCATAAATGCCCCAGTCGATATCGCGATCGTTGCTTATCAGATAGTGTGTTCTGAGAGAATCCATGGCATTCGGGTTGCTATTTCTGTCATCAGACAAAAATAATTTATCAAATTAAACAAAAAGTTCTGGTTGGTTCGGTTTATCTTTGCAAAGGTAAAATTTATTTTATCTGTTAACCGCATCTATTCATCTAATTTCAAATATACTATGTTTAAACAACTTGCATGCACCTGCATGGCATCGCTGATGATGCTCTCTGCTGCCGGGAAAAACAACCCGGTGCTTCCTCCCGGTTATCCCGACCGTTCACCCAAACTCGATGTACTACCCGGCTTCAAAACCCCGCCCAAAGGCTACGGCGAAGTGGCGTTTTACTGGTGGGTGGGCGATACGCTCACCAAAGAGCGCATTACGTCGCAACTCGATCAGCTCAAGGATAAATGCATTACCGGTCTGCAAATCAACTATTGCCATACCGACAAGGGCGGGGCTACCTACGGCCTCACCTACCCGAGTCAGCCGGCGCTATTCAGCGAAAAGTGGTGGGAGCTCTTCCGCTGGTTTCTGGGCGAGGCCAAAAAGCGCGATATGTCGGTCAGCCTGAGCGACTACACGCTGGGAGCGGCCGGTCAGGGCTGGTTTGTCGACGAGATGCTGAAGGAGAATCCGACGCTAAACGGAGCCAAACTCGAATCGAAAACCTACGACACCGGCGACAATCAGGTGTTGAAAATAGCAGTGCCACAGACCGTGATGAGCGCCAAAGCCTATCGGGTGGCCGATGGAAAAACAGAGGTCGCTTCGGCGGTCAATCTGCTTTCGGCTGTTCAGAACGGCGAGCTCAACTGGAAATCGCCCGGGGGCAAATGGAAGGTCATCGTGGTGTACAAAACGGTGGTAAAAACCTCTTTCGACCCGATGAACCCGCTGAGCGGACAAAAAACGATTGAAAAATTCTATCAGCGTTTCGAAGACCAATGCCCGGGCGAAGGCGGCAAGGGGCTGAATTTCTTCTTCTCCGATGAGTTGCAGTTTGGTCTCCGCGGTTTTCTGTGGAACGACCGCTTTGCCGGCGAGTTCCTGAAACGCAAAGGCTACGATATCTCCCCGAAACTGGATCATCTCTTTACCACCCTGAGCCCCGAATCGTACAAAATCAGACTGGATTACAACGATGTAATGGTGGCTCTTACCGAAGAGGGTTTCTTCATCCCGTTGTACAACTGGCACACCAGCCGGGGCATGCTCTTCGGTTGCGACCACGGCGGACGCGGGCGCGATGTGACCGAATTCGGCGACTATTTCCGCACGCAGCGCTGGTTGTCGGGACCCGGCAACGATCAACCCTATCTGAATAAAGACATTATCAAAAATAAGGTAGCCAGCTCTATTACCCACATGTATGAGCGTCCGCGCACCTGGCTCGAAGGGTTCTACGGAACCGGCTGGGGAACCAGCAGTGCCGAGGTGACCGATGTTACTTTTGCCAATTTTGCCATGGGGCACAATCTGTTGAGCCTCCACGGCCTCTATTATTCTACCCACGGAAGCCGCTGGGAGTGGGCAGCACCCGAAAATCATTTTCGCCAGCCTTACTGGGGAAATATGGATAAATATCTGAAATGTGTCGAAAGACTCAGTTACATTCTCTCGCAGGGGCACCACCGTTGCGATGTGGCGATGATTTATCCCGTAGCGCCGGTAGAGGCTAATCTGCGCGGGCGGGATGCGACCAAAACCGCGTTCGATATTGCTTACGATCTTTACCCCAAAGCCATCGATTTCGACTTTATGGACTTTCAGTCGCTCGACAGATGCCGCATCAAAAACAATGAGCTGCAAGTCAGTGGCGAGCAATACAAAGTGCTGATTCTGCCCGCGTTGTCTGCTGTTCGCTATTCTACTATCGAGAAGGCTCTGGCCTTTTATCGTGCCGGCGGTATCGTGCTGGCCGTGGGCAGTCTGCCCGAAGCGAGCGACCGTATTGGTGGCAATGACCCGCAATTGCAGGCGATGATTCGGGAGATGTTTGGCACCACTTACGACGAAAACCAGAGTCCGGAAAACATCCGTCCGCAGAAAAACAAAGCAGGTGGCACCGGGCTTTTCATTCCCCGTGTTTCGGAGGTTAAAGCAGCTATCGACCAACTCATTCAGCCCGATTTCAGGGTGAATGGTGAACAACTGGCGTCAAATATTCAGCACCGGAAACTGGGCAACCGCGATCTCTATTTTGTGTACGACCTGCCCAAAGGCACAAAATGCACCTTCCGTTGCACCGGAAAGGTGGAGCTCTGGAGTCCGTGGGATGGCAGCGTGAAACCGCTGGCGGTGGATGCAGTGACGAATAACACTACGACCATCTCTCTGCCTCTCGAAAAAAGCGAGGCGCAACTCATCGTCTTTAGTCCCGGAAAACCCGAAATGGCCACTCCGGCTACCGATGCCCCGAACACAGAGATAATCATCCCCGATTCGCAGTGGGAGTTCGAACTCAAACCCACTCTCGATAACAAATACGGCGATTATCGTCTACCCGCTTTCGATGCCAAAATGAGCGCGGAGGTGACCGATATGAAGTTTGCCTACCAAAGCGAAACCACGGCCAACTGTCAGAGCTCCGCTTTCGCGGATAGCAGCTGGACAACCGCCACCGTGGCATACGGACCGCAATTCCTGAAACTGGGACCGCTACCCGAAACAACCGACTTCAACGCGCTGGAGCAGAAACTGGCGAAGCTGACTCAGGTCAACCTCAATCAGCCGGTGGAGATTAATGGAAAGACATACCGTTGGCAGCCTTACGAATTTTCGTGGCGCTGGGGGCTCAAAGACGATGCCGGACACCAGGGCTATCACGGTATGAAGGGTGTTATCAACAATGAACTGATCTCTTTCGGAATAATTGATAAGAAACTGCGCCACAAACCGCTCTATCCGCTCAACAAAGAAGAGGGCGGTTCTGTCTATTACCTCTGGTCAACCGTTGCGTCGCCCAACCCGGTGCAGGCAAATATCCGCAAAGAGGGACTGTTGCCCGAGAAGATCTTTGTCAATCAAACCGCTGTGGCAGCCGATGCACAATCTATCGCCCTCAAAGCCGGAAATAATCCGCTTTTGCTCAAATACAACAATGTCGGACGTGGATACTTCCTCTTCGAACAGCCTCAGGCTGCCGCTGCGCCCAAACAGATTGTTCCGTTGTCCACCGACTGGTACCTCAATCCGGCGATTATGCCGTTCAACTGTTTCCCCGACAAAAAAGGAAGCTTTGGCTGGTATCGTTTCATGTCGCCTCCGGGTGCACGCACGCTCTACATTGCCTCAAATGCCAAGCCCGCTGTGTGGGTTTCGGGCCTGGAACTGAGCAGCCAGCCCGCTCCTTCGCAATCCTACCGCATGGCCGACAAAACGCAACCGGTATGGGCAGTGCAATTCCCCGATAATATAAAAAAATCGGCTCAGGTGGCCGTTAGGCTGGAGCAGTTGCCAGGCTTGTTTGGCGGAGCTGCCATTGCCGAGCCTCTCTCATTCGATTGCGCGAAAGGCGAAATCGCATTGGGCGACCTCGACAAAAATCCCGCCCTGCGCACCTATTCCGGTGGTATGTGGTATCGCAAAACCGTGACTATAAGCGCCGAGCAGGCTAAAGCGCCACAAATCATCCTCAATCTGGGCGATGTGGTGGCCACAGCCAATCTCTACGTAAACGGTGTTTTGGTGGGCGATAAATCGGTTTCGCCGTGGACTTTCGACCTCACCGGCCTACTCAAAGCGGGCGACAACCGCATCGAGATATTGGTTTACAATACCCTGGGCAACCACTTCAGTACCACCCCTTCGCAATACGTGGGGCGCACGCGGTCGGGACTTATCGGGCCGGTTGAATTGAAGTTTTTATCCAAATAAAATAATTCGAATCAGAAATTGAGATTGTCAAATCGATATGATAGATATCAGGGCTACGCCCCTATAAATTTCTTTCGGATTATTAACTACAAAGATAACAGGGCTACGCCCCTGTTGTCATAAATTTAGCAGCGGAGCTGTGATATATTTGTAGCAAATGAATCAGAACATTTACATATAGGGGCGTAGCCCTGATATCTCTATTCGTATAAATAGTAAATACAATGATAAAAGCAGGATTATTCGGTGTCGGATTAGACACCTACTGGGCGCAGTTCGACGGATTGCTCGACAATCTGAAAAAATATCAACACCAAATCAAAACCCGGATAGAGGCATCCGGCGTAGAGGTGATAGATGGCGGCATGGTGGATAACCCCGCGAAAGCCCACGCTGCCGCCGACCTTTTTCGCAGCAGCGATATCGAAGTTTTGTTTCTCTACGTCTCCACCTACGCCCTCTCTTCCACCATTTTGCCGGTGGTGCAAAGGGCCGGTGTACCGGTCATCATACTCAATCTGCAACCCGTTGCGGCGCTCGACTATGCGGCCTTCAACAACCTGAAGGACCGCGGCAAAATGACCGGCGTGTGGCTCGAACATTGTCAGGCCTGCTCGGTGCCCGAGTTTGCATCGGTGCTCAATCGTGCCGGCATCGGCTACGAAATCGTGACCGGCTATCTGCAACAGCCTGCCGTGTGGAGCGAAATCGGCGAATGGCTCGATGCCGCCCGTGTAGCAGCGGCTTTGCGCGTCAACCGGATGGGCATTTTGGGACACTACTACTGCGGCATGCTCGATGTATATACCGATGTCACAAAGCAGTCGGCCACATTTGGCACCCATTTCGAAATAGTGGAAATGTGCGAACTCAGGCGATACCGCGACGAGGCAACCGACTCCGAGGTGGCCGACAAAATCAGGGAATTCAACTCCGCATTCGAGGTATCTCCCGAATGCGAATCCGATGAAATAAGACGGGCAGCTCTCACCTCCGTCGCTCTCGACAAGCTGGTGGCAGCCCGCCGCCTCACCTCCATGGCCTACTACTACGAGGGTGAACCGGGCAACGAATACGAAAACATCGTCACCTCCGTCATTGCCGGAAACACCTTGCTGACCGGCAAAAACATTCCCGTAGCCGGCGAGTGCGAAGTCAAAAACGCCCAGGCCATGAAGATTATGGCCGAATTTGGCGCCGGCGGCTCTTTTTCGGAATTCTACCTGATGGATTTCGAAGACGACGTGGTGATGCTCGGACACGATGGCCCTGCTCACTTTGCCATTGCCCAGGGGCGTGTCAGCCTTGTGCCACTGCCACTTTACCACGGCAAACCCGGCAAAGGGCTCTCCATACAGATGTCGGTACAGCACGGCCCCGTCACACTACTCTCGGTGGTGGAGGGCAAAGACGATGTTTTTCTGCTCATAGCTGAAGGCGAATCGGTCCCCGGTCCTGTCCTCGAAATCGGCAACACCAACAGCCGCTACCGCTTCTCCACAGGCGCCAAAGAGTTTATGGATAAATGGTCGAAGCAGGGCCCCGCCCACCACTGCGCCATCGGCGTAGGGCACATCGCCGCGAAAATCGAAAAACTCGCAGCCCTGCTCCACATCAAATCCGTCCGTATCTGCTAAACCGGTGTGACTTCCCCCAATCACGCCGCTACAACCCAACCCCTGCCCGTCGTTTCGCAACTACGGGCAGTTTTTTTGGACGATATGCATGAAATATACGACCGCAATGGGTAGTTTGACCACCGCAATGGGGTAGTTTAGCCTCCGCAATGGGTAGGTTTGCCTCCGCAATGGGTAGGTTTGCCTCCGCAATGGGGTAGTTTGGCCACCGCAATGGGTAGTTTGACCACCGCAATGGGGTAGTTTAGCGACCGCAATGGGGTAGTTTAGCGACCGCAATGGGTAGTTTTGTCTCCGCAATGGGGTGGTTTAGCGACCGCAATGGGTAGTTTTGTCTCCGCAATGGGGTGGTTTAGCGACCGCAATGGGTAGTTTGACCACCGCAATGGGGTAGTTTGACCACCGCAATGGGTAGTTTAGCCTCCGCAATGGGGTAGTTTAGCGACCGCAATGGGTAGTTTGGCCTCCGCAATGGGGTGGTTTAGCGACCGCAATGGGTAGTTTGGCCTCCGCAATGGGGTAGTTTGGCCTCCGCAATGGGGTAGTTTAGCGACCGCAATGAGAACATAACTACTATTTTCACAACCGGATTCGATTAAATAAAAATCTGTTAGATAACTTAAATATTTAGCAAATATAATTGTTTATTCTGCTCAAATACCGTAAGTTTGCAAATTCCGATAAGAGAAACATTTCAACAATCGACTGTTTTAGGGCAAAAAAAAATGAAACTATAAAGTTATGACATTAGAACAATACATAGCCAATATCAATCAGCGTTTTCAATTGGGTAACGCTACCGAACATACTTTTCGTGGCGACTTGCAACAACTGATCGAAAGCCTTGTGCCCGGTGTGCAGGCCACCAACGAACCCAAACGCCAAAGTTGTGGCGCGCCCGATTACATCCTTACAAAGAAAGATATTCCGGTAGGATTTATCGAAGCAAAAGATATTGGCGATAAAGATCTCGAAGGGCAAAAGAAAACAGGGAATAAAGAGCAGTTCGACCGATACAAAGCTTCACTCAACAACCTGATCTTTACCGACTATCTTACTTTTGTACTTTATCGGGATGGCGTGTTTGTGACCAAAATTTCCATTGGCGAAATTACAGATAAAGGGATAAATTCCTTGCCAGAGAACTTTCCCGTTTTCGAAAACCTGATCAAAGGATTTTGTGCACATGTCGGACAAACCATCAAGAGCTCGAAGCGATTGGCCGAAATGATGGCCGGCAAGGCTCGATTGCTTTCGGAGGTGATCGAAAAAGCCCTCACCAGCGATGAGGACAACCAGGAGGATAGTACGCTGAAAGATCAGATGTACGCTTTCAAAGATATTCTGATTCACGACATTACGCCCAGGGGGTTTGCCGATGTGTATGCGCAAACTATTGCCTACGGAATGTTTGCGGCACGTTACCACGACCCCACTTTGCCCACTTTCAGCCGTCAGGAGGCTTATGAACTGATACCAAAGTCGAACCCTTTTCTGAAAAAATTATTCGGATACATCGCCGGGCTCGATGTAGACGACCGGATTAAATGGATTGTGGACGATTTGGTCTCTATCTTTCTGGCCTGCAATGTGCAGCAAATGCTCAAAAATTACGGCAAGAGCACCAAAATGGAAGACCCGATTATCCATTTCTACGAAGACTTCCTGAGCCAATACGACCCCAAACTACGTAAAGCGCGGGGCGTGTGGTACACACCTGCTCCGGTGGTCAACTTTATTGTGCGGGCGGTGGACGATATTCTGAAAACTGAATTCGATCTGCCGCAGGGCTTGGCCGATACCAGCAAAACAAAAATTCAGGTAGGAGTGCAAAGCACCGATAAGCGATATGCCGACAATGTGAAGAAAATAGAACAGGAGGTACATCGGGTGCAAATACTCGATCCCGCTACCGGAACCGGTACATTTCTGGCCGAGGTGATAAAGCATGTGCATAAAAAGTTTGAAGGTCAGCATGGCATTTGGAGCAATTATGTAGAAAACCACCTGCTGCCCCGCCTCAATGGATTTGAGTTGCTGATGGCCAGCTACGCCATGGCTCACCTGAAATTGGATTTGTTACTGACCGAAACAGGCTACAAACCCACCAAAGACCAACGCTTCCGGGTGTATCTGACCAATAGCCTCGAAGAACATCACCCCGATACCGGCACTCTCTTTGCCAACTGGCTCAGCGCCGAAGCCAACGAAGCCAACCGCATAAAACGCGATGCGCCTGTGATGTGCATTATCGGTAATCCACCGTATAGCGGCGAAAGTGCCAACAAAGGCGAGTGGATTATGAAGCTTATGGAAGATTACAAACTCGAGCCGGGTGGAAAAGAGAAACTGAAAGAGCGCAATCCAAAATGGATAAATGATGATTACGTCAAGTTTTTGCGTTATGGTCAACACTTTATTGAGAAAAACGGCAGTGGTGTATTGGCGTTTATCAACCCACATGGTTTTCTCGATAATCCCACTTTCAGAGGAATGCGTTGGAATATGCTCAAGACTTATGATAAAATTTATACCATAGACCTTCACGGGAATAGCAAAAAGAAAGAGACTGCGCCCGATGGAGGTATCGATCAAAATGTATTTGATATTCAACAAGGGGTTAGCATAAACATCTTTGTGAAAACAGGCAAAAAGAAACCCAATGAGTTAGGAAAGGTATTTCATCTCGATTTGTTTGGCAAGCGTGATAATAAGTACGATTTCCTCACAACTAACACACTCAAAACAGCTCTGTATAAAGAATTGCCAAACATCAAACCGAATTATTACTTTGTAAGCAAGGATTTTGAAGAACAGAAAAAATATGATAAAGGGTTCTCGATTAATGAATTATTTCTTGTAAACTCGGTTGGAGTAGTTACATCTAAAGACTCTATTTTAGTAAACGAACAAAAGAATAATTTAACAAAATCAGTTGAGGGTTATTATCAGCTTAAAGCTAATGATGATTTAATAAAACCAATTTCTTACCGACCCTTTGATGATAGGTTTGTCTATTTTGATACAAACCTTATTGAACGAGCACGAGAAAAGGTAATGCAACATTTTCTAAAAGGAGAGAATATTGGTTTAGTTGTTGGAAGGCAGTCAACGGATGACTATTGGAGTAATGTTCAGATAACTAACTCAATTATTGACAATAGATTTCATTTTAGCTATAAAGGTATCTCATCCGTTTTTCCTTTGTATATATACAGCGAAAAAAACAGCAATACCGTTTCGTCATTTTTTGAAGAAGAAGCAATCTACGGTGGCAAAAAACATACAATTGAAAATGTGAATGCAAGTGAACCTCAATTTGCATATCGGAATTTACCGTATCGCCCCAATCTAAGCCAGAAAATTGTTAGGGCAATCGAAAAAACTCTTGGATTATCTTTCATAATACAACATTACAAAACAAGTAATGATGAGTTTAGTGAAGTCGATATTCTGGATTATATCTACGCCGTGCTGCACTCACCCACCTATCGCGAGAAATACAAAGAATTTCTGAAAATCGATTTCCCGCGTGTGCCGTATCCGAAAGACCGGGAGACCTTTCAGGAGTTAACCGAACTGGGCAGCGAATTGCGCCAAATCCATTTGCTGGAATCGCCCGTAGTCGAAAAATTCATCACACAATATCCGATAGATGGTAATAATGTGGTGGAAAAACCCGTTTTTCGTTTATCAGACCTAACAGGTCTTGGACAGGTTTACATCAACGATACCCAGTATTTCGACAACGTACCCGAAGTGGCCTGGAATTTCTATATCGGCGGATATCAACCCGCACAAAAATGGCTCAAAGACCGCAAAGGCCGCACGTTGGAGTTCGAAGATATTCTGCATTATCAAAAAATAATCGTTGCACTGAGTGAGACGGATCGGATAATGAAGGAGATTGATAAAGTGGAGATAGAGTGAAAAAAAGAGACCTCCGCTTTGCGGGGATGAAATAATCAAAAACTGATATGACAACCGCATAGCCATACATCAAATGGCATTTAACAGAATTGGAGAAACAGAAATCTTTTGGAATAACAATCTATGGAAAAACAAGATAAAAAAACATCTCAACTTTTTCACTTCGGTCTTTTCGATAACCCGGAAGATAATGACGACTTACTTAACCTAAACAAGGTTGCTACGAAAAAACGCAACGAATTGAAACCCAATCAACCGGATTGTTTTTCTAAGAAGGAAGATTTTGATGGTGAGAAAGGTTATCAACACGGATTCAGAATTGATGAGCTGTTTGAAGTGCACACAAGTGGTGTAAAAACGCAGAATGACAAAGCTTTAGTTTCATTCAGCCAATTTGACACCGATAATAAAGAATATCATTTTCGGGTTTTTGACAATAGATTCATTCAATATGATTTGAAGAAGGTGCTTCGGCATCGCTTTTCTGTAATGAAATATATGCTTAAAGAAGATAATATTTCTTTGATTACAACAAAACAGTTAAGTTCATTCGATTTTCAGCATGTATTTGTTTCACAAAATTTAAGCGATATAAATTCAATCTCACATCAGCCGAAGGAAATATCTTACGCTTTTCCGCTCTATCTATATCCTGATGCCAAAGTTCTACAAACCCTCAACTATCCAACAGGCAGAATTGCCAATCTGAATCTGGAAATAGTTAATAAGCTAGCAGAACAACTCAACTATCTGTTTATAGAAGACGATGAAATTTGTTGTGAGTTGGGAGTAGGTTATTCCGGCACTTTGTATCCGTTCGGTATATTGTGTTACATCTACGCCGTACTGCACTCACCCACCTATCGGGAGAAATACAAAGATTTTCTCAGGATTGATTTTCCCAGAATTCCATATCCGAAAAATCTTAAAAATTTTGATAGACTAATTGATCTGGGTTACTCTTTGATTTATTTACATCTGCTTGAAGATGATGCCGTAAAGCGATTTATCACCCGGTATCCCATTGCTGGTAATAATAAGGTGGAAAAATCCGCTTTTCGTTTATCGGACCTAACAGGTTTTGGACGGGTGTACATCAACGAAACCCAGTATTTCGACAAAGTGCCCGAAGTGGCCTGGAACTTCTATATTGGCGGTTATCAACCCGCTCAAAAATGGCTCAAAGACCGTAAAGGTTGCACGTTGGAGTTAGAAGATATTCGGCATTATCAGAAAATTATTGTTGCGCTTCGTAAGACGGACAGGATAATGAAGAGGATTGATAAGATTGAAATTTAATAAAATAAAAGACCCCTCCGCTTCGCTCGTCCCCTTAAAAAAAGGGGACATTTCGGGGTGCGAAGTGTATATTACTAAACCAATTAATTTTTATATTAGCAAGATTTTAAATTATCAATACATTCAAAAAGCAGTACACACCTCGCACACTTGCATGTCCCCTTTTCAAGGGGACGAGCGAAGCGGAGGGGTAAAAAAACAAAACCACCACCATGCCCAGCCCACTGAATACCCTACCCGAAATGAAACCCTATCGCACCAAACTGCGCAACCACATGACCGCAGCCGAAGTTGCGCTCTGGATGATGATTAAAAACAGACAACTGAACGGCGAACGGTTCCTGCGACAATTCAGCATTGGTCATTACATTGTCGATTTCTATTGCCACAAACACAAACTGGCGATAGAGTTAGATGGGGCCGGGCATTTCACCCCGGAGGGCAGGGCATACGATGCCGAACGCACCGAATATCTGAATTCCGTAGGTGTGCGGGTAATTCGCTTCGAAAACAATTTGATTTTCCACTACCCCATGCAGGTGTTGGAGGAGATAAAAAGTTGGATGAAATAATAAATTATTAATATGGAAAAACTTTTATAGCATTACCCGTGTCCCCGTCCCGCACAAGTCTAATAACCCAGCACAGAGCAGTTTTAGCCTGAGAATCTGGAATGTGTCCCAACCGGATTGAGATTCCCGGAGAATATTTTTATCAAAGGCGCATCTGTAAGAACCGGCATTTAAGATATTTTGCTAATTTTGGGCAATGTTTGTGTTTTTCGCAGACTCTCGTAGGGCAGCAACACACTAAGAAATGTACCTGGCTACGATGAGATTATTTATCAAAACGGTGTAGACCCAATATATTTACATATTAATTATTCAAAAAATTCATGAATCCTATTGAGTTTGGCTTTTCGACCGGAAAAGCAATTATTATTTTCGCACTGATGATTTTCACATCCTGTATATTTGAACCAACCAGTGTATACGAAAACCCGGTAAACACGAATCCCACTGCACCTCAAATAACCAATCTCGAACTAAATGTCAATGCCGATACGCTGTGGGTATATGGCAATCAAAAGCTGAAATATCATTTTCAGAGCTCAACTGAAAAGCAAGCCATTCTGGGATTAAAAATATATATCGACGGAAAAATACGCGATTCTGTGATATCTGACAATGGAGAATTTGAGATTTTGCAGTCTGCACTAAGTGAGGGAAAACACAGAATGAATATCCTGTTGTTTACTAAATCGGGAACCGGCAGTATTGCCGACAAAATAAATGGAGAAACCATGCTCCTCAACAAAGAATGGGTGGTGATGGCAGACTATTCTAACAAGGATGTAACCTATACTATTGAAAACGGATATCTGAAATTACAATGGGAGAAGTATAAAAATCCCGATCTGGAATCCTATAAAATTCAATATTCCGGCGAGACGAAGAACAACTACTATGTTGATTCTTCATACTATGGCGCTAAAAGAACATTTGAAATAACCGTACAAAAAACGAATGGCGAAATTTTAAAATGGGGCTCATTGGTTATGAATCAAAACATTCCTCAACCCGAATTGAAAATAACGGCTTCGAATACATATTATTTCACCTGGAAGAAAAGCCCATACTACAAATCAATAAAATACAGATATGAATTTCATAATACAGACGATGGAAGTCCGTCGTATGGAGATTATGGGTATAAAAAAGGAGATGATACTGTGTATGTAGGCAAATTACAATTTAGCGAAAATTTTTACATTATCCTCACTACGCTTCCCAAAAATCTTGCGGAATACACCAATGAGCATTTGAGTTACCCAAACACCCGGCTGTCGCAATATGCGGGCGAACCCACCAATATGAAAGAAAATTCGGCATTTACATCGGCAGACACCCTCACTGCTTTTGATTCGAAAAATGTATACAAATATTTTTTAGGGGGACAAATAGCGTCTGTTGAGCCGATTTTCCCCGGCATTTCGTCCGGATTTGCACCTACGCAAATTTCCCCACGTGGCAAGTATCTGCTTGGGACGGTATTTGCTTCGGGCACTACCGGAACGAAGTATTTTGCCAAAAATCTAACAACAGGAAAAGTTTATTACATGAATTACATCGAGCCGGGCTCGTACGAGTTGAACTTTGATTTAAGCATGCACATCTCTGACAACGGTATCGGAATTTTCCAATTGCCAACCAAAGAAATGCTTTTCGATTTTAAGAATAATGTAGAAATAGCATCCAGACCTCTTTCGGCACCACAGTCCAATTTGTATCTTTTCAAGATATCGCCGGATGGGAAACATGTTATATCATCGGTATATTCCGGAAGCGTTGTAGCAGATGTCTTCCGCATAAATGCCTCTAATCTGGAGAAAATGTATAATGTAGATGCGACATACACTGACTGGCAATTCAACCCTACCGACCCAAACATGATAACTTCAGTCAAAAACAAAACGCTTTCTGTAATTCAATGCGAGCCATACGCTTTGCTAAGAAAGATTCAGTTTGACAGCGATGAAGTTTTTATGAATATTGACTATTTCAACAACGAAATACTTTCGATAAATGCTAATCAATTTATAATAAGAAGCTTCAATAGCGGCAATGTAATAAAAAGAATTACCAGGGGAACACAGAAATATTACCAGTTCGAGGAATTCTTTCTTCACAACCACCACATCATAAAAAACGGTGTAATGATGACAATCCGGTAAGCGGATTTTATTCTTATAATTAATTTTCAACAAAAAATACCAAACTATTTTTGCAAGCCCGAACGTAAAATTTTGCCGGCAGCTCTCAATGTTCCGATTTCTTTGTAATAATTACAGTTTGATTTTGAAGTGTTACAAAAAAGCACTATTTTTGTATTGAATTATCATTAATTGATTACAACAAAACAATGACAGGAGTCATTTTTTTACATGAAAACAGAATATAAGACTACCACAATGAAAATGATGAATGGTAACGAAGCAGTTGCCAGAGGTGCCTTTGAAGCAGGCGTGAAAGTTGCTTCCGGCTTCCCGGGCACACCTTCTACCGAAGTAATGGATTATACCCAACAGAGATACCCTGACATCTATTGTGAATGGTCGACAAATGAGAAAGTAGGCCTTGAAGTGGCCATTGGCGCCTCATTTGCCGGTTACCGCAGCTTTGCAGTCATGAAAACCGTGGGGTTGCATGTGGCTGCCGATGCTTTGGGTGGCGCTGCCGGAAGTCAGATCAACGGAGGTCTGGTTTTGGTGGTTGGCGATGATGTGGGCCGCATCGCGGGTGACGACTACAACGATGTTCGTCATTACGGAAATATGTTCAATATTCCGGTATTGGAGCCCGCAGACAGTCAGGAGGCCAAAGACCTGATGGTGAAAGCGTTCGAAATCAGCGAGGAGTACACTACCCCGGTTATCCTGAAAATCACATCGGTAATATGCAAGACAACCAGTGGGGTTGCTATTGACGAAAACCAGACGTACGAAGCGAAATGCAGAGTAAAATATCCGGTCAGTTTCAGTAAAGTGATCATGACCACCATGATGATGAATGCCAAAGGCTCGGAGCATCCCAAGCTGACCAAATGTTTCAACGATTTCCCGGCGCACATGAAACGCCTGGCGGCAGATTGCAACGACTTCGATATTAACAGACTGGAATTGAATGGCAAAAAGATAGGGGTGATTACAGCAGGTACACCTTACTTTTATACCAAAGAGGTTTTGCCCGATGCCTCCATTTTAAAGGTAGGTATGGTAATGCCACTGCCTGAGAAGCTGATTCGGGAATTGGCCGCGCACGTAGAAAAACTCTATGTGATTGAAGATGGTCATGATATAATGGAAAAGAACATCAAGGATTTGGGAATTCAGGTAATTGGAAAAGAGCTATTCCCGAAATTCCCCGAAATGACCCGTTTTATTCCGGATGTTATTGAGGAGAAACTGGTGCCGGATGCACCCAAAAGGGCGATTCTGGAAGGCATTCCCTTTAGATTGCCCGTGAGTTGCGCCGGATGTTCTCACCTCTTCATCACACAGGTTCTGAAGAAACATAAAATCAAAGCTGCTGCCGATGTTACCTGCGGGCTAATCGGTTGCTTCCCACACATGGAGGCCTATTCGCTGCAAAAGTGCATGGGGTCGAGCATCGCGCTGGCACATGGCTACAATGTGGCAACAGACCACAAAGAGAATTTTGTGGCGATGATTGGCGATGGTGGTTTTTGGGCTACCGGTATCAACGGGCTGATGAATCTGATTTTCAACGACAGCCGTTCGACCACGATTATTGTCGACAACAGTTGTCTGGCTATGACCGGCGGTCAGCACATTGCCTCCAGCGATTTTGGGTTCAATTACAAACCCGAAAACAAACTGGAGATTACCAAAGTATGCGAGGCAATTGGCGTTAAAGACATTGTGACCGTAGATGCATACGAATACGAAAACCTCGAAAAGGCAATCCTGAATGCGGTAAACGCCGACACCAATTCGGTTGTGATTGTAAAAAAACCGTGTGTGACGAAGTTTAAGCTGCCCAAAGAGACTCCCTATTCTATCGATCAGGTGCTTTGCACGCAGTGCCGCAAATGTATCAATATCGGCTGTCTGGCTATTGAGAGCAAAAAAGGCAAGGATGGCAAGGTTGAAATCGTAATTAACGAAGATCTTTGTGTAGGCTGTGGATTATGTTCAACAGCATGTAAGTTTGACGCCATAAAATCGTAAAAATGCAGGATACAGGAAAAAATATTATCATAGCTGGTGTGGGAGGACAAGGAATTCTCCTTTTCAGCAATCTCTTGAGCAAGTATTACATGAAACTTGGTTATGAGTTGAAAATTTCGGATGTCATTGGATTAGGACAACGTGGAGGCGGTGTCGAAAGTCACTTCCGTTACTCAACCAAGCCGGTGTTGTCGCCTTTTATCAAAGCCGGCGATGTGGATTTCCTTTTGTCGTTTGAGCAAACCGAAACATTGCGCTATTTGCATTGCATGAAAGAGGATGGCGTCATTTTCTCAAGCACCTTTGAGTTAAGCACCTCCAGCGTAAACACCCGACTGGAAAAAGATATGCCTGAATCGAAAACAGAGCTGATTAAAAAATCGGGAAAGAAGACCTTTATTATCGACCCCGAAGAGAACAAAAGCCCGGATTTTGATATCAGCAAAATGATGAACATCGTGATGCTTGCATTCTATGCCGAATTCAGAGGCTATTCGCACGACGAGATGATTCAGATTGTGAAGGATAGCGTTCCCGAGAAGTTTGTCGCAGGTAATCTGAAAGCATACGAAAAGGGAATTTCGATTGCCCGGGCTCAACTGGCAGAAAAATAACAAACAGAGCTTCATTTACATAATAATAGAACGCAGATTTTCGCTGATTTGGCGGATTTTAAACTTAATCGGTATAAATCCTCTGAATCCGAAAAAGTCTGCGTTCTATTTTTTTCTTTTAAACTGAAAGAGTTCAAAACTGTAAAACATATAGTTTCTAACGATTGCCAAGTAAACAAAAAGCAACATGAACCTACCCGAAAACACAATACTACTCGATAGTCTGGGCGATTTGAAGCCCGATAATACCTGCCCGATACTGGTGTGCGCATCGCATTGTGGCGATAATGGCGCTTTTGCCCGAAAGCTCAATCACTGTCATGTTAAGGCTGTTTTTCTCAACAACGCCGGCATAGGCAAAAATCAGGCAGGCATCAGCGGTCTTCCGCATTACGAGGCTGCGAATATTCTGGCCTGCGCGGTCGATCACAACAGTGCCGAAATTGGTGTTGCCCGCGATACCTGGGAAAGCGGAATTGTAAGTCACATCAACCGGTTGGCCGAAAATGCCGGTATAAAAATTGGCGATTCGGTGCAGGAAGCTGTGGCCAGAATCGGCAGTGATTTCAATCCATCTGCATCAATTCAGGAAAATAAGAACAAAAGTTTGCCAGAGGAAGAAAAGGGCATCCAGGTTGATTTGAAGAAGCAAATTCAAACTCAGATTGATGGGATAACGATTACAGTGACTGACAGCATTACCTTCTTAAACGAAAGCAATGCGGGTGATATCGTTGTGTGTGGGTCACATGGCGGTGTAAGTGCCGGACATTATGCTCAGAAACATCATTTGAAAGCGGTATTTTTTAATGATGCCGGAATCGGAAAAAACAATGCCGGAACAAAAAGCCTCGATTCGCTGAGTGATGCCGGAATCCTTGCCTGCACGGTAGATTGTATGAGTGCGGAAATCTTCAACGGACAGGATATTCTGGAGAATGGCATTATCTCTGTTTGCAACCAACTGGCAAAATCGAGAAATATCAGGGAAAAGATGACGGTAAGAGAGGCTATTGGATTGTTCGAGCTTTTCTGACTTTGAATCACTTTTTTGAATGGCCACATCTGAATCTCATGATTTATTACTAATTTTACGCACTAAATCATCTGCTACATAGTTTTGCTGAATCTATTTGCAGAGATTCTACTCTTTATAAATAGCTTGTCTCCGAAGAAAATTTTAAAATAGGATATGCACAAAATAAAGGTTACATCATCATTGCTTTTTATTGTATTTGTTAACTTTCTGTTTCTGGCAAAATATACAGCACGATTTACAAGCTATTCACTAATGATTTCGCTTGCAATTTCAATTATCTATTGCTTGTTTTATTATTACAAAGATGTTTTAAAAATCTCTGACAAGAAACTAAATCTAATACTCCTGCTTGCTATTCCCTGTTACGTGATAGGAGCAGCAGCTCTTTTCAGGCTATTCCCATTGTCAGGTGTTAATGTTGACCGGTATAGTGTGATTACCTCTTTCTGGGATAATTTTTTTCAGTCAAAATACGTGTATCTTGCCAAATCGCATCAAGGAAATATGCCTGGGCCGATGCCTTTTTATTTTATTTTGGCATTGCCCTTTTATTTTCTGCGCGAGCTGGGATACTTCTCTATTATGGGACCGGTTGTTTTTATCGTTGCATTGAAATATGCAAAAATAGAGGGTAGTAGGATTATTGCAGGGATTCTGATGTTGCTTGGTTCCGGTTTTATGTTTTGGGAATTGGTCTCGAGAAGTAACATCGTGCTAAACAGCAGTCTGATTCTGCTATCATTGTTGTTTTTCATCAAGTCAATAGCTATTGAAAAGAAGACACATATTCTATTTAACGGAGTGATAATCGGACTACTGTTATCGACCAGAAATGTTTTAATTATACCTTATATTGTACTGTTTCTTCATACCTTAAAGGCTAAAAACTATAGCATAACAGATATGATTCAGATAGCGATGTTGATCGTATTTATTTTCGCTTTGACTTTTGCACCGTTTGTGCTACATCATTTTTCTGAGTTTCAGAAAATAAATCCGTTTATTATACAGTCATCGTTTTTGATGCCGGGATGGCTAAGCATTACCTGCGTTGTTTTTACTTTGTCTGCCTTATTTTTAACAAAATCGTATGCCGATGTTTTCTATTACAGCGGATTGTACCTTTTTATTACCATACTGACATATCTGATTTATCATATTTGTATAGATGGATTTAACAATTCATTATACAATAGCAGTGTGGATATTTCCTATTTCCTTTTATGCATTCCTTTTTTCATGTACTGTTTATTTTTGGAGAAGAGTGTACCTAAAGGTGTAGTTGACGTAAAATCTTAGTAGAATTATTATCGAATAAGCAAATGATAAACGGGAAAAAGATTGTAGTGGTGATGCCGGCCTACAATGCAGAGAAAACACTGGAACAAACGTATAGCGAAATTCCTTTCGAAATTGTTGATGAAGTGATTTTGACTGATGATTTTAGTACAGATGGCACGGCCGATGTCGCCAAAAGTTTAAACATCAGAGAAATTCATATTCATGATGCGAATAAGGGATACGGTGGAAATCAGAAAACCTGTTATAACAGGGCTCTCGAACTGGGAGCCGATATTGTTATTATGTTACACCCCGATTATCAGTACACGCCCAAACTGATTCATTCTATTGCTTATATGATATCATCCGGACTGTATCCGGCCGTGTTGGCGTCACGGATTTTGGGCAAAGGGGCGCTTAAGGGAAATATGCCTATGATAAAGTATGTGGCAAACAGAATTCTGACTCTGATACAAAACCTGTTGATGCATCAGAAAATGTCGGAATATCATTCTGGTTATAGAGCTTTTTCAGCCGATGTATTGCGTAAAATTAACTACAATCTCAACTCGGATGACTTTGTTTTTGACAACGAGATGATTGCACAGATTTTCTATGCAGGATTCGAGATTGGAGAGATCAGCTGTCCAACCAAATATTTTGAGGAAGCCTCATCAATCAACTTAAAAAGAAGCGTGATTTATGGCCTTGGCGTACTTCGGGTTTCGGTGGTGTATTTTCTGTGCAAACAAAAACTTAAGAAATCGAAGCTCTTTAACCAGATTTATTGATATAGTAATCGCATTTCTTAGTGGATTATTAGTTACTCATTATCGCAAAAGTCTCCAACCCTGTGCTATTTGGATATAAAGTTTCAATAGCCTATTGGCTCCGTTTAGGAGACCCGCACCAGCTGGGCCGTAATTTCACCTAATACAACTCTTTTGTTTTAATAAATTCAAAACCCAGTAATCCTTCATTTGTGGTGATGTTAAGCCTTTGGGCCTTATCTACCAATGTCTGATCATCACTACTGAAGAATATTTGAATATCTACGTTGTTTCTCTTAATCTCAACATATGGTGTCCCTTTACCCCAATGCCGACCGGATGCCATATTCCCTTTTCCGATAACCTTGTACGACTCGAAACGACATCTATCTTTAGGGAAATTGTTATTTATAAATACCAGTAACGAGGAAAACAAAAGGCCATATCCAATTACCAACTGATAAAAATCCGAGTTGCTAAATTTCTTATTTACAACTATAAACATGTGGATAAGCCATGCCGATAATGATCCAACAATAAATGCAAAAACGTAATATCTAAGGTCTATAAAAGAGTCTTTCCCGACGGCTAATGCATAAGACACTGAAAACGCACCGACAAAGAAACAGGAAAATGAATATACTGAAAATCTTGAATTTAAGGATTTCGATTCTGGTTTATCCAGTAGATTAATTGTTTTATCCGCAAAATTCCGGATATCCGCAATCTCTGATTTTTGGAAATGCTCAATCGTTGTCCTGCAGTTTCTATATTTGGCATTATTAAACCTATACAAGCCTGCGTACAATTGAATACACTGAATCACAACCTGTTTCGAGTCTGATTGCAGACCATTATCAATTGCAGTAATCAATTTATCAATGCTCTGACATTCGGTTTTGAAGAAATAACGAAATGCCTCCAGTGATGTAGAAACCGTGTGCTTATTCCTGGATTTTGCTAACGTCGTTGCATCGCATATTCTTGCAAATTCACTTACAACAAAATCCATCCATTCATCGGCCACATAGGAGATTGATTCATAAATACGATACAATGTGATGTAATTCTCCGGATCGATTCTTTTTACCGAATCCATAAACAGCTCTCTGTTGTTTGAGGCGAATGAGAGTAAATCGCCTCTCAATCTCTTTGAAATAGAATTATTCAGATTTGTTTGGCGGCTTAATCTGTTTAGTAAATCTTCAATTCCTACATTCATATGTGTATTTATTTGTTGCAAATATAATACTTTTCGGAAAGAGAATCTTTGTATAGCTGAAAAAGGGGCAGCCTCTAAAACTTAAATTTGAGGCTGCCTCCTTAGAAAAGAGGGGAGTAGTAGTTGGGGGTGTTATCTAATCCGGTTAATACTTATACTGTACGTATCCGTTAGAGGCGTTTTGCGGGCAACAAGGGATAAGCGGTGATTTGGTTTCCCCAAACATTGATGAGGTTTTTGTCGGTGAGTTGTATAGTTTCGACCACCGGTTTCAGTTGACTGGGGTTGAATGTGATTTTTATTTTTACGCTGTCTCTTTCCAGTAGAATTTGCCCGGAACGGCATGTATCGGGCTGGCTGGCAGTCAGAAAATTGAGTCTGTTGGGCGATAGGGCTTTGGTGAGCGAGAAACGGTCGGTGATGATCAGTCCGCCACGCTGCTGTAGCCGGTAGGTTCGATGCCACGATTTGAGGGCGGCCTGCCTGGGATAGGCCCCGGCGATATCGAGAGAGAAGGTGAGTTTTCGGGGATCGAAATGCACATTGCGCGAGCGAAACTCAGCACCGGGCGACTGAGATACGCCGTTGATAAGGGGCAGATTGTGGTAATCGCTCTGCATGGTCCAGATGGTATATCGCTCGTTGCTGAAGGTTTTGCGGGTGTAGGCGCCTACCCCGGCATCGATGATGAGCGGGGTTTTGTTGACATAGAGGATAAAAGAGCCCATGTCGTTGTGGTTGTGACTTTCGGCGTTGTATCCGCCTTTGGCAGCGAGGAAGAAGCCGTTTGAATTGCGCAGGTAGCAAAACTCGGTTTCGGGATACCAGGTAAATGGCGCATTGGGAAAAGCAGCCGGTGTGGCCAAAAGTTCGCTGTGCGATGTCATGTTTTCGAGCGTACGAAAGAGGTCGCGTCCGTCGTTGTAATACTCTTTTTTACCGGTTTGCTGGTAAAGGGCTGACGCATATTGCTGCATTTCGCGGCTTCCCACTGCCCGGCCAAAGCGGTAAACAAGACCAATATCGCCACCACCCCGGGCCGATGCATCGGCAAAGTTGACCACCCAGCCATTGCCTACATAAGAGCGGGCAATGTATTCGCCCATATTGCGGATAAGCGGTTGGTCGAAAAGAGATATTTTACCGCCCGTTGCCGTAGAAAGCAATTGCAGATAGTCGTAGAGCTTTCCGGGCGCGTGTCCCCAATAGGATGGGCCCTCTTCGCAGGCGCCATCAGCATGGTAGTAATTGATAAACTTATCGGTCGAAATCATGGAACGATAAACGGCAGCTGCTAATTTGTCGGGGGCGTTTTCGAGCAAAAGGAAACAGGTAAGAACGCTGGAATTGCACCACGGATTCCAGTTGTTGACCATCGTGGCGGGTGTGGCATTGAAGGCCTGCCACCAAAAATTGCTGTTGTGGATATAGGGATCGAGTATGCGGCGTTGCAGATTGTCGCGCAGGCGATCGGCCACAAGAGGATGCACCTTGTCGAGCTCGGGCTTCAGAAAGTAGTAGGTCCAGGCGAAGAAAGCCCCCATATCGCCGGAAGTCAGGTCGATAATATTCTCCTTATATGAAGGTAGTGCGCTATTTGCTGACTGCGCATTGCGCAGGTGAGCCGAGGGCGACCAGGCCGTCATTTCGCAATAGAAATGGACGCCATTGACAATCTGATCTATAAAACGACCTTTGCCTTCGGCCAGCTCGGCCATCACGAGTGAGGATATTGCATTGATGTTTTCGCGGGCAGGATCCTCCATAGCCTTGCGCGACCCGGTGCGGTCGTACTCCAGATAATCGGTAGCCTTCATTGCTTTCCATGGGTAGTTGAGGACCGCTTCGCCCCGCCTGATCATATCGGCTTTGCTGGCCCCGGTAAGCTTGTCCCAACCCTCGCGATCTGAGTATTTTGGATAAGCCACCCACTTTTGATTAAAAATAAGACTGTTCCGCACTTTTTGCAAATCGGCATTATGCTGTAGCAGGTCTCGTTTTTCGTAAGCATTGACAGAGAGAAAAACAGTGCACGAAAGAAGTAATAAAAGAATGTATCGTTTCATTTGTATTGATTTATTGATGCGGTTAATTACGCGGTTTAAACTTTGCAACGGGGCGAATAACGATGTACGTGGCGCCTGTGCCCGGCGGATGAACTCCAACCAGAATTGCCGTTACCCGTTGCTTATGATCCAGATACACCTGTGGACGCTCCACTTTAGTTACAATGAGGCTATCGCCACCCACCAGCGGAATGGGTTCGTTTTGCGACCAAACAGGCAGATTTGAATACAACGTATATTTCATACCATCTTTGGACGTGTAGTAAACAAGTGCTTTGTGGATGCCAGTTACCTTGGCCTCCCAGTCGGTACAAATGACATTGTATTGGTTGTTGGCCCACCAGATAGTCGGATCTTCCAGTTCAAAATCGTGAGGCAGGCGGTTCCCTTTGTCGAAAAGCAGCTTATAAGGCCCCATTATACTATCTGCGCCAAATGCCTGCATGTACGCATCCCAATCACCATCTTTGGTCGTTTTGGGTTTGAATTTTCCGACCACATATACCTTATTATCGGGTTTAAGTAAAATGGCCGGGTTGTTGGTACTGATTACCGGCTTTGCCATGGGTACCCAGGGGCCTTCTATATGATCGGCAAAAGCAAACCCGGTCTGCCAGGCCGGCATACCCAGGTGATAAAGCAAGAACTTTCGACCGACTTTCATGATTTTCGGATTATGCATGGCCTCGTTTGCCCACGGATGCTTAGCCAGGTCAAAAACCTCCCCGGCAAATGTGTACGGACCAAACAGTGATTTGGATGTAGCACGAATAATATGGCTGCGTTTCCAGCCCTGCATGCCGGCAGACTGAGGCCAGCGGGAAGCAAACAGATGATAGGTGCCATCGACCTCAATGACAGAAGGATCCCACAAGTAGTAGCCCTCCATCCGGAAAACAGCCTCTTTGGGAACAGGTCGCAACGCATCACGCAAATTATTTTTGTTCCGAAAAGAGAGCTCAACCCCTTCGGGCAAAGAATATTTAGCGACCTGTCTATGAGGTATCTGTGCATTTACAAGTGCGAACTTTATGAGAAGAGACAAAAGTATCAGACGTTTCATTCCGAAAGATTTTTTATTTGGTTGTTTTTTGTTTTTACCGGAAGGATATTGACTTCCTTATCGTTATTCCGTATCTTCGAAAAATCCACATTTTTGAAATATCTTTTCAGAATGTAATCCGGTTGATGCGCATCCGGTATTTGTTTCAGTTTTCGGTAGTCGTACTCCATCGGCAGGATTTTCTTCGGGAATAAATCGAGGGTGTCGCCTGTCTCTTTGAGCCATGTTTTCAGCAACCCGGTCATTTTCGTAACGATACCCTTATTGGCGGAGTCTCCCGACAGATTATTCATCTCCAACGGATCTTTCTTCAGGTTAAATAACTGAATATAATTCTGTTGCGGATAAACAATCATTTTCCATTCATCAGTTCTGACAGCCCTCACAGTATTCCGATAAGCCGTAAAAAGGGATTTCCGAACTGCATCGCTTTTTCCACAAATGACAGGAGTCAGGCATTTCCCATCAACCTGCTTCGGTACAGGCAGATGGCACAGATTTGCCAGCGTGGGAAACAAATCACACAAATAGACCATTGCCTGTCTCACTTGAGCACGTGGCACACCGGGCCCACTGATAATCAGGGGCACCTTTACGCTGTGTTCGTACAAATTTTGTTTTCCGAGCAATCCATGGCTGCCAATTGCCAGACCATTGTCGGCCGCATACACGATTATTGTATTGTCGTACAAACCCTTAGCTTTCAATGTGGAGATAATGTCTCCCACTCTTTTATCCAGATGGGTGATCAGGGTGTAGTAGTCGGACAACGATTGCTGAATGATTTCGGGTGTGCGGGGCCAGGGAGCAAGCGTTTCATCGCGCACATTCATATTGTCAAAACGGAATGGATGCAGCGTTTTGAAATTTCCCGGCGGCGGAATGGTTCCGTCGGGATAAAGGCCGATATAATCCTGTCGGGGCGAACGGGGATCATGAGGAGCCGTAAACGCAACATAGCAGAAAAACGGGGCTGCCGGTTTTTTCTCCGCATAGCTCTCAAGAAAGCGAATGGCCGCATCGGCAAACAGGTCAGTGGAATAACCCAACGTGTCGGATGACGTCAGCATTCCATTAACCAACCGCTGGCAGGGCACCCGATAATGGTTACACATTCCTCCCACAAAAACATTCTCACCCTCTTGGAACGAGGCTTCGAAGGCCGATGGCTCATTGTGCCACTTCCCGGTAGCAAAGGTCTGATATCCATTTTTATGAAAATAGGCGGGCATTGTCTCGACTCCGTCCAATCTGTCATAAACATGATTCAGATACTTTCCGCTCAAAAGCATTGCCCGGCTCGGGGCACTAATGGCGGCGGAATGGCTGCCCATAATGTAGCTGTTTGTAAAACGAACGCCGGTGGAGGCAAGTTGATCGATGCCGGGGGTACGGATGTAGTTGTTCCCCGAACAAGCAATCGCATCGGCCCGCTGGTCGTCGGCTAACAAGAACAACACATTCACGCGGGATTTCCTCCCCTGATCTGCCGCCGCAGATGTCTCCGGGAAAATGGCTTTGACAACAGTCAGGCAGGAGGTTATTATATAAAGTTTTCTATTCATCGGTTTTTGAATCAGGGGCAGAGCAATCCGCCGCAGGGTTATCTGTTTGACACTGAAATTCGAAAAGAAATTAGCCGCTTCCGGCCATGATTACTTCACCCGAAACCGCTCGGCAACACCCTCCAAACAGTTGGTGCCAATGAATACCTCAAATTCGCCGGGTTCGACCTCGGGTTTTAGCTTTTCGTTTAAAAATGACAAATCACTTTTCGTGAGTGCAAATGTAACCTTTTTCGTCTCTCCTGCCGGAATGGAAACACGACTAAACGCCTTCATCTGCTTTTTCGATAGCGATATGCGGCTATACAAGTCGGTGAGGTAAAGCTGTACTATTTCGTCGCCATCCATCTTGCCTGTGTTTGTGATGTCGATGGACAGTTTTATTTCTTCCCCTTTCGAAAATTCTTTTTTCTCTATCCCTATTTTTCCGTACCGGAAGGTGGTGTACGACAACCCAAAACCGAATGGAAACAACGGGTAGTAGCGGTTGTCGGAAACAGAATTATACACCTTATCCTTAGGCATGTCGGGATATTCGGCAAAGCTGCCTTCGCGGCCATAGGGACGGTGTATCAAAGGCATGGGCAGTTGTCCGGTGTGGCGGGGAATGGTTACGGTGGTTTTTCCCGAGGGATTCACCTTTCCGGCCAGAATTTCGGCCAATGCATTGCCGCCTTCTTCACCGGCAAAATACATGAGTAACACGGCATCGACCTTACCAATCCAATTCATCATGGTAGAGGGCCGACCGTCGACCAGCACCACCACCACAGGTTTGCCCAAGGCAGAAATCTCTTTGATTAAATCTTCCTGAACGCCCATCAGATTGAGGTCGACCCTATCCTGAGTTTCGCCTCCGGTAACTGCATTACGGCCGCCCATCACCAACACGCAAACGTCGGCTTGTTGGGCAGTTTTCAGAGCTTCGTCGAAACCCGATTTGTTGGTGCCGGTAAGGTCGCATCCTTTGGCGTAACTAATGGTGGCATCGGCGCCAAAAATATTCTTAATGCCCTGAAGCGGCGTTGGACCTTTTACATCGCGCGAGGAATAACCGCCCAACTGCAACCGGTCGGCATTGGGTCCTATTACGGCAATGTTTTTGGCTGATAAGGGCAAGGCGTTGTTTTTGTTTTTCAGCAACACAATACTCTCGCGTGCCGCCCTGCGAGCCAGTTGACGAAACTGAGGTGAATCTTCGAGCCGGGCAGCGGAACTCTCTTCGATGTATGGATTTTCGAACAATCCGAGTTCGAATTTAACACGAAGTATGTGCTTTACGTTTTCGTCAATCGACGATTCTTTCATCTTACCATCCTTAACCATTTGAATTAGGTTCACATAACTTTTAAGTCGTGGTAAATCGACATCCAGCCCTGCCTTTGCGCACAGTACAGCTGCTTCGGGCAACGATTCCGCTATTTTGTGATGTCCAAACACGTGGTTTACACCGCTCCAGTCGGATACGGTAAATCCGTTGAAGCCCCATTCGTTACGCAACAAGTCGTTAAGCAGCCAGCGATTAGCCGAGCAAGGCACTCCGTCGATGGCATTGTATGCGGCCATCATGGATTGGGTATGCGCTTCGGTAACCGCCGCTTTAAAGGGAACCATGTGTATTTCGCGCAGTTCGCGTTCGCTGAGAGCAATGTTTCCGGCATCGCGCCCACCATCGGACACGAAGTTGGCCATAAAGTGCTTCGGGCTACAGATTACCCCGTTTTTCTGAACCCCTTTAATGAACTCAACGCCAAAGCGTGCGGCCAGATATGGGTCTTCGCCATAGGTTTCCTCGATACGGCCATGACGCGGATCGCGTGCCAAATCGAGCACAGGTGCATGCACCTGACGAATTCCCCGGCTAAAGGTTTCCTTGCCAATGGCATCGCCAATTTCGCTCATCAATGCCAAATCCCATGTGCACGAAAGGGCAATGGACTGCGGATAACTCGTCGAGCCCTTGGCCATACAGCCGTGCAGGGCTTCGTCGTTGATAATTGTGGGAATACCCAGTCGGGTTTCTTCGACGGCTACTTTCTGAATTTCGTTGGCCGTTTTGATGGATTTGGCGGCATTCATATCGGTGGTGGGACAACTCAAATGGCCCACGCCGTGCGTTTCCATCAGCTTACGGATGTTGTCGATGGAATAGTTGCCACTTGTTTTAAAAATCTCATCGCCCTCGCCCAAACGCAAGGCGCACATCTGATAGACCTTTTCTTCGAGGGTCATCCGGCCAATCAGGTCGGCTACCCGTTTTTCAATGGGCAGTTTGGCGTTTTTGTACGGCGGTACTTTCGACGATTGGCTTTGAATGGTATTTGCTGTTAACAACAAGAAACAGCTGATAATTATCTGAAAACGGTATTTTCGGGTCATGATATTCTGATTTGCTTATTTTATTTTGAAATTTCGATGATAACGGGGAATCAATAAACCTCCTGCAACACCCATTCGCAGAGATCTTTTACCTCTTTTTTGCCCGAAATGGCACGCACCTCAATCCTGTTTTTGCCCGAGCTGAGCTGAACGTTTTTCCAGAGAGAGATACGCATGCTGTCGGGAGTCATTTTCCCCAACGACCTGCCGTTTACTCTCAACTCTACCTGAGGGCAGTTGGAATAGACCTTGATGTCGGTTTGTGGTTGACGGCGCTCTACCATACGCCGCGAGGAGATATAGACCATCGGCTCGGGATTCCAGTTTGCTTTGTAAAAATAAAAAGCATCTTTTCGGGTTTTCCGGTCAAAAGTCACCAGCCCTTTGTCGTTGATGCCGGGCGCGTCGCCTTCGTTGCGAAAAGCAGAGGCAAAATCGAACATATTCCAGATAAAACTACCCCATACAAAAGGACGCTGACGCAACTCGCTCCAGTTCTGTTCGTGAAAAACCGCCTGCCACTCTTCGGGATGCCAACGACTGCCTGGGTCGGTTTTAGTCACTTTGTTTGTATGATGATTTATGCTTCCACCGGCTCCGTATTCGCTTATGCCAATTTTTAGTTTGGGAAATGTTTTGTGTTTGTCGTCCAGAAACTTACCCATTTCATTCGGGTTACCGCTGTACCAACCGTAATACTTGTTCCACGCAATAACGTCGGATACGAAGTTGAGGTCGCCCTCCTGATGGCTTGCCGAGGTGGTAAGGCGGGTAGAATCTTCCTGTTTTGCCAGCTGGTTCAGCTCTTTAAGGAAAGGCACCGGGGTGGCGACTCCCTCTTTGAGCTCGTTGTAGAGCCCCCAGAAACAGACAGAGGGGTGATTGTAGTTTTGGCGGATCAGTTCGGTCAGTTGCTGCTTCACATTTTCGTGCAGCGTGGGTGTATTGTAGTATCCGAAGCCCTGATTGCCACCGGGGCCGACAAATGGAATTTCGCTCCAGAGTATCACGCCCGACGAGTCGCATTGGTCGTACACCTGACCGGCGTGCTGATAGTGAGACAGGCGAATGGCATTGGCGCCCATCTCCCGGATCATGGCCAGGTCGCCGGTGTGGTCTTCGGGCGAAAGAGCATTTCCCTTGCCCAAACGATCCTGATGACGACAAACACCGTGCAGGGCAAGATGTTCGCCATTGAGCAGAAACCCATTATCGGGATCGACCGAGTAGTAGCGCAACCCCAAAGGCTGAACCACCTCATCGAGCATTCTCTCTTTTTGCCAAAGCGAAATCTTCACTTTGTAGAGGTACGGATTGGCAGTACCATTCCATAAGTGCGGATTATCCAAAATCAGTTGCTGCGACACAGGCAAAGTCGTCCGCGCACCCACAGTAACCTGCTCGGTGAGGGTTTTCAGCAGTTTACCCTCTTTGCTGAACAGATCGCTACGCACCACGTAGGTTTCGGTTTTTGTTGTACCGTTTGATACTTTTGTAACCACCTCTATCTGAGCAGATTTGGGGGAAACATTCCGTTGCGTGAGATAGACCCCGCACGAGGCAAAATCGAGAGGCGTAATGCACGATTGCTCTGCCACAATGAGATTTACAGGACGATATATGCCGCCATAAATAACAAAATCGCCTTCCAACGGAATTATTCCGGTTTGGTAGGCATTGTTTACTTTCACCAAAATTTCGTTTTCTTTGCCAATCCTTACTTTACCGGTAATTTCGAAACAAAAGGCCGCGTATCCACCGGTGTGATTTCCTACAAAATCCTCATTCACAAACACATCGGCAACAGTGCCTACCCCTTCAAACCGAAGAAACAGACGTTTGCCGGCATAGCTTTCGGGGATAAAGATTTTCTTGCGGTAGTCGGCAGCCCCTCTGTAATAATCGACTTTGCCGGAGGTGCCATCGACATTGTTCCACGTATGAGGCAGATTTACGGAGTAGCCGGAGGTGCGGTCTACATTGTACAACAGCTTGAAGTCCCAGTTATTCATCAGCGGAATAACCTGTTTGGGTTGTGCCTGCATTTGGAGAAAAGAGAGAGAAAGAATTAATATAAGTAGTTGTTTTTTCATAAATCGACCTTGTTTGATGTTGAATAAATCTACCCTGTCACAGATAAACTCCATTTGTAAAATTTTTATTTCAGAATAATTTTCTTTGAAAATGATTGTTTTCCAGAGGCAAACCGCAATAGATAGACATTTGCCCGACAGCCTTTTAAATCCAATGAGCCTTTTATGTAAGATTCGTTGTTGGCCTGAAATCTCTTTCTCAGAATTTCCTTTCCGGAGGTGTCAGAAACCATCACATCGCACATGCCAAAGGTTAAGTCTGTTGACCACAGAAATTCCACTATTTTGCTCTGCTGATTAATCGTAATGGTCATGTTTTCATCCGCTTTTTTCGGCGATTCAACATGGGTTGTGCTACTATACGGATAGGCATATATGGGCAAAGGGGGCAATCCGTTCCACAAATTAATCTGATTTACTCCGGATTTTAGATTCTGAAACGGACCGGGTAGAGCTGTACCGTCATTTTTCAAGACATTATCCGAATAGTCGAAATCCATTCCCCCCTGAGCAAAAGAGCGAGAAGCCAGATAGGTGGCATCAGCATTTAACTGCATGGTTAGTTTGGCCGTATCAATACTGATGGTAGTAGAGATTAGTTTACTGTTTAAGTCGTAGTTCAGACTGCTGTTGTAGGTTTTCCACTTGTTTTGCCAGTCTGAAAAGATCATTGAACTGACAGTTTCAATCTTGAATTTTTTGTCGGCAGCTGCGGCCTGGTAAAGATTGAAATCGTAACGACGGTCGGACGATTGGTAATTGTAGGGGGCAACATTGTAGATATCCGGCGGATAAGCGTCAATCAAATTTGAGCAATTGTAGATCACATTGTTGTAATAATACTGATAATCAGAGGTACAGCCGGTTCTTGCCTTGTCTATGTAATCATAAATCCCCCAAACGGTGCAGCCTGAAATCAGATTGTGCATAGCGGTAACCCCTCCCGAATTTCGCGTGGAAATACCGTATTTCTTAGCCACGATAATATTATTGTCCAATACAAGTTTGTTTTCGGCTCCGGTTCCGATTTCCTGCATAAAACCGGTATTACAACCAATCAACAGGTTGCCATGTATTCTGGTACCCGGCCCTGACCCCTGATCCATCCACATGTTTATTGATGATATGAAATTATTTCTGAGCAGATTGTTGGCAATCAATGAGTTTCGTGGCCCGTGCATCTTTACGCCGGCCGATTCCCATCGTTTGTTCCCGATAAACATTAGGTTTACATTGCGCTCAATAACATTGTTTGTAAATGTAATATTGGCTGGAAAATAGGCGGCTGTTCCGGCTGCGCCATTATCACAGATGTAATTTGAATCGATGATGTGATACGCAGAACCTGTTGCTGTTCCGTTAGATCCCACCTCAATGTCAGCTGTGCTGGCGCCTTCGTTTCCAAAGTCGATACCAATGCTGTTTGCAAAGCGAATCATGTTATTCCGGATTACCCAATGATGTCCTGAACGGGTACCCAGTGCACCGGCTTGTTGCCATTCGGGGTGGGTTGTTTCCCAAAAGTTAACAGGATATTGGTTGCCACAATGTTCCATTACAAAGCCTTCTACATTGATATAACCCAATCTTCGCTTATGTGGGGCAAATATTCTTCGGCGGGTAGTAATTTCCACCGTGTAATTGTTGGGATTGTCGCCGGGGAAATGAATGTACAGATTGCCGGTTTTTCTGTCGTAAAACCAACTATTTGCGGTGGCGTTCATTTCCGACAGAAATGGCTTCTGGATGTACATTTTACCATCAACAAACACCTGCCCCAGAGTGTACACGATGGTCGTATCGCCCGGATAGCCAAAATTCACAACCTCGGCACGTCCCTCGCGGCCGTAGGGGGTCGATGAACTTGCCACTTTAAACGGGTTTTTGTTATCCTTGTAGCAGTCGTCGTTGAAAAGCGCATCGTCGGGCACAGCGTAGTAAACACCCGAAATACTTCTTTTCCAGACAGGTTTCCACACTTCGGAACCTTTAATTATCACATTCTTATTTTTCTCGGCCAGATATACAATAGGCTTACCGGAATACCCACCCCGGGGCGGACTTACCCGCTCGCGGTACACCCCTTCGAGCACATACACCGTATCGCCGGCCACTGCCAGTTCGGCACCTTTCGAGATGGTTCGGAAGGGGCTGTTTTGGGTTCCGTTGTTGGTGTCCGAACCTTTGTTCGAAACATAGTATTTTATAGCAAAAACGCTATTGGATAGTAGTAATAGCGTCAAAAAAGCTGGTAGGAACTTTGATTTACGGCGCATTGGATAGTTTTATTAGTTAGTGATGTTTAAGTATTAATGTTTGATTTGGACTGATATGCAGGTCGGTAGTTAGTTTACTCATTTTTTCTTAGGCCAAATGCAATCAAATCGTTCGAGATAGGGTAGTCCTGATTTATTCTGCCAACTGTCAACAATGTAAATTCCCCATTCGATTGGCTTGCCTTTTCCTCTGTCTGTGTAAGCTTCCGGACGATAGGCTCCAGCACCTCCGGGGGTGTTTACCACCTTGTGTGTGGGTCGAAAATGTATACCATCCCCGGCATAAAAAATTTTGTTTTTTATTTCTTCGGGACCGTGATTGGTGAGCAACGCCGCAACTCCAGAAGCTTGTGGCCATACCATTACTTCGTGTCCTCCGTTTATTATGGGGTTTTCTTTTATTTTTATGTATGGGCCTTGCGGTTTATCGGCTATGGCGAGTCCCATTTTTGTTTCATTTGCAGTGGTATTAACTCCTTGTCTGCCTTTATAATATAAATAGTATTTCCCCTTTCTCTTAATAAGGCAAGCATCATCAACCCGAACGCCATCGAAGGTTTTCTCATCGCCGGATGGGCGTAATACCGGATTGTTGGAGTATCTCGTCCATGGTCCATCGGGCGAATCTGATACGGCCAGTCCTATGGCTGTTCGTGTGAGGTTGGGGCCACTGGCTACAAATGGTTTTGGTACAGCCGTGTAAAAGAGCCAATATTTGCCTTCGGCTTCCAAAATATTTGGCGTAAATACACTTTGTTCCTCCCAACTTCCAACAGCTCCGCGAGATAGGGCTTCCCCTTTTTCAACCCACTTTTTACCGTCGGTTGACGAAGCGTACCAAATTGAGGCATCGTACCCGTATCGATATTGACCTTTTGAATACCAAACATAATAGCGATTGCCCACTTGTATGATGTCGCTGGGGTCGCGCCGCATTACGCCTTTCTCTGGACCAATCCCCTCTGCCGGCGATTTTTCGATTATTAATTCCGGAATGTCGTTTTGAGATACGTGTGCCGATTTTTTTTCGTCTTTAAAACTATTGTTCAACGCACTTTGCCCGGAGGGTGTTGCTCTAATTTTAAAACCTACAATCGGAGTCTCAGGTATGTTTTCGGGAACAGTCGTTGTTTGAGCCTGTATTTGAAAAGACAGGCAAATAACGAGTAGAAGATATAAGGATTTTTTTAAATTCATAAAATTATCTCTTAAGTATTAATTATTCTGTAGTTTATTTGAAAACAGCCTGATTTGCAGAGTCGAATCGCAATAAATAAACAATTGCATTGTAAATATCTCAAACCAAGCGTTCCTTTTATAACAGATTGATTATTGGTCTGAAATCTCAAAATAGATAAAAGCACCCATCATCTCTCCGTTTTTATCATTCGGGCATTATACAATCCGTTTTCGCTTTTTATAACAAGCAGATAGAAGCCCGGCACCAGATTCTCGCCTAAAACAAACCGGTCAGCATCAATATTCGTCTTGCTTTCAACCATTTGACCCGAAGCATCAAAAACGGTTATGGCACGGATAGTCTCTCCATTTTGTAATTTAACCGTTGTGCTTTGCGAAAATGGCTGCGGAAACACGATAACTCCTGATTTCATTATGCTTTGTTCCAACCCGGTAGATGCGCTCTGCTCTTCAAACATCACCGCGTCGGCTGTTGTATAACCGGGGTTGGATGCAATCAGTTTCACAAAATTGAGACTGCCCGGCTTAAGCGTGAATGTGCCCAGACAAAGCCAACGTCCACCGTTTATGGTTTGATTTAAGTAGATGGTGGTATCGCCATTGGCATGTCTGATTTGCACCGGGGCGCGGTCGGGACGATTGGCACCGGAAATCCAGCGCATAAAAATCCGGTATTTAGCCAGGGCCCGAATCGTGGGGGTCCATTTTACCCAACGATCCACATTGAGGCGTTCGTTGCCGTCGTGCATGTAGTTTGTGCCATAGTAACCGGGCGAATATGTAGTCATTGTCCAGAGCGAATCGGTGGTGCAAGCGGCATCTGTATTGTCGATGATGATTTGTCTGTTTTTGGAGTCGGGCAAAATAGAGATATCCAAATTGGCAACCGGCGGAACAACCAATGTGGGCGAGGCCGGTGGCAATGCGGCAAACACCTTTCGTTTGGCCGAAATGGTGGGATCGGCGGCCTTCATAGCATCGCTCAGCGCTTTGTATATCAATGGTTTTTGGTTGAATAGCGAGTCATACACCAAACAGCCACAGTCGCGACCCATCCACGAGTGTCCATCATCTACTCCCCAGGTCACAAATGATGTGAAATTGGGGTATTTCAGACACTCCGTCATCAACGATTTCCAGTTGTTGGGCAGGTTGGTGGTGTTCATCATATCGAGCTCGGTAATTGAAACGCGCAATCCCAGTTCGCCCAGTTTCTTCACATTTGCGCCTATGGCTCCGGCATTTATATAGTTGCCAAAATGGCCCTGAAATCCGACGCCGTGAATGGGGATACCCCGCGCCAAAAGTCGTTTTACCAGATTATACACCGTATCGCGTTTAGCATATTCGGTAGAAATAGCACCTTCGGCACCAAATTCGTTGAAGTACAGATAGGCATCGGGGTCGGCCTGATGCGCCCACACAAAGGCCGAGTCGATGTAGTCGTCGCCGATAAGCTGTTGCCACGGGCTTCTGCGAAGGCCATTGGGGTGACCGTCGCCGGTGCTCACGCCTTCGTTCACCACATCCCACTCTTTAATACGCCCTTTGTAGTGCCCCACAACGGTCATGATATGTGTTTTCATAATGGCGAGCAGTTGAGCGCGTGTCCATTTGCTTGTGCCATACCATTTGGCAGTCAGCCACGTCGGATTTTGGCTGTAGCTGTGCCAAATCAGGCAATGCCCCCGTGTAGTTTTCCCGTTGGCAAGCGCAAAATCGATTAGCGAATCGGGGTATGCAAATCTGAAATCGCCCTGGTTTGGCTGCACATTCTTAAATTTCAGCTGATTATCGGGGAAAAACATGTTGTATTCCTTCACGAGTGTCTCCTTCAATGGCGACTGCGGGTCGTTGTATTGCAGTTTATAGACAGCCGTTCCGAAATTGATACCGGCATTGGTGGCAAACCCTCCCAAGCCCTGTGGCCTGGATTGAATGGAATATAGTGCAAAAGCGGCAAACATCAGAAGCTTTAGTCGAATGTTCAGGTTGCCCGATTTGTCTGTATTTGATCTCTTTTTCATTCTTGTTGTATTTAAAGTTAATCGTAAATATCTGGTAGTTAGATTTATATATGTGTGATTACATCTGAATGCCAATCCCAAGCAACTTTTCGGCAATACTGTTCAGCTGCTTTTTATTTGCTTTAAAATGCATGGTGCGGTGTATGTGCCTGACGCTTTCGCCTTTTGCAAGGGCAATGGCAGGCGACGAACTTTCCAATTCGTAAAACCGGCCCAACTGTTTTCCATTCACAGGGCCATCGTTGTAGGCATTCACCACATCGCCGGCAAAAGGTTGCTGTTGTATTTCCCATTTTGAATTTACATATGCTGTTTGGGTGGTATCCATGCTATATTGTACAATGGTGAGAACATTGTTTTCAGCATCGTAACTGCCAATAACCGGCAAGGCCCGCAGAGGCGACAACCCAATTTTACTTCTGAAATTGGCATCGGCTTTCAGGGTAATGGCTTTGGGGCCGATTTTTAATCGCTCCTGAGGAATATCTCCAAAATAATCCTTCGTAACAATTTTTCCGTGCGTAGTTTCGTTTCCCTCTCTGTAGGGTGCTATAATAGTGGTGTTTTCACTCGCATTGAGCATTCCCAAAATCCAAACCGACAGTAATCCGCTGTTTTTGTCCCAATTTTGATTTGAGATATTCCGAACCACATTGTCGGTTTCGTAGGCTACAAATTCCACTTCGGGCGCAATGCTCAATTCCAGCAAACTCTCCACCTTTGTTTTGGGCAAGATTCGAATGGTTCGCTGTACCTGAATAGAAAACGGCGTACCTGAATAATTCTCCAGCATTATTTTTTTTGAAAAAACGGCTTCATCTTTCTTTACACGCTCCACTTTAAAAGCCTCGGTATCGAGCGATGGCGGCACCTGCCAGTTATCGAGAGTGAACCCGACCCCTTTTTTGAAAAAGATAGAAAACTGACCACCTTCGGGCCCTAACCAAAACCGGTCTTCGCCCCCAAAAGCATTGATATGTGCCTGCAACCTGCCCGAAGCAATCAGTTCGTGGTTTATCCAGCCGTAGCTAATACCATTGTTGCCGCTACTCGTGCTCGTCATCACCCGCGCCTGATAATCGGGTACAATTATCAGCTTCGATGTTGCATTGGCATCTTCAAGTACAACCAGGTTCGGGTGGTACTTTTGCAGAAACTTCAGGTCGTATTCAAACGTACCCTTTGCCGCTGTTTTTGAAAAGAAATAACAGCCGGAGACGCCTGCGAAAACAATGGCGATAAGCAACGAAATACTTTTTTTCATCTCAGTATTATTTTAAAGGCTGCCACGAAACGGGGGCAATACTTACACCTCTGTAGGGACGTTCCGCGCTCGAAATCCACCAGTTTCCCTTTTCATCCTGAAAGAATTCCGGCGCATGTCCCTGAATTTCAGCTATTGGTTTTCTGTTTTTAAAGTTCAGTAAATCATCGGAATAATACACAAAGCTTTTATCCTGATATGTGAAATCTTTCAGACTGGCATCCCAACGGCAGAAGGTTAAATAAAAGCCGCCATTCAGTGCTATTAGTCGCGACGACTCGGGGCCTCCTGTTGAGCCTTCGGGAAGTTCGAATATGGTAACCGGTTTGCTCCATTTCAGCAAATCGGATGAGGTGCGAACCATCACTCGTCGCATGGTGGTGTACGACATGTAATAGAGGTTGTTATACAGCAAAATGGCCGGGTCGCGTGCGTTCTCTGGCTCATGAAACAATTTGCCCATAGGTTTCCATTTGTATAAATCGTCCGAAAGCGCATACCGTATGGGGCTACATCCATACACCATGTAATACCCTTTTTTGTAAGGTATAATATGTGGCGCGTGGTTCTCCTTAATTTCGCCCGGTCGTTCGGCGGGAGGTAAAATTTTGGCTTTGTCGAGCCAACTACCCGGAGTCAGATTGTCGGTTAACCTGCCTTTTCCCGAAACCGCATGAAACGAAAACCATTCGGCTTCGTGTGGAGCTTTCTCATCGGGCCCGGCTTCAACGGTTGGATGAGATATTCCTATGGCATGCCAGCGATTGTCTTTTCCTTTCAAAATATAATGATCGTTGACCTGCCAGTTGGGGTAGTACTGACCCGTTTTGAACCGTTTCGAATCGGGCCCCGGAAAAAAATCACCCTGTGGCCGGTATATGTGTTTCCATTCGCCGGTAATTCGGGGAACCAGTATTTTTGTACTATCGACAGATTTAGGAGATTCGGCTCTGTTCGTAGCGTTCAATGCCGAAATCAGCAGAACAAATAAGAATCCGGCAATTTTGCGGTTGTAGTAATTGTGTGTCATGTATCTGGTATTTCTGTTGAATTATTTCAAACTATAAACCACCGTAGTGACCGACTTAGCGGGCAATTCGAGCGATTTTCCCAAAGTTACATCAGTTTTCGATAAATTATGCTCTTTATCAGTCAGATAACATTTAGTTTCGCGCACCCGCTTTTGGTACAGGGGCGATAAACCGACCTCCACAGAAATCGGCTTTGTTGAATTATTGGTCAATACCGACACTATCTCCCTGTCGTTGGGCGATAAAAAAGAGACGCCCATCAATCCCGACAAATCACCGGCAGGGGTTGTCTCTATCCGTTTGTAGCCGGGGCGCACAAAGCGACTGTAATTGCCCAGCACCCACAGTGTCTTCACATCCGACACCGTGCCACCATTCGTGGCCGGCGCATAATCGCCACCGGTGGTGTGCATCCGCAGCAGGTTGTAGCGGTTTTTAAAACCCCACTGCTCGGCATCCATCGCCGTCCAGAAGCTCCACTCCGAAGCACCCGCAAACACCAGATCGGCATACATCACTTTGGCCATAAAGAGGGCAATATCGGTATAGGTTGCTTTTCCGAAACTTTCGGGCATGTCCTCCAGCGGCATTTTGCTCAGCAGACTCCATTCGGTTTGATGTACTTTCAGGTTGTATTTGTCGGCTTCGGCTTTTACCCGGAGGCGCACATCGGTGAGGTAGGCGTTGCTCGAATCGGTCCAGTAACTGTGACCGGCAATCAACCGCTCTACCGTTTTCAGGTCGCCCACATAGTTTGCGCTTTGGGGGTCAAACAGCTCATACATCATATTCGAAGCCCGCTCTTTGGGCCGATAGGTATCGTTCCAGTGTCCGGCTTCGGGAAGAATTATTTTCGTTTTCGATTTTTTGCGTTGCAATGCCTTATCCAGTTCCAACGCCAGCTTTTTAATTTCGGCAGTCTGCCACGGCGAACCCTCCTGATAGGTTCCGTTCCACGGCCATTGGGGTTCGTTGACGGGCGAAATGTATTTAAAGTCTATCCTTTTTTTATTTTTGAAATAACCGAGAACCGTCACCAGATAGTCCGCGAAGTCGTCGTACATATCCGCCCTGAGGTTGGCGTTTCCATCTTTGGGGGCAAATCCTTTTCCGTTTCGGGTAAAACCTACAGGCGGGCTGTTTGAGAAAGCCACAAACTGACGGCAGCCGTATGATTTGGCTTTGTCCAGAAACCACTGTTGCCCGGCCTGTTTGCCGAAATCATACTCTCCCTTTTCGTTCAGAAAGCACTCTGCCCGGCGGGTGATATCCTTGATTTTACCAGAATCGCCCTGCTCAATCGTTCCCGCTCCGAGATTGAAGCGCCAGATGCTCAGCCCGATACCCCGCGGCGAACCATCGGCATCCATCCCGGTGCTGAAGAGCAGGCGGGCTGCTTTCTCTTTTTCGGCTTCCGCCCAATATTTTCCCACATACTGCATTGTCCAGCAATCCGATGCGCCAAAGCCGGCCATCGTCTGGTACTGCCTTTCCGGCAAAATCTCTACTTTTATCTGTGCTTTTGCTCCGAAAGCAAATACCCAAATAAGTACAATCCAAAAAGCATGTTTACCCATTCGCAAATCCATGTGTGTTCCGTTTATAATACCACACAAAGATAGAGCAAACCATCCTCTGCTATATTTGCTATTGTAACAAAAGCTTTGCTAAATGTAACATTCCTTCTGCCCACTCTGCCCCAAACAAACCATTTCAATCCTTTTTGAATCCAGATTCGAAAGAAACAATGACCATTCTCCTTTAGATTGAATACTCAATACATAGGGGCTGCTTTCACAATCAACTGACTGACTCCCGCCGAAGCAGCAACCTCAACTTTCAGGATATTAACCCCTTTATTCTCTTTTTGAGGCGCTTTTTGTTGGGCCGATTCAATGGTAAATCGGGCATTGGTTGGCGACACTATTTTTACAGCAATTTTTTTTCCGTTTTGAGTCAAAATGGCTCTGTTTCCTTTTAGACTGATTCTCGCGTTTGTTACACCCTGCCACGAGATGTTACACGCTGTTTTGGTCACATAATCATCCTGAAAAACAATCGTTTCGTTTTCTTTGTCGAAAAGAATGGTTCGGTTCATCTTACTGCAAAAATCGGGGTATGCTTCTGTTAAATCGACTGTTACCGTAGAAAGTTTCCGGTTGATTTTTACATCGGTAAACTTTGAATGCGCGTAAATATGCTGGTTTTGATTGTTTATCAGGGGAACGTTATGACTTTGCGACGATGTTCTGAAAAACTGCCATCGACCGCCATTCATATCAAAAAAATCGGGTAAGAGATAATCGTCGCTGCCCAAATCATAAAACCATTTTTCGCCCTGCGAAAAATATTCAAACGCGCCCAAATCGAGATGCCCGTGATTTACCTGATTGTAGCCCGCTTTTATTTGCATAAACGAGGCATCTCTGCTGGTCCAATTGGTGCGCATGGTCGCCACCTCAACCGGCCCTCTGAAATAGCGGTCGGTTGGCAGGTTTGTAAGCGCCGGATTGGTACGTGGCTGGTAGAAAATCAGATCGAAAGCCTGTGCGTTTCGCTTGCTTTTCAATAGCATATCGTGTTCGCGATTTGCTAAGAATGGGTCGTTGTATTGACCGGCGAGCCACAACATCAATCCATTGGGTCTGTTTTCTGTATCGGGTGAGCAATCGGCATAACTGGTCAGTTTTCCGTTGGGGGCTGTGACATACATATTGTAATAGAAGGTCTGATCGAAGCCTTCGAATTTTGACAACCCAAAATCAGTACCCAGACTTCGCTGCATGGCCTCTAATGCTAAAATGGTGTAATTTGTGGCAAACCCCCAGTATCCGGGGCCTTCGGGGAATGCACCGTCGGGGGCATACTCATTCAACGCCAGCGCCATGGATTTGACGGCTGCCGGAACCATGTAGCCCGCGTAATAGTTGTTGTACTCGTCGCCGGCAATGGCCAATGCGCCAATGACCATACCCGAATTGCAAACCAGATTCCAGTTGTGGCGGACATACCTGAACCAACCATAGGGCGCACCATTGTAAGCCGCAATGCCGGGATTCAATCCGTTTTTTATAATTCCGTGGCACAACGTTTTACGTGTTGCCGCATCCAGATAATTGTAGAAAATATCGTATCCTACACCGGCAGTTAACGTCGCTTCGCCGGCTCCCAAAAAGTGAAACCAATCCCACTCGGGGCGGGTGCACAAATCGACCAGTAGCTTTTTGGCACTTTCGGCATAAACGGTATTTCCCGTCCAGTGATAAGCAAAACCCAGGGTAAATATTCGATCCAGTATCACCCGGTCGTTTTTCACTGTTGTAGCCTTGGTCATTTTGTCGGCCGAACTCAGTACTTGCACAATGTATTTTTGCAACAGTGTATCATTTACTGCCTGATTTTTCAATTCAGTCATACGCTCTTTAGTTACAAACATTCGTGGATGTTCGGTTCTCAAACGAGGTAAAACATCAGCCTCTGCAATTTCAATTGTCGGAGTTTTTTTATACGGGTTTTCGGGCGTTTCCCATACATAGAGTTTTTCATACTTCGCCAACTCGCTTCCACCTTTACTTTCTGTACTATTTTCTGACATTAGCATTGAAGTACTCACCAAGATTGACAAAAAGGCTGTGATTGTTCGTTTCATAATTAAAAAAACTTGTTTTTACACATAAACAATCTCTATTTCTTTATTACTTTATGAATTTCAGCCCCGTTTTTATCCTGAATTTTCAGAAAATAAAGGCCTCTCGACAATTGATTGGTATTGAATGTATTACTGCCAGAAGTCATTAAACCAGCCATCAATAGCCGACCATTTACATCCAATAAATTCAACGTCAATGGTTCTACCATTTGCGAAGAAGTCACTACTAGTTGGTCAGTTACCGGGTTGGGATAAAAGCTAACATTACTCATTGTTGTTTTGTCAACTGCCGTATAATCCAGGTTTCGTAGTTTGATTTTATAAGTTGCACCAGCTTTACAAGCCTGAGAGATAGTTGCACTAGCTGTTTGTTTGCTGAAAAACAGGGTCGGATTGCCCTGCAGCAACTCAAAATTGCCCCGCAAAACCAATTTGAGTCCCACGGAGGAAGAAATGCCCGAAACCTGATTCATATCCGGGTCAGAAACTGCGATGTCAACCGTTCCATCGCTGTTTTCCTTTATCATACCTACAAATGGGCGTACCGTAGAGGCGACAATACCTGTGGCAAATGTAGCATTTGGAGCATAAACAGCATAAGCGGTAGTTTTAAGTTGGCTATTATACACAATGTGTGCATTGTTGTCCTGCTGTACAATCTGTATTGGCGAATTGGCACCGGCCAATAAAGCTGTTTTTGCGGCATCGCCATCGAGCACAGTGATGTAGCGGTATCCCTTATTCACAGGGGCTTTGCCATGATTGATGTACGCCACGTCATAATCAGCCGAAGCGGTTGTAGCATCGTTCTCCGACTTGAAGGTTTGGGTTTGACGGCGAATCTCTAACGACCCACCTCCGTAAGGATATACGATGTAGGTATTTCCCCAACCGTTTTTGAGTACCGTATTGGTTGTGCCGGTTAAAGCTGTAGTGCCCGAAGCCGGCCAGCTTGCCCCATTTATCAGAGGTACAAAACCATACTGCCTCAACTGGAACAAGGTGGTTTCTGTATCGTATTTTGCGTCGGCATTATTGATATTAGTTCCCAAACTCACGATAGTGTTGGCAAAAATGAAATTAGATTTATAGGCTCTGAACGTTTTGTCGTTGGCATTGTCGTGCAATCGGTTGGCGAACATGCTCACGCTGTCGTTCAAAACAGTTCCACCCAGAAAATAATCGTCAGATTTATTGCGCTCTTTGTCGCCTCTGTCTGCATCAAAACAAAGTGTGTCGGCAGGCATCTTTTTTGCCGTAGTTCCGGGAAAGCGACACCAATCCCAGCTGGTTCCACTGTAACTGTTCAGTTTTCTGCCCTCATTCCATATCTGAATGTGATCGTTACTCAAATACCGACCATAATAATTATTCCCTTTAAAAGCCTCGTAATCAACCACAAAATTGCTGAATCCTTTGATGGCCACCAACCAACCCTTGTAGCGAGACAACAGCATTCCTGTATATGGAAGATAGCTGCTGGCTTGTGGCTCAGCGGCTTTAGGGGTTGACGATTCACTTATTTCTATCATGTTTTCCAATGTGCCAATAGAGTTGGTGTGGGTAATCCGGGTTCCGTAACCGATTACAAAGTTTGTAATTACCGCGCTATTATCGAGCGGACACATCCGTTTGGCCATGGCTGTCATTTCGGCATCTTCCGGTTTTGACAATGCCATAAATGCGTAAGCTGCCACCATGCCGCTCATCCCATTGCCGGGGAAACGACCGCAGGTTGACAAGGGGTAACTTAAATTGCTGGAGTGCAGGTTCCAATTAGACAGTGCCAGCTTCAGGTTGTTGTAGGTTTGATCGGACAGCGCAAAAGGGGTGTCGTGAAAAAGATAGTAGTAAAGTGCCCCCTGAAACAAGGCTTGCGTGCCATATTCCGAATTATAGGCAAACCCATGGTGAAACACACTGCCATCCAGTTTAATCACTCCGCCACTTCCGTCGGTTAACGCAAGGCAGTTTTCAATAAAACGTTTAAATGCCTTAACCGCTTGCAACCGTTTGGCCGGGTCGTTTTCCATCAACGAATAAGCCAAAAGCCCAACAGATACTGACCGAACATCATCTGCATTCCCGCCCGGAGTCAGATTTGCCTGAAACAGATCTCCGCATTGCGCTATCCAGTAGAGGGTCTTCAGTTTTTCCTGATAACTGTCGGCACCGCGATCAGCCAATAACTCTTTTCGCAACAAAAACAAAGAATGACACAAACCTTCGATCATAAGAGGTTCGTAACGAAACAACCCCATGCCACTTCCGACGGCATATCCCTGATCCTGATAATAATCAAAAAAATCCAATGCCAGCTGTTTGCTCGCTACGTTCCCTTTCATACGGGCATCCAATGCTAAGCCCATAATTACAGAAGAATGCACTTCACTAAAACCCGGGCTAAAACCAGTCGTAAACAGTCCGACACCATTCACTGTACCGTTGGGTTGCTTTGCTATTTTATATTTTGTCGCATTCGATTTACAACTGTTTATATAGCTGTTGACAGCACTCATCTTCTGAATCATCTGTGCATTTTGCGCATATTTTCCGCTGCCCATCAGAAATGTTTCCCAACGTTGGATTATTAAATCAATACCGGCTTGCTCGGCAGCAGTTGGCAAAACGGTTGTTGCAGGGCGTGGGGTATTGTATATCGCCACCATGTCGGCTATTTGTGAGCTCTGTTTGATTACTCTGATATGGAAATCATTCTGCCTTTCCCAATTGATTGCACTCGAAAAATAGACACAATCGATAAACAACGTGCCGGTATTGGTAGCCGAAGTCGATTTTATCTCTACCACATCGGGGTTATTGGCCAACGCTATTCCACCATCGCCACTGAACGCGTACCAAAACGACCGCCACCCCTTGAAGTTGATGTCGTAATTGAACGATTTTAGCAGTACACCTTTTTTATACATATTGAATTTGATGGGTGTGGTAGATGGCGTTTCGTTGTAAATCCAATAACACATACCGGGCGCGGTAGCTATACCCACGGGATTGGTCACCCGAAGTGATGATCCGGCCACCCAGTTCCATTTCAACGATTTAGTCAAATGTTTGTAGTGCAAATCGGATTGTTCAATTGAACCTCCCTGATAAGCCGTCCATTCCGGTGGCATGGTTTCGAAGGTATAAGGAGTGCCCTCGGCAGCGGTTACGGGCTGTGCCGAAACAAGACCGATGCAAACAAGTGCGAGAAACAGAAGTAATTGTGTTTTCATTGTGGTATAATGGATTTGGGTTAACATTATCATCGCCTTTCACCGGCTTATGTTCACAAAGATAGCCTGCCAAAAGAATATTTATGTTTGACTTTTCGGCAAATAGGATGTATTTTCTGTATCGATACGAATTGAACATACGAAATGTACAAAACCGACACACGAAAAGAACCGGCATCCGCTTTTTTTGTACGTCAAACAACAGTTCATGTTCTGTTTGCGATAGCGTTGGTTATTTATTAAATGCTTTTTTCCGCAAACGACAGGTGATTTGCATATATATTGTACTATTTTTGCACGTGTGTTGATCTCTCTTTTTTTTGACTAAATGGAATACATTTTATGTCCAAAACAAAATCATCCGTTTTCCTTTTTTTCCTCTTGTTTTTGATCCCGTTTTCGAATGCTCAAAATATCAATTTCAGATATCTCGGGCAGAAAGAGGGTTTATCGCAAATGGCTGTCGTCTCTATTTGGAGCGACGAAATGGATGTGATGTGGTTTGCCACACGCAGGGGAATCAACTACTACGATGGCACCCGGATTCAACCTCTTGTGATGAAAACAAAAGAGGGGCGGTCTGAGCATTTCGACAGATCCCGAAATATTTGTGGCAACCGAAATGGCACAATTTATTTTGTAAGCGATCAGGAATTGGTGCAATACAACCAGCGAACACACACGTTTCTCTCTCTCGGGAAGGAGATAAGCACCATTTCGCACAACAAACACCAACTTTGGGCAGCCCGCAAAAACGCGGTTCTGCTTCTCGATAAGAAATCAAACACCCTGAAACTGTATGCGGAAATCAAAACAACCCCAAAGAGTGAGGTGAGAACAATTCTCGAAGGTTCCAACGGACAGCTTTTTGTGGGTACCGAAAATGGCCTTATAACTATTGATGACAAAAGAAACGAACGGGTGATAATCCCCGAAATTGGTGTGAACGCGTTATTTGAAGACAATAAAAGAAACATTTGGATAGGCACCAAAACCGGCTTGTACAAAATGACCCCCGACTGGCAATTGACGCGTTTTCAGGCAAACAAAGAGAATGCAAATAACCTGAACGCCAACGAGGTAAGAGCAATCACACAAGACAAAGAGGGTTATCTGTGGATAGGCACCAATGCCGGCATCAACAAACTGGTGCCCGAAACGGCGCAGTTTACATCCTATACGCCCAACGAAAACAGCTCTTCTTCGCTAAGTCATGCATCGGTTTTCTCGCTCTGCTGCGACAGCCAGGGAACAATCTGGGTAGGCACTTTCTACGGCGGAGTAAACTATTTCAATATTCAAAATGAGATATTTAAATATCCGTTCAACGATATTGCCCGATTCAGAAGAAGTTATGCCATCGACGCGATTGTTCCGCTGAAAGGGGAAGAGGTGTTCATTACCTCTTCTGTTTTGGGTGCATTCCGATACAATATCCGGTCCAACGAATACAAGTCTGTGCCCATTCCTTTCAGCAAAATACATCTGTTGTCGCATGCTTACGACCCCAAAAACAACCGGATCTACTGCGGCACTATCGACAACGGGGTTGTCGTTTACGATGGAAATCAAAACCGATTTATGCCGCTCAATATCAACCGTTCAAACTCTTGTTTGCCAAGCAACAGTATCACGGGATTGTCTCTGTTAAACAACGATTTGATTGTGGCAACGCCCAAAGGGTATATCTCATACAGCCTCACCGGGGGTAGTTCGAAAAAGATTTTCCCAGGTTTGGCAGGCAAAACGTCTGCGCCTTCGCGCATGATGACCGATTCGAAAGGGCGGCTTTGGCTCACGTTTCTCGGTCCCGAACTGGCCTGCTACAACCCCGTCAATCAAACCATGAAAATGCACCGTGAATTTATGCCAACAAAATCGCTGGAGCAATCTATTCGGGTCAACTCGATTTTCGAGGACAACAACCACCGGATATGGCTGGCTACTTCGGGCAAAGGGCTTTGCAAATACAACGAGGATTCCGGAAAATTCGGGATTTTTGCCCAAGAAGCGGACGGGCTCAACACCAATTACTGCTTTGATGTACAGGAGGGAACGCGTGGCGGATTGGTCGCTTTCGGGAGTAACGGCATTACATTTATTGATGTGGAAAGAAAGAAATTCAGCCACTTGTCGGGCGAGCGTTTCCTGACCGATAAAATTATGAACGAGGGCTGTGGAAATTATGCCGACGACAAAGGGAATATTCTGGTGGGCACTATTCAGGGCATCGTGGCTTTTAATCAGGAGTTTTTAGCCAAAGAGACGCCTCCGGCCAATCTCTTTTTTTCGAAGTTGCTCGTAAACTCGGAAGAGGTGTTGCCCAACGACGACTCGGGTATTCTGCGCGAATCGCTGCCCTATACCCAATCGTTGGCGTTGAGCAGCCAAAATCAGAGCTTCGATATCCTCTTTTCTGTTACAAATTATCTGAAAACAGGCAATTACACCACCGAATATAGGCTCGATGGATTCGACAAACAGTGGGTAAAAACCAATTCGACCAAAATACACTACACCAACCTGAGCCCCGGCAATTATGTACTTAAGGTAAGAACACAGGGAGAATCGGGCAGGTACCGCGAAATCAGTTTGCCCATTCGCATCTATCCGCCCTTTTATGCCTCTACAGCTGCCCGGATTTTGTATCTGATTCTGTTCGGGTTATTGCTCTACTTCTTCATTCGGTTTTTCAATTCCAAACACCGGTTGATGCTTTCGCTCGATTTCGAACAGCGCGAAAAGCACCGGATAGAGGAGCTCAATCAGGCGAAAGAGCGGTTTTACATCAATGTTTCTCACGAATTCCGAACGCCCATTTCGCTGATAATGGCGCAGATAGAGTTGTTGCTCAGCAACCAGCCCGATTTGAACGCGACAGTGCGAAAAGCGATTCAACGGATGTACCGAAACGCCGATAAGTTGCAAAACTTAGTGACGGAGGTGCTCGATTTCAAAAAACAGGAGTCCGGAAAAATGAAACTCAACATCTCGCCGGTAAATGTGGTCGATTTGCTCACCGATATTGTCGATTCGTTTCAGGAGAGGGCCATTATGCAGGGGCAGGTGGTCACATACAGCTCATCCGAAAAAGAGCTTTTGCTGTTTGTCGACAGGAATCTGTTCAGCAAAGTCATTTACAATTTGATTTCCAACGCCTGCAAGTTTACCCCCCGGGGTGGAGAGATCACTGTTTCGTGCCAATTGACCCAAAACAGAGTCGCCATTGTGGTTTGCGACAATGGCCCGGGCATTCCGGCCGATGATATTGAGAATGTTTTCGAACGATTTTTTCAGGCCAAAAATCCGGCGTCGGCAGAAGGTTCTGGCATTGGATTGTCCTACGTGAAAGAGATTGTAGAGCTGCATGGAGGCTCGGTTTCGGCGAAAAACAACGAAAACGGCCCCGGTTGCTCGTTCACAATCGTGTTGAATCGCACACCAAAACAGGAATACATGACCACCGTTGACCAAACGCTTTTGCCCACATTATCCGCATCAGAAGAGGCAGACGCAGAAGCGTTTGCCGATTATCATGCCCCGTCGCATGCAAGCGATTCGGCCGAACGAAATACAATTCTGATTGTAGAAGATAATGCCGAAATGCTGAACCTGTTGACAGAAATATTCGCGCCGGTTTACAACATTCAAACAGCAAAAGATGGCTCCGAAGCGCTCGATCTGCTCAAAATGTTGCATCCGGATATTGTGTTGAGCGATGTGATGATGACAAAAGTGTCGGGCCTCGAACTTTGTGCTCAAATCAAAAACAACTACGAAACGTGCCACCTGCCCGTTGTGCTGCTCACCGCGCAAAGCCTCGAAAAAAACACCATCGAAGGACTGCAATGTGGTGCCGACGACTACATCACCAAGCCTTTCAATGCCCGATTGCTGATTATGAAGTGCAATAATCTGGTCAACAACCGCCGCATTTTGCAGGAGAAATTTGCCAAACAGGCCGACTTTGCACCGCAAATAATCGCCACAAACCAAAACGACATTCTGTTTATGGAGAAGGCGTACAAGGTGATTGAAGCGAATCTGGAGAACCAAAACTTCGACGTCGATCTGTTTTGCAGCGAAATGGCCATGAGCCGGGTGAAACTTTACGCCAAAATGAAAGGCGTTTCGGGTTTAACGCCCAAAGACTTTATTCAGAATGTGAAACTGAAAAAGGCGGCCGACCTGTTGGTAAACCGCCCCGACCTGTTGATTACCGATATTACCTACAAACTCGGATTCAGCTCGCCCCGCTATTTCAGCAAAAGTTTCAAGGAGCTTTTCGGCATTATCCCAACAGAGTACCGCGATAAAAATTGCAATCAATCAAAATAAATAGATTTCACCATGTTAAAACCCAGATTTCTAATGCTGAGATAACGTGTTTTGCGCCGACAATTGGATGACATTCGTTGCAATTAATACCGTTATCCACAGAAATAGTTTATTCATAGAAGTTTTGAATGTAATTATTGAGCTAAACTCTACAACAACACAAACCGGATAGGGAGTACAAACCAAACAGCAACCGGTTTGCCATTTTGCGTGCCCGGCTCCCATTTCGGCATCTCACGCACCAAACGAAGTGCCTCTTCGTCGCAACCGCTACCAATGCCTTTCATAATTCTGGGTTGGATTACTTTTCCGTCGATATCCACAATAAATTTCACAATGACGGTACCTTCTACTCTTCGCGCTTTGGCTTCTGCCGGATAAACCATCCGGGAGGCGAAATACCGGTCAACATCGGTAGTTCCGTTTCTGAATGAGGGCATACGCTCTGCTATTATAGATGCACCTGTGTCTTGTATCTTATGCTTCCCAAAAGTGATACCCTGAGTTTTCACAGCCGATACAGCCTCCCCGTCCTCCGTAGCCGGAATCCATTTGGGCATTGCCGAGATTACTCTGATCGCCTCACGGTTCAGCACCGAATCCTGCGGATTTACCACAGAGATATTCGAAAGAGTACCATCCCGATTTACCCGAAATCCGACATTCACCTTTTTCACCACAGAGTCGGCCATCAACTCCTTTTTTACACTTCGACCCAGAAATACCCGAAGCGAATCGTCGCCCCCCGGATACCTCGCCGGTGTGGAATAAGGATAATAGGCCACTTCCCCACCCTCTTCGTTGTAACATTTGACGATATTACCCGACCCGCCGTATTTTTCGAGACGCTTCATCTGCCCACCGGGCCAATAAGTACACAAGCCGGTGCCTACCCGACCATCTTTGTAAAATATCTTTTTGCGCAATATCCCGCTTTTATACCACTCAAGATATTCGCCATCCATCAGCCATTGCAATTGGTTTCTATCGTTTCGGGGAACGAGTTTGTAAGTGGCCCTTTTCTCGCCCGAAATATAGTATTCGGATACGCTTTGGGTGTTGTCAGACTCGTTTACGCCCACAATATAATAATGGGCTTTCTCTTTGGCATTCACCACATTACCCAAGCTATCAACATAGACCGCGTTTTGCGCAAATGAAACACTGTTGATTACGGAGAGGAAAAGGAGGGTTAAAATTTGATTCTTCATGCTTTTGTTTTAACTGATACGAACTTAATTATACTTCCGGCCTATCATATTCCACCCGGATAAGCAAAAAAATAATGCCCCAACTGCAATTGAAGTTGCAGGCTTCTCTTTTCGGAGTGCAAATATATAGTTTATTTGTGGTTTTTAAGTGGCTGCCGGCAACAGAGGCCTGTAATAATGGTTAGTTTCTCTTCTTGGTTAAGTCGGATATTATAATCAAACAATCCAAAAAGTCCTAAAATCTTAATATTCAATAAGTTCATATCAATTTCTTTAATCCGGTTACCCTATTTTGCTCCTACTCTCTACAGCCTTAAAAGGGAAGTTACAGACGTTGACTGAAAAGTCTGCCTTTGTTTTTGCGACAAACAAACATCCTCGCATGCAAACACTGCGCAAAGCTAACGAATCGTTCGCAGTATTCCAAACATTTTAACTCTCCAATAACAATCTAACCGCCGAAAAATCGATTTAGTAATGATATATAGATTTGACAACGACAAACTTGAATTACTCCGGGTTCTTCGGATATGCCGCAGAAGGAGACTGTAATCAGCTGCGCTGACTGATGGTTTCACCGATGGAACATCACCTTTCTATGGTTATATATACGGTAAGCTGGGGCGGCTCAGTCGTTATTTCTTGTCACAAAGCAAAGCTTTGCTTTTAGCAACGACAAAGGCTGGAGTTTCTAACAAACAATTCCGCTACAGCTTTTTTATAGACTACGGACAACTGGGTAAATAAATTATAATTCAACCTAAACACTACTTTCATTATTAAACTAAATAAATTTGATATTAAAAATGAATATACTATATTTGCATTGGATAAGAAATTATCTAAATACATATTGTAAAAATAGAAAGCGTTTATAATATTATCCTTCTCTGAAATCTGGACAATTTCAATTCGACAGGATGATAGCAACAAACGCTCCATGTCTATACCTATAGGCGTGGGGCTGTTGCTTATCATTGTCGTAAGGGAGTCCAGACCCTCAGAGAAGTGATAATTCAACAGTTCCCACGCTTTTTTTGTGTCTCGTTGAAAAACTTTTTAATACAATACAAATGAAAGATATTTTCAAACAAGTTGAATCGAATAAGTTGCTTCTAAAGATAGATGATAGCATCTACGAAAAAGAAGCCGTATTGAATGCTTCATACAAATTCACGGATAAATGCTATATTAATATTGAAAGTGTTGATTCCAAGATTGAAGTATATTTTCGATGCAAAGATAACTCTACTAATATTGAAGAAATCGCATTATCATTTGAGAATGAGCTTATAGACCAGCAAGTAAGAATAAATATTGGCAGAGAGTTTAAGGAAATAAGAGAAGGATTAGTAAAAAAAGCATTTTCATCAATAAGCAAATAATATGAGCTATCAGTTAATGCCCTTTCGGTTTGAACGATTCCCTGATCGTGTATTTATATCTAATGAAGTTGGAGAATTCTTATTTTTATCTTATGATGATTTTGACAATCTGATATCCCATAAGATTCAACCCAATAACGATATTTATAACAACCTTAAAAGCAAGCAAATAATTGCAGATAGAAATATTGATGATGTTGTAAATTTACTCTCGACAAAATTACGCACAAAAAAACATTTCCTGACTGAATTCACATCACTACACATGATCGTAGCTTCTTTAAGATGCAATTCTAATTGCAGTTATTGTCAGGTGTCAAAAAAAGATTTATGCGATGTAAGTTTTGATTTGAATAAAAAAACAGCAAAACAGATCGTTGAAAAGATATTTGAAAGCCCCTCTCCAAATATAAAAATTGAGTTCCAGGGAGGCGAACCTTTGTTGAACTTTGAAATTATAAAGTACATCATAAATCTCGCTGAATGGAAAAATATCTTCAAGAAAAAGAACCTTGAGTTTGTCATATGCACAAACCTCACTTTAATTGATGAAAAAATGCTCAAATGGCTTAAAGGACATAGAGTGTATATTTCAACTTCGATAGATGGCCCAAAAGAATTGCATAATCTAAACCGGCCCTTACATGATAATGAAAATAGTTTTGAATTGGTTGTCGAAAAAATCAATTTGTGTCGTAAATATCTGGGGACAGATAGTGTTTCGGCGCTAATGACAACAACATCACATACTATTGGAAATTTCAATCAAATTGTTGATAAATATATTGAGTTGGAGTTTAATTCGATATTTCTGAGATCTCTAAATCCTTATGGATTTGCAAAAAGAGATAAACACAAGCTAGCATATCCGATAGACGATTTCATTAATAGCTATAAAAAAGCATTGGACTACATTATTCAGATTAATATGAGAGGTATCTTTTTTGCAGAAGGATATGCCACGATATTATTAACAAGAATTCTGACTCCTTTTAGCACAGGTTTTGTTGATTTACAATCGCCAGCAGGCGTTGCCATTTCGGGTGTTATATTTGATTACGACGGAGATGTATATGTCTCTGACGAAGGTCGAATGTTAGCATCTGTTGGTGATAAATCATTTCGTATTGGCAATGTTTCTTCCAATTCATATCAGGAAATTTTCAACAGCGATTATTTAAGGCAGATAATTAATGATTCTGTTGCAGAAAGTTTGCCAGAATGCGCTACTTGTGCGTATTTGGCATATTGCGGTGCTGATCCGGTAAGAAACTATAGCGAGCAAGGTGATATTATTGGAAACCGCACGACAAGTGAAATTTGCAAAAAGAACAAAAGTATCATCAAGCATTTGATTTCACTACTGGAAAGAAATGACAATAAATTAAATCGTGTTTTTTGGAGTTGGATCACAAGACAATCTATTGATATATGAAACAGTTGACGGGCGAAGCAAAAGGAATTTCAAAAACCATTATTGGTATTATAACATATAAAAAGTCTCTTTTCGGAAGCAAAAAAAATCTCATCTATGTGTCTGACAGTAAGTTGATGCCTAATGGATTTATGGCCTATATAACTTCGGCTAATCCGGAGAGTAAGAAAGAAATCATTATTGCTAATGTAAAAAACATCTTTGAGTTAAAGGAAAAAGATATTGTATCAATAGATCCAAATGGTAGAATAAATATCATATATGATTCTCAATCTAAACATAATGCTGTTTTTATTACAGAAAAATGTAATTCAAACTGTATTATGTGTCCACAACCGCCAGTTAAGGAGGAAGAAGATTTATTCGATTTAAATATCAGGTTCATATCTCTCTTCGATAGAAATATTAAATCAATAGGAATTACAGGGGGAGAACCGACATTAATTGGCGACAAACTATTTGAAATAATCAAATCAATAAACAAGAGAGCCCCCAAAGCGACCATTAACATATTATCAAATGGCATTAAATTTCAGGATTATATCTATACAAATAGATTCCATAACGCAGCAGGATCAAATATCATAGTCGATATTCCATTATATTCAGACATTGACACAATCCATAACAGCATCGTTAGGACTAACTCGTTTTACAAAACGATTAAAGGGATTTATAATTTGGCAGAATTCAATATTCGTATAGGCATCCGGGTTGTAGTTCATAAAATGAATTATGAAAGGCTACCGCAATTCTCAGAATATCTATATGCTAATTTCCCATTCGTATTTCATATTGCTTTCATGCAAATGGAACCCATTGGCTACGCAAAAGAAAACCTCAATGAACTATGGATAGACCCGATTGATTATCAAGCACAATTGGAAGATTCAATATTAATATTACAAAACAGAAATATGTCTGTTTCAATTTATAATACACAACTGTGCCTTCTGTCGGAAAAAATCAGAAAATATGCTGTTCAATCGATCTCTGATTGGAAAAATATTTATTTGACAGAATGCGATAATTGCAGCCAAAAGACAGTCTGCCCTGGTCTGTTTGAATCAGCTAAAAATATTCACAGTCGCGCCATCAGTGCGATTTAAAGATAGTCAGACGAAACTCGTCTGATGTTTTCTCATTCACCAATTAATTTCTTTATTATGAGAAAATTATTAATGACGGTAGCGGCAGCTTTAGTTTTTCTGGGATCAACTGCCACAACCAAAGCAGCTAGTCTGCTTAAAAGATCTGATGTGAGCGTAAGCCAAACCCAAAACAACAACTTGGTTTTGAAGCACGCAAGTGAGATTTTCGGGAATAATGAAATGTCTGTGACTGGACATGCTTCTCATGCTTCTCATAGCTCACACAGCTCTCATGCATCCCACAGTTCACATTACTCTGGTAGATAGTGGGAACGGGCAGCCTTCACTTGTGGAGGCTGCTTTTTTTTGTAAGAATCTATGTTTGATCCGGAATACACAAACCTGTAACACGATTATAATTCCGGCCGCAACGCGTTCTATCTCCATAAAGAGCACGCAACAACCGCAGCACGTACCGACAGGTTCTGTTCAACAAGGTCTTAAATCGCCCCTCCCGCCATGTGATGTGCTTGGCGGGGGTGTTGCGTTCGGGATGTTGCGTTTAAGCCCTATGATGTTATCGGATAGATGTTTTTTTTGTAAGCCCCCGATAAACTACACGTTTTAGGGTTCAAAAAATAGCTTGATCTTTGCGATAAAAACTATTACTATGAATCCAGTCAGCAAAGAAGAATTTAAGGCGATGCTCGAACGCCAGCAG
>Ga0114938_1000032_pt1 | contig 110451 bp, 101 predicted proteins | sample AshMeaBigSpring_FD_88675 | JGI IMG/M metagenome (GOLD analysis project Ga0114938, IMG submission 88675) | Groundwater microbial communities from Big Spring, Nevada to study Microbial Dark Matter (Phase II) - Ash Meadows Big Spring | ecosystem: Environmental > Aquatic > Deep subsurface >...
GAATTCCTACGAATCGTCGTCCGGCGACTTCTTCACGATCGAAGACGACATCGGCCGGCAGGTCATCACGGCGCTCGAGCTTGTGCTCGGCACGCGCACCGGGCAGCCCGCCTCACCCTCGCCGCGCGGCCAGGGCAGCGTGGCGGCGTACGACTTCTTCCTGCAGGGTCTCGCCTACCTGCGCCAGCCACGCAGCGAGAAATCGCTCGCCGCAGCTGAACAACTGTTCCGGCGCGCGCTCACCGAGCAACCGGGCTTCGCCCGCGCCCAGGCGGGCTTGTGCCAGACGTACGTCGAGCGTTATGCCCTCGAACGCGTGCCGGCCCGGGTTGCCGACGCCGAGGAGGCCTGTGCCGGCGCGCGCGCACTCGACAGCGGGGCGCAGGAAGTGCACGAGGCGGTCGGTCGGCTCCGGCTCGCCACCGGCGATGCGATCGAGTCGGAAGCAGCCTACCGCCGGGCACTCGCGCTCGTGCCGCGCTCGCCGGACGCGCTGATCGGCCTTGCCCGCGCCCTGGCGGCCGGTGGCAAGACACAGGACGCCGAAGGGACCTTTCAGGCCGCGATCGCGTCACAGCCCAGCTACGTGGCCACGCACAACGCCTACGGCAATTTCCTGTTCGGACTGGGCCGCGCCAGGGATGCCGTTGCTTCATACGAGCGCACCACCGTGCTGACGCCGGACAATCCCGACGCCTTCAACAACCTCGGGATCGCCTACATGATGACCGGCGACTTCGAGCAGGCCAGCCGCGCCCTGGCGCGATCGCTCGCCATCGAACCGCGCCGCGCCGGCTACGGCAATTCGGGCAGCGTCCTGTATTACCTCGGCCGCTACAAGGCGGCCCAGGACATGTTCCGCAAGTCGATCGAGCTGGTGCCCACCGACCACCGGGCCTGGGGCAACCTGGCCGACGCCCTGCGGTTCGATGCGCAGCCGGATGAGGCCCGCCGGGCCTACCGGAGGGCGCTGGACCTCGTGGAAGGCGAACTGGCCGTCAACCCGAATGACGCCGTCAACCAGGCGCAGGCGGCGTATTATTCGATCCAGCTCGGCGACGCCGGCCGCGCGCGCCGCGGCATCGAGTCGGCGCTGCATGACGGGAATGCAATCACCTACGTTCACTACTACGTCGCGTTGGCCGAGCTCGGGCTCGGCGACGAGGCAAAGGCCCTCGCCCACGTGCGGCGCGCGCGTGAGCTGGGATATCCGGAAGTGCTGTTGAAGGCCGCGCCGGAACTCGGCGACATTCGAACAAAGTTCTGAACAGGGGGGATCAACCATGGCCGGTCAGTTGACGATCCGCATCAACGCCGAAGATGGCATCGCGGTGGTATCCAGGCCCACGTTTGCCAGACGCCTGGCTCTGGCCATCGCTGCGGTCGCGGGGAACCAGATTCTGGCCTTCCCGGCAGCCGCGCAACAGGAGGTATCCGCGGCATGCAAGATTTGCGGGGAGCAGTGCGGCACCCCGATCTTCTACCCGGAGAGCGGGGGTTGCCCGAATCCGATCTTCTACCCGGAGAGCATGATCGCGATCGGCGCCGCGCTGATCGTCGGCGTGTTCATCGGCTTCAGGGTGGGTCGCAACAAAAACGCCGGCAGGCCGACCGGTTGAACAACGCGGGCATGAAGTGATCGCCGGCCGCCGCGCTCGCGGCGGCGCGATCCGGGCGTGGCGGCGGCGGCCGCCGCGCCTCAACCGCCCTGCGCCGAGGCCCTGAGCGCGCGCGCGTCCCGCACGGTGATCGCGCCGCGCCCGAGCGCGATCCAGCCCTTCGCCTTCCAGGCCTGAAGCTGCTGGTTGACCGCCTGGCGCGTCACGCCGAGAAAACTCGCGAGGTCCTCCTGCGAGATGCGAAGCGTCGCGCCTCCGGCGCCGCGCTCCCCGTGCAACTGCGCGAGGCTCAACAGGCGCTTGGCGAGACGCGCAGGCACGTCGAGCAGCGCCGCGTCCTCGAGCAGGCCGCTGGTCCAGCGCAGGCGTTCGCCGCACAGGCGTAATAGCTCGAGCGCGACCCGTGGTTCCTTCTCCAGCAGGCTGAACAGGTGCTCGCGGCGCAGTGACACGAGCTCGCACGCACTCATCGCGACCGCGGTCGCGGTCCGCGTGCCGCCGTCGAGCAGCGCGATCTCGCCGAAAGTGTCGCCCGGTTCCATGATGTTCAGGAAGATCTCGCGCCCGTCCGCGGCGCCGGTGCTGATGCGGATGCGGCCGGTGACGACGGCGAACAGCGCATCCCCCGGCTCGCCCTGGCTGCAGACGATCTCACCCTCGCGGTAATGGCGCTGGGTCGCGAGCGCGGCGACGCGCTCGAGCGTCGCCGGCGCCAGCCCCCGGAACAGCGGGCTGCGCTGCAGCATCATCCGTCCGGCAAGTGTCGTCACGCAGGGCTTCCGGAGTTGCGCCGCATGGCGCCGGGTGCATGATACGCCCCATGCGGCGCTGGCCGGTTTTCATCCTCGTCCTGCTGCTGGCCGCCCCCGCGGCCTGGGCCGATCCGGCATACCGGTTCACGGGCGTGCCGCGCGTCGTCGTCTTTCCCGACACCCACGGCGCGTACGAGGAACTGGTGTCGCTCCTTCGCGAGACCGCGGTCGTCGACGAATCGCTGCGCTGGCGGGCCGGCGCGACGCACCTCGTGAGCCTCGGCGACCTGCTCGACCGCGGCCCGGACTCGCGCCAGGTCCTCGACCTGCTGATGCGCCTGGAATCCGAGGCCCGCGATGCCGGCGGCGCCTTTCACATGGTGCTCGGCAACCACGAGGTCATGAACATCGTCGGCGACCTGCGCTACGTCAGCACGGAGGAGTATGCGGCGTTCGCCGGGAGCGAGGACGAGGTACTGCGCAACGCCGAGTGGCAGCGGCAGCAGGCGGCGGACCCGGCCGCGTCACGCGCTTCGTTCGATGCCCGGTTCCCGCCGGGCTACTTCGCCCACCGCCAGGAGTTCTCCCCGGCCGGCCGCTATGGAGCGTGGCTGCTCGGCAAAGCGTTCCTGATCACGGTCAACGACACCGCCTTCGTCCACGGCGGCCTGCCGGCGATGGTCACGCGCCTCGGCCTGGAGGCGACCAACCAGGCGCTGCACGCGCAGCTCGCCGACTACCTGCGCGCCTGGGAATCGCTGGGGCCAAAGCTGCCTGACGCCAATGTCGAATTCCGCCAGCGGCCGGACGCCGCCGCCGCCCTCGGCGACCCGCAGCTGGTGGACTCCCTCCGCGCGCTGCAGGACTCCGAAGTCTTCACGACGCGCGGCCCGACCTGGTACCGCGGGCAGGCGCAGTGCAACCCGTACGACGAGTCTGAAAACCTGGCGGCCGCGCTCGACCGGCTCGGGGTCGCGCGCGTCGTCGTCGGGCATACGACCTCCCCGACGCGCCGCGTCGCCACGCGGCTCGACGGGCGCGTGGTGATGCTCGACGCCGGCATGTTGCGCGCCGCGTATCGCGGCTCGCCGGCTGCGCTCGTGTTCGAGGACGGCCGCTGGAGCGTCGCCTATCCGGACCGCCCCGGGGAGCGCTCGCAGCCGGCGCCGCTGCCACGCGCGATCGGCCTGCGGCCGGCCGGCATGGATGACGATGCGCTTGAATCCTGGCTCGCGCAGGCGGAAGTCGTGGGCGTGGAGGAGCTCGCGGCCGGCATCACCAACCCGCAGCGCGTGACGTTGCGCAAGGACGGCGTCGAGCTGCGCGCCGTATTCAAGCAGCTGTCCACCGATTTCGGCGTGACCGACCGGCAGAAGGCGCTGAACCTCTCGGACCGCTTCGAGTTCGAGGTCGCCGCCTACCGGCTCGACCGCCTGCTCGGACTCGACATGGTGCCGGTCACCGTGCCGCGCACCGTCAACGGCCGCCAGGGAGTGCTGCAGTTCTGGATCGACGGCGCCATCAACCTGCGCCAGATGATCGAGCAGAAGCTGCAGCCGGAGGGCTGGTGCGACGCCAACGCGCAATACAACCTGATGAACGTCTTCGACGTGCTGATCCACAACACGGACCGCACGCAGGAGAACGCGCTGTTCACGCGCGACTGGACGCTGGTGCTGATCGACCACTCGCGCGCGTTCGCCACCTACACGAAGAATCCGCGACTGCTCTACCTCGAGGAGCCGCGCCTGACCCCGGCGCTGGCCGCGCGGCTGCAGGCGCTCGACCGCGCCGCGCTGCAGGAAGCGCTCGGTCCCTGGCTGCACGGCCGGCAGATCGAGGCGATCCTGAAGCGGCGCGACCGACTACTGGGCGAGTACCGCGCCGGCACCGCCGCCCGCTAGGCTGTCCGCCACCGCCGCGCGGCGCGCATATTCGCGACCGATCAGCCAGGCGAGCAGCGTCATCGTCGCACTGAGCGCCACGATCAGCCACAGGAACTGCGCGCGCGGTTCCTCGAACAGGCGCATGCCCGCGAACACCGAGGCCGTCGACAGCAGGTCGCCGATGCGGAAGAAGAAGGTGTCGATCGCGGTCTTCGCCTGGTACTTCACGTCGCGCCCGGCGGGCAGCAGGAGCGCATTGCGCGTCGTGTTCAGCAGCGAATAGTCGAAGCTGCGCTGCACCACCAGCACCGACTGCAGCAGCAGGAACGCCGGCACGACTCCGACCAGCAGGTAGCCGGCGACGAACGCGACCGGGGTCACGAGCAGGGCGCGCGCGATGCCCGCCAGCTGGATGATGCGGGACACGAGCAGCAGCTGGAGCGTGAAGGCCACCAGGGTGACGGCCGAGCAGTAGCGGCCCATGAAGGCGCCGATGTAGGCGCCGGGGTCCTGCGGCGACGACTGCCGCGCGATGTCGGTCAGCCAGTGCGACAGCACGAAGTCGCCGGTGGACGTGATCCAGCTGAGCAGCACGACGAGCGCCGCGACGCCCGCCAGGTAGCGGCTGCGCGCGATCACGGCGAACCCGCCGAGCCAGCGGCCCGCGCCGTCCGTCGCCGGCGAGTCCGCGGCCGCCGCGCTCCGCGCCGCCGCCGGCACCTGTGCACGTGCCCTTCCGCTCAGCAGGATCACGCCCACGAGCGCCGCCGCGGACGCGAGCATCAGGCCGTACGGGCCGAGCACGCCGAACAGCGCCGCCGACAGGCTCGCGCCCGCGACGGCGCCGCCCGAGACGCCGACCGCGATCAGGCCGAAAAGGCGCTGGCCGGCCGGCACGTTGAAGAGATCGGTGGCGAATGCCCAGAACTGCGTCACCGCCATCACGCTGAACAGGCTTCCCCAGACGAAGAAAGCGAAGCCGAAGTGCCAGCCTGCACGGCCGAGCAGGAAGAAGGCCAGCAGGTTGAGCGCGAAGAAGGCGTTGACGAACTGGTACACGCGCCCCGACGCGACGCGCCGCATGAGCGCGCCATACGCCGGGATGACGAGCGTCAGGAACACGGCCTGGACGGCCACCGCGTAGCTCCTGAACTCGGCGCCGCCCTCCGACAGGATCAGCGCCTCGCGCACCGGCCGGATCAGGTAGTACGCCACCATCAGCGTGAAAGCCTGCAGCGTCAGGATCGCGAGGCAGCGCCCCTCGCCGGGGTGCACACGCGTGAACAGGCAGAGGAACCGCTCGAAGGCATTCAGTCGCGTCTGGTCGTTCACGTGGGAGTCCCCGGACCGGTGAAGGGAGCGCCCGGCCGCCGACGGCCGGGCGCCATCTGCGGGCATTGCTCAGGCCTCGTCCGCCTGCGCATCGCTGCGGCGGACTTCGGCCGTGGCGATCGGCGCCGACGCCGCCTGGTCCTCGATGCGCTGCAGCTGCACCGGGTCGAAGGACTCGACCAGCGCGGATGCCAGCACGGTCGTGATGGCGGCTGCCGCCAGGCCCGAAACGAAGTTGCGGCCACTCATGGAACTGTTCGTGTTCATCGTCGTCCTCCTCGGGTTCGGGATTGAACCCGGGAGCGATGGTCCGCCGGTCTGCGGTCTTTCTCTGTCAGGAACCCGACACAAGGCGCAAGAAAACGCGCGGGGCGCGCCGGGCTATGATGTCCCGTCGGCAGCACCGGGGATTCGCCATGACACGCAGGATCATCAGCACGGCTTCCGCGCCAAGAGCCATCGGCCCCTACTCGCAGGCGGTCGCCGCGGGCGGCATGGTGTTCCTGTCGGGACAGGTCGGGCTCGATCCCGCGAGCGGCCAGCTGGTGCCGGGCGGCATCGAGGCCGAGGCGCGGCGCGTGTTCGAGAACCTGCGCGCGGTGGCCGATGCCGCGGGCCCCGGACTCGGGGCGGCCGCGCGGGTGACGGTCTACCTGACCGACTTCGGCGACTTCGGGACCGTGAACCAGATCATGCAGGAGTATTTCCGCGAGCCCTACCCGGCGCGCGTGACCATCGGCGTCGCCTCATTGCCGCGCGGCGCCGCGATCGAGGTCGACTGCATCCTGGTGCCGTGAGCCGCGGATCTTCCGGCGACCGCGCGGTCACCACGCTCAAGGGCGTCGGCCCGGCGCTCGCGGCGCGGCTCGCGAAGAAGGGCATCGCGACCGTCTCCGACCTGCTGTTCCTGCTGCCGAACCGCTACGAGGACCGCACGCGCACGGTGAGGATCGGCGCGCTGCGCCCCGGCATGCGCGCAGCGGTCGAGGGCGAGATCGAGCTCGCCGAGGTCGTGTTCCGCCGGCGCCGCTCGCTGCTCGTGCGCCTCGCCGACGGCACCGGGTTCCTCACGCTGCGCTTCTTCCACTTCAGCGGCAGGCAGCAGGAGCAGCTCGTGCGCGGCACGCGCCTGCGTTGTTTCGGCGAAGTGCGGCGCGGGCCGCTCGGCCTCGAGATCGTGCACCCGGAGTACCGCCGCGCGGATGCCCCCGACACGCAGGCGCTCGAGGGTGCGCTCACGCCGGTCTATCCCGCGATCGAGGGCATCCAGCAGGGCCGGCTGCGCAACCTCACGGCCCAGGCGCTGGCCGCCACCGGCCCGGGCGAGCTGCCGGATTGGCTGCCGGCGCCCCTGCAGCGCGAAATGAAGCTGCCCGGCCTGCTCGAGGCGCTCGCCTTCATGCACCGGCCGCCGCCCGATGCGAGCCTCGAGCTGCTCGACTCCGGCCGCCACCCGGCGCAGCGCCGCCTTGCCTTCGAGGAACTGCTCGCGCACCAGATCACGCTGCGCGAGCTGCGCAACGAGCTGCGCCGCGATCGCGCGTGGCCGGTGGCGCCCGCCGGCGCGCTCGCGGCGAAGCTGCAGGCCTCGATCGGGTTTCCGCTGACCGGGGCGCAGCATCGCGTGCTGCGCGAGATCCGCGCCGACCTCGCCGTCGCGCACCCGATGCTGCGCCTCGTGCAGGGCGACGTCGGCTCCGGCAAGACGATCGTCGCGGCCATCGCCGCGCTCGACTGCGTGGAGGCGGGATTCCAGGCGGCGCTGATGGCTCCCACGGAACTCCTCGCCGAGCAGCACGCGCAGAACTTCGCGCGCTGGCTCGCGCCGCTCGGGATCGGGCCGCTGCTGCTGACCGGCCGGCTCGCCGCGCGGGCGAGGCAGGCGGCGCTCGCGGGCGTCGCCGACGGCAGCCACGCGATCGTCATCGGCACGCACGCGCTGTTCCAGGAGGGCGTCCAGTTCGCGCGCCTCGCACTCGTGATCGTGGACGAGCAGCACCGCTTCGGCGTGCACCAGCGCATGAAGCTGCGCGAGAAGGGCGCGACCGGGCGCTATCCGCACCAGCTCATCATGACGGCGACCCCGATCCCGCGCACGCTCGCGATGACCGCCTACGCCGACCTCGACGTCTCGGTGATCGACCAGCTGCCGCCGGGGCGCACGCCGGTGCAGACCGTCGTGCTGCCGGACGCGCGGCGCGACGAGGTCGTCGGGCGCATCCGCAAGGCCTGCCTCGAGGGCCGGCAGGCGTACTGGGTCTGCCCGCTCATCGAGGAATCGGAACTGCTCGAGGCACAGGCCGCGGAAGACACCGCCGCCCTGCTCGCCGCGGCGCTGCCGGAGGTCGCGATCGGGCTGGTGCACGGGCGCATGCCCGCGCCGGCGCGCGAGCGCACCATGGCGCGATTCAAGGCCGGGCAGATTGCGCTCCTGGTCGCGACGACGGTGATCGAGGTCGGAGTGGACGTGCCGAACGCGAGCCTGATGGTGATCGAGAACGCCGAGCGCATGGGGCTTGCGCAGCTGCACCAGCTGCGCGGCCGGGTCGGGCGCGGAAGCGAGGCGTCCTCCTGCGTGCTGCTCTGGCACCCGCCGCTCTCGCCGCTCGCGCAGGAGCGCCTGGCGGTGCTGCGCAACACCAACGACGGCTTCGAGGTCGCCCGGCGGGATCTCGAGCTGCGCGGCCCGGGGGAACTGCTCGGCACGCGCCAGACGGGCCTGCCCCAGATGCGGGTCGCGGACCTCATGCGCGACGCCGACCTGCTCCCGAAGGTGCAGGCGGCGGCGGAGGTGATGATGCGCTCGCATGCGGCTAACATTGCGCCGCTGAAGCGCCGCTGGATCGGCGGCGCGACCCGCTACGGGAAGGTGTGAGCTTGTCCACCGCCATGCTGTCGGAAGCGCGCGCGACGCCCGCGTGGAGCGAGCGCCTCGACGACTTCGTGCCGCCCGCGGAGCCCGCGGCCGCGGCATGGCTGCGGGAGCCGGGCCTGCTGACCGAGCGGCTGCGCTCCTGCTGCGCCGGCCAGCCCGGCCTCATGGTCGTCGCGGAAACCGAAGCGCCGCTGTCGATCGCGGACACGACGTTCCTCGCCGTGTCCGGAAGCGCGGCATTCGTGCGCGAGATCGAGCTCACCTGCGACGGCCGCCCCTGGGTGTTCGCGCAGACGCTCGTCCCGCAGGCGACGCTCGCGTGCCACGGCTGGCTCGCCGGCCTCGGGCGCGCCGCGCTCGGCGAACGCCTCGCCTCCATTCCCGGCATCGAGCGCGGGCCGCTCGAGTTCGCGCGCCTCGCCGCCGGCGACCGGCTCTATCACCGCGCCCTGCGGGACCGGCGCGACGCGCCCGCGGCGCTCTGGGCGCGGCGTTCCTGGTTCGCGATCGGCGGCGACCGGTTGCTGGTGCAGGAAGTGTTCCTGCCCGATGCGCATCCGTGAACGCCGACGGCCAGGCGGCGCGGTCCAGGCGGCGGCGCGACCCGGGCTACAAGCCGAGCTGGCAACCGCACGCGCTGCGCGACGCCGCAGCCGCCCTCGGGCGGACGCTCGTCGAGTACGCGCTCCTCATGCGGCTGCACCGGCCGATCGGCATCTGGCTGCTGCTGTGGCCGGCGCTCTGGGCGCTCTGGATCGCGGGCGAGGGCCGGCCGGATGCGCGGCTTCTCGTGATCTTCGTCGCGGGCGTCGTCGTCACGCGCTCGGCCGGGTGCGTCATCAACGACTACGCGGACCGCGACTTCGACCCGGCCGTCCTGCGCACGCGCGACCGCCCGCTGGCGGCCAAGCGCGTGGCGCCCAACGAGGCGCTGCTCCTGTTCGCCGTGCTCGGGCTCGTGGCGGTCGCACTCGCGATGCAGCTCGACCCGCTCGCGCGCCTCTACGCGGTCGCGGGCGCCGTGCTCATGGTCACCTACCCCTGGCTCAAGCGCTTCGTGCACGTGCCGCAGTTCTACCTCGGCGTGGCCTTCGGCTGGTCCATCCCGATGGCCTTCGCGGCGCAGACGGGCGAGGTGCCGCGCATCGCGTGGCTGCTCGTGGTCGCGGTCGTGCTGTGGGCCGCGGTGTACGACACGATGTACGCGATGGTGGACCGCAAGGACGACCTGCGCATCGGCGTGAAGTCGACCGCGATCCTGTTCGGCAACGCGGACCGTGTCATCGTGGCCGTCATGCAGGCGATGGTCCTGTTCGCGCTCTGGCTCGCGGGCGACGAGGCGGGCTGCGGCCCCTGGTACCGCGCCGGGCTCGCGGCCGCGGCCCTGTTCTTCGCGTACGAGCAGTGGCTGATCCGCGCACGCGAGCCCGACGCCTGCTTCCGCGCCTTCGACAACAACCACTTTGTCGGCATGGCGGTGTTCGTCGGCATCGCGCTGGATTATCTCTATCGCGCAAGCAGTTGACCGCCCGCGGCACGCGCGGCGGCCCAGATCTCGACGTGCCGGCATCCCGCAGACTTCAACACCCTCGCGAGGGCCTCGGCGGTCGCCCCGGTCGTCAGCACGTCGTCCACGATCGCGACGGAGAGCGGCGGTACGCGCGTCATCACCTCGAACGCACCGCTGACATTCGTCGCGCGCACGATGGCGGGCAGCGCCGCCTGCTCCTCCGTGTCGCGGATGCGCCGCGCGAGACCCGCGTGCACGGGCAATCGCAGCGCCTCGCCCGTGAACTGCGCGATCTCGCGCGCCTGGTTGTAGCCGCGGCGCGCCTCGCGCGCGGGATGGAGCGGCACCGGCACGATCGCATCCACGCGCGGGCGGCCGCGCTCGGCGAGCCTGCGCGCGAGCAGGGTGCCGAGCAGGCGGCCGATGAAGAGCTGGCCGCGGTACTTGAAGCGGTGGATGAGCTCGGGCAGCGGAAACTCGTAGCGGTACGGCGCGAATGCGGCATCGAATGCGCGCGGGCGCATAGCGCACTCGGCACAGGGGTGGCCGGCCTCCGGCAGCGGATTCGCGCATGCCGGGCAGGCTGGCAGGTTGCGCGGGAGGTCCTCCTCGCAGCCGCGGCAGAGCTCGAGCGCGGGCGGCTGGCCGGGATCGAGGCACAGGTAACAGCAGGGTGGAAAGAGTCCGTGGAACAACGACATGGACGCGTCGACCACCCGGCGCGCCATGCCTGGTTGCCAGCCTGCGAGGGCTTTGGAGTGCTGCGTCACCGCGCCATAGTGGCCGCGCGCAGCGTTCACGGCTCGCGGCTAATCCACCCGGTTCGGCCAGCAATGCGAAGAGCCAGCCGGCGCCCGCTCACCGATATCATCCGCGCATGAGCGGCAACGGCTGGCTGGACACCGTTGCGGCCCGGCGCAATGCCGGCCGCGCGAGCGCGACTTACGACGAGTACGCGGTGCTGCAGGGGCGCGTCCGTGGCGAGCTCATCCGGCGCCTCGACTGGATCGCGTTCACTCCGCAGACGGTGCTGGACCTCGGCTGCGGCACGGGCCGGGGCGCGATCGCGCTCGCGGCGCGCTGGCCCGGGGCGCGCGTCATCGCTGCGGACGCCTCGCCCGGCATGCTGGCGCAGCTCGCGCGCCACGACGCCGCCGGCCGCTGCGAGCGGCTGTGCGCCGATGGGCGCGCGTTGCCACTCGCGGATGCGAGCGTCGACCTCGTGTTCAGCAACCTGATGCTGCAATGGTGCGACGACCTCGACGCGGCGTTCGCGGAAATCGCGCGCGTGCTGCGCCCGCGCGGGCTCTTTACGTTCACGACGCTCGGCCCCGACACGCTCGTCGAGCTGCGCGACGCCTGGCGCGCCGCCGATGCGGGCGAGCACGTGATCCCGTTCACCGACATGCACGACATCGGCGACGGGCTCGTGCGCGCCGGGCTCGCCGAGCCCGTGCTCGACGTCCTGCGCTACACGCTGACCTACCCGGACCTGCGCGCGCTCGCGCGCGACCTCCAGGCGACCGGCGCCGGCAACGCCATGGCCGGCAGGTCGCGCGGCCTCACCGGCCGCGCCCGGTTCGCCGCCGTCCTGCGCGCCTACGAACGGCATCGCCGCGACGGCAGCCTGCCCGCGACCTGCGAGGTGATTTTCGGCCAGGCCTGGGGCGCGGTCGCGGATCGCCGCCCGCGCGCCGGCGGCGAGGTGGCGATTCCGCTCGCGCGGATCCGGCGGCGCTGAACCCGGCCCCGGGGCAGGTACATTCCGCAGGCGCCCGGGCGGGAACGCCGCGCTAGACTCGCCCGATGTCCACCGCAGCCGCGCCGGCGGCCCAGGCGCCGGTATTCCGCGCCGCCGGCCTCACCAAGGTCTACCGCATGGGTGAGGTCGAGGTGCGGGCGCTGCGCGGCGTGGACCTCGAGCTGTTCGCCGGCGAGTTCGTCGTGCTGCTCGGCCCCTCCGGCAGCGGCAAGTCGACGTTGCTCAACATCCTCGGCGGACTGGATGCCCCCACGTCCGGCACCGTCGAGTGCCGCGGGCACCCGCTCACCGGCGCCGGCGACGAAGCGCTGACGCGGTTCCGCCGCGAGCACGTCGGCTTCGTGTTCCAGTTCTACAACCTGATCCCGAGCCTCACCGCGCGCGAGAACGTCGCACTCGTCACCGAGATCGCGCAGGAGCCGATGGCGCCCGAGGACGCGCTCGACCTGGTCGGCCTGCGCGACCGCATGGACCATTTCCCGGCGCAACTCTCCGGCGGCGAGCAGCAACGTGTCGCGATCGCGCGCGCGATCGCGAAGCGCCCCGACGTGCTGCTCTGCGACGAGCCGACCGGCGCGCTCGATTCGCCGACTGGCATCCTCGTGCTGCAGGCGCTCGAGCGCATCAACCGCGAGAGCGGCGCGCTGACGGTCGTGATCACGCACAACGAGGTGATCGCGCGCATGGCCGACCGCGTGATCCGCCTGAAGGACGGGCGCATCGCCGGCGTCGAACGCAACACCTCGCGCGCCGACCCGCGGGAGCTCTCCTGGTGAGAGCGCTGCATCGCAAGCTGTTCCGCGACCTGCGGGCGCTGCGCGGCCAGGTGATCGCGATCGGACTCGTCATGGTCGGCGGCATCGGCACGATGGTGATGGCGCAGACGAACTACGCCGCGCTCGCCAGCACGCGGGCGCTCTATTACGGCGAGTACCGCTTCGCCGAGGTGTTCGCCCGCGTCAAGCGCGCGCCGCTCACCGTCCTCGAGGCCGTGCGCGCCATTCCCGGCGTGCGCGAGGCCGAGCCGCGCGTGAACGGTTTCGTCACGCTGAAGGTGGAGGGCTACGACGAGCCGGTCACCGGCCAGGTCGTCTCCCTGCCGCGCCCCGGCGATCCCGGCCTCAACCGCCTGTTCCTGCGCTCCGGAGGCCTGCCGCTCGCCGATGGCGAGGTGGTGCTCGGCGAGGTCTTCGCCGAGGCGCACGGCCTGCGCCCCGGCCACTCGCTGGTCGCGATCCTGAATGGCCGCCGGCAGCGGCTCACGATCTGCGGCATCGGGTTGTCGCCGGAGTTCATCTACCAGATCCGGCCGGGCGACGTTTTCCCGGATTTCGAGCGCTTCGGCGTGCTGTGGATGCGCTACGAGCCGCTCGCGACCGCCTTCGACATGGACGGCGCCTTCAACGACCTGTCGCTCACGCTCACGCGCGAGGCACGCGAGGAGGACGTGATCGACGCCCTCGACGCGCTGCTCGCGCCGTACGGCGGCGCCGGCGCCCACGGGCGCGACCTGCAGCTCTCGCACCGTTTCCTCGACGAGGAACTCGGCCAGCTGCAGGTGATGACGCGCCTCTTCACCGTGATCTTCCTCGGTGTGACGGCGTTCCTGTTGAACGTCGTCATCGGCCGCCTCATCAGCACGCAGCGCGAGCAGATCGCGGTGCTCAAGGCCTATGGCTACAGCCGCCTCGAAGTCAGCCTGCACTACACCGGGGTCGCGCTGCTGATGGTCGCCGCGGGCGTGCCGGCCGGGCTCGCGCTCGGCGCCTGGCTCGGCCGCGGCATGGCGAACATCTACATGGACTTCTATCGCTTCCCGTACCTGGCGTGGTCGCTCGAGCCGTTCGTCATCGCACTCGCCTGCGGCTTCGCGCTGGCCGCCGTTGCCATCGGCACCGCCGGCGGGCTCGTGCGCGTATTCCGGCTGCCGCCGGCGGAGGCGATGCGGCCGGAGGCGCCGGCCGTGTACCGGCGCTCGCTGGCCGAGCGCGCGGGGTTTGCCGCGCTGCTCGACCCGGCCGCGCGCATGATCCTGCGCAACCTCGGGCGGCGGCCGCTGCGCACGCTGCTGTCGGTGCTCGGCATCGGGCTCGGCACCGGCATCCTCGTGCTGTCCCGGTTCCAGCAGGTCGCGATCGAGGAAATGATCGACGTGCAGTTCGGCTTCGCGCAGCGCGACGACTTCGCCGTCTCCTTCACCGAGCCCGCGTCCGCGCGTGCGGCGTACGAACTCGCTTCGCTGCCGGGCGTGCGCGCCGTGGAGCCGTTCCGCGCCGCCGCGGTGCGGTTGCGCCACGGCCATCGCGAGTACCGCACCGTGCTGCAGGGACTGCCGGACGACGCCGACCTCAAGCGCGTGCTGGACGCCGACCTGCAGCCGACGCCGCTGCCGGCCGACGGGCTGCTCCTGACCGATTACCTCGCGGACACGCTCCGGGTGCGGCCCGGGGAGCGGATCGACGTGGAGTTCCTGGAGGGCCACCGCCGCACGCTCGCGGTGCCGGTCGCGGGTACCGTCCATGAGTATCTCGGCGTCGGCGCCTATGCGCGCCGCGAGACCATCAACCGGCTGCTCGGCGAGGGCCCCGTCGTCTCCGGCGCCTGGCTCGCGCTCGAGGGCGGGGCCCGCGCCGGCGTCGTGCGCGAGCTGCGCGCGCGGCCGCGCGTGGCGGCGGTCACCGACCGCTCGGCGATGGTCCAGAGCTTCCGCGACACGATGGCGGAGAGCATCCTCACCTTCACGCTGATCGCGACGCTGATGGCCGGGAGCATCGCCGTCGGCGTCGTCTACAATGCCTCACGGATCACGCTCGCGGAGCGCGGCCGGGAGCTCGCGAGCCTGCGGGTGCTCGGCTACACGCGCCGTGAGGTGCGCGCATTGCTGATCGGCGAACTGTTCACGCTGACCTTCCTGGCGCTGGTGCCCGGGTTCCTGCTCGGGGTCGGCATGGTCCTGCTGCTGATCGAGGGATTCTCGTCCGACCTGTACCGGATCCCGCTCGCGGTCGAGCCACCGGGATTCGCGGTCGCCGCGCTGATCGTGCTCGCGGCCACCGCGCTGTCCGCGCTGCTCGTGCGGCGACGGCTTGACGGGCTGGACCTGGTCGCGGTGCTCAAGCTGAAGGAATGAACATGAGACTCGACCCAGGGCGGCTGCGCTACCTCGTCGCCGGCGCGATCGTCGCGGCGCTCGTCATCGCGGCCGCCTGGCCCGCCGCCCGGCTGGTCGACAGCGGGCAGGCGGCGCGCGGCCCGGTGCGCGAGACGGTCGAGGCCGAAGGCCGCACGCGCCTGCGCGACCGCTACGTGATCGCCGCGCCCATCGCCGCCATGGCGCGGCGCCTGCAGTTCGAGCCGGGCGACTCGATCGAGGCGGGGCAGGTGCTCGTCGTCCTCGACCCGGTCACCACGCCCCCGCTCGACACGCGCACGCGCGCCGAGGCGGTGGCGCGGCTCGCGGCGGCCCGCGCGCGCCTCGCCGCCGCGCGCGAGCAGGCGCGCGCCGCGGAGGCCCTCAGCGACCAGATGCAGGCCGAGGCCGCGCGTCAGCGCGAGTTGCTCACGCGCGAGCTGGTGGCGGCCGAGGCCGCCGAGCGCACGGTCACCGCGGCGCTGCGCGCCGAGCGCGAGGCGGCGAGCGCGAAGTTCCAGGAGGCGACCGCGCGGCACGAGGTCACGGCTGCGGAGGTCGTGCTCGCGCGCGGCAGCCGCGACAGGCCGGGCGACGCCGCGCTCGAGCTCGCGGCGCCGGTCCGCGGGGTGGTGCTGCGGCGCCACTTCGAGAGCGCGCGCCCGGTCCAGGCCGGCGAGGCGCTGCTCGAGATCGGCGATCCCGCCGGCATGGAAGTCGAGGTGGACGTGCTCTCCGCCGACGCGGTGCGCCTGCGCGAGGGCATGGCGGTCGAGCTCCTGCGCTGGGGCGGCGCGCCGCCGCTCGCCGGGCGCGTGCGCCGCGTCGAGCCGGGCGGGTTCACGAAGTTCTCGGCGCTCGGCGTGGAGGAGCAGCGTGTCTGGGTGATGGTGACCATCACGAGTCCGCGCGAGGAATGGGAGGGTCTCGGGGAGGCTTACCGCGTGAACGCGCGCTTCATCCTGCGCGAGGTGCAGGACGCCCTGCGCGTGCCGTCGAGCGCCACCTTCCGCCACGCCGACGGCGCCGCCGTGTTCCGCATCGCGGGCTCGCGCGCCAGGCTCGTGCCGGTGCGCACCGGCATCGAGGGCGAGGGCTGGGCGCAGGTGGAGGACGGGCTCGCGGAGGGCGACCGCGTGGTGCTGCACCCTGACCGGGAGCTCGAGGACGGCCAGCGCGTCCGCGTGCGCCGGTGACCGCGCCTGTTTCGTGGCCGGCGGCGGCACCGTACGCGCCGCGCATGTCGCTGGCGCGCAAGGGAAAAATCGGGTTGCGGCCCGGCATGCCGTCCCTTACGATGCGCGGGCCGTGAGCCCGCCTTCCGCGGGCCACCCTCATTGGGAGCCCCGGTGTCCATCGCGAAGCGGATGTTGATGCGGCCGGCCGTTGCCGGCGTCCCCGCGGCCCTCGCCGCCCTGCCCGCCCGGGCCGAGTGGAGCCTGCTGAACATGCCGGAGGGCGTCAGCGAGCTGTCCCGCGAGATCTACGACATGCACATGATCATGTTGTGGATCTGCGCGGTGATCGCCGTCTTCACCTTCGGCGCGATGATCTGGGCGATGGTCCGCTTCCGGAAGTCGAAGGGCGCGGTCGCCGACCACCGGATGCTCCACAACGCGCGCCTGGAGGCCGCCTGGACCATCGTGCCGGTGCTGATCCTCATCGGCATGGCCATTCCCTCGGTCGAGAAGCTGATCAAGATCGAGGACACCTCGGGCTCCGAGCTCACGATCAAGGTCACCGGCTACCAGTGGCAGTGGCATTACGAATACCTCGGCACGGGCGTCTCTTTCTTCAGCCGGCTCGCGCGCGACAGCGACATGGCGCGCCAGAAGGGATCCGGCATCGACCCGGCGGGCGTCGAGCACTACTTGCGCAACGTCGACCAGCCCCTGGTCGTGCCGACCGGCACCAAGATCCGCCTGCTCCTGACGGCGAATGACGTCATCCACGCCTGGTGGGTGCCGGACTTCGGCATGAAGCGCGACGCGATTCCCGGCTTCATCAACGAGATGTGGATCTCGGTGGACGCGGACAAGCCTGGCATCTACCGCGGCCAGTGCGCGGAGCTCTGCGGCGCCGACCACGGCTTCATGCCGATCGTGGTCATCGCCAAGCCGCAGGACGAATTCAAGGCCTGGCTCGAGCAACAGATGGCGGGGGCGACCGGCGTCGCGCTCGCCGCGACGGAGTGACGCAGATGGGCGAACACGGACACGGGAAGCCCGCGGGCATCGCGCGCTGGCTGACGACGACCAACCACAAGGACATCGGCACGATGTACCTGGTGTTCTCGCTCGTCATGTTCCTGGTGGGCGGTCTGATGGCGTTCGTGATCAGGAGCGAGCTGTTCCAGCCGGGCCTGCAGTTCGTGGATCCCGCGTTCTTCAACCAGATGACCACCATGCACGCGCTGGTGATGGTGTTCGGCGCGGTGATGCCGGCGACCGTCGGCCTGGCGAACTGGATGATCCCGATGCAGATCGGCGCCGCCGACATGGCGCTGCCGCGCATGAACCTCTTCAGCTTCTGGCTGCTGGCGTTCGCCTTCCTGCTGCTGCTGTCCACGCTGCTGATGCCTGGCGGTGCGCCGGCCGCCGGCTGGACGCTGTACCCGCCGCTGGTGCTGCAGTCCGGCGAGGCCTTCCCGATGGCGATCTTCGCCATCCACCTGATGGGCGCGTCCTCGATCATGGGCGCGATCAACGTGATCGTGACGATCGTGAACATGCGCGCGCCCGGCATGACGCTCCTGAAGATGCCGCTCTTCTCCTGGTCATGGCTGATCACCGCGTACCTGCTGATCGCGGTGATGCCGGTGTTCGCGGGCGGCGTGACCATGCTGCTGACGGACTACTACTTCCACACCAGCTTCTTCAACGCGGCCGGCGGCGGCGACCCGGTGCTGTTCCAGCACGTGTTCTGGTTCTTCGGTCACCCCGAGGTCTACATCATGATCCTGCCGGCCTTCGGCATCGTGTCGGAGGTCATCGCGACCTTTTCGCGCAAGCCGATCTTCGGTTACGAAGCCATGGTGTACGCGATCGCCTCGATCGCGTTCCTGTCGTTCATCGTCTGGGCGCACCACATGTTCACGGTGGGCATGCCGCTCGCGGGACAGCTTTTCTTCACGCTCTCCACCATGCTGATCGCGGTGCCGACCGGCGTGAAGATCTTCAACTGGACCGCCACCATGTGGCGCGGCTCCATCAGCTTCGAGCCGCCGATGCTGTTCGCGATCGCGTTCCTGTTCCTGTTCACGATCGGCGGCTTCTCGGGCCTGATGCTCGCGATCGCGCCGGCGGACTTCCAGTACCACGACACGTACTTCGTCGTCGCGCACTTCCACTACGTGCTGGTGCCGGGTGCGGTGTTCGGCATCATGGCCGCCGTGTACTACTGGCTGCCCAAATGGACCGGCCACATGTACGACATGGCGCTCGCGAAGTGGCACTTCTGGCTGTCGGCGATCTTCATCAACGTGCTGTTCTTCCCGCAGCACTACCTGGGCCTCGCGGGCATGCCGCGTCGCATCCCGGACTACGCCGTGCAGTTCACCGAGTGGAACATGGTCTCCTCGATCGGCGCTTTCGGCTTCGGCTTCTCGCAGCTGCTGTTCGTCTGGCTGATCGTCAAGTGCGTGCGCGGCGGCGCGCGCGCCACCGCGGGCGTCTGGGACTACCAGCACGGCCTCGAGTGGACCGTGCCCTCGCCCGCGCCCTACCACACCTTCGAGAAGGCGCCGGAGATCAAGTGACCGCGCGACCGCGAAACGCCCGGCTCGCGATCGCGCTCGGCCTCGCCGCCGCCGCGGTCTACGCGGGCTACGTGGTGCTGCGGCTCGTGGAGCGCGGCGGATGAGCGGGCCCGTGCGCAAGGCGAACCGCGGGCTCACCGCGAAGCTCCTGTTGATGGTCGCCGGCAGCTTTGCCTTCGGCTTCGCGCTGGTGCCGCTCTACGACGTGTTCTGCGAGGTGACCGGCATCGGCACGCGCGAGAACCTGAGCCGGGCCGCCGCCGTGGACCCGGCCGCGGATGCGGACCCCCGCACGATCACCGTCGAGTTCACGGCTTCCGTGCCGGGTGGCGGCCGGTGGGAGTTCGCGCCGGTCGCCTCCGCGATGGACGTCCGGCCGGGCCGGCTGTACGAGGCGAAGTACCGCGCGAGGAACCTCTCCGGGCGCGACACCACCGGCCAGGCCGTGCCCTCGGTGTCGCCGGCGCGCGCCTCGCAGTACCTGCTCAAGACCGAATGCTTCTGCTTCACGCCGCAACACTTCAAGGGCGCGGAGGAACGCGAGATGACCGTGCGGTTCTCCGTGGACCGCGAACTGCCGCCCGGCATCGACCGCCTCACGCTGTCCTACGCGTTCTACGATGTGGAGCGCGTGACGGGCGGCACCTGACCCAGGAACGACACGACATGGCACATGCCGAGCAGACCCACGACGCCAGCCAGTACTACTTCCCGCATGGCAGCCGCTTGCCGTTGTTCGGGTCGATCTCGCTGTTCACCCTGATGGCGGGCGCGGCCGCGACCCTCAATGGCGCGGCGATCGGCGGGTGGGTACTGGGCCTCGGGTTCGTGCTGCTCGCCACGCTGTTCTTCCTCTGGTTCGGCGAGGTGATCCGCGAGAACCAGGCCGGGCTGTTCAACGAGCAGGTGGACCGCTCGTTCCGCATGGGGATGATGTGGTTCATCTTCTCCGAGGTCATGTTCTTCGCGGCGTTCTTCGGCGCGCTCTTCTACACGCGCCAGCTCGCGGTGCCGTGGCTGGGCGGCGAGGGCGAAAAGGCGATCACGAGCCTGCTGTGGCCCGACTTCCAGGCCGACTGGCCCAGCAACGGGCCCGCGGCGCTCGGCCCGCGCGAGGACGGCAGCTACGAGATCATCCCCGCGTTCGGCCTGCCGGCGCTCAATACCGCGCTGCTGCTGACCTCCGGCCTCACGCTCACGATCGCGCACCATGCGCTCAAGAGCGGCCACCGCGGCGTGCTGAAGCTTTTCCTCACGCTCACCTTCCTGCTGGGCTTCACCTTCCTCGGCGTGCAGGTCTACGAGTACGGCGAGGCCTACCTGCACCACGGCCTGCAGCTCGGCACCGGCATCTACGGCTCCACCTTCTTCATGCTGACGGGCTTCCACGGCCTGCACGTGCTGGTGGGCGCAATCATGCTGGTGGTGATCTGGCTGCGCTGCCTCGCGGGCCACTTCACGCCGCGGCAGCATTTCGCCTTCGAGGCGGTCGCCTGGTACTGGCATTTCGTCGACGTGGTCTGGCTGGGGCTCTTCATCTTCGTCTACTGGATCTGAGGATCCCTCGCGGTGGCCGGCAAGCGCTTCATCGCGATCGCCGGCAACATCGGCGCGGGCAAGACGGAGCTCACGAAGTTCCTCTGCCGGCGCTACGGCATCAAGCCGTTCTTCGAGCCGAACGACCATAACCCCTACCTCGCGGACTTCTACCGCGACATGGGGACCTGGGCGTTCCGCTCGCAGCTGTGGTTCCTGACACACAAGTTCCGGCTCCAGCTCGAGCTGCAGGACGAACCGGGCACGGTCATCCAGGACCGGACCATCTACGAGGATGCCGAGATCTTCGCGAGGAACCTGCACCGGCAGCGCCGCATCGACGCGCGCGACTGGAAGCTCTACCACCAGCTCTACAGGTCCATGTGCTCCGCGCTGCGGCCGCCCGACCTCATGATCCAGCTGCACTGCCCGGTGCGGACGCTGCGCAAGCGGATCCGCCTGCGCGGACGCGCAATGGAGCAGGAGATCCCGTCAAGCTACTTGAGCCGGCTCAATCGTCTTTACGAGGAGTGGTTCAGGCGCTACGACCTGTCGCCGGTCCTGCGGCTCGAAACCGACCGTCTCGACTGGACGACCGACCTGGTCGATCGCGTGGACCTTTTCCGCAAGATCGAGTCCTACCTGTGAGGCCCATCATGAATCGTCACATGCCCCTGCTCGCGCTGGTCGCCGCCCTCTCGTTCACCGCCGGTCTGCTCGCGCGCTTCCCGGTTGCCCTCGCCGCCGAGCCGACCACCGGCGACCTGCTGACCGAGATCCGGACGCTGCAGACCAAGGTCGCCGCCCTCGAAACCTCCGTGACCACCACGCGCACGGGCCCGACCCTGAAGCAGACGGTGGCGAACCTGCAGTCGCAGCTGAACGCGATCGGCCAGGTACTGACCATCAGCTCGACCGGCGTCCAGCTAAAGACGGCCGGCAACATCACGCTCGAAGCCGGCTCCAACATGCTGCTGAAGGCCATGGGAGACAGCGCCCTGACGGCGGGAGTGACGTTGGCCGCGTCGGCGGGCTCGACAGTGAACATCTCCGGCAAGGGAGCGACGTCCGTGAGCGGTTCCTATGTCAGGCTGAATGGCGGCACCAAGCCGGTTGCCGTCCAGGGCGGCACCAGCGCCACCGTCACGGTGCCCTGACCGCCGTCACCTCGGACGCGCACCCGCCAGCCGGGTCCGCGCCGGTCATATAGTCCGCAGGGTCACGCGACTAAGTGACGCGTGCAATGCCGGACGGGCCTCGATTGCGACATAACCCGCTGATCGACCAGCGCGAACTCGAGCGATTGCACGAACAGTGCTTTTCGTGGGCGCTCACCTGCGCGGGCGGGCGGCGCGCCGAGGCGGAGGACATCCTGCAGATGAGCTACCTCGCGATCCTGGAGGGCGAAGCGCGGTTCGGCGGCCGGTCGAGCCTCCGGACCTGGCTGTTCGCGGTGATCCAGAACCACGCGCGCTCGCGCTGGCGCCGCGCGCGGAATTCGCTGCGGGCGCTCGCGCAGCTCGCCGTCTTCGCGCCCGCCGCGGAGACCGCGGCGGCGGACGATCCCGTACCCGGCCGCGAGCAGGCGCGGGTCCTCGCGGCCCTTCGTGCGCTGCCCCGCCGGCAGGGCCAGCTGCTCGACCTCGTCTTCTACCGCGACCTCTCGATCGCGGAGGCGGCCGGCGTGCTCGGCATCTCCCTCGGCACGGCGCGCATGCACTACGAGCGCGCCAAGGCGGCGATGCGTGAGCGCCTTCCCGACCTGGGGCCACGGGTATGAACCCGCGGGATCACGATCACGACGAGGCGCGGCTGAAGACCGCGCTTGCCGGCGCCCTGCAGGCGCGCGACCGCGCACTGCGCGCGCCCGCCTTCCACCGTCTGTGGCCCGGTGAGGATGCGCGGGCGCCGGGCGCGGGCTGGCTGCGCCCGGCATTCGCATCGGCCGCGGTCCTCGCGGTGGCCGCGGCGCTTGCCTGGACATACCTCGGCCGGCACGAGGATGGCGCGGCGCGGGCCGTCGACCTGCGCGCCACGACGGAGCTGGCGCGGGAACTTTCCGCCCCCGGCTACTGGCGCGTGCCGAGCGACGAGCTGCTCGCATTCGCCGCCCCGCCGCTCAGCGCCGAACTGCCGGTCGCTGAAGGTTTCGATGTTTCGCTGGAGGAGTCACTGCTATGAAACGTCTCGACATGATCGCCGCCGGGCTGCTGTGCGCGATGCTGGCCCTCGCGCCCGCCGCACGGGCCGACGGCGCCGAAAGCAAGGACGACTGGATCAAGGGCCGGCTGTTCGGCCCCGAGCTGATCCTGCAGAACCGCAAGGAGCTCAAGCTCACCCCGAAGCAGCTCGAGCTGATCGGCGCGGAGCTCAAGCGCGTGCAGGCCCAGGCCGCGGAGAGCGACTGGGCGCTCATGAACGAAGCCTCGCAGCTGCAGGAGCTGATCGACCAGCACCCGGTGGATGGCAAAGCCGTCATGGCGGGAGTCGATCGCGTGTTCGACGCCGAGAACCGCAAGAAGAAGCTGTTCATGGAGATGCTCGTCAACGTCAAGAACGCTCTGACCCCCGAACAGGTGGCCTACCTCAAGTCGGTGGACCGGGCGCCGTGAACGTCGCACGCGTCATCGCGACGGCGGCACTCGCCGCGCTGCTCGCCGCCTGCGGCGGCGGCGGAGGGTCCGGACCGCCGGTCGTACAGCCACCGCCCCCGCCTGCGATCAGCCGCGCCGACGCATACCGTTTCCTGAACCAGGCGACCTTCGGCGCGACCGAGGCGGAAGCGCAGGCGGTCATCTCGCTGGGATACGCAACCTGGATCGATCAGCAACTTCAGCGGCCCGCGTCGCTCGAGTTGCCGCACGTGCAGGCGGCCTTCGCAACCTATCCGCCGGGCGCCGATTTCACGCGCCTGCACGAAGACCGCATCGACATCTGGCTGCGCAATGCCCTGAACGCCCCCGATCAGCTGCGTCAGCGCGTCGCCTTCGCGCTCTCCGAGATCATGGTGATCTCCCAGCTGAGCCCGCTCGTGGGCTACCCCTGGGGCAGCGCGAGCTACTACGACATGCTGGCGCAGAACGCCTTCGGCAGCTTCCGCATGCTGATGGAGGACGTGACGCTGCATCCCGCGATGGGCGTCTATCTCTCGATGCTCGGCAACCAGAAGCCGGACGCGGCGCGCAACATCCGCCCGGACGAGAACTACGCGCGCGAGCTGATGCAGCTCTTCACGATCGGCCTGGTCGGGCTGAACCTCGACGGCAGCATCCAGCGCGACAGCCAGGGCAGCCCGGTCCCGACCTATGACCAGGAGGTCATCGAGGGCTTCGCGCACGTCTACACGGGCTGGAATTTCGCCGGTGCGCCTGATTTCGCACTTGCGCGGCCCACGATCCAGAACCAGATCGTGCCCATGCAGGCCTATGCCGAGCAGCACGACACCGGCGCCAAGCGGGTACTGAGTTACCCCGACGCCACGTTCACCCAGATCCCGGCCGGCCAGACGCCGCAGCAGGACCTCGACGACGCGCTCGACAACATCTTCCGCCACCCGAACGTCGCGCCCTTCATCTCCAAGCAGCTGATCCAGCGGCTCGTCACGAGCAACCCATCGCCGCGGTACGTGGAGCGCGTCGCGCGCGTGTTCGAGAATGATGGTGCCGGCCGGCGTGGCGAGCTCGGCGCCGTCGTCAAGGCGATACTGCTCGACACCGAGGCGCGCGCGGCGCCCGCCGCAGCGACCGCCGGCCGGCTCGACGAGCCGCTCCTGCGCCTGACACGCATCTGGCGCGCGTACGACGCGCGCTCGCAGAGCGGCAGGCTGAACGTGCAGAACATCCCGGGCTTCATCGGCCAGGGTCCGCTGCAGGCGCCCTCGGTGTTCAACTTCTTCAGCCCGTTCCACGCGCCGCCCGGGGAGATCCTCGATCAGGGACTCGTCGCGCCGGAGGCGCAGCTCGCGACCGAGTACCTGACGACCCTGCTGACCAACTACTTCTTCATCCTCTCGTTCTGCTACAACACCGCGCCCGTGCAGGGCTGCCCGGCCGTGCCGCCGGCGCTCGCGCCGGACCTCGTGGTCATCGACACCGGGCCAGAGCGCGCGGTCGCCGCCGATTCCGCGGCCCTGGTGCAGCGGATCGCGGACCGGCTTGCGGGCGGCGCGATTTCGCCGGCGCTGCGCGCCGAGGCGCGCTCCATGGTGGACCGCGTGCCGGCCACCGAGCCCTCGCTGCGCGTCGCCGAGGCGCTGTACCTGATCTCCACTGCTCCAGAGCTCGCGCTGCAGCGCTGAAGGACGTGAAGCCATGGACCGATTCAATCGCCGGCGCTTCCTCCAGGCCCTGTCTGCGGGCGGCTTCGCCTACGCCTTCGGCCGCACGCCGCAGGCTGCTTTCGCGGCGGTCTCGGGCACGCAGGCCGCCTTCGACGACTACAAGGCGCTCGTCTGCGTGTTCCTGTTCGGCGGCAACGATTCCTTCAACATGATCGTGCCGCGGAGCCCCGCCGAGTACGCCGAGTACGCGGCTTCGCGCCAGAATCTCGCCATCGCGCAATCGAGCCTGCTGCCGATCAACCCGCTGGTCGCGGACCCTGGCGGCGCGCTCTACGGGCTGCATCCGTCGCTCCCGGAACTGGCGCAGCTTTTCGAGCAGGACGAGGCCTGCGCCATCGTCGCGAACGTGGGTCCGCTGATCGAGCCCGTCACCAAGGCACAGTTCCAGGCCAGGTCCGTGCGGCTGCCGCCGCAGCTTTTCTCGCACAACGACCAGCAGGACCAGTGGCATGCGCTCAAGGGCCAAGCCATCGCGCGTTCCGGCTGGGGCGGGCGCGTGGCGGACGTCATCACCGGTCCCGGCGTGCCGGCGCCTCTCGCGCAGACGCTTGCCGTGAATCTCTCGCTGTCCGGCCAGTCGCTGTTCCAGACCGGGCTCGCCACGGCGCCTTACACGATGGGCGCCACCGGCCCGGTGGAGCTCTTCGGGCTCGAGGGCAACGATCCACTCTCACTCGCTCGCCGCGCCACGTTCGACGCCGTCCTCGGCGCGAGTGTCGCGACGGTGTACGAGCGCGCCTATGCCCGCGTGCAGCAGAGCGCGCGGCGCTCCGCCGGCACGATCGGCGCCGCGCTCGCCGCGGTGCGCAGCCCCAATGCCGCACCCTTCACGACGGTCTTCCCGGCCTCCCCGCTCGGCACGCAGCTGCGCACGGTCGCCGAGATGATCGCCGTGCGCGATACGCTCTCGGTGAACCGGCAGATCTTCTTCGTCGCGACCGGCGGCTTCGACACGCATGACGCGCAGGCCGCCGTCCAGCCGGGTCTGCTCGGCAACGTGAGCCGCTGTCTCGCCGCGTTCTACCGCGCGACCGTCGAAATGGGCGTCTCCGCGAGCGTCACCGCGTTCACCCAGTCCGATTTCGGCCGCACGCTCACCTCGAACGGCGACGGCACGGATCACGCCTGGGGCGGCAACCAGCTCGTCATCGGCGGCGCGGTCGCGGGGCGGCGCATCTACGGGCGCTATCCGCTGCTGCGCATCGACGGGCCGGAGGACGTCGGCGGCGGTCGCATGATCCCCGCGGTCTCCTGCGACCAGTACGCGGCGACGCTCGCCACCTGGTTCGGCGTACCGGACTCGCAGCTTGCCAGCGTGGCGCCGCACATCGGTAACTTCACCGAACGCACGCTCGGCTTCCTGCCTTAGGCCGCGCGGCGGTCAGGCCTGTTTCGGCACCTACGGCGCAGCAGGCGCATCCAGACTGATCGCGGGCTTCTTTTGCCCTCGATGACAGGTCGTGCAATTGACCACGGGCGTTGCGCTCTCGATGCCCTCGATGGTCTTGATCCTGGCGCTGATTTCACGCGCCATCACGCTCATCTGGCGCGCAATCTCCTTCTGCGGCCGCGCATCCGCCGCCCAGTCCTGAACGTCATGGCAGTGAGCACAGTCGACGCCCAGCGACCGCGAGAAGCCGAGGTCCATTACCGCAAGCAGCTGCCCGGCGGTCCGGCCCCGGAATGTCTCGATGTCCTTGAACACCACCTCCGCGGGTTCCTGCTCGCGCCCCGCAATCCGCGCGCGCAGCTCCGCGAGCAGCTGTTCCTTCGCCGGTTCCGCGGCGGCGACGATGCCGGCCCACAGCAGGCCGACGAGCAGGGCCAGTAGTCGGGCAATCACGTGTTCTAACTCCTGGTTCTGGCTGCCGCGGCCACCGACTTTGTCGGCGCGACCGTGTCCGCGACCGTGACCGCCTGCCTGGGCCGCAGGCGCTCGCCGCCGCGCACGATGACGCGATCGCCGGCCGCGAGCGCCCCGGTCACCTCGACCCGCTTCGCGTCACCGTTGCCGAGCCGCACCGTCACGCGCTCCGCCAGACTGTCCTTGCCGACGCGAAACACATGCGCGCCGTCCGCGCGCACGATGACGGCGTCGCGCGGCACCACGAGCGCCGCGCGGCCGTTGCCGGCCGCGGGCAGATCCACGCGCACGGCCGAGCCGATCGGCCAGCCCTCGCCGGACAGCGCGATGCGCACCTCGAGCATGCGCGAGCGCTCGTCGCCCACCGGCACGATCGCGCGGATGCGGCTCGCGGCCTCCCGCGCGGTCCCGTGCACGGTCACGGCCTGGCCGGCGGCGAGGTGCCCGGCGTCGGCGACCGGCGCGCGGGCGACGACCTCGACGTTGCCGGTGTCGGTGAGGCGCAGGACCTCGGTGCCCGCGCCGACGAACTCGCCGAGCTGGCGGATGCGCTCGACCACGTGCCCCGGGAACGGCGCGCGGATCACCGCCCGCTCCACCAGGTGGCGCGTGCGCTCGCGCGCCGCGCGCGCCTGCTCGAGCTCGTGGCGCGCCATCGCGAGCCGTGCCGCGGCCTCATCGACCTGACTCCTGGACGCGATACCGTTCGGCAGGGCGGTCAGACGCTTGAGCTGCGTGTCGAGCAGCTCCGCATTCGCCGCGAGCCGCGCGACCTGCGCATCGTCCTGGCGCAGTTGCAGCTCGAGCGCCTGGGAGTCCACCCGCGCCACGGGCGCGCCCTTCGCGACGCGCGCGCCTGGCTCCGCCACCCAGTCGAGCCGCCCGGCGACTTCCGCAGCGAGACGGGCGTCGTTCCGGCTCACCACGGTCCCGGTCGCGCTGACCGTCGTCGCGAGCGTCCCTTCGATGACGCTCGCGACGGAGACCGCCGCTGGCGGCGGGCCGTTCTGCGCCAGGGCCGCGCTGGCTGCCAGGGAGGCCACAGCCAGCGCGGCCACGGCCGCGCCCCATGCAAGCAGGGGCCGGGGGGATCTGGAATTCATCTGGCACCTTCCTCGAGTGCATCCGGCAATCCGGCCGGCTCGGCGACTGCGGCTGCTTCGCCCATGCGCAGGAGCGCGGGCAGGAGCATCAGCATGAAGACCGTGTTCAGCAGCATGCCACCCGCGACGACCGTCGCGAGGCCGCGATAGAGCGCGGCGCCGGGGCCCGGCACGATGATCATCGGCAGGAGGCCCGCGAGCTGGCCGAGCGAAGTGGCGAAGATCGGCCGCGTGCGCTGTTCGAGCGCGTGGCGCACGGCGTCGCGCCGGCTCATCCCGCCGCGCTCGGCCACGCGCGAACTGTCCACCAGCAGGATCGCGTTGTTGACCGCCGCGCCCAGCAGGATGATGAAGCCGACCATCGTCAGCATGTCGAGCGTCTGCGGCGTGAACAGGTTGAGCAGGCGGATGCCGAGCACGCCGCCCAGGCTCGCGAGCGGCACGGTCAGGAGCACCAACGCGCTGTCCTTGAGCGAGCGGAACAGCGCGGCCATGAGCAGGAACAGCACCAGCAGCGCGAGCGAGATGTTGACGCGCATGTCGGCGAGCGCGGTCTCGAGGCTGCCAGCGTCGCCCGCGTAGCGGATGCCGCCGTCGGCGGGCAGGAGCGGCTGGATCGCCGGGCCCACGTCGCGCTCGATCAGCTCCATCGTCTGCTGCAGCGACATGCCGGGCGGCGCGATGACGTTGAGCCCGATGGTGCGCCGGCCGTCGATGCGGCGCAGCCCGGTGGTGCCGACGGTCGGCTCGATCGTCACCAGCTCGCCGAGCGGCACCACGCCGCCGGCCGGCGTCGCGACCGGCACGGCCGCGAGCGCATCCGGGCTGTCCCAGCCCCTGGCGCGCAGGATCATGTCGAGGCGGCGCTCGCCGTCGAAGTGCTCGCCGACCCAGATCCCGTCGCCCAGCGATCGCACGACGGTTGCCACGTTCGCGCGGGTCCAGCCCGACTCGCTGATGCGGCGGTCGTCCGGGACGAGGCGCAGCTCGGGCTCGGACAGTTCGAGCTGCTGGAACGAGCGCACCTGCGCGCCTGGCAGCTTTTCGCCGACCACCTGTTCGGCCTGCCGCGCCGCCGCGAGCAGCCCCTCAAAGTCCGCCGACTGCAGGCGGATCTCGATGTTCCTGCCGTCGCCGAATCCGCCGAACAGGTTGCCCTGCTGCGCGAACACCTGCAGATCCGGGAAGCCCGACGTGATCTCCTCGTTGACGACCCTGCCCAGCTCGTCGATCTTCGACGGATCGAGCGGCCGCACGCCGATGGTGCCGCCGCCCGGGAAGATCAGGATGTAGTAGTTCTTGAGGCGCGGCTCCTTCTCACCCGCCATGTAGGGCCCGAGCCGGCGCACCATCGGCCGCACGACCTCCTCCTCGATGGCGTCCACGTTGATGCCGGGCGGGAACTGGAAGAAACCGTCGATGGCGTCGCGCTTGACCGGCGGCAGGTAGTCGATCGGCGGCAGGAGCGCCCAGGTGAGCAGCGCAGGCGCGACCAGGCAGGCCGCGATCGTGATCCGGCGCTGCCGCGGGCTGTCAGTGAGCGCCGCCATGCGGTCGCCGAGCCGGCGCGGCCACTCCGCCGCCTTGCGCGTCGCTTCCGCGGTCGTGAGCGTCAGCCAGCGCGCGGCGGCGACGGGCAGCACCGTCATGGCCGTCACGAGCGAGATGGCGATCGCGACCGATATCGTGAGCGCGAGGTCAGCGAACAGCTGTCCCTCGACGTTCTCCATGAAGATCACCGGCAGGAACACGATGATCGTCGTCAGCGTCGAGGCGAACAGCGCAGGCCACACCTGCGTCGCGCCTTCCTGCGCCGCCTGCACCGGCGCCAGCCCGCGCTCGCGGCGCGCGAGAATGCTCTCGAGCACGATGGTGGCGGCATCGAGCGTCATGCCGACCGCGAAGGCGATGCCGGCGATCGAGATGACGTTGAGCGAATGCCCGGTGACCATCATCACGAGCACGGTCGCGAGCACCGACACCGGGATCGCGACGCCGACCAGGAGCGTCGAGCGGAACTGGCACAGGAACAGCCACAGCACGGCGATCGCGAGGATCACGCCGGCGACCAGGTTGCCGCCGACGAGTCCGAGCGCCTGGTTGATGAAGACGGACGGGTCGAACGATTGCTCGATGCCAAGCCCGAGCCCGGCGAGCGGGCCCTCGCGCAGCTTGCCGATCTCGGCCTTGACCGCCTTGAGCGTCGCCAGCACGTCGGCGCCCCATTCCTTGATGATCTGGATCGCAATGGCCGGGTTGTTGTTCTGCACCGCGAGCGAGTTGCGGTCGCCGCGCTCGACCGAGATCGTCGCGACGTCGGCGAGTCGCACCGGGCGCCCGTCGCGCCAGTCGAGCACCAGCTCGCCGATGTCGGACGGGCGGTAGCGGCCGGCGAAGCGCAGCGTGTACTGGCGCCGGCCGAGCTCCGCGAAGCCGCCAGAGACGTCGTCGGCGCTGCCGGCGACGGCGGCGATTGCCGGGATGGGGACGCCGAGTTCGGCCGCACGGTAAGGGTCGAATTCGATGCGCAGCTCGTCGGGCGCGCCGGCGTTGATGTTGACCGTGCCGACCCCCGGGATGGACTCGATGCGCGAGCGGAACAGCTCTTCGACCTCGCGCCGGTAGTTCTCCACCGGCCCGGGCGTGCCGGGCTTGAGCTGCACGAAGAACCAGGAGAGCGTGTCATTCGGGCCGTTGCCGCCGTTCTCGCCGAGCGAGATGCGCGGCGCATCCGCGTCGCGCGGCAGCGGCGGCAGCTGGTTCATGCGCGCGATCACGTCGATCAGCGTGCGGCCCATGTCGGTGCCGATCGCGAAGCGCAGGTTGATGAAGGCACCGCCCGCGCCCGCGAACGACTGGATCTCCTGCAGGCCCGCGAGGCCCCGCAGCGCCTGCTCCTGCGGCTCGATCAGCTCGGACTCGACCTCGGTGGGCGCCGCCGCGCGCCAGCCGGTGAAGATCGTGATCACCGGCTCCTCGATGTCCGGGAACAGCTGCACCGGCAGGCGGATGAGCGCCACGATGCCGAGCACGATGACGAGGCCGACGCCGACGGCGACGCTGATCGGGCTCTTCAGCGACTTTTCAGTCAAATTCACGCGGCGCTCCCGAAAATGGGGACGCATCCCATTTTTCCCGTCGTCCTCGCCATCCTGGCGGGCCGTGGCCGGATAAATGGGATGCGTCCCCATTTTCCCCATTTTCCAGCAGCCGCCCGGACCGGGATGAACGCCCGGCCGCGACCGTCATTCGCTTCGTCGCAGGGACCCCGGGACGCGTAAGATCGCGGGGTGACCGGCGAACTCCCCCGCTCGGACGAAGTCGTCAGCGCCGCCGACGTCCAGGCCGTGCTCGACCGGCTGGCGGTCGAGATCGACGCCCGGCTCGCGGGCCACCACCCGCTCGTCATCACGGTCATGAACGGCGGGCTCATCTTCGCCGGCCAGCTGCTGCCGCGGCTCACGTTCCCGCTCGAATGCAGCTACGTGCACGTGCGACGCTACGGCCAGGGCACGAGCGGCGGCGAACTGGTCTGGATCGCGGGGCCGCACGAGCCCGTGCGCGGGCGCACGGTGCTGCTGCTCGACGACATCCTCGACGAGGGGCGCACGCTCGCGACCATCAAGTCGCGGCTGCTCGAACAGGGCGCGGTCGAAGTCCTGGTTGCCGTGCTGACGCGCAAGAAACGCGCCTCACCGCCGGCGCTTCAGGCGGACTTCACCGGCATCACGGTGCCGGACCGCTTCGTGTTCGGTTTCGGGATGGACATCGCGGGAGCGTGGCGCAACCTGCCCTCGATCCGGGCGCTGCGCGAGGTACAGGACTGAGCAGCCGTCCCGGCGTGCGCCGGTCAGCCGCCGACGCCGTGCGGCTCGATCCAGCCGAGCTTCCAGGTCAGCCAGAGCACGATGAAAAGCAGGATCGAGAGGCTGATGCGGACCGTGAGCGCGCGCACCATGCGCCGCGTCTCGCCCCTGTAGTCGCGGACCAGTTGCACCATGGCCGACACGAGCGACAGCACGATCGCGAAGAAGATGAGCAGCACCAGCCACTTGATGCCCGTCATGGACCCGCCCCGGTTGTTCGGATGGCGAAGTATAGCCCGGTCATGAGCACGCGCCGATGGCGCTTCGCCCCCCGCCCGGCCGCGACCCTCGCGACGGTCGCGGCCGTCGTCGCGTTCGCCACCCTCGGCAACTGGCAGCTCGATCGGGCCGCGGAAAAGCGCGTGCTGGCCGCGGATTTCCAGCGCCAGGATCCGGCGGTGGAGCTGCCTTCCGCCAGCGTGGAACCGCCGCGCTACCAGCGCATCATCGCCCGCGGCAGCTACGACGCCGCGCACCAGTTCCTGCTCGACAACCGCAGCCGCGCCGGTGTCGCCGGCGTCGAGGTGCTGACGCCCCTCCTGCTCACGGATGGCAGCGCGATCCTCGTCAACCGCGGCTGGCTCTCCTTGGGAGCCGATCGCGCGCGCATGCCGGATGTCGCCGTAACCGGCGCCCCGCGCCTGGTGACTGGGCGCTTCAGCGCGCTGCCCCGCGCGCCCGTCGAGCTTGCGGCACCACCGTCCACGAGATGGCCGCGGCTCGTCAACTATCCCCGGGACGAAGAGCTTGCCGCGATGTTCGGCCGCGGACTGCGCCCCGGCATGCTCCTGCTCGATCCGGCGGAGTCCGACGGCTACGCCCGCGACTGGCAGTTGAGCGGCACCACCCCCGAGCGGCACCTCGGCTACGCCGTGCAGTGGTTCGCGCTCGCCGCGACCGCGGCGGCGATCTGGATCGCGCTCTCGCTGAAGCGCGACGGCGAAGCCGAGTGAACGCCCCGCCGGATCGCCGCAAGGGACGCCGCCAGCTGCTGCTGGTCGCCCTGCTGTTCTTCGTGCCGCTCGCCGCCGCGATGTGGCTCTACTTCTCCTCGGGCTGGCGTCCGGAGCCCGGCGCGCAGCACGGCATGCTCATCGACCCGCCGCGCGCCCTGCCCTCGGAGGCGCTGCGCGGCCGCTGGTCGCTCGTGCTGTTGCACGGGGGACCCTGCGGCCCGCCGTGCGTCTCCGCACTCGAAGAGATGGGTCGCGTGCGCCTCGCGCTCGACAAGGACATCCCGCGCGTGCGGCGCGTGCTGCTGCACGACGGTGCCTGCTGCGAATCGCTGCCGGTGCTCGCCGAGCCCGATGTGCTCGTGCTCGCCGCCGGAGGCGAGGATGGCTCGGCATTGCGCGCGCGGTTCCCGCCGGTGGGTGGCGAGGCGACCGCGATCTACATCGTGGACCCGCACGGCAACCTCGTGATGGGTTACCCTTCCGCCGGCGCGGGACGCGGCCTGTTGAAGGACCTCGAGCGGCTGCTGCGGCTATCGCGCATCGGATGAGGAGTTCCTGAATGACGGGCACATCCGGGCTGGTCTGGTTCCGCCGCGCGGCGCTGGCTGCCACGATCCTCTGCGCCATCGTGGTCGTGGTCGGCGCCTGGGTGCGGCTCACGAACGCGGGCCTCGGCTGCCCCGACTGGCCGGGCTGCTACGGCCATGTCCATCCCTCGCAGCTCGTCGGCCGCGTCGCCGAAATCAACGCGGACAATCCCGACCGGCCCTTCGACTACCAGAAGGCGCTCAACGAGATGGTGCACCGCTACATCGTCGGCGCGCTCGGCCTGCTCGTGCTCGCGCTCGCCGCGATGTCCGTCTGGAACCGGCGCGATCCTGCGCAGCCGCGCGTCCTGCCCTGGGTGCTCGTGGCGCTGCTCGTGTTCCAGGCGCTGCTCGGGATGTGGACGGTGACGCTGCTCCTCAAGCCCTTGATCGTCACGCTGCACCTGCTGGGCGGACTCTCGACGCTCGCCCTCCTCTGGTGGCTGGCGTTGCCGCCCGAGCGGCGCGAGCTGAAGGCGGCGGAGCGCCCGGTGCGCCGCCTCGCGATCGTCGCGGCCGCGGTCGTGCTCGTGCAGCTCTCGTTCGGCGGCTGGACCAGCACCAACTACGCGGCCGCGGCCTGCGCGGATTTCCCGACCTGCCACGGGAAGTGGTGGCCGGACATGGATTTCCGGAATGCGTTCGTGCTGTGGCGCGGGCTCGGCATCGATTACGAGGGCGGCGTGCTGGATGCGCCGGCGCGCGTCGCGATCCACTACTCGCATCGCCTCGGCGCCTATCTCACGGCGCTCGTGCTGTTGCTGCCGATCCTCGGCGCCTGGCGGCGCGCGCAGACTTTCCCGGCGCGCGCGGCCGCGACCGCGCTGTTCCTCGCGCTCGCACTTCAGATCGCGATCGGGATGAATCTCATCTGGCAGGGATGGCCGCTCTGGCTCGGCACCGCGCACAACGCGGGAGCGGCGGCGGTCGTGCTCGCGATGGTGGCGCTCCTGCGCTACCTGAGCCCGCGCCCCGAAGTGGGCCGCTACCGGCCCTGACCCGGGCGCGTCATCGCGCTCGCGCGCTTCAGACGAACTGGATCAGGACCGGCAGGCCGGCGACGACGAGCGCCAGCAGAACCGAGATCCCTGAACGATTGAAGAGGAACATGGCTGCCTCCGGTTGAATCTGGGAGGCACAGTACCCGCCGATATTGTTCTGATAAATGGCCTAGAATTGACTTTATTGTTCAATATCTATAACTAATCGGTCGTGGAAGATTTTCAGGCCATGCGCGCCTTCAGCCGGGTGGCGGAGCTCGCTTCCTTCACGCGCGCGGCCCATGAACTCGGTCTCTCGCGCGCCATGGTCAGCACGCACGTGCGCCGGCTCGAGAGGCGCTTTGGCCTCAAGCTCCTGAACCGCACCACGCGCAAGGTCGCGCTCACGCCGGCGGGGACCGATTACCTCGGCCATTGCCGGCGCGTCTTCGCCGAGCTCGCCGCCGCGGAGGAAACGCTGCGCCGTGGCAAGGAGCAGCCGACCGGACGGCTGTGCGTGGACGTGCCGGGCTCCTTCGGCCGGCACATCCTGCTGCCGCGGCTCCCTGATTTCCTCGCGCGCTATCCGGGCATCGACGTCGAGCTGCGCTTCAACGAGCGCGTCGTGGACCTCGTGCGCGAGGGCGTGGATCTCGCGGTGCGCGCCGGCACCGTCACCGATCCCAACCTGGTGGCGCTACGCGTCGCCGGGTCGCGCTGGATCACCTGCGCCTCTCCGGTCTATCTCGCGCGCCATGGGCGGCCGCAGACGATCGCGGATCTCGCACACCATGCCCTGATCGGCTCCATCCCGCCCGGCGGCACCCACCCGCGGCCCTGGCTGTTCGAGACCGACCCGGATCCGCCGTTCGAGCCGGTCTTCCGGGTGAACGTCAACGAGGGCGAGGCCGTGATGCTCGCGGCCGCAAGAGGTGTCGGCATCGCGCAGACCATGGACCTCCTGGCGGCCCGCGAGCTCGTGGACGGCAACCTGGCCATCGTCCTGATGGAGCACACGCGCCAGGGGCCGCCCCTCTCGATCGTCCACACGCCGGCGGCACAACGCCTCGCGCGCGTGCGCGTCTTCTCCGACTTCCTGCGCAAGCTGTGCGAGTACGTGGTCGAGCGCGCGGCGCTGCACACCGGCCTGCCCCCGGTCCCCTGACGGGACCGTGGTAGCATCCCCCCGGCATGAGCGTCACGGACCACAGCGCCGAAACCGCCCCCGCCGGCCGGGCCACGGCGCGCGACTACTTCGAGCTGACCAAGCCCAGGGTGGTCTCCCTCATCGTGTTCACCGCGATCGTCGGCATGTTCCTGGCCGTGCCCGGCCTGCCGCCCGCGGCCGCGCTCGGCTGGGGCACGCTCGGCATCGCGCTCGCCGCCTCTTCCGCGGCCGCCATCAACCACGTGCTGGATGCGCGCATCGACGCCGAGATGGCCCGCACTCGGCTGCGGCCCGTGCCGCGCGGCAAGGTGTCCGAGGCCTATGCGCTCTCCTTCGCCTTCGTGCTGGGCGCGGGCTCGATGCTGATCCTCGCGCTGCTGGTGAACGCTCTGACCGCGGTGCTGACTTTCGTCTCGATCATCGGCTACGCGATCGTCTACACCGTCTGGCTCAAGCGCGCGACGCCGCAGAACATCGTGATCGGCGGCGCCGCCGGCGCGGCGCCTCCGGTGCTCGGCTGGACCGCCGTCACCGGCAGCGTGCATCCCGACGCGCTCCTGCTGTTCCTGATCATCTTCGCCTGGACGCCGCCGCATTTCTGGGCGCTTGCGATCGCGCGCCGCGACGAGTACGCCCGCGTCGGCATCCCGATGCTGCCGGTCACGCACGGCGTCGAGTACACCAAGCAGTTCATCTGGTACTACACGGTGCTGCTCACCGTGATCACCGTGCTGCCATTCCTGACCGGCATGGCGGGCTTCTTCTACCTGGGCGCGGCGCTCGTGCTCGACGCCGTTTTCCTGCGCCATGCCTGGGTGCTCCGCCGCAGCGACCGTGCGGACCTGCCGATGCGCACGTTCCGCTACTCGGTCAATTACCTCGCGCTGCTGTTCGCCGCCTTCTTCGTCGACCATTACCTGCCGTGGATCTGGGCTTCGTCGAGCTGATCGACTGGCACGCGGGCGCGGTGCTCGCGATCACGGTCGCCACCTTCTACCTGTTCGCCAAGGAGCGCCTGCCGGTGCAGAGCACGGCGCTGCTCGCGCTGCTGGCGCTGATGCTGCTGTTCGGCGTCTTCCCCTACGAACGCGGCGGGCGCGCGCTCGGGCCGGAGCAGTTCCTCGCCGGATTCGGCAACTCGGCGCTGGTCACGATCTGCTTCCTGATGGTGCTGGGGCACGGTCTCACGACCACGGGAGCGCTCGAGCCCGTCGTGCGCCGCCTGTCGCGGCTGTGGACCCACGCGCCGCAGCTCGCATTCCTGCTGATCCTCGTCTTCTGCGTGTTCGTCAGCGGCTTCGTCAACGACACCCCCGTGGTCGTGCTGATGATGCCGGTGCTGGTCGCGATCGCTTCCCGCACCGGCACCAGCCCCTCACCGACGCTGCTGCCGATGAACTATGCGGTGCTCATCGGCGGCATGGCGACCACGATCGGCACCTCCACCAACCTGCTGGTGGTCGGCATAGCGGCCAGCCTCGGCGTCCCGGCTTTCGGCCTGTTCGATTTCACGCACATCGTCGTGATCGCCGCGGCCATCGCCCTGCCGTATCTCTGGCTCATCGCGCCACGCCTGCTGCCGAAGCAGTCCGCCGGCCGCCCGCGCGGCGAGCCGCTCGCATTCGACGCGACGCTCGAGATCCACGAGGGCGGATTCGCCGCCGGCAAGTCGCTGCAGTTGCTCGGCAAGCGCGCCCGCGGCTTCCGCGCGCTGCAGGTCCTGCGCAAGGGAGCCGTCATCGCGCCCCTGCCAGACCTTTCGCTGAGGGCCGGCGACCGGCTGCAGGTGCGCGCGACGCCCGAGGACCTGCGCGAGTACGGCGCGGTGCTCGGCGCCTGGCTGCACGCGCGCGAGCGTGACGAGATCCCGGGCGCGCCCGACCAGACCTTCGCACAGGCGCTGATCACGTCGGAGGCAGATCTTTCCGGCGCGGCCTCGAACGCGCGGCGCTTCGCGGACCAACACCGGCTCGCCGTCATCGGCATCCATCGCCCCGGCCGCGAACAGCCCGTGGATCCCGACGAGGCCATGCTGCGGCCGGGCGACGTGCTGCTGGTGCGCGGCCACAAGTACGCGGTCGAGGCGTTGCGGGCCTCCGCCGGCGTGCTGATGCTGGACGCGATGACCGAACTGCCGCATACGCGCCGCGCCCCGCTCGCGCTCGCGATCATGGCCGGGGTCGTGGGCATGGCGGCGACCGGGATCCTGCCGATGGTGCTGGCCTCCGCCGTGGGCGTCGCGGCGATGCTCCTGACCGGCTGCCTCGGCTGGCGCGAGGCGACCGATGCGCTGTCGTCCAAGATCGTCATGATCGTGGTCGCGAGCCTCGCGCTCGGCGAGGCGCTCAGCGTGACGGGCATGATCGCCGGGACCGGCGCGGGCCTCGCCTGGCTGCACGACTACATGCCGGCGGTCGCGATGCTGGCCGCACTCATGCTGATGATGGCGGTAATCACGAACTTCGTCTCCAACAACGCGGCGGCGATCATCGGCACGCCGGTGGCGGTCGCCATGGCTGCGACGATGGGCGTGGACCCGCGGCCGTTCGTGCTCGCCGTGCTGTTCGGCTGCAACCTCTGCTACGCGACGCCGATGGCCTACCAGACCAACCTGATGGTGATGTCGGCGGCCGGTTACTGCTTCAATGACTTCGTGCGCGCCGGGCTGCCGCTGACCGCACTGATGTGGCTCACGCTCACCTGGCTGCTGGCGCGCGAGTACACTCTCATCTAGGAGGCACCATGCGCTGGCAGGGCAGGCGGCAGAGCGGAAACATCGAGGACCGGCGCGGCATGCGCGTCGGCCGCGGCGTCATCGGCGGCGGCATCGGCACGGTCGCGCTCGTGCTGCTCGCGATGTACTTCGGCGTGGATCCCTCGGTCGTGCTGCAGGGCGCGGGCAACGTGCAGACGGGTCCCGCATCCAATGAGCCCTACACGGAATCGGCGACCGAGGCCGAGTGGCGCGGGCAGGTCGCGGTCGTGCTCGCCGACACCGAGGATGCCTGGGGCGCGGTGTTCCGCCAGCGGGGCGGCGAATACCGCGAGCCGAAGCTCGTGCTGTTCAGCGGCGCGGTGGATTCCGGCTGCGGCTTCGCGGAGGCGGCGATGGGTCCTTTCTACTGTTCCGCAGACGAGCGCGTGTTCATCGACCTGTCGTTCTTCGGCGAGCTCGATGCCCGCCTCGGCGCAGGCGGCGATTTCGCGCGCGCCTACGTGATCGCGCACGAGGTCGGGCACCACGTGCAGAACCTGCTCGGCACCTCGGGCCGCGTGCAGGACCTGCGCCGGCGCGTCGATGACGTCGAGGGTAACCAGTTGTCGGTCCGGCTCGAGCTGCAGGCGGACTGCTATGCGGGGCTCTGGGCGCGGCACGCGCAGGCGGGCGGCGTGCTCGAGCCCGGCGATGCGGAGGAGGCGCTGGATGCGGCGAGCGCCATTGGCGATGACACGCTGCAGCGCAACGCCGGGCGCGCGGTGGTGCCGGATTCGTTCACGCACGGAAGCTCGGAACAGCGCGTGCGCTGGTTCCGGCGCGGCATGGAGGCTGGCAACACGGCGATCTGCGACACCTTCGCCGAAGGCGACGTCTAGCGGGCGCCTTTCGAGGGTTTCCTAGAAGCTGGCCGCGAGCTGCAGCCAGAATTTCTCGGTATCCGTGAACAGGCCGTCGGCCGAGTAGTCCGCGTACTTCACGAGCAGCTCATAACGCTCCGCAAATTTGCGCGAGACCGAGAGGTCGAGCTCGCTGCCGTAGTCCGCGCCCGTGGCCTCGGCCGAGAAGTCGTGCCACACGGCCTGCCCGGTCCAGCCGCGGAACTTCACGCTGGCGCCGAAATAGAGATCCTCGATGCCCGCGGACGGCGTGGTCAGGAACTTGTCGGCCCAGCCCTGCCACTTGTGCAACGTCGCGAGCGGCGTCTGGAACGCCGGGTTGGTCGTCGCGGTGAACGTGCCGCTCTCCCCGGAAAGGACCTCGCGGCCGGCGGTGAAACCGGCCGACGAGGTTTTAAGGGCCAACTCAACGAGGTCGTAGTGCGCATCGACCCGGGCCGCATTGGCGCCGGCGTCCTCCTGCCGGGCGTACTCGAGCGCCCATCCGAAAGTCCAGTTGGCGCCGACGGCATGCGTGCCGTCGTAGCGCGCGCCGAAGGTCGTCGAGGACAGCTGCGGCGCGTTGTCGAAATCGAGGTGGAAGCCGTAGACCGAGAGCGCGCCCACCGGCAGCTTGGTGAACCTCAGCGTCAATGCGTGGTTCTCGCCCTCCAGGTAGGCCGGCGGGCTGCCGGAATCCGGCCCGAACACGCGCTGCACGCGGTCGATGAAGGCGTAGTTGACGGTCGCACCGGGGAGCGCCTTCGTCTCGAGACGGAAGGCATCGAAAGTCTGCTCGTTCTGGCGCCAGCCGACGGCGCCGACGAAGCGCTCGTTGTCGAGCACGATCCGCTGCCGGCCGAGGCGGACGGTCGTGTTGCCGGCGGCGGCATATTGAATGTAGGCCTGGTTCAGGTCGGTGCCTTCCGGGTCCGCGACGATCGGGTAGCTGACGAGTCCGTTGCGCGTGTCGTCGTGGTGTTCGCCGCCGATCGCCTGCACGTGGTCGAATTCCGCGAGCGCGGAGAAGCCGTTGACGGTGCCGGTCGCGAGGTTGAGCCGCAGGCGCAGGGTGTTCGCCCCGGCCGTCCGGGGCTTGTCGTCCTGCTCCACGCTCTCGTAGCGGTAACGCAGGTCGAGACCGGCCTTGCCGTCCTCGACCAGCGTGGCGAGACCCTCGGCGGCGGCGGCGGGCGCCACGCAGAAGGCAAGCGGCAACAGCAGGCGCTTCATTTTCATGGCCCTTTCCTGCCTGGGGATGATCGCGCCCCGGCGGGCCGCCCACCTTGATCTGCGTCAATCGGGCCTCTGCTCGCTAGAATGAACCCCACGGAAGGCGGTACAGGCGGGGGCGGAATGATCGTTCACAAACATCCGGTTCCGGCGGCGTTCGCCGCGCGGGCGAATGTCAAATCAGCCGATTACGAGGCCATGTACCGGGAGTCCGTGCGTGATCCGGCCGGTTTCTGGGCCCGCATCGCGAAGCGCATCGACTGGATGCGCTTCCCGCAGAAGATCAAGGACACCTCCTTCGATCCGGACGACTTCCGCATCCGCTGGTTCGAGGACGGCGAGCTCAACGTCTCCGTGAGCTGCCTCGACCGCCAGCTGGCAAAGCGCGGCGACAAGGTCGCGCTGCTGTTCGAGGGCGACGACCCCGGCGTGTCCCGGAAGATCACCTACCGCGAGCTCTACGAGCAGGTCTGCCGCTTCGGCAACGCCCTGCGCGCGGCGGGCGTGAAGAAGGGCGACCGCGTCACGATCTACATGCCGATGATCCCGGAGGCCGCAATCGCGATGCTCGCCTGCGCCCGCGTGGGTGCGATCCATTCCGTCGTCTTCGGCGGCTTCTCGCCCGAGTCCCTCGCCGGGCGGATCCACGACTGTGAGTCGTCGGTCGTGATCACGGCCGACGAGGGCCTGCGCGGCGGGAAGAGAATCCCGCTGAAGGCGAACGTGGACGCGGCGATCGCCTCGCACCGCCTTCCGGTGAAGCGCGTCGTCGTCGTTCGCCGCACCGGCGCCGACGTGAACTGGGTCGCCGGGCGCGACCTGCGCTACGAGGAGATCACGGCCGCACAGCCGGCCGAATGCGAGCCCGAGCGCATGAACGCCGAGGACCCGCTCTTCATCCTGTACACCTCGGGTTCCACCGGCAAGCCGAAGGGCGTGCTGCACACGAGCGGCGGCTACCTCGTATTCGTGAACTTCACGTTCTCCTGCGTGTTCGACTACCAGGAGGACGACGTCTACTGGTGCACGGCGGACGTCGGCTGGGTCACGGGACACAGTTACATCGTCTACGGTCCGCTCTCCAACGGCGCGACCAGCCTCATGTTCGAGGGCGTGCCGAACTACCCCGACACCTCGCGCTTCTGGCGCGTCGTCGACAAGCACCGGGTCAACATCTTCTACACCGCGCCGACCGCGATCCGGGCGCTGATGCGCGACGGCGACGCGCCGGTGAAGGCGACCTCGCGTGCCTCCCTGCGCCTGCTCGGGACGGTCGGCGAGCCGATCAATCCCGAGGCCTGGGAGTGGTATTACCGCGTGGTCGGCGACAGCCGCTGCCCCATCGTGGACACCTGGTGGCAGACCGAGACCGGCGGCATCCTGATCTCGCCGCTGCCTGGTGCGACGGCGCTCAAGGCGGGCTCCGCGACCCTGCCGCTGCCGGGCGTGCAGCCCGCACTGGTGGACGCCGAGGGCCGCGTGCTCGAGGGCGCCGCGGACGGGAATCTCGTCATCCTCGACAGCTGGCCGGGGCAGATGCGTACGGTCTACGGCGACCACCAGCGCTACATCGACACCTACTTCAAGACCTACCGCGGCAGGTACTTCACGGGCGACGGCGCCCGCCGCGACGAGGACGGCTACTGGTGGATCACGGGCCGCGTGGACGACGTCATCAACGTCTCGGGCCACCGCATCGGCACCGCGGAGGTGGAGAGCGCGCTCGTCTCGCACCCGAAGGTCGCGGAGGCGGCCGTCGTCGGCTTCCCGCACGACATCAAGGGCCAGGGCATCTATGCGTACGTGACGCTCGTCTCCGGCGAGGGGCCGACCGAGCAGCTGCGCACGGAGCTCTCGATGTGGGTGCGCAGGGAGATCGGTCCCATCGCGCAGCCGGACTTCATCCAGTGGGCCCCGGGGCTGCCGAAGACGCGCTCGGGCAAGATCATGCGCCGCATCCTCCGCAAGATCGCTGCCGAGGAGCACGGCCAGCTCGGTGACATCTCGACGCTCGCGGATCCCGCGGTCGTCGACGATCTCGTTGCCAACCGGCGCGGATCGGGGAAATGAGGCGGTTCGCCTGCGCCGTGCTGCTCGCGATCGTCGCCCAGGCGGCGGGCGCCGAGCGGCTGACGCTCGCGACCTGGAATCTCGAGTGGATGATGACGCCGGCGACCTTCGACTCGCTCGCGGCCCGCTGCCTGAAGCCGGGGCTGCGCGCGGGCGGCAGCGACCGTGCGATCCCCTGCAACATCGTGCCCGCGGCGCGCTGGAGCGAGGAGGACCTCGCGCGGCTGCGCTCGTTTGCGGCCCGGCTGCCCGCGGACGTCGTCGCGCTGCAGGAGACCGACGGGCCCGCGGTCGCGGCCACGATCTTCCGCGAGCACGATTTCTGCTTCACGAAGCGCAAGCACGTGCAGAACGTCGGCTTCGCGATCCGCCGTGGAATCCCGTTCCGCTGCAACCGCGACTATCGCGCGCTCGGGCTCGCGCACAACGACGTGCGCTGGGGCGCCGACGTGACGCTCTGGCCCGGGACCAGGCGCGAGGTCCGCCTGCTCGGCGTGCACCTGAAGTCCGCCTGCAACCGCGATCCGCTGACCGACCCGCGCGCGGACTGCCGCATCCTGCAGGAGCAGGTGCCGGTGCTCGAGGCCTGGATCGACCGGCGCGCGCGCGAGGGGGCGGCTTTCGCGGTGCTCGGCGACTTCAACCGGCGCTTCGACCGCGAGCATGAACGCCCGCGCGATGCGCGGAACCGGATCCAGGCGATGTGGCCGGAGATCGACGATGGCGAGCCGGCCGGAGCGGACCTGTTCGATCCCGGCGCCGGCGAGGGCGCCATCGGCTGCAGCAACGGCCACGGCGTGCGCATGCCGATCGACCATCTCGTGCTGGGCCGCACGCTGGCGCGGCGGTTCGTGCCGGGCAGCTACCGGAGCCGCGACTATCCCGCCCGCAACGACCGCTGGCCCGACCACTGCGTCCTGTCCATCGAGATCGAAATGGAGGCCCGCGATGGCCTATGACACGAATAACGTCTTCGCCCGCATCGTGCGGGGCGAAATCCCCTGCCACAAGGTGTACGAGGACGACGACACGCTCGCGTTCATGGACATCATGCCGCAGGCCGAGGGACACACGCTCGTGATCCCGAAGAACGCCGGCGAGGACATCTATTCCACTCCGCCCGAGTCGCTCGTCGCCGCGATCCGCACCACGCAGAGGATCGCGCGCGCCGTGAAGAAGGCCTTCGGTCCGCCCGGCATCATGATTGCGCAGCTGAACGGGCCTGCCGCCGGGCAGAGCGTCTTCCACCTGCACTTCCACGTGGTGCCGCGCTACGCCGGCAAGGACCTCGCCCTGCATGCGACGAAGCAGGCCGACCATGCCGTGCTCGCGGAGCACGCGGCGCGGGTGCGCGCGGCGCTCGGGTGAGGCGGCGTTGAGCACGGGCGACAGCGTCCTGTTCTTCGAGCGCGTGCTCGCGGTCGCGGGCCTGGCGCTCCTCGCCTGGCTGCTCTACCTGATCGTCGAGCCCTTCCTGGCGCCGCTCGCCTGGGCGGTGTTCATCGGCTTCCTGTTCCAGCCCGCGCAGGCGCGGCTCGCCCGCTGGCTGCGCGGACGCGAATCCATCTCCGCGTTCCTGCTCACGGCGCTCGTGCTGCTGCTCTTCATCGGCCCGCTGACCGCGCTCGCGGTCGCCTTCGCGCGTCAGGCGGCCGCGCTCGCGGGCATGCTGCAGGAGTGGGTCGGCCGGCAGGAGGGGAAGACCTTCGCGGACTTCGCGAGCCTGCCGGTCGTCGGGCCCGCGCTCACCTGGCTCGACCAGTACGCGCATGTGAGCGCGGCCGAGGTCCAGGCCTGGCTGATCGAGGGCGGCCACAAGCTGCTCGAGCGGCTCGCCTCGCTCGGCGGCACGGCATTCCTCGGCGCGGTCGGCACCGTGCTGTCGTTCACCGCCATGCTGTTCCTGCTCTTCTTCTTCATCCGCGACGGGCGCGTGATGGCCGCAGGCGCGATCGGTCTCGTGCCGCTGCCGCCCGCGCGGCGCGACGCGCTCACGGAACGCCTCGCCCTCGTCACGCGCGCGGTCATGCGCGGCACGATCCTGACCGCGATCGTGCAGGGCCTGCTGCTCGGCATCGGCTTCGCACTCGTGGGGCTGCCGGCGCCGGTCGTCTTCGGCGTCATCGGCGCCATCCTGTCGGTCGTGCCCTTCGGCGGCACCGCGCTCGTGTGGGTGCCGGCGGTCGCAGTGCTCGCCTTGCAAGGCCGCTACGGCGCCGCGGTCGCGCTCGCGGTCGTTGGCGCGATCGTCAGCAGCGTGGACAACTTCCTGAAACCCCTGCTGATTTCCGGGCGCGCCACGGTGCCGACACTCGCGGTCTTCATCGGCGTGATCGGCGGCCTCGCGGCTTTCGGCATGATCGGCCTGTTCCTCGGGCCGGTCGTCATCGCGCTCGTGCTCGCGCTCGTCCAGTTCGCACAGGAACAATAGGGGACGCATCCCTATTTCGCAGTCGGCACATCCGGTCGACTGCGGCCGAAATAGGGATGCGTCCCCTATTTGCGTGCTTGGTAGAATGCGCGCCCCATGACCGCAAGCCCGCTTCTCGACACGCTGAACGACGCCCAGCGCGAGGCCGTCACGGCCCCGCTCGGCCCGGTGCTCGTGCTTGCGGGCGCGGGCAGCGGCAAGACGCGCGTGCTGACGCACCGTGCGGCCTGGCTGATCCTCGAGCACGGCGTGTCGCCGCACGGGCTGATGGCCGTGACCTTCACCAACAAGGCCGCGGCCGAGATGCGCGGGCGCATCGAGTCGCTGCTCTCCATGCCCGCCGATCCGCTCTGGATCGGCACCTTCCATGGCCTCGCCCACCGCATGCTGCGCCGGCACTGGCGCGAGGCGGGCCTGCCGCATTCGTTCCAGATCATCGACGACGACGACCAGCAGCGGCTCGTGCGCAAGATCATCCGCGAGCAGAACCTCGACGAGCAGCGCTGGGTGCCGCGCGAAGTGCAGCAGTTCATCAACGCGCACAAGGACGAAGGCCGTCGCTCGAAGAAGCTGGACGATCGCGGCGATCCCACGCGCAAGCAGCTGATCCGCCTGTACGCGCTCTACGAGGCGCGCTGCGAGCAGGCGGGCGTCGTGGACTTCGCGGAACTCCTGCTGCGCTGCTACGAGACCCTGCAGAACGTGCGGGACCTGGCGACGCATTACCGCGAGCGCTTCCGCCACATCCTGGTGGACGAGTTCCAGGACACGAACGGCATCCAGTACGACTGGCTGAAGCTCCTCGCTGGAAAGGCCGGCACGCCGTTCGTCGTCGGGGACGATGACCAGTCCATCTACCGCTGGCGCGGCGCCCGCGTCGAGAACATGCAGCACTTCAAGCGCGAGTTCGGCGCGAAAGTCTACCGCCTCGAGCAGAACTATCGCTCGACGCAGGTGATCCTGGGCGCGGCGAATGCGGTCATTTCACGCAACACCGACCGCATGGGAAAGGAGCTCTGGACCGCGGCGAAGGGCGGCGAGCCGATCCGCGTCTACGCGGCATTCAACGAACGCGACGAGGCGGATTTCGTGATCGACCGCATCCGCGAGCACCAGCGCCGCGGACTGCCGCTCGCGGCCGCGGCAGTGCTTTACCGCAGCAATGCCCAGTCGCGGGCATTCGAGGAGGCGCTGATGGCGGCGCGGATCCCGTACCGCGTGTACGGCGGCCTGCGGTTCTTCGAGCGCGCCGAGATCAAGGACGCGCTCGCATACCTGCGGCTCACGCAGTCGCGCGACGACGACGTCTCCTTCGAGCGCGTCGTGAACCTGCCCACGCGCGGCATCGGTGGCGCGACCCTCGAGCAGCTGCGCGCCCATGCGCGCGACCATGCCGTGAGCCTCTGGCATGCCGGCCAGGCCGTCCTGCCGGCCTTGCCCGCGCGCGCCGCCGGGGCCCTGCGCGGGTTCTTCGGCCTCATCGAGAAGCTCGCCGCGGACATCGCGCCCATGCCGCTCGAGGAACAGGTGCGCCACGTCATCCAGGCCTCGGGGCTGCGCGACCACCACGCGAAGGAGAAGGACCACAAGGGCGAGGCGCGTGTCGAGAACCTCGACGAGCTCGTGAACGCTGCCGAGGGCTTCGAGCCCGAGACCGACGACGGCCTGACGCCGCTCGGCGCATTCCTCGCCCATGCGACGCTCGAGTCCGGCGAGACGCAGGCCGGGACCGGCGACGATTGCGTGCAGCTCATGACCCTGCACTCCGCCAAGGGCCTCGAGTTCCCGACGGTGTTCCTGGTCGGCCTGGAGGAAGGCCTGTTCCCGTCGGAGCACTCGGCACTCGACGCCGACCGCCTGCCCGAGGAACGGCGGCTCTGCTACGTCGGCCTCACGCGCGCGATGCAGCGGCTCTACCTCACGCACGCGGAGAGCCGGCGCATTTTCGGGCACACCTCGTACCGCGACCCGTCACGCTTCCTCTCGGAGCTACCGCCGGAGGCGCTCGAGGACGTCCGCCCGCGCATCTCCGTGAGCCGGCCGCTCTACACGTCGCCCGGTCCCGCGATCGTGCGCAGCGCCTCCGCGCTGGAGGCGACCGAGACGCGCCGGCGCTCGCGGGCGGCCACGCCGCTTGCCGGCGAGGACGTGCCGATGCGCCTCGGCGCGCGCGTGCGCCACCCGAAGTTCGGCGAGGGGACAATCCTGCGCTTCGAGGGCAGCGGCGAAAGCCGCCAGGTGCACGTGAACTTCGAGGGCGCGGGGCAGAAGTGGCTCATGTACGAACTGGCGCGCCTCGAGCAGATTTCCTGAAATGGCGCGGGATGCCTGCCCGGGCCGCGGGCTGCGCTAGAATCCGCACGGTCGCGGACCCGGCCTGCGCGCCGGTGAGGGAGCGGCAGTGAAGATCATCATTCTCGGCGCCGGCCAGGTCGGCAGCACCGCGGCCCATCATCTCGCCCGCGAGCAGGTCAACGACGTCACCGTCGTGGACACCCGCGACGAGGTGCTGCGCGACCTGCAGGACCGCCTCGACATCCGCACCGTTTCCGGCAACGCCGCGCACCCGGCCGTGCTCGAGGCGGCCGGCGTCAACGGCGCCGACATGGTGGTCGCGCTGACTTCCAGCGACGAGGTCAACATGGTCGCCTGCCAGATCGCCTGGACGCTGTTTGGCACGCCGACCAAGATCGCCCGCATCCGCTCGGGCGACTATCACCGCCGGCCGGAGCTGTTCGGCGACAACGCGATCCCGGTCGACCTCGCGATCAGCCCGGAGCAGCTCGTCACCGACTACGTCGCGCGTCTGATCCGCTACCCCGGCGCGCTGCAGGTGCTCGATTTCGCGGACGGGCGCGTACGCCTGGTCGGCATGCGCGCGCTAAAGGGCGGCAAGCTGGTCGGCCACCAGCTCAAGGAGCTGCGCTCGCACATCCCGAACCGCGAGGTGCGTGTCGCCGCGATCTACCGCAAGGGCCGCAGCATCAAGCCCGAGGGCAGCACCGTCATCGAGGAACTGGACGAGGTGTTCTTCGTCGCCGCGCGCGCCGATATCCGGCCGATGATGCAGGAATTCTCCACCGTCGAGTCGGCGGCGCGGCGCATCGTCATCGCCGGCGCCGGCAACATCGGCTTCCGGCTCGCGAGCGCGCTCGAGGATCGCCTGCAGGTCAAGCTGATCGAGCGCGACCCGGCGCGCGCGCGCCGCGCGGCTGAGGCGCTGCGTAGCACCCTCGTGCTCACCGGCGACGCCGCCGATGAGGAGCTGCTGCTCGAGGAGAACATCGACGAGTCGGACGTGTTTGCGGCGGTCACGAACGCCGAGGAGGCCAACATCCTCTCCGCCATGCTGGCGAAGAAGCTGGGCGCGCGGCGCGTCATGGCGCTCATCAACAAGCCCTCCTACGCCGAACTCATGGAGGTGGGCCCGATCGACATCGCGATCTCGCCCCAGACGGTGACGATCGGCGCATTGCTCGCGCACGTGCGCCGCGGCGACGTGGTGCGCGTTCACTCGCTGCGCCGCGGCGCGGCCGAGGCGATGGAGGCGATCGTGCACGACGACGACCGCAGCTCGCCGGTCGCCGGCAAGCGCGTCGAGGAAGTCGCGCTTCCGGAGGGCACGACCATCGGCGCCGTCGTGCGCGGCGAGGACGTCATCATGGTGCACCACGACACGGTCATCCAGGCGGACGACCACGTGATCCTGTTCCTGACCGACCGCCGGCACGTGGAGGATGTCGGCCGGCTGTTCCAGGCCGGCACGCGCGCATGAACCTCGGCATGGTGCAGCGGATCCTCGGGCTGATGCTGATGCTCTTCAGCCTGACGATGCTGCCCCCGGTCGGCGTCTCGCTCGGCTACTCGGACGGCCACTGGTACCCGTTCGTGGCCGCCTTCGCGATCGTGGCGGTCGCCGGCGTGCTGCTCTGGCTCCCGGTCCGGAAGCTCCGCGGCGACCTGCGCCTGCGGGACGGATTCCTCGTCATCGCGGTGTTCTGGATCTTCCTCGGGCTCGCCGGCGCGACGCCGTTCCTGATCAGCGACGTGCCCGCACTGTCGGTCACGGACGCGGTGTTCGAGGCAGTTTCCGGGTTCACGACCACGGGCGCGACGGTCATCGTCGGCCTGGACGAACTGCCGAAGTCCATTCTCTACTACCGCCAGCAGATCCAGTGGCTGGGCGGCATGAGCATCATCGTGCTGGCGGTAGCGCTCATGCCGATGCTCGGCATCGGCGGCATGTCGCTGTACAAGGCCGACACGCCCGGACCCATGAAGGACCAGAAGCTCACGCCGCGCATCACGCAGACCGCGAAGGCGCTGTGGGCCGTCTACGTGCTGCTGACCGCGCTGTGCGCCGTCGGCTATGCGTTTGCCGGCATGGGCGCGTTCGACGCCATCGGCCACGCCTTCAGCACGATCTCGACCGGCGGCTACTCTCCCTACGACGCGAGCCTCGGGCATTTCGACAGTGCGGCAATCGATGCCGTCGCGACGGTCTTCATGTTCATGGGCGGCGTAAGCTTCGCGCTGCACTTCACCGTGCTGCGCCGGCGCGATCCGCGCCTCTACTTCCGCGACCACGAGTTCATGTCCTTCTGCTGGCTGGTCTTCTTCATCATTGCGGGCAGCACCGTCTACCTCTGGTGGCAGCGGGAGTTCGCGACGCCCGGGGAGTCCCTGCGCCACGCCGCATTCCACATCGTCTCGATCCACACCGGCACCGGGTTCACGACCACGGGCTTTGCGCACTGGCCGGGGGCGATGCCGGCACTGCTTATGCTGCTCACCTTCATCGGCGGCTGCGCCGGTTCGACGACCGGCGGAATGAAGGTGATCCGCTGGCTGCTCATCTACCGCCAGGGCGTCTCGGAGCTCAAGCGGCTCGTGCACCCGAGCGCCGAGATTCCGGTCAAGCTCGCCGACCGGCCCGTGCCGCAGGCCGTCATCATGGGCGTGGCCGGCTTCTTCGCCATGTACTGCATTGTGTTCGGCGTGCTGATGCTCGCCCTGATGATGCTGGGCGTGGACCAGGTCACCGCGTGGTCTGCCATCGCTTCCGCCATGAACAACGTGGGGCCCGGCCTCGGCGACGTGGCGGTGACCTTCAAGGACATGCCGGACGCCGGCAAATGGATCTCATCGATCGCCATGATTTCCGGCCGCGTCGAGATCTTCACGATGCTGCTGCTGCTGACCCCCGCTTTCTGGCAGCGCTGACGTGGCGCTGCGCGACAACCTGCAGCGGATGCTCGAACGCGGACAGGACTCGCCGCTGCTGCGCTTTGCACTTGGCCAGGAATGCCTGAAGGCGGGCGAACTGGTCTCGGCCATCGACCACCTGCGCCAGGCCGTGGACCAGAATCCGCGTTATTCCGCCGCCTGGAAGGCGCTCGGCGAGGCGCATGCGCGGGCGGGGTCGCCGGATCGCGCGGCCGAGGTCTACGAGCGCGGCATCGCCGCCGCGCGCGAGGCCGGCGACCTGCAGGCGGCGAAGGAGATGACAGTGTTCCTGCGACGCCTGCGCAGGTCGCCCAGGGCGGCGACGTGAGCGCGACGCCGCTTGTCGGCATCCGGCGCCTGCTGTCCCGGCTCGACGCGATCGCCGAGTGGACCGGCCGCGCCGTGTCCTGGCTCACGCTCGCGATGGTGCTCGCGACCGTCGCCGTCGTCGTGATGCGCTACGCCTTCGGGCAGGGCCTGATCTGGCTCCAGGAATCGGTCAACTGGATGCACGCGGCGGTCTTCATGCTGGGCGCTGCCTACACGCTGAAGGCCGACGAGCACGTGCGCGTGGACGTGTTCTACCGCGGGCTCGGCGAGCGCGGCCGCGCCGTCGTTGATCTCGCCGGTACGCTGCTCCTGCTGCTGCCATTGTGCGTCTACCTGGTGGCCGAAAGCTGGGAATACGTCGAGCTGTCCTGGCGCATCGGCGAGCGCTCGCGCGAGGCGGGCGGGTTGCCGATGCTCTACCTGCTGAAGTCGCTGATCCCCCTGATGGCCGTGCTGCTCGCGATTCAGGGCATCGCGGGCGGCGTGCGCGCGCTCCTGCGGCTCCGCGCGCCCGCGGACCGCTGACCGTGGAGTGGCTGTCGCTGGTCCTGTTCGCGCTCGTGATCGCCGCGCTGATGGCGGGCTACCCGGTCGCATTCACGCTCGCCGGCGTCTCGCTCGCCTTTGCGACGCTCTGCAGCCTGTTCGGCGCCTTCGACATGGCCATCCTCGAGGCGCTGCCGAGCCGCCTGTTCGGCTCGATGCAGAACCAGACCCTCGTCGCCGTGCCGCTGTTCATCTTCATGGGGCTCGTGCTCGAGCGAGCGCGCATCGCCGAGAGCCTGCTCGAGACGCTCGGCGAGCTGTTCGGCCACGGCCGCGGCGGCATCGCGATCGCGGTCGTGGTCGTGGGCGCGCTGCTCGCCGCCAGCACCGGCATCGTCGGCGCGACCGTCGTCACCATGGGCCTGCTGTCGCTGCCCGCGATGCTGAAGAGCGGCTACGACCCGCGCATCGCGACCGGGACGATCTGCGCTTCCGGCACGCTCGGGCAGATCATCCCGCCCTCCATCATCCTGGTCCTGCTCGGCGACGTGCTCTCCTCCGCCTACCAGCAGGCGCAGCTGCGCGCCGGCAATTTCGCCCCGGAGAGCGTCTCGGTCGGCGACCTGTTCGCCGGGGCGATGATACCGGGGCTGCTGCTCGTCGCTGCCTACATCGCCTACCTGCTGGCGGTCGCCTGGCTGCGGCCGGCGCGCATGCCGCCGCCGGCGGCGGACGTGCTGGCCGCGCGAGGCCACCTCGGCCGGCGCGTCGCCGGGGCGCTGTTCGCGCCGCTTGCGCTGATCGTCGCGGTACTTGGCTCGATCATCGCCGGTTACGCGACGCCCACGGAGGCCGCTGCCGTCGGCGCCGCAGGCGCGCTCGCGATCGCGTTCGTGCGGCGCGCGCTGCCGCTCGGGCGGCTGCGCGAGGTGATGCGCGGAACGGTACGTCTCACCTCCATGGTGTTCGTCATCCTGCTCGGCGCCTCGATCTTCTCGCTCGTGTTCCGCGGCTTCGGCGGCGACCTGCTGCTGCATGACCTGCTGTCGTCGCTGCCCGGCGGTCCCGTCGGCGCCCTTGCGCTCGTGATGGCCGTGATGTTCCTCCTGGGATTCATCATCGACTTCATCGAGATCATCTATATCGTCGTCGCAGTGGTCGCACCCATCCTGCTCGGCATGGGCCTCGATCCCGTGTGGCTCGGCGTGCTGATGGCGGTCAACCTGCAGACATCATTCCTGACGCCGCCTTTCGGTTTCGCGCTTTTCTACCTGCGCGGCGTGGCGCCGGCTTCCGTGCGCACCGCGGACATCTACCGCGGCGCGGTGCCGTTCATCCTGATGCAGATCGCCATGCTCGCGGTGCTGTGGTCCTGGCCGCGCCTCGCGACCTGGCTGCCAGGCCTGATCTACGACTGAGCGTCAGCCGCGCGCGTTGAGGTAAGCGCGCTCGGCGATGTCCATGTACGGCCGGATGCGCGCCGAGAAAGCCTCGAGCGACTCGAGCACGCGCCTGAAGAGCGGGTCCTGCGCCGCGTTCTCGCGCAGGATCTCGGCGGCGTATCCCCGCAGCGCCTGCATGACGTCGCCGGGAAACGCGCGCAGCTGCACGCCGTGGTCGCGCACGAGCGTCTCGAGCGCCTCGGCGTTCCGCGCCATGAACTCCGCCGACATGCGGTCGTTGGTCGCGCTCGCGCAGGCCGTGACGATCGCCTGCAGGTCCGCCGGCAGGGAGCCCCAGGCCTTGCGGTTGACGATCAGCTCGAGCGCGGAGCCCGGTTCCTGCCAGCCCGGGTAGTAGTAGTACTTCGCCGCCTTGTGGAAGCCGAAGGCGAGGTCGTTGTAGGGACCGATCCACTCGGTCGCGTCGATCGCGCCCGTCTGCAGCGCCGTGAAGATCTCCGAGCCCGGCATGGTGACGGGCGTCGCGCCCGCGCGCGCGATGACCTCGCCGCCGAGCGCGGGGATGCGCATCTTGAGCCCGCGGAGGTCGGCGAGCGACCGGATCTCCCTGCGGAACCATCCGCCCATCTGCGTGCCGCTGTTGCCGCTCGGGAACGGCAGCAGGCCGAATGGCGCATAGGCTTCGCGCCACAGCTCGAGCCCGCCGCCGTGGTAGAACCAGGCATTGATCTCCTGCTGCGTGAGCCCGAACGGGACCGAGGAGAAGAAGGAGGAGGCCGGCACCTTGCCCTTCCAGTAGTAGGCGGCGCCGTGACCCATCTCCGCCGTGCCGCCCGACACGGCGTCGAAGGTCTCGAATGCGGGCACGAGCTCGCCGTCGCCGTAGACGCGGATCTTCAGCCGCCCGCCCGAGCAGCCCTCCACCTGCTTCGCGAAGTCGATCGCGCCAGTGCCGAGACCGGGAAAGTTCGGCGGCCAGGTCGTGACCAGGCGCCACTCGAAGGTTTCGCCCGATCGCCCCGGTCCGGCTTCGCCGCCCTTGCGGGCGCAGGCCGCAACCGCCGCGGCGGCCGCGCCCAGTCCAAGACCGCGGATCACTTCGCGACGTTTCATCTGGCCTGACTCCCGGAGCGACGACGTTGGCTAGAGATACCATAGCGCATGCACTGGCGCACCCTGCCGCGCGGCGTCGTCGCTCTCGGCCTCGTCTCGCTGTTGATGGATACCTCTTCCGAGCTGGTGCACAGCCTGCTGCCGATCTTCCTCGCGACCGGGCTCGGCGCGTCCATGGCGGCCATCGGCGTCATCGAAGGGGTGGCCGAGGCCGCGGCGTCCTTCATGCGCATGTTCGCCGGCGCGCTCAGCGATTTCTGGCGCCGCCGCAAGCCGCTCGTGGTGCTCGGCTACGGTCTCGCCCTCCTCGCGAAGCCGCTGTTTCCGCTCGCCACATCCGCTGCCTGGGTCTTCGTCGGGCGGTTCGCCGACCGCGTCGGCAAGGGCATTCGCGGCGCGCCTCGCGATGCGCTGCTCGCGGATCTCGCGCCACCGGGCGCGCGTGGCGCCGCTTTCGGGCTGCGCCAGTCGCTTGATTCGGCGGGCGCCTTCGCCGGGCCGCTGCTCGCCGTCGGTCTCATGGCCTGGCTCGCGGGCGACATCCCGTCCGCGCTCTGGTTCGCGGTCATTCCGGCGTTCCTGTCGGTCGTGGTGCTGGTCACGATGGTGCGCGAACCGCCCCGTCCGGACGAGCAAGGCCGCGGCCGCCCGCCCTGGCGTCAGTCGGAAGTCCGGCGGCTGTCGCGGCGCTTCTGGCTGGTCGTCCTGCTCGGCGTGCTGTTCACGCTGGCGCGCTTCAGCGAGGCCTTCCTGATCCTGCGCGCGCACGACGTCGGCCTCGCGCTCGCGTGGGTCCCGCTCGTGCTCGTCGTCATGAACCTGATGTTCGCCGCCGTCGCCTGGCCCGCAGGCGCCGCCAGCGACCGCGTTGGCCGCCGCAGGCTCCTGGTCGGGGGACTCGCGGCATTGATCGCCGCCGATCTGGCATTCGCGGGCGCGGACACGATCGCGGCCGTGTTCGCCGGCGCCGCGCTGTGGGGCCTGCACCTCGGCCTGACGCAGGGCCTGCTCTCGACACTGGTCGCCGACACCGCGCCGGAGGACCTGCGCGGTTCCGCCTTCGGCCTGTTCAACTTCTTCGGGGGTCTCGCGGTGCTCGCAGCGAGCGTCATCGCCGGCCTGCTGTGGGCGCGCTTCGGCGCGGCCGCGGCCTTCTACGCGGGCGCCGCATTCGCCGCCGCGACGGCCGCCGGGTTGCTGGGCTGGCGGCCGCCGCGGCCCGTGCCAGCACGTTGACCGGCCGGGCACGGCAGACCGATGCTAGCGGTGTGTACGAATCGAGGCACCAGCCGCTCCTGCACCGCGCGGGTTTCCTGCGCCGCGTGCTCGGCCACGCCACCGCGGTCGTCGGCCTGATCGCTTCCTCCATGGCGCTCGGCATGGCCGGTTACATGGGCCTCGAGCACCTTCCGTGGCGCGACGCGTTCATGGAAACCGCCATGCTGCTCGGCGGCATGGGCCCGATCCACGCGCCGCGGACGGACGCGGGCAAGCTGTTCTCCGGCCTGTTCGCGCTCTACGCCGGGCTCGTCTTCATCGTCACCGCGGCGTTGCTGCTGGGCCCCGTGGTGCACCGCCTGCTGCATCATTTCCACCTTGAGCGGTCGCGGCGCGATGAGTGAGCCGGTTACGTGATCGGACTGCTGCAGCGCGTGACCGAGGCGGCCGTCAGCGTGGACGGCGCCGAGATCGCGCGCATCGGGCCCGGTCTCCTGGTGCTGGTCGCGGTCGAGCGCGGCGACGACGAAACGACGGCCGAGCGCCTGCTCGACCGCGTGCTGAACTACCGCGTGTTCGCCGACGCCGGCGGCCGCATGAACCTCTCGGTGACCGACACCGGCGGCTCCCTGCTGCTGGTGCCGCAGTTCACGCTGGCGGCCGACACGGAGAAGGGCCTGCGCCCGGGCTTCAGCCGGGCGGCGGCGCCCGCACATGGCGGGCGCCTGTTCGGCCATCTCTCGAGGCGGGCGCAGGCGCGATGTCCCGCCGCGCAATTCGGCCGTTTTGGCGCCTACATGCGGGTTTTTCTCGTGAACGACGGCCCCGTCACATTCTGGCTACGGGTGGGCGGCAAGGGCGAAGACGCGGCCGGGATTGGCGTATCATCTTAGGGGCGCGCCAGGTGCGCGGGCCGGAGTCATCGACATGGGCATTGGTTTTCGCGAACTGCTGATCATCCTCGCGATCGCGCTCCTGATCTTCGGGGCGAAGAAGCTGCGCAACATCGGCTCGGACCTCGGCGCCGCGGTGCGCGGCTTCAAGAAATCCATGAACGAGGGCGACACCGAGGAATCCGGCAAGAAGCTCGCGCAGGACGAGCGCCCGGACGCCGATTTCAGCGCGGCCAAGCGCGAGAACGCCGACTCGTCCAAGAACGCGTAACGGCCGATGTTCGAGGTCGGCTTCACCGAGATCATCCTGATCCTCGGCATCGCGCTCTTGGTGCTGGGCCCCGAAAAACTGCCGAAGCTCGCGGGCCAGCTCGGCCGCTGGGCCGGCCGGGCGCGCGCGATGGCGCGCCAGCTGCGCCAGCAGCTCGACGAGGAAGTCACGATCATCCCGAAGGACGATTTCGACCCCGCGGCGCCGCGCAAGCCGCCGGGCACTCCTCCCGCAACCCCGCCTGATTCCGCGGACCGGCCGCCACCTCCCGCGTCATGACGCCGTCCGTGCCGCCGGAGGAGCCGCTGCCCGAGAGCTCGCTGCTCTCGCACCTGTTCGAGCTGCGCGACCGCCTGCTCAAGTCGCTGATCGCGACGCTCGTGATCGCCGTGCCCTGCCTCATCTACGCGCCCGAGCTCTTCACCTGGCTGTCCGCGCCGCTGCGCGCGCAGCTGCCCGAGGGCGCCACCCTGATCGCGACCTCGGTGATGGCGCCCTTCATGACGCCCTTCAAGCTCGCGTTGCTCGCCGCGATCTTCCTCGCGATGCCCGTGATCCTCTACCAGGTCTGGGCATTCGTCGCGCCGGGCCTGTATCGGCACGAGCGGCGCTTCGCGCTGCCGCTGTTCGTCTCGAGCGTGATGCTGTTCTATGCGGGCGCGGCCTTCGCGTATTACGTGGTGTTCCCGCTCGCCTTCAAGTTCTTCGTCAACTACGCGCCCGCGGGCGTGCAGATGATGACGGACATGACGCAGTACATGGACTTCGCGGTGCTCATGTTCTTCGTTTTCGGCCTCGCGTTCGAGATCCCGGTCGCGACCGTGCTGCTCGTGCGCACGGGACTCGTGAGGCGCGAGACGCTCACGGCGAACCGCGGCTACGTGATCCTCGGCATCTTCATCATCGCGGCTTTCCTCACGCCGCCCGATCCCGTCTCGCAGACCATGATGGCGTTGCCGATGTATGTGCTCTACGAGGGCGGCGTCCTCATGTCACGGCTGCTGGTGCGCGACAAACCCGGTCAGGAATCCGGCGAATCGGCTTGATGTTGCACCGCAACATGGCGGAGACTCGCCGGACTTTCGGAGTAAAAACGGCATGAGCCACGACGTGCAGGTTCCGCCCGGAACGATCCTGGGCCATCCCAAGGGGCTGTTCCTCCTGTTCATCACCGAGATGTGGGAGCGCTTCAGCTACTACGGCATGCGCGCGCTGCTCGTGCTGTACGCGGTGGCGGCGACGCACGCCGCAAACCCGGGTCTCGGGTGGGCGGAGCCGCAGGCGCTCACGCTCTACGCCTGGTACACGGGCTTCGTGTACTTCACGCCGATCTTCGGCGGCTGGCTCGCCGACAACTACCTCGGGCAGCGCAAGGCGGTGATCATCGGCGGCCTCGTGATGGCGGCCGGCCAGTTCTCGCTCGCCGCGCCGCTCGCGACGTTTGGCATGACCTCAGCGTTCTCGATTCCTGCGCTCGGCATCGCCTTCCCGGACACGCCGACCTCGTTCTACGTCGGCCTGCTGCTGCTCGTGATCGGCAACGGCTTCTTCAAGCCGAACATCTCGACCATGGTCGGCGACCTCTATCCGCAGGGCGATGCGCGCCGCGACGGCGCGTTCACGATCTTCTACATGGGCATCAACACCGGCGCCTTCCTCGCGCCGCTCGTCTGCTCGACGCTCGGCGAGGACCCGGTCTACGGCTGGCGCATGGGATTCATGGCCGCCGGCATCGGCATGCTCCTGTCGGTCGTGATCCAGCTCGCCTTCTCGACGCGCTTCATCGGCAACGTCGGCGTCGAGCCCGCGGCGAAGCGCTCGCTCAAGATGGCCGGCGGCACCAGGAACCCGCTGACGTCGGCCGAGCGGGATCGGCTGCGCGTGATCTTCGTGATCTTCATCTTCGTCGTGATGTTCTGGGCGGCCTTCGAGCAGGCGGGTGGGCTCATGAACCTGTTCGCCGAGAAGTACACCGACCGCACGGCCGGCAGCTTCACGGTCCCCACCGGCTGGTTCCAGTCGCTGAACCCGCTCTTCATCGTGCTGCTCGGCCCCTTCTTCTCCATGCTGTGGAGCCGGCTCGGCGAGCGCGGCAGGAACCCGGCGACGCCCGTCAAGATGTACCTGGGCCTCGCGCAGGTCGCGCTCGGCTTCATCTTCCTGGTGATCGCGGTATTCGAGATGCAGCGCGCCGCTGATGTGCGCGCCGGCATGATCTGGCTGGTGCTCGGCTACCTGTTCCACACCACCGGGGAACTCTGCATCAGCCCCGTCGGTCTCTCGATGGTCACCAAGCTCGCGCCGCTGCGCCTCGGCTCGCTCATGATGGGCGTCTGGTTCCTGATCAATTTCGTCGCCAACACGCTCGCCGGTTACATCGGCGCCTTCTCGGAGCACATGGGCGAGTACCCGTGGATGATCGCCCTCGCCGCCGATGTCGGCGTCCGCGCCGAGCACGCCGGCCTGCTCGGGGTCTTCGGCGGCCTGGCGGCGCTGCTGATTCTCTTCAGCCTCGTGCTGTGGGCGATTTCGGGGCGCATCGTGCAGTGGATGCATGGCGCGGAGGGGAAATGACGGGCCGCGCGCTGCGCGCCGCGGGCGCGCTCGCACTCGCCGCCGTCCTCAGCGCCTGCGCCACCGCGCAGCCGAAGGAAACGGCCGACGAGTTCGTCGTACGCGTCAATGCCGAGCTGCGGAAATCGGGCCACGAGAACGCCCGGGCCGCCTGGACGCAGCTCACCTACATCACGCCCGACACGGAGGCGCTCGCCGCGAAGTCCGACGAGCGCGTGCAGGCGGACGTCTCGCGCCTGATCGGCGAGGCCCGGGCCTTCAAGGACCGGGCCATTTCGGAGAATGCCGCGCGCACGATCCGCAGCCTCAAGTTCAGCCTGGCCGCGCCGGCGCCTCCGGATCCGGTCAAGCGCGAGGAGAAGTCGGCGATCGAGGCGCGCATGCTCTCCATCTACAGCTCCGGCAAGCACTGCCCGGCCGGCCCGGAGAGCTGCCTCAACTACGAGCAACTCGCGCAGAAGCTGGCGGAGAGCCGCAACCCCGACGAGTTGCTGGACGCCTGGCGGGGGTGGCACGCCATCGCGAAGCCGATCCGCGAGGAATACCGCCGCTTCGTCGAGCTCGCCAACGAGGGCGCGCAGGAGCTCGGCTTCGCCGACCTCGGCGATCTCTGGCGTTCCGGCTACGACATGGGCCCGGCCGAGTTCGACGCGGAGACCGACCGGCTCTGGAACCAGGTCAAGCCGCTGTACGACGGCCTGCACTGCTACGCGCGCGGCAAGCTGCAGGAGCGGTACGGCAAGGAGCTGGTGCCCGACGGCAAGCCGGTGCCCGCCCACCTTTTCGGCAACATGTGGGCCCAGCAGTGGAACAACATCTACGACCTGCTGGAGCCGTATGCCGGAGTGTCGGACCTGGACGTCACGGCGGAGCTCCAGAGGCAGGGCTATGACGCGCGCAGGATGACGGAGTCCGCCGAGTCCTTCTACGTCTCGCTCGGCTTCCCGAAGCTGCCCGCGAGCTTCTGGGAGCGCTCGATGCTGACGCGGCCGCGCGACCGCGAAGTGGACTGCTATGCCAGCGCCTGGAACATGGACTCCAGGGGCGACGTGCGCATCAAGATGTGCACACAGACGACCGAGGAGGACCTCTACACGCTCTACCACGAGCTCGGGCACGTCTATTACTACCTGAGCTACACCGACCAGCCGTACCTGTACCAGGCCGGCGCGCACGACGGCTTCCACGAGGGGATCGGCGACACCATCAACCTCTCGATGACCGAGGCCTATCTCGCGGACATCGGCCTGTTGCCGCAGGGCACGAAGTCGAGCCGTGAGGCGCTCATCAACCGCCAGATGAAGGTGGCGAGCGAAAAGATCGCCTTCCTGCCTTTCGGCAAGCTCGTGGACCAGTGGCGCTGGGGCGTTTTCTCCGGGGCGATTCCGCCGGAGAAGTACAACGAGGCCTGGTGGAATCTGCGCCGCAGATACCAGGGCGTCGAGGCGCCCGCGGCACGCAGCGAAGGGGACTTCGACCCGGGCGCCAAGTACCACATTCCCGGCAACACGCCCTACACACGCTATTTCCTTTCCTTCGTGCTGCAGTTCCAGTTCCACCGCGCGCTATGCGAGGCGGCCGGATCCAAGGGCCCGCTGCACGAGTGTTCGATCTACGGCAGCGAGGAAGCCGGGCGCCGGTTCCGGGAGATGCTCGCCATGGGCGCGAGCCGGCCCTGGCAGGATGCGCTCGAGAAGCTGACCGGCACGCGCCAGATGGATGCCACCGCCATCGTGGAATACTTCCAGCCGCTCATGGGCTGGCTCGAAGAAGAAAACCGCGGCCGCCAGTGCGGCTGGTAGGAACCAACGGGGAGTCCGCATGAATGCCAGGGATCCAGCCCAGCTGACCGTCCGCGCCATCGTCATTTCCCTGGTACTCACGGTGCTGCTCGCGGCCGCGAACGCCTACCTCGGCCTGTTCGCCGGCCTCACCGTCGCGACCGCGATCCCCGCGGCCGTCGTCTCGATGGGCGTGCTGCGCCTGCTCGGCCGCTCGAACATCCTCGAGAACAACATCGTCGCGACCGGCGCATCGGCGGGGTCCTCGATCGCGGCCGGCACGATCTTCACGATCCCGGCGCTCGTGCTGATGGGCCACTGGAGCCGGTTCGAGTACGGCTGGGTACTCGCGATCGCGGGTCTCGGCGGACTGCTCGGCGTGCTGTTTTCGGTGCCGCTGCGCCGCACGCTGATCATCGACCAGAAGCTGCAGTTCCCGGAAGGCGTCGCGACCGCCGAGGTGCTGAAGGTCGGGGAGGACCCGGGACACGGCCTCAAGGCCCTGTCGCTCGCGGCCGGGACCGCCGCTTTCTTCAAGCTGGCGCTGTCCGGCTTCAAGCTCTCGCCGGAGTCGTTCGTCGCGGCGCGCTTCTTCGGCGATCGCACGATCGGGTTCTTCGGCATCAACCTGTCCCCGGCGCTGCTCGGCGTCGGCTTCATCGTCGGCTTCAACATCGGCTGCCTGATGCTCTCGGGCGGCGCGCTGTCGTGGTGGGTGTTCATCCCGTTCTACAACACCTTCATGATCGAACAGAACCCGGCGCTCGCGGCCCAGCTCGTGGGCCTGTCCGCCGAGGACGCCGCCGGCCTCATCTGGAGCCGCCAGATCCGCTATATCGGTGTCGGCGCGATGCTGATCGGCGGGCTCTGGTCGCTGTGGTCGCTGCGCAAGTCGCTGCTGTCCGGCGTGAAGACGGGCCTGACGATCAAGGGCGGCTCGATGGCCGGCGTGCCGCACACCGAGCGCGACCTGCCGATGAGCGCGATCCTGGCGGGCATCGTGCTCTTCGTGCTGCCGCTTTTTGCGCTCTACTACGCGGTCGTCGACAGTCTCGGCATCGCCTTCACGATGGCCGTCATCATGGTGATCGCCGGCTTCGTGTTCTCCTCCGTCTCCGGCTACATGGCGGGGCTCGTCGGCTCCTCGAACAACCCGGTTTCCGGCATCACGATCTCGACCATCCTGTTCGCCTCGCTGGTACTGCTCGCGATCCTCGGCAAGGGCTCGACAGTCGGGCCGGTCGCCGCGGTGATGATCGGCGCGGTGATCTGCAACGCGGCCGCCGTCGCCGGCGACAACCTGCAGGACCTGAAGGCCGGCCAGCTGGTGGGCGCCACGCCCTGGCGGCAGCAGGTGATGCTCGGCATCGGCGCGCTGGCGTCCGCCGCCGTCATGGCGCCGGTGCTCAACCTGCTGCTCGAGGCCTACGGCATCGGCACGCCGGCGCGCGAGGGCGTGAACGCGCTCGCCGCGCCACAGGCGACGCTGATGGCCTCGGTCGCGAGCGGCATCTTCGGCAGCGGCCTGCCCTGGAACATGGTCGCGATCGGCGCCGTGGTCGGTGCGATCGTGATCACGCTGGACGAATGGCTGAAGCGCAGCAACAAGAGCTGGCGCGCGCCGGTGCTCGCGGTCGCGGTCGGCATCTACCTGCCGCTCGAGCTGTCGACGCCGATCTTCGCGGGCGGCCTGATCGCCGAGCTCGCGACCCGCTGGCACCGCCGCCGTAACCCGGGCGGCGACCCGGAGCTGCTCAAGCAGACCGGTCTCCTGTTCTCCGCCGGCCTGATCGCGGGCGAAGCGCTCATCGGCGTGCTGATCGCGATCCCGATCGTCGCCACGGGCGACGCCAACGTCCTCGCGGCCGGGTTCCAGCCCGGAAAGTGGGCGGGCCTCGCGGCGCTCCTGCTGGTCGGCTGGTGGCTGCACGCGGTCGCCACGAAGCAGGCGCGCACCAAATAGGGGGCGCACCCCTATTTTGCGGAAATAGGGGTGCGTCCCCTTTTCTCCGTACAATGCGCGGCGCATGCCCGAGGCTGAATCGCACCGGATCCGCGTGGCGACGGCGCTCGCGATCGTCTACCTGCTCTGGGGATCGAGCTACCTCGCGACCAAGGTGATGGTCACCGATGAGCCGCCCCTCGTCGCCGCGGGGCTGCGCTTCGGCACCGCGGGATTGCTGCTGCTCCTGTTCGCCTGGTGGCATTCCGGCCCGCCGGTCGTCAACCGCGTCGAGGCGCGGCACGTGCTCATCATGGGCTGGCTCGCGGTCGCGTTCAGCAACGCCTGCAACGTCATCGCCATGCAGCACGTGCAGTCGAACATGTCGGCGCTCCTGAATGCGACGCCATCGTTGTGGATCGCGTGGCTGGGCTCGGTGGGCCGGCGCGGCAGCCCGCTCACGCGCACCATGCGCGCCGGCCTCCTGATCGGGCTCGCGGGCGTCGTGTTCGTGCTGTCGCCCTCGCGCGGCTGGGATTTCGGCGCGCTCGGCTGGCAGATGCTGATCCTGGTTGCCTGCCTGTCGTGGTCGCTCGGCACCATCTACTACCGCCATGCCGACTCGCGCAATCCGCCGCTCATGTTCACGGCGCTGATGATGCTCACCGGCGGCGTCGGGCTGCTGGCGGGCGCCGCTGTCGCCGGCGAGTCCTTCGACTTCCACTGGTCGGCCCGCGGTTTCGCCGCCTTCGCCTGGCTCACCGTGATGAGCTCCTGCCTCGCGTATTCCGCCTACTCGTGGCTCGCGGTCAACACGACGCCCGTCGTGACCGGTTCCTACGGCTACGTGAATCCGGCCGTCGCGGCATTGCTTGGCTGGCTCATCCTCAGCGAGCGGCTGTCGTGGCTGCAGATCGCAGGCATGGTCGTGATCCTTGTCGGGACGGCGCTCGTCACCGGATACTGGCGGCCGCTGCCGGGACGGCGGCCGGCCACCTGACGGCCCTGCGGACTGACCAATGAAAAAGCTGCTGCCGCTCACGACCGCGCTGGTCGCCTTCTACGCCTGGCAGAAAATCCAGGAGACGGGCGCTTCCGCGCCGCAGGCTCCCGGCCAGCCCGCCGCCGTCGCGGCGGTCGAGCCGCGAGCCGACGCATTCGAGGACTGGCGGAGCGGCAACCAGGTCGCCGGCGCCGGAACCGTCGTTCGCATCCTCGAGGAGGATGACGACGGCAGCCGCCACCAGCGCTTCATTCTCGAGCTCGACCCGGGGCACACGTTGCTGATCGCCCACACCATCGATCTCGCCCCGCGCGTCGACGCATTGCGAGAGGGCGGCACGGTCGAATTCAATGGCGAATACGAATGCAACGACCGCGGCGGCGTGATCCACTGGACCCATCACGATCCGCAGGAGGAGCACGAGGCGGGCTGGCTGCGGCACAATGGCCGCATCTACCAGTGACACCACCGGCGTGAGGGCGCTCCCGCAATCATGAAAGCCATTCTCATCGTCGGCCTCGGCGGCCTGCTTGGCTCGATTGCGCGTTACAAGCTGGGCGGCTGGGTGCTGCACTTGACGACGCTCGAGAAGTTCCCGTACAGCACATTCGCCGTCAACGTCGCGGGCTGCTTCGTGGTGGGCGTGCTCGCGGGCCTCGTGGAGAAGTACGATTTCTTCACGGCGGGCACGCGGCTCTTCCTGTTCGCCGGCGTGCTGGGCGGATTCACGACATTTTCGGCATTCGGGCTGGATGCGCTGTACCTGATCCGGCGTGGCGAAATGCTGACGGCGGCGTCCTATGCGGGACTCAGCATGGTCATCGGCATTGCCGCAGTCTGGCTCGGCTTCAGGCTCATGGGCGGTTCGCTGCATCACGCCTGACACGATGACCACGATCTTCATCGGCTCTGCCGCCGCCGCGAAACCACAGGCGCGCGCGATCGTGCTGCGCTTCACGCGGCCCGGTCTCAAGTTCCTGCCATGGTGGGATGCCTTCACGGCGGGCAGGACGTTGCTCAAGGACCTCGACCACATCCGCGGGCGCGTCGATGCGGCGCTGCTCGTCTTCTCGCCGGAGTCCACGACGCGCATCCGCAACAAGCGCCACGCCGTGCCGAACCTCAACGTCCTGTTCGAGCTCGGCTATTTCTACGGGCATTTTGGCGAGAAGCGGGTCGCCATGGTCCGGTACGGCGAGTTCTACCTGCCTTCCGATCTCGGTGGCTACATCCACATCGCGGGCAGCCGGTCGTTCCGGCGCGGCGCGGCGGTGCCCGTCGGCAAGCGCACCGAGCGCGAGTTCGAACGCTGGGTCGCGGCGCTGTAGAATCGGCGCGGCCATGAACATCCGCCCGCCGAACCGCGTCACGCACACGTACACGCAACGGCTTCTGGCGCCTCCCGCCGGCGTGTTCCCGCTGCTCTGCCCGGTGCGCGAGGCGGACTGGATCGAGGGCTGGAACCCGCTGCTCGTGCTGTCCGTTTCGGGCCTTGCCGAGCCCGATTGCGTCTTCGTCACCGATGCGCGGCCATACGACGCGATCTGGTACGTCACGCGCCACGAGCCGGAACGCTGGTTCGTGGAAATGCTCAAGATCACGCCCGAGGTCACGGCCTGCAAGCTGACGATCCAGGTGCGCGCCGCCGCCGGCGGCAGCGAGGCCGACGTCACCTACAGCCACACCAGCCTCGGCCCGCAGGGGGACGTGTTCCTCGCCACGTTCACGGCCGAGTTCTACGTGCAGTTCATGCGCGAGTGGGAAGAGCGCATGAACCACTACCTGAAGCACGGCAAGGCATTGCGCTCCGGCGCAAAGGATTGACACGCGTGAAATACCGCTACGCATCGCTCCTGCTGGTCCTGCTCGCAGCACCGGCGGCGGCGGCGGATGCCGGCGATTGCATTGCGATGATCGGCACGGGCTCGGTCGGCGGCGCGCTCGGCCCCCGCTTTGCGGGTCTCGGTGAGCGCGTCGTCTACGGCTCGCGCACGCCCGGCGAGGAGCGCGTCCAGAACCTCGTCGCGCGCACCGGGGAACGCGCCTCCGCCCTCGCGCCAGACGCCGCCGCCCGGGCCTGCGGCACGATCGTCCTCGCCGTGCCGTGGTCCGCGGTCGAGACGACCGTGAAGTCGTTCGGCAACCTCGATGGCAAGCTGATCGTCGACGTCACCAACCCGCTCGGCGTGAGCGACGGGGTGGAAGTCGAGGCGCCCCTGCCGGCGCCCTCGATGGGCGAGTTCGTGCAGTCGCTTGCACCGGGCGCCAGGGTCGTCAAGGCCTTCAACACGATCTACTACACCGTCATGGCGCACCCCGGCACGGCGGGCGGCCCGGTCAGCGTGCTGATCTCCGGCGACGATGCGGCCGCGAAGGCGCGCGTCGCCGGGCTCGCGAAGGGCATCGGTTTCGAGCCCGTGGACGTCGGCCCCCTGCGCACGGCACGTTATACCGAGGCGATGGCGCTCCTGCTCGTCAGCCGGTTGATCAGCGGACAACCCTTCGACTTCCAGTTGCATCCCTGGCCGGCGAAGCAGGCGCAGTGACCCGGCAGGAGCGCGACTACTTCCTCGGCACCCACGACGAGGAGCTGCACCGGCTCGGGTTGCAGCACCGCGTCTGGGGCCCGGCCGTGCGCGACTGCTGGGAGCGGGCCGGCCTCAGGGCCGGCTTGCGTGTCCTGGACATCGGCGCCGGACCTGGCTACGCGGCCGCCGACCTCGCGCAGATCGTCGGCCCTTCCGGCGAGGTCGTGGCGGTAGAGCGCTCCGGGAGATATGTCGGGGCCGGTCGCCAGATGCTAGCGACGCACGGCTTCACGAACGTGCGTTACCACGAGCTCGACCTGATGTTGGACCCGCTGCCCGGCGCAGGCTACGACGCGGCCTGGTGCCGCTGGGTCGCCTGCTTCGTCTCGTCTCCCGCGCTGCTCGTCGACAAGATCGCGGACGCCCTGCGCCCCGGCGGCCTCGCGATCTTCCACGAGTACCTGGCCTACGAGACCTTCTGCTTTGCGCCGCCCCACCCGCGCCAGCGCGAGTTCGCAGAGCAGGTCGTGAAGGGCTGGCGCGCCGCGGGCGGGGAGCCGAACATCGCCCAGCCGGTGCTGCGGCTGCTCGAGGAGCGTGGATTCGCGATCCGCGCGGCGATCCCGCGGATTTACTGCCTGCGGCCGGCCGACGAGATGTGGCAATGGCCCGCATCCTTCATCCGCATCCATCTGGAGCAACAGACAGCCCTCGGGGCGATCGAAGCGACGTGGGCGGAAGCGGTATGGAGGGAGTTCACGGCCGCGGAAACCGAGCCGGCGACGATGCTCGTCACGCCGCTCGTGCTGCAGGTCATCGCCGAGAGGCGCTAGTGGCGCACGGCCGCCATCGCGGCCCGATCGTGCTTGTACTTGAACAGGAAGGGGAACAGCAGCCCCAGCACGAGCGCGTACCCCGCAAACGTCAACCAGATGCTCTGCCAGTCCTTCACGCCGTCCACGGTGAAGTGATCCACGACCATGCCGGCCGCGATGCTGCCGAAGAAGGCGCCAAGGCCGTTGGTCATCACCATGAAGAGCCCCTGCGCGCTCGCGCGGATGTTCGACTCCGCTTCGCGGTCCACGAACAGCGACCCCGAGATGTTGAAGAAGTCGAACGCCATGCCGTAGATGATCATCGACAGCACCAGCATCCAGAGCCCGGCGCCGGGGTCGCCGACCGCGAACAGCCCGAAGCGGAACACCCAGGCGAGGATGCTGATCAGCATCACGATCTTGATGCCGAAGCGCTGCAGGAAAAACGGGATCGTGAGGATGAAGAGCGTCTCGGAGATCTGCGAGATCGAGATCAGGATGTTCGGGTGCTTCACCCCGAACGAGTCCGGGTAGGTGGTCGCGAAGTCAGCGAGGAAGGCTCCGCCGAAAGCGTTCGTGATCTGCAGCGCCGCGCCCAGCATCATCGCGAAAATGAAGAACACCAGCATCTGCCTGCGCCTGAACAGCACGAAGGCGTCGAGGCCGAGCGCCGAGGACAGGCTCTTCGAAGCCACGTCGCGCGCCGGCGGGCAGGCCGGCATCGTGAAGGCGTAGAGGCCGAGGAAGACGGCGGCTCCCGCGCTGATGTAGAGCTGCAGCGCGCTCTTGGTCCAGCCGGCGAGGTCCACCATCCACATGGAGACGATGAAGCCGACCGTGCCCCACACCCGGATCGGCGGGAACTTCTGGATGACGGAGAGCCCGTTCTGCTCGAGCACGCGGTAGGAAACCGCATTGTTGAGCGCGATGGTCGGCATGTAGACCATCGCATTCAGCAGCATGATCGGGTACAGGGCGTCGTAGGTCGTGACGGTGGACGCCCACAGCAGGAGCCCGGCTCCCAGCAGGTGCAGGACGCCGTACAGGCGCTCCGCGTTGATCCAGCGGTCGGCGACGATGCCCATCACACCCGGCATGAAGAGCGCGGCGACCCCCATGGTCGCGTAGATGCTGCCGACCTGGCCCCCGCTGAAGCCGAGTGTGACGATCATGTAGGCGCCGAGGGAGATGAGCCATGCCCCCCAGACGAAGAACTGCAGGAAGTTCATCACCGTCAGGCGCAGTGCGATCCCCATGGTCGTGCGATCCTGGTTGTCAGTCTTTGTCGCGGAAAGCCCGGCCTGGCTTGAACATCGCGTTGCCGACCCAGCTCACGATGCTGACGATCAGCGCGGCCCAGAATGCCGGCCAGAAGCCGGTGATCGCAAAGCCCGGCAGCAGCGCGGCGACGAGGCCGAGCATCGCGGCATTCACCACGAGCAGGAACAGCCCGAGCGTCACGAGCGTGATCGGGAGCGTCAGGATCACGGCGACCGGCTTCACGATCGCGTTCACGATGCCGAGCAGGAGCGCCGCCAGGATCAGCGTGGTCGCGCTCGAGACCAGGATGCCGTCCACCCACTCGGTCGCGAGCCAAAGTCCGAGCGCGGCGATCAGCGCCCGCAGGATGAATCCAGTCATGTCCGGCACCCCCAGCCCGATCCTGTCACGGGCGTCTCAGCGTACGCGACGGCCCCGCTTGATGACAACGTCGACGTTCTGCAGCAGGTCCGGATGGCGCAGCACGTCCCCGCGCACGGCGATGACGTCGGCGAACTTGCCCGGCGCGAGCGCGCCCGTTTCGTGGCCGACGCCCATGGCCGCGGCTGCATCGTGCGTCGCGGCCCGAATGGCGCGTTCCGCCGGAAAGCCGCAATCCCGCACCCAGAAGTCGATCTCCTGCCAGGTGGCGCGCGAATGCAGGTGGCCCGGGACGCCAGCGTCCGAGCCGACCAGCAGCGTCACTTTCGCCTCGTCGAGCTGCCGGAGCTTCGCGCACAGCGAGCGCGCCTTCGACGCCGGCATCTCGAACCAGGTCACGCGGTCGGGATTGGACAGCGAACCGAGGATATCGGCCGCCACGAGTGGCGGCAGCTCCCCGGTCACGCGCGGATCGTCGAGCGGCTCCGCATTCCCGCGCAGCGACTCGAAGTTGAGGAGCGCCGAGATCGCGGGTGTCCACGCGAGCGTACGCGCCGAAGCATCGAGCAGCCGCTGGTACAGCGCGAGCACCACGGAGTCCGGAAACGGCGTCACGCCCATGGAGGCGCCCAGGAAGCCGTCGAGCTGCAGCGCGACGCCGCGTTCGACGTCCGCGGGCCGCTCGGCGAAGGCATGCACGGCGAGGCCCCGCGCCCGCGCCTCGCCGACCGCGGCGGCAAGCTCCTCGGCGCTCCAGAGGTCGACCTCGGAGAGCAGCACGTAATCCACACCGGCATCCGCGAGCTGCGCGACCTTCGCCTTCGCGTCCGCCGCGCCCCCGACGCTCCATTGCCAGGCCTCGGTGCCCGGCGGCACGAGCTTGCGCAGGGCGGGACCCGACACGTAGAGTGTCGGCCCCTCGATGAGGTGCTCGCGGATGCGGCGGCGCACGTTGATGGCCGCTTCGAGCGGCGCCATGACGTCGCGCGCGCTGGTGACGCCCGCCTGCAGCAGCTGCCGGGCGGCGATCGGCATCACGACGCGTTCCGCGAGCGGGCCGTAGGTCTCGTCCCAGCGCGCGGAATCGCCATGCCCGAGGCGCATGGTGCGCACCTGCAGGTCCCACAGGCCGGGCAGCACGGCCATGCCCTCCGTGGAAATGACCTGCGCGCCATCCGGCACCAGCACCTGGCCGCGCCCGCCGACCGCGAGGATGCGCTCCCCGTCGATGACGACGACGCCATTCGCGATCGGCGGCCCGCCGTAACCGTCGATCACCGTGCCGCCCGTCAGCGCGATCGTGTCCGCCTGCGCCGTGACGCCCGCCAGGCAGCACGCGAGCACGGCCGGCAGCCGGCTCACGCCGATGGCTCCCGCACCGTGCCGTCCCGCAGGCGCATCTGCAGCTGCGCGAACGCCAGCGCCCAGCCGGTGCGCAGGCGGACCAGCATGCGTTCCCATTCCTCGCCGGCGGGGACGCCGGTGCCCATCACGCGCAGCATCCTCTGCCCCTTGCGCTCGTCGATCAGGAAATCCTCGACCAGCGCGCCGTCCGGCAGCGCCGGCCAGTCCGCGGTCGGGTCGTACAGCAGCTGCAGCCGCATGCCGGGCTCGAAGTGCTCGATCGTCGCCTCGCGCCGCCCGAACAGCCGAGACGTCACGCAGTACCGCCCGCCGGCGCGTGGCTCGACCGTGGCGTCCGTCGCGTACCACAGCCGAAGCGTCACCGGATCGATGAGCGCATGCCACAGCGCCGTCGCGCTCGCGGCCGTCTCGAACCCCTGCATGTAGCCGCGCGCCTGTCGCCGCATGTCCGCCGCGGGGCGCCTCAGGCCGGGCCGGCCGGGTCGCCGGCCGGCGCTGCGCGCCGCAATTCGCGGTCGCGCCGGCGGCGCACGTCCGCCGCGGAGACCACGTCGTCGCATTGCGCGCCGTCGCGCGGGTAGCTCGCCGCGCCCACGCTGACCGTCATGCGCTGCAGGCGATCGCCGACCGGGAACAGACTGCGGTAGACATTGTTGCGGATGCGCTGCGCGACCGCCTCGGCGACCTCGGGCGTCGCCTCCGGCAGGAACACGATGAACTCGTCGCCGCCGTAGCGGGCGGCCATGTCGGTGGTGCGGATGGCGCGCTGGATTGCGCCGGCGACCGATGTGATTGCGCGGTTGCCGGCCTGGTGGCCGTGCTCGTCGTTGAGCTGCTTGAGATCGTCCATGTCCACCAGCAGGATGCCGTAGCCGCCGCGCCCGTTGCGCGCGCGAAGCTCGTGCTCGCGGTTCAGGACGGCCCGGAACGTGCGCAGGTTCAGCATGCCCGTGAGCCCGTCGCGCTCCGCCATCTCCTCGATGCGCCGCCGCGCGGTCATGATCGTGCCCGCCAGCGCCTGCGTGAGGTAGGCGACGAGCGCATAGGGGCCGAGCTCGCCGAACAGCCGGGCGAACAGCGCCGAGGGCGGCGGCAGCGGCCCTTCGCCGACGATCACCGACAGCCAGGCGAGCGCGACGCCCGCGAAGATCACGATCGCGCCCCGACCGCCGAGCGTCATCGCCACGAGCACGATCGGCAGCAGGTAGAGGTTCACCATCGGGCTGCCGGAGCCGCCGGTCAGCATGGCCACGATCGTGATGAAGGCCACCATCGCCGCGGCGCCGAGCGCGATACGCGCGCCGGATCCCTGCACCGGGAAGGCGCGCCAGCGGAAGGCGATGACGAAGAGCGTATACGCGGCGATGGCCGCGTACAGCCAGCGCGGCGAGGACGGCGCGACCGGCAGCACCAGGCTGTAGAGCGCGACCACCAGCAGCACCAGCCAGTCCACGCGCGTGAGGCTCCGGAGCATGCCCGCGTGCTCGTCCCGCACAACCGCCGCCCGCCGCGTGCCCGGCAGCGGCGGAAGCACCGGGCGATCCTGCGTCGCGGTCATCGTGGCGCCGAGGGCTCGCGCTGCAGCGCGGACTCGATGCTGCCCCGCGTCGCGGGGCCCGCAAGCTCCGCGACCAGCGCAAGGGCGAAGTCGAGGGCGGTGCCGGGGCCGCGCGCGGTGATGACGCCGTCGTCGCGGACGACGGCATCGCCGACCACGGTGGTCCTGCGCGCGTCCTTCAGGAATCCGGGGTAACTCGTGGCGCGGCGCCCATCCAGCACGCCGGCGGCCTCGAGCACCATCGGCGCCGCGCAGATGGCGGCGACCGGCCGGCCCTTTCCGCGGTGGCGCTGCAGCAACTGCGCGATGCGCGGGTCGTTCCTGAGGTGCTCTGCGCCCGGCAGGCCGCCGGGCAGCGCGATCATGTCGAAGTCCTGTTCGGCGAGCGCGGCGAGCGGCGTGTCGGCCGCGATGCGGATGCCGTGGGATCCCGTGACCGGGCTGCCGGCGAGCGATGCGACGACCACTTCGATGCCTGCCCGGCGCAGGATGTCGACGATGGTGACTGCCTCGAGCTCCTCGAAGCCTTCCGCCAGCGGCACGAGGACCCGTTTCACCGGTGGTCCGGCGCCGCCTGCGCGGCAACGAGCGCCGCCTTGCCGTGCTTCAGCCAGGCAAGCGCAGCGCGCACGTCCGCGTCGCGCTCGACGAGCGCGCCCGGGCCTGCGAGCGCCGCGGTCCCCTGCGCCGGCAGCACGATGTCTGGCTCCAGCCCGTGTCCGTGGATCGAGACTCCGGACGGCGTGAAGTAGCGGGAAGTCGTGAGCTTGAGCGCCTGCCCGTCGCCGATCGGCATCACCGTCTGCACCGATCCCTTGCCGAAGGTGCGCCGGCCGAGCAGCTTGGCGCGGCGGTTGTCGCGCAGCGCGCCGGCGACGATCTCGGACGCCGAGGCGGACCCTTCGTTGACGAGTACGGCAACCGGCGTGCCCTGGGTGAGGTCGCCGGCGCCCGCTTCCATGCGGAAGCGCGATTCCTTGGAGCGGCCCTCGGCGGAGACGATCAGGCCGCGATCCAGGAAGGCGTCGGAGACCTCGACCGCGGCCTCCAGCACGCCGCCCGGGTTGTTGCGAAGGTCGAGGACGAGACCCCGCAGCCCGCCTTCGGCTTGCTGCCGCAGCGCGCGCAGCGCGCCATTGACGTCGGGTCCCGTGGTGTCGCTGAACTGCGAGATGCGCAGATACCCGATGCCGGGCTCGAGCATTTCATGGCGCACCGAATGCACCGCGACGATCGCGCGTTCCACCGCGATCTCGATCGGCCGCGGCGCCGTCTCGCGGCCCACCGTCAGGTTCACGACGGTGCCCGGCTCGCCGCGGATGCGGGCGATCGCGTCGGCGAGCCTGGCGTTCTCGACCGCCGCGCCGTCCACCGCGAGAATCGTGTCGCCGGCGCGGATGCCGGCGCGCAGCGCCGGCGAGCCGTCGATCGGCGCGATCACGACGATGGCGCCGGATTCCGCGGTGACCTCGACGCCGATGCCGGAGTAGTTGCCCTCGGTCGCGATTCGCAGGTCCTCGAACTCGTTCGCGTCCATGAACGCCGAATGCGGGTCGAGCTCGCCGACCATGCCGCGGATGGCGTCCTTTACGAGCTCATGGTCATCGGTGCGGTCCACGTAGTCGGAATGGATGCGGTCCATGACCTCGGACAGCAGGCGCGCGTCGCCGGGATCGAGTGCGGGGCCGCCGCGGTTGCCGCCCGCCAGCCACAGGGCGCCCCCGGCGAGCGAAACCCCGAGCAGGCAGCCCAGCAGTACGGCGACCAGCGTGCGTCTGGAACTCATGGGCGACTATGGTACCCGCGCGGCAAGGGGCGCGACCAATCCCCGCTCCATCAGCCTTGCGTGGCCTCCGGCGGGTCCGCTGCCTCGTACAGGGCGAGGTCTCCCAGCACCTCCGCGAGCGGCACCGGCCGGCCGATGGCGAATCCCTGGCCGAAGTCCACGCCGAGCGACGCCATGCGGGTGCGCAATGCGTCGGTCTCGACGAATTCGGCGACGGTCTCCATGCCCATGGTGCGCGCGAGCTGCGCGATGGCGCGGACCATGGACTCGGTGCGCTCGTTGCCCGTCGCATCGCGCACGAAGGCGCCGTCGATCTTGAGGATCGACACCGGCAGGGCCCGCAGGTACGCGAGCGACGAGAGGCCGGTGCCGAAGTCGTCCAGCGCAAAAGAGCAGCCCAGGGCGCGCAGCTTCAGCATCAGGCGCTCCGCCCGCGCCAGGTTCGACACGGCGGACGTCTCGGTCAGCTCGAAGCACAGGGTCTCCGGCGGCACGCCGGAGTCCCGGATGCTGCGCTCGATGAACTCCAGGAATTCCTCCGACGCGATCGAGGGGCCGGAGATGTTCATCGAGAACCGCATGCCCCCGCCCTCGAGCACCTTCGAGCAGGAGGCGAGGGCCGCCAGCGAGTTCTTCACCACCCAGCGGTCGATCTCCGGCAGCAGCTGGTAGCGCTCCGCGGCGGAGAGGAACTTCTCCGGCGGCAGCAGCTCGCCGTCCTCGCCCACCATGCGCAACAGCATTTCGAAGCGCGGCTCGGCGCGGTCCGTCTCGAGCGGCAGGATCGGCTGCGCGAACAGCGCGAAACGGTCCTCCGCGAGCGCGGCGTGCAGGCGCTGCACGACGAGCACGTCCGTGTGCCGGCGCATGATGCTCTGGTCGGCGTCCTGGAAGATCTCGGTGCGGTTGCGGCCGCGGTCCTTGGCCGCCTTGCAGGCGATCTCGGCATTCGCGAGTCCGTGCGCGAGCGCGTTCTGCGAATCCGGCAGCTCGGCCACGCCGACGCTCACCGAGACCTGCACCGTGCCCTCGCCGCGCACGTAGGTCTGCTCCGCGCACTGGCGCCGCAGCATGTCTGCGATCTGCTGCGCGAATTCCAGCGCGCAGTCCGGCAGGAACACCGCGAAGCGGTCGCCCGCGATGCGCGCCGACAGCGCGCCCGGGCGCGGCTTCCTGCGCAGCACCTCCGCGACCTTGCCGATGACCTCGTCGCCGATATGCATGCCGTAGTTGTCGTTGGTGACGTGCAGCCGGTCCACGTCGAGGTACAGCACGCAGTCCGGCTTCGCCTCCCGCCGCGCCGTGAGCAGCGCCCGGACCTGGGTCTCGAAGGCGGAGCGCGTGAGCAGGGAGGTTAGGGCGTCGAAGTTCGCCTGCAGGGCGGCGGTCGTCTTGCGCGACAGCAGCTCCACCAGACGCTCGGTGCGCGCATCGAAGTTGGCGGCGTTCTCCTCGCGGAACATCACGAGGAAGCCCGCGACGCGCCCCGAGGAGTGGCGCACGGGCGTGCACAGGATCTTGTACGGCGGCAGCTCGATCGGGCGCTTCTTGATCTTGTTGATCACGAGGTTGCGCCGCTGCAGCTGCGCCCAGTTCAGCAGGTGGCGGTGGATCTTGGTCAGGATCTCCACCTTCGGTTTCTGTCCCATCGGCGCCTTGCAGATCGCGACGTTGCGCTCCGGCACGACCAGCGCGCCGAGCAGGCAGCCCAGGTGGTCCACGCAGGTCTGGACCAGCGCGCCGAGCTCGTCGCCCTGGGCGGCCCCCTGCGGGTCCTCCGGCGCGATGCGCAGCAACAAGTCGAGGTCCTCGTCACGCGAGCGCAGGTCGCGCGTGAGGAAGCCGACGCTCGCGCGCGCCTCCAGCTCGCGCTGCAGGCATTCGAGCGCGGGCTGCACCAGTGATTGCACGAAGGAATACGGCCGGTTCTCGCCGTCGCGCGTCAGGAGCGCCGCGATCGCAATGATCTCGCCCTCGCTGTTGCGCAGCCGGAAGACGTAGGCGGGCGCGCCCTGGTGCTCCTGGCTGAAGCCGTCGATGTGCGCGGTCGTCGCCGGCGGCGGCTTCGCGAGCGCCGCCTGGATCAGCGGCAGCGGATCGGGCCCGTCGTAGCCCGGGGCGACCCAGAGCGGGGCGCCCTTCGCGTCGTAGAAGCCGATGCCGAGCGCGCGCGGCATCAGCATCCGCAGCAGGTGGCCGTACGGGTCGAGGTTCGGCCGGGCGCTCGAGAGGTGCGGCGGCAGTTCGTTGCTGGCGGGCGTGGCCACGATGTGAAGCAGACCCCCGGCCGGCAGACGCCCGGCCACATCGGACAGCGTCGCCGAAAGGGGGCAAGCCGTCTTTGACGTAATCGGCAGTTTGCAGGAGCCCCCGGCCACACTTGAGGCCGGGAATCAGGGGCTTACGGAGCCGGACGGCGGAACCAGGGCACCGGGTCCACGGGCTTCGCGCCCTGGCGTATCTCGAGGTAGAGGCCCGGCTGGCTGCGGCCGCCACTGTCGCCGACGGTCGCGACGACCTCGCCGCCCTCGACGCGGTCGCCCACCGACTTGAAGAGCTGCTCGTTGTGGGCGTAGAGGCTCATGTAGCCGCCGTGGTCGATGATGAGCAGGAGCCCCATCCCCGGTAGCCAGTCCGCGTACGCGATGCGGCCATCGTAGAGCGCGCGCACTTCCGTGCCGCGGCCGGCGTCGATCATGACCCCGTTCCACCTGAGCCCGCCGCCGCGCGCCTGCCCGAATCGCGCGGAGATCTTCCCGGGTACGGGCCAGGCCAGCCGCCCGCGCACTCTTTCGAACGCCTGGCCGCCGGCGGGCGGCAGGTCGGAGAGCGCCTTGCGCAGGTCCGCGAGCAGCTTCTCGAGCGCCGCGGCCTCGCGCTTCAGCTTCGCGATCGAATCGCCCTGGCTCCGGATCTGCGCGTTCACGGCGCGCAGCGCCTTGCTGCGCTCCGCGCGCGCGGCATCCACCGCCGCGAGCTCCCGGCGGCTGTCTGCCTCGAGCGACGCGAGCCGCTCGCGCTCCGCGTTCTCCGCCACGAGCGCCTCTTCGAGCTTCCCGACCAGCGAGCGGATTTCCTCGATCCTGCCGGCGCGGGCGCGGCCCAGGTAAGAGTAATAGACCATCATGCGGCCGAAGGCCGCCGGGTCCTCCTGGGACAGCAACAGCTTCACCTGCTCCTCGCGCCCGCCCATGTAGGCGGCGCGCAGTTGGGAGGCGAGCGCCGCGCGCTGCTCACGCAGCGTCCGGTCGTGGCGTTCGCGCTCGTCCGACAGCTCCTCGAGGCGCGCATCGCTCTCGGCGAGCCGCCTGCGCGCATCCCGCAGCCGCGAACGCGCGCCGCGGACATTCTCCTCCGCATCGCGCAGTTGCCCCGTCAGCGCATCGCGCCGGTCGGTGTCGCGGCGCATCGCGCGCTGCAGTTCCTCGATGCGCTCGCGGACCTGCCGCAGCTCTTTCTCAGGGTCCTTGTCGGCCCTGGACGACGCCGTCGATACCAGCGCCAACAGCAGGCCGGCGGCCATGGCGAGCAACTGGCGTTTGGGTTTAACTGCTTGTTTTATCAGGGTGTTTCCCTTGGTGTGGCGGGCGCCCGGTCGTCCAGGACGGCGCTGATATAATGCGCGGCCATTTTCAGACCCGGTCGCGCCACCGACCGCGACCCGCCCATGGACCAATTGCTCGATTATTTCACCAATCATCCGCTGCTGGCGGGCGCCGCGGTCGTCATGGCCGCGCTGGTGGCGGCCTACGAGATCCGCCGCCGCGGCGAAGGCTCGGCCGCCGTCGCGCCGAACGAGGCGATCCGGATGATGAATGCCGGCGCCGTGCTGCTGGACCTGCGCTCCGCCAATCATTTCAAGGACGGTCACATCGCGGGTGCGCGCAACCTTCCTGGCGACCAGCTGGCCTCGGACGCCAGGGCGATCGAGAAGTTTGCCGGCAAGAAGCTGATTCTCTACTGCGACAGCGGGACGACCACGGCGGCGGCGCTGCGCACGCTCGCCCGCGCCGGCATCCGGGACGCGGCCAGCCTGCGCGGCGGGCTCGCCGCCTGGAAGCAGGAGAACCTGCCGGTCGTAAAGGGCTGAGATGGCGGCGCCCGCGGTCACCGTCTACACCTCCGGGTTCTGCGGTTACTGCATCCGCGTGCTGTCGCTGCTCGAGCGCCGCGGCATCCGCCACAGCGAGGTCAGCGTGGAGGATCATCCCGGTTTGCGGGAGGAGTTGCTGGCGAGGAGCGGACGGCGCACGCTGCCGCAGGTGTACGTCGGCGAGCGCTTCATCGGCGGCGCGGACGAGATCTCTGCAATGGACCGAAGCGGCGAACTTTCACGATTACTGCAAAGCGAGGAATGACGATGGCTGACGAGAATACGACTCCGGCGGGCGCGGGCGACGCCGCTCCCAACGGCCAGGGCCCTGCGGTGGCGCTCCAGACGGTCTACATCAAGGACCTGTCCTTCGAGGCACCGAAGGGTCCGTTCCTGCCGGCGCAGCCGCAGGATCCCAAGATGTCGATGAACCTGAGCACGATGTCGAACCAGGTCGGCCAGGACGCGCACGAGGTCGTGCTGTCCGTGACGCTCGAGGCCAAGAGCGGCGACGCCGCCGTCTACCTCGCGGAGGTCAAGCAGGCCGGCGTGTTCGTGGTACGCGGCTTCGGCCCGGAGGAGACCCGGCGCATCCTCGGCTCGTTCGCGCCGAACATCCTGTTCCCGTACATCCGCCAGACCGTGTCGGACGTCGTCATCAAGGGCGGCTTCCCGCCGTTCCTGCTGCCGCACGTGAACTTCGACGCGCTGTTCGAGCGCTCGATGCAGGAGCAGGCCGCGCGCCAGGCGCAGCAGCAGCCGCCACAGCCAGGCCCGGCGAACTGAGCCGGCCCATGCGGCCGATCGTCGTGCTCGGCGCCGGCTCCTGGGGCACGGCGCTCGCGATCCAGTTCGCGCGCGGCGGCGGGCCCACCGTGCTGTGGGGCCGGGCGGAGGACGAGCCGGAGCTCCTCGCCCGCACGCGGCGCAACGACCGCTACCTCCCGGGCGCGGCATTCCCGCCGTCGCTCGCAATCGAGCCTGATCTGCGCAAGGCCCTCGCGAGCGGCGAGAATGTGGTCCTCGCCGTGCCTTCGGGCGTGTTGCGGCTGATGTTGCGGCAGGTCCAGCCGATGCTCGGCCCGCGCGCGCGCATCGCCTGGGCGAGCAAGGGCTTCGAGCTCGCGACGGGCAAGCTCCCGCACCAGGTCGCGCAGGAAGTGCTGGGTCCGTCCGTGCCGATCGCGGTGCTCTCGGGGCCGACCTTCGCGCGCGAGGTCGGCGAGGGCCTGCCGACCGCGATCGCGGTCGCGTCACCGGACGGGGCGTTCGCGCTCGCGCTCGCCGAGCGGATCTCCTCCGGCGCGTTTCGCGCCTACACGCAGACCGACATCGTGGGCGTCGAGATCGGCGGCGCGGTGAAGAACGTCATCGCGATCGCGACCGGCGTATCGGACGGCCTCGGCTACGGCTCGAACAGCCGCGTGTTCCTGATCACGCGCGGGCTCGCGGAACTGATGCGCCTTGGCGTCGCGCTGGGCGCCAGGCGCGAGACGCTCATGGGGCTCGCCGGGCTCGGCGACCTGGTCCTCACCTGCACCGACGACCAGTCGCGCAACCGCCGCTTCGGCCGCGCGCTCGCGGCCGGCAAGCCGATGGACGCGGCGATCGCCGAGATCGGCCAGGTGGTCGAGGGCTATCACGCCGCCAAGGCCGTGCGTGCGGTTGCCCTGAAGCACGGCGTCGACATGCCGATCTGTGAGCACGTGTATCGGGTGCTGCACGAGGGCGCCCCGATCCGCGAGGTCATCGAGTCGCTGCTGCAGCGCGGTGTCACACCGGAGAACTAGAAAAGGCAGAAAAGGTGCGTGCCTCCTTTTTTGGCGCTGCCAAGAAGAGGAGGCACGCACCTTTTCTGCCTTTTCTAGACGCTGCCGCTGAAGCCGAGCTGGCGCCAGCCCTCGTAGATCACGACGGCCGCGGCGTTGGAGAGGTTGAGGCTGCGATTGCCCGGAATCATGGGCAGGCGGATCAGCCGGTCGGCGGGCCACGCTGCGATCAGCTCTTTCGGCAAACCGACGCTTTCGCGCCCAAAGAGGAAGGCATCGCCCGCGCGATAGCTGACGTCGCTGTGGCGCAGGCCACCCGCCGTCTCGACAGCAAATACGCGCGCCTCTCCCAGTTCCTGCAGGCAGGCCGCCAGGTCGCCATGTTCGCGCACGCGCGCGAGGTCGCCGTAGTCGAGTCCCGCGCGGCGCAGACCCGCATCGTCGGTTGCGAAACCAAGCGGATGCACCAGGTGCAGGGTCACGCCCGAATTGGCGCAAAGCCGGATGATGTTGCCCGAGTTCTGCGGGATCTCGGGCTCGAGCAGGATCAGGTCGAACATCGTCGTGGTCGCCGCGAAGTTAAATGGGGTGCGTCCCCTTTATAATGATGCCGTGGCCGAGCCTTCCCGTGGTCCGGATCCTTCGCTGGCGCTCGAATTCTGCGGGCTGCCGTTCGCCTCTCCGATCGTGCTGCTGTCGGGCTGCGTGGGTTTCGGCGAGGAATACACACGCGTCGAGGGCTTCTCGAACCGCGATGCCGGCGCCATCGTCCTCAAGGGCACGACCGCGAAACCGCGCCTCGGCAATCCGCCGCCCCGCGTCACCGAAACGCCCTGGGGCATGATCAACGCCATCGGTCTGCAGAATCCCGGCGTCGAACACGTCATTCGCAGCATCCTGCCGACGCTCGACTTCGGCGAGACCCGCTTCATCGCCAACGTCTGCGGCTCGACCATCGACGAGTACGTGGAGGTCACGCGCCGTTTCGACGACTCCCCGATCGACGCGATGGAGATCAACATCTCCTGCCCGAACGTCAAGGAGGGTGGCGTCCAGTTCGGCAACTATCCGGAGATGAGCGCGCGCGTGGTGGCCGCCTGCCGCAAGGCGACGAAGAAGCCGCTGATTACCAAGCTCTCGCCCAACCAGACCGACATCCGTGAGAACGCGCGGCTGTGCATCGAGGCCGGCAGCGATGGACTCTCCGTCATCAATACGATCTCCGGCATGGTCATCGACCCGAAGACGCGCCGCCCGGTCATCGGCAACGTGCAGGGCGGCATCTCGGGTCCCGCGATCAAGCCGATTGCGCTCTTGATGGTGAAGATGGCTTACGAGGTCGCGGGTCCCGCCCGGGTACCGATCATCGGCCAGGGCGGCATCGCCAGCGCCGCGGACGCCATCGAGTTCCTGGCCGCGGGCGCGACGGCGATCGGCGTCGGCACGGCGCTTTTCTACGACCCCCTGGTGTGCCGGAAGGTCAATGACGGCCTCGCCGCCCTTCTGCGTGAGACAGGGCTGCGGTCCCTGCGGGACGTGACCGGCAGTGCGAACACCGGCGCCCCCATGGAATGCGAAGCCGGATGAACGGCGGCGACCCCGCGCCTGGCACCCCACCGAAATTATGTCATTGGTGCAGTGCCAAAAATGTGACGCGCTATTCAGTTAGTGGTATAGATCGCAGCAACTGAACGAGCGGCGGGACAAGCCGTCACGGCTCAGGGGAGTTGGTTTCCGGTGCACGGATTTCCGGGGAGATGCGGTTGATGGCCGCTTTCCAGTCTCGTGTATCGGTATCAGGGCTAGGGGCCGCGCGGCGACGGGAAGTGCCGTGATGCCAAACACAATGGAGCCATACCCGATGAAGAAGTCGTTTATCGCGGCCGCCATGTGCAGCGCGCTCGTGCTGTCACTCGGCCTCGCAACAGCACACGCCCAGGAAACCGTTTTCATGGGTGATGCCGAGAACGGCAACCTGTGGTTCGTCGAACTGTCGGGCGCACCGACGGCCGACGGCGGTAGCCTGGCGAGCGTCAATGCGCAGCAGGCGGAGTTCCGCCTCGCAGCGGCCGCCGCCGGCATCAGCTATGCCGAGCGACGCACGTACAAGTCACTGTTCAACGGTTTCGCGCTGGAGGTTTCTGCGGACAACCGCAAGAAGCTGACGCAATTGGCGGGCGTGCGCGCGATCTACCCCGTCTACACGATCGCCGCACCGACACCCGAGGAGGCCGGCGGAGCAGCCATCGATCTGATCTCCGCGATCACCATGACGGGCGCCAAGCAAGCCCAGGACACACGCGGCCTGAGCGGCAACGGCATCAAGGTCGGCATCATCGATACCGGCATCGATATCGACCATCCTGCGTTCGGCGGTTCCGGGACCAATGGAACGACCGCGTTCCCGACTGCCCGCATTGCCGCTGGCTACGACCTCGTGGGCGATGCCTACAATGCCGGCGGAACGGGTGCTGCACTGGTCCCGGTACCCGATCCCAATCCGGACGACTGCAACGGCCACGGCACGCACGTCGCCGGCATCGTCGGCGCGAACGGGGCGGGTCTCACAGGCGTCGCACCCGGTGTCACACTCGGTGCATACCGCGTCTTCGGCTGTGGCGGTTCTTCGTCCTCGGACGTGATTGTCGAGGCGATGGAGCGGGCGTATGCCGACGGCATGCAGGTCATCAACCAGAGCCTGGGAGCCGCGCGCCAGTGGCCGCAGTACCCGACGGCTCAGGCGGCCACCCGCCTGGTGAACAGGGGCGTGGTCATGGTCGCGTCCATCGGCAACAACGGGCCGGGCGGCTCATCGCCCGATGCGCTGTTTGCAGCGGGCGCGCCGGGCGTCGGTACGAAAGTCATCGGCGTCGCGTCCTATGACAACGCCCAGCGTGCTTTCACGGTCAACGGCACTCCCTACGGATACAACCCGGCTTCGGCCGCGCCATTGCCGCCGACCAGCGGCAGCCTCGAGATGGCACGCACCGGCACGACTGCTTCGACGGCGGACGCCTGTGCGGCATTGCCGGCGGGCAGTCTGACCGGTAGGGCAGCACTGATCCGACGTGGCGGCTGTACATTCAATGCCAAGGCGTTCAACGCCATGAGCGCCGGGGCGGCAGCGGTCGTCCTCTACAACAACGCTGCGGGCGCGCTGAATGCAACGGTGGCTGGACCTCCCAACATCACGATCCCGGTGGTCGGCATCACGGCCGCGCAGGGCGCGACGCTCGACGGCCTGATCGCGGCGGGCTCGACCTCGCTCACCTGGACCGGCGATTTCGTGAGCTTTCCCTACGGCACCGGCGGCCTGATCTCAGGCTTCAGCTCATTCGGCCTCGCGGCTGATCTCAGTCTGAAGCCGAACATCGGCGCGCCGGGCGGCGGGATCTTCTCGTCGTATCCGCTCGAGCTGGGCGGTGCGACGACGCTTTCAGGCACGTCGATGTCCTCTCCGCACGTGGCGGGCGGCGTCGCGCTGATTCTCGAGGCCAAGCCGAACCTCCGGCCGGCGGCCATCCAGACCCGGATGCAGAACAGCGCGGATCCAACGAACTGGTCGGGCAACGCTGCGCTCGGCTTCCTCGATCACACGCACCGTCAGGGTGCCGGCATGCTCGACGTCATCGGCGTACTCGATGCGACGACGACGGTCGAGCCGAGCCAGCTCTCCATCGGCGAAAGTGAGGGCGGGCCGAAGACGTTCCACGTCACGGTCAGGAACTCGCGCAACGTCGACGTCAAGTACGACCTGTCGCATGTTGAAGCGCTGGCGACCGGGCCTAACAGCCAGTCCGGCACGGCATACACCATTACCGGGATCTTCAGTGCGCCGGCAAGCGTGATCTTCAGCGTGCCAGAGATCTGCGTGCCGGCTCGTGGCAGTGTGTCGTTCGAAGTCACGATCGATGCCAACGCCGCCCTGCCCGATCGCAGCATTTACGGCGGCTACGTCGTATTGACGCCGCAGGAGGGCGGAGCCACTTACCGGGTGCCGTTCGCTGGCTTCAAGGGAGATTATCAGAGCACAGTCGTGCTCACACCGACGGCCAACGGCTTCCCGTGGCTGGCGCAGCTGGTTGGCACTTCGTTCTTCAACCGGCCGGCCGGTGCGACTTACACGATGGTGGGCAATGACATTCCGTACTTCCTGCTGCACCTCGACCATCTCTCGCGTCGCGTGCGTTTCGAGGCCTTCGACGCCGTTACGGGCAAGGCCTGGCATCGGATCAGCGACGACGAGTACGTCGGCCGCAATTCGACACCGGGTGGTTTCTTCGCCTTCAGCTGGGACGGCACCACTTTCAAGGGCAAGGCGACCGACCCCAGCCAGGTCCTGACGGTTCCCGACGGCCAGTACGTCGTGAAGCTGTCGGTCCTCAAGGCGCTGGGTGATGCGTCCAATCCCGCGCACTGGGAGATCTGGAACTCATCGGTGGTCACCATCGACCGGCCCTGATCCGGATCTGAATCAGGTCCGATACGGCCCCCGCCGGCAATGGCGGGGGCCTCTTCTTTTCACTCGATGCCGAGCTCGCGCAGCTTCCGCGTCAGCGTATTCCGCCCCCAGCCGATGAGTCTGGCCGCGTCCTGGCGCCGGCCCTGCACACGCGCGAGCGCGGCGCGGGCGAGTGTGCGCTCGAAGCGCGCCTCCGCGACCTCGAGTAGCGGCGCACCGCCCGCGGCGAGGTGACGCGCGGCCCAGCTCTCGAGCTCGCGGCACCACTCGTCCGGCAGCGGCAACTCCGCCCCCTCGCCCCCGAGGTCCGCCGGGACGTCCTCCTCGCGGATCTCGCGGCCTGGCGCCGTCACGGTGAGCCTGCGCGCCGCATTCACAAGCTGGCGCACGTTTCCCGGCCAGTCGAACGCGACCAGCCGCTCGCGCGCGCCCCCGGTCAGCGTCTTCGGCTCCACGCCGAGTTCGCGCGCCGCCTGCGCAAGGTAGTGCGCGAGCAGCTCCGGAACATCGCCGCGCCGGTCGCGCAGTGCCGGCACGTGGATGCGGATGACGTTCAGGCGGTGGAACAGGTCCTCGCGGAAGCGACCCTGCTGCACGCGCGCATCGAGGTCCTGGTGCGTCGCCGCGATCACACGCACGTCCACCTTGATCGGTACGTTGCCGCCGACGCGGTAGAACTCCCCTTCCGCCAGCACGCGCAGGAGCCGCGTTTGCAGCGCCGCCGACATGTCGCCGATCTCGTCGAGGAAGAGCGTGCCGCCATCCGCCTGCTCGAAGCGCCCGCGGCGCTGGGAATCCGCGCCCGTGAAGGCGCCTTTCTCGTGGCCGAAGAGCTCCGACTCGAGCAGTTCCGAGGCGATCGCGGACGTGTTGAGCGCGATGAACGGCCCTGAGGCCCGCGGGCTGTTCTGGTGCAACGCGCGCGCCACGAGCTCCTTGCCCGTACCGGACTCGCCGGTCACGAGCACGGACAGGCTCGAGCGCGACAGGCGGCCAATCGCGCGGAACACCTCCTGCATCGCCGGCGCCTGACCCAGGATGCCAGGTACCGCCGCACTCACCGCGCCGGTTGCGCCGGCCTCGCCCTGCGTGGCGGCGCGGCGCACGAGCGCCACGGCCTCGTCGATGTCGAAGGGCTTCGGCAGGTACTCGAATGCGCCGCCGCGATAGGCCGCGACAGCGTGGCCGAGATCCGCGTGCGCGGTCATGACGATCACGGGAAGCCCCGGATGGTCGCGCCGCACACGATCGAGGAGCGAGAGGCCGCCGAGGCCCGGCATGCGCACGTCCGTCATCAGGACGTCGGGCAGCGCCCCGGCGAGCGCAGCGAGCACGGTCTCCGCCTGCTCGAAGGACCGCGTGCGCAGCCCCGCCTGGCCGAGCGCGCGCTCGAGCACCCAGCGGATCGAGGCGTCGTCGTCCACCACCCACACGTCAAGCGGCTCGTTCATGTCCGTTCTCCATCGGCAGCAGCAGTGAGAACACCGTCCGTCCCGGGCGGCTGTCGAACTCGATGATCCCGCCGTGGCGCGTCGCGATGTCCTGGGCGACGGCCAGCCCCAGGCCGGTGCCGCCTTCGCGCGCGGACACGAGCGGGTAGAAGATCGTCTCGCCGAGCTCGGAGGGCACGCCCGGGCCGCTGTCCTCGAACTGCAGCGAGGCGACGACGCGGTGCCTTTCCGCGCCGATCGTCGCCTGCGTGATGGCGCGGCTTCGCATCGTGATGGCGCCTCGCTCCCCGACCGCCTGCACGGCGTTCCTGGCGATGTTCAGCATCGCTTGCACCATCAGGTCGCGGTCGAGCGCGAGCGTCGGCAGGCTGGGATCGTAGTCGCGCTCGCTCGCAATGCCCTCCGGCGCCTCGGCGCGCGCCAGCCAGTACACGCGATCGCTCAGCTCGTGCACGTTGACCGGCTCGCGCCGGATCGGTCGCGCGGGACCGAGCAGCGAGTCCACCAGCGCGCGCAACCGGTCGGCCTCGCCGATGATCACGCGCGTGTACTCCCTGAGGCGGTCGCCGGGGAGCTCGCGCTCGAGCAGCTGCGCAGCGCCGCGCAGGCCGCCGAGCGGGTTCTTGATCTCGTGCGCGAGCTGGCGTGCCATCAGTCGGCTGCCGCCCTGCTGGGCGAGCAGCGCCGAGTCGCGGTTCATGCGCGAGGGTTTCGTGGTGTCCGCGATCTCAATCAGCACCAGGCCCTGCGCGCCGGACAGCGGCGCGAGCGTGACGTCCACCTGGTAGCGCACGTCGCCGCGCGCCGCCGGCGCGAATTCGACCGCCCGCAGCGCAAGCGGCTCGGCGCTCTCGCGGCTCCGCGCGATGAGCGCCTCGATCGCCCGGCCGTCTTGCACGAGTGTCGCGAGCCCGCGGCTGCGCGCAGCGGCCTGCCCCGTCGCGAGCAGGTCCGCAGCCGCGACATTGAGCCAGTGGACGCGATCCTCCGCGTCCACGACGATCACGGCCGTCGATAGCTGGTCGAGGATTGCTGCGGGATCGAAGCCGCCGGCCTGCTCGCGCGTCATCGCGCGATCCCGGTCCGGTGGGCGAGACGGGTCAGTTCGAGGGCGTGGTGCCGGGCGTCGGCGGCCGCGGCCGTTGCGGGCTCTGCGGCGCGTTGAGCGAGGGCTGGCGCACGTGGAAGCTGATCTGCTGGCTCGTGATCATGGGATTGCCGGCCTGGTCGAGCACGCTCGCGCGCAGGAAGTAGGATCCGCGCTCGAGGCCGGAGAGCGTGAGGCCGGCGCCGCCATCCGCGGCGCGCCGGTTGCCATTCAGGAAGAACACGAGCGTGTGGTCCGGCCGCAGCGTCCCGCCCAGGTCCACCGCGACCGTCACCGTCGCATCCGCTCCGAAGAACACCTGGTCCGGCGTCGGCTGCACGATCGAGAGCGACGTATAGGGTGACTCCTCCGGCTCTTCCTCCCCGCCGGAACCGGCGTATGCGCCGAGGTCCGACGGCTCCTCCTCGTAGGTATTCGGGTTGACCAGGATCACGCGCTCCGCGCCCTGCGCGCCGGGCTGGTCCGAGTAATGGACGACGCCGTCCTTGTCCACCCACCGGTAAATCTCCTGGGGCAGGGCCGCCAGGGACAGGGTCAATCCGGCGAGAAGCAGGAGCATGCGCATGACCGACAGCATATCCCGCCGCCCGCCGGGCTGACAAAACCGGCGGTCCGAACTGTGACCGCCGTGCCTCCGGTGTCCCGCGCCTCAGAGGCTGTAGTACATGTCCATCTCGACCGGGTGCGTGGACATCCGGAACCGCGTCACCTCGGCCTCCTTGAGTGCGATGTAGGCGTCGATCAGGTCGTCGCTGAACACGCCGCCACGCTTCAGGAAATCGCGGTCACGGTCGAGATGCCCGAGCGCCATGTCGAGCGAATGGCAGACCTCCGGGATGTTCTTCGCTTCCTCCGGCGGCAGGTCGTACAGGTCCTTGTCGGAGGCCTCGCCCGGATGAATCTTGTTCTGGATCCCGTCGAGCCCGGCCATCAGCATGGACGCGAACGCGAAGTAGGGGTTCGCAAGCGAATCCGGGAAGCGCACCTCGATGCGCCGGCCCTTCGGGCTCGATACCCACGGGATGCGGATCGACGCGGAACGGTTACGGGCGGAATACGCGAGCATCACCGGCGCCTCGAAGCCGGGCACCAGCCGCTTGTAGCTGTTGGTGCCCGGGTTCGTGAATGCGTTCAGCGCCTTCGCATGCTTGATGATGCCGCCAATGTAGTAGAGCGCGATGTCGGAGAGCCCCGCGTAGCGGTCGCCCGCGAACAGGTTCTTGCCGTCCTTCTGCAGCGACTGGTGCACGTGCATGCCGTTGCCGTTGTCGCCCACGAGCGGCTTCGGCATGAAGGTCAGCGTCTTGCCGTGGCCGTGAGCGACGTTCCACAGCGCGTACTTGAGCAGCAGCACCTCGTCGCCTTTCTTCGTCAGCGTGTTCGCGGCGACGTTGATCTCGCCCTGGCCGCCGGTCGCGACCTCGTGGTGGTGCACCTCGACCTTGAGGCCGAGCTCCTCGCAGGCCTGGCACATCGCCGTGCGCAGGTCCTGGAAGCGGTCCACCGGCGGCACCGGGAAGTAGCCGCCCTTCACGCCCGGGCGATGGCCCAGGTTGCCGCCGTCGTAGTTCGTGCCGGAGTTCCACGCGCCCTGCACCGAATCGATGTGGTAGCTGCAGCCGTTGAGGTCGTTGGCCCAGCGCACGCTGTCGAAAATGAAGAACTCGTTCTCCGGGCCAAACAGGCAGGAATCTGCGATGCCGGTGGACTTGAGGTAGGCCTCAGCCCGCTTCGCGAGAGACCGCGGGTCGCGGCTATAGCCCTGCATCGTCGTCGGTTCCACGACGTCGCAGCGCAGCAGCAGCGTGGTTTCCTCGTAGAACGGATCGATCATCGCCGTCGATGCGTCCGGCATCAGGATCATGTCGGACTCGTTGATCCCCTTCCATCCGGCGATCGAGGAGCCGTCGAACATCTTGCCGTCGACGAAGAAATCCTCGTCCACCATTCGCGTGGGAATCGTCACGTGCTGCTCCTTGCCGCGGGTGTCCGTGAAGCGCAGGTCGCAGTAGGTGGCTTCCTTTTCCTTGATCAGCTTGACGACGTCGGCGGGGGTCATGGCGCGGCTCCGTTGTTCGTTGGCGATGTCTCGCGATCCCTTGTTTGGTGCAAAGGGTATGCCAGAGCAGGCTATGAAACTTATATTATATAAATCAATTTACTACAATAGATCCGAAAGATGGCAAATTCATCTCATGCGCCATTTTGGTGCTTTCTGGTCGGCCGATGCCCGTTCCCGGTGCGTGCCGCGAGCTTTGCGCCGCCGCAGGCCCCCGCCACAATCGCCGCCCGATGCGCCTGAACAAGTTCATCAGCGAGCACGGCGTCTGTTCGCGCCGCGAAGCCGACGCCTGGATTGCCGCGGGGCGCGTTACCGTCAACGGCAGGCCTGGCGCGCTTGGGACTCAAGTGGGCGGGGGCGACGACGTGCGGGTGGACGGCAAGCCGCTGCCGGAGCGGCGCATGGCCGTCTACCTCGCGCTCAACAAGCCGCGCGGCATCACCTGCACGACCGAGCACGACGTGCCGGGCAACATCGTGGACTTCATCGGGCACCGCGAGCGGATCTTTCCGATCGGCAGGCTCGACAAGGATTCCGAAGGGCTGATCCTGCTCACGAACGACGGCGACATCGTCAACGAGATCCTCCGCGTCGAGCATGGCCACGAAAAGGAATACGAGGTCACGGTGGACAGGCCCGTGACGCCGGCTTTCCTGTCGATGATGGCCGCGGGCGTGCGCATCGGCGGCGAGAAGACGAAACCCTGCGCGGTGACCCGCACTGGCCCCGCGTCGTTCCGCATCGTCCTGACCCAGGGTCTCAACCGGCAGATCCGCCGCATGTGCTCGGCGCTCGGCTGGCGCGTCCGGAGCCTGCGGCGCGTGCGCATCATGCACATCCGCCTGGGCGCGCTCGCATCCGGGCGCTGGCGCAACCTCACGGACGCCGAGATCCGCCCGCTGCTCGCGGCGGCGGCTGCGCGCGCGGGCTCGGCCTGAGCGCGCGGCCGTTATACTAGGCGGCCTTTCGCCGGACCCGCGACGAATGACGAAAACCCTGAAAATCCTGCGGCCGCCGCGCACCTTCCAGGACCTGGTCCTGGCGCTGCAGAACTACTGGGCGGGCCAGGGCTGCGTGCTGCTGCAGCCCTACGACATGGAAATGGGCGCCGGCACCTTCCACACGGCGACCTTCCTTCGCGCGCTCGGCCCGGAGCCGTGGAATGCGGCCTACGTGCAGCCGAGCCGCCGCCCCACCGACGGGCGCTACGGCGACAACCCGTTCCGCCTGCAGCACTATTACCAGTTCCAGGTCGTCATGAAGCCCTCGCCGAAGGACATCGTCGACCGCTATCTCGGATCGCTCGCCGTGCTTGGCATCGACGCGCTCACGCACGACATCCGCTTCGTCGAGGACAACTGGGAGTCGCCGACGCTCGGCGCCTGGGGCCTCGGCTGGGAAGTCTGGCTGAACGGCATGGAAGTCACGCAGTTCACCTATTTCCAGCAGGCGGGCGGGCTCGATTGCCGCCCCGTGATGGGCGAGATCACCTATGGGCTCGAGCGGCTCGCGATGTACCTGCAGGGCTGCGAAAGCGTCTATGACCTCACCTGGACCGAAGGCGATGCCGGTCGCGTCACCTATGGTGACGTCTTCCACCAGAACGAGGTCGAGCAGTCCGCGTACAACTTCGAGCAGGCGGACATCGCCGCGCTCTTCGCCGAATTCGAGCAACGCGAGGGCGCCTGCGAAAAGCTTCTGGGAACGAAACTGCCCCTGCCCGCCTACGAACAGGCGCTCAAGGCCTCGCATGCGTTCAACCTGCTGGATGCGCGCAAGGCGATCTCGGTCACCGAGCGGCAGCGGTACATCCTCCGGGTGCGGGCGCTGACGCGGGCGGTGGCCGAGGCGTACTACGCGAGGCGCGAGGCGCTCGGTTTCCCGCTCCTGAAGGCGGGCGGCGGATGAAGCGCCTCGACTTCCTGGTCGAGATCGGCACCGAAGAACTGCCGCCGAAGGGCCTGCTGCCGCTCGCCGAGGCCTTCCGCGACGGCATCGCGGCGGGCCTCGACAAGGCCGGGCTCACGCATGGCGCGGCGCTTGCCTATGCGACGCCACGACGGCTCGCGGTCCTCGTGCGACGCCTGCTCGACCAGCAGCCGGACCAGCGCATCGAGCGCCGCGGGCCGCCGGTTTCCGCGGCGTATGACGCGGCCGGCAAGCCGACCAGGGCCGCGCACGCCTTCGCGGCGTCCTGCGGCATCGACGTGAAGGAAATCCAGCGCCGCAGCGACGCCAAGGGCGAATTCCTGTTCTGCAAGCTGACACGGCCCGGCGCGAAGACGGCTTCGCTGCTGCCGGACATCGTGCAGGAAGCGCTCGCGGCCCTGCCAATCGCGCGGCGCATGCGCTGGGGCGCCGGCGACGTGGAGTTCGTGCGGCCCGCGCATTGGGTCGTGATGCTGCACGGCGACGAGGTAGTGCCCGGCGAGATCCTGGGCCTGCCGGCCGGGCGCATGACGCGCGGCCACCGCTTCCACGCCCCCAAGCCCGTCGCGCTCCGCTCTCCGGGTGTCTACCTCGCCTCGCTGGAGCGGCGCGGTTATGTGCTGGCCGATTTCGAGGCCCGACGCGAGCGCATCCGCGCCGGGGTGCTGGCAGTGGCCGCGGCCGAGGGTGGCGAGGCCGTCGTCGAACCGGCCGTGCTCGAGGAGGTCACGGCCCTCGTGGAGTGGCCGATCCCCATCGTGGGGCGCTTCGACCCGCGCTACCTGGAGCTGCCACCGGAAGTGCTGGTCGCGACCCTCCAGGAGCACCAGCGCTATTTCCCGGTGCGGGCCGGCGGCGGCCAGCTGCTGCCGCTCTTCGTCGCCGTGGCGAACATCGAGAGCCGGGACCCTGCCCAGGTGCGGGCCGGTAACGAGCGGGTGGTCCGGCCGCGCCTGGCGGATGCGGCCTTCTTCTACGAGACAGACCGCAAGACGCCGCTGGGCGCCCGCCAGGCCGCGCTCGGGGCTGTCACCTTCCAGGCCAAGCTGGGGTCGCTGGCGGACAAGACCGCCCGGGTCATGGAGCTCGCGGGACAGATCGCCCGCGCCACCGGCGAAGAGCCGGCCCATGCCCAGCGGGCGGCGCAGCTGGCCAAGTGCGACCTCCTGACCGCCATGGTCGGGGAATTCCCGGAACTGCAGGGTGTCATGGGCCGCTATTACGCCCTGCACGACGGCGAACCCGATCCGGTCGCCGCGGCGATCGCCGAGCAATACCTCCCGCGCTTCGCCGGGGATGCCCTGCCGGCGACCGGCGCCGGCCTCGCGCTCGCGATCGCCGACAAGCTCGACACCATCGTCGGCATCTTCGCGATCGGCCAGAAGCCGACCGGCACCAAGGATCCTTTCGGGCTGCGCCGCGCGGCGCTCGGCGTACTCAGGATCCTGATTGAGACCGGCATTGCGCTCGACCTGCGCGCGCTGATCGCGACGGCGCACGAACAGGTCGCTGCGGACATCGTGCGCCTCGGCGGCGACACCGCGATCCTCAAGGCGCTCTCGGAGACCGGCCCGCGGACACAGGTCGATGACGTCTACGACTACATGATGGAGCGCCTGCGCAGCTGGTACCTCGAGAGCAATGCGGGCGTGACGACGGAGATGTTCGACGCCGTGCTCGACACGCGCCCTGCCTCGCCGCTCGATTTCGACGACCGCCTGCGCGCGCTCGCCGGGTTCCTGCAGCTGCCGGAAGCGGCCAGCCTCACCGCGGCCAACAAGCGCATCTCGAACATCCTGCGCAAGGCGGGTGAACAACCAAATCCGCGCGTGGATCCCGGGCTCCTGACCGATCCCGAGGAGCGCCGGCTCGCGACCGAGGTCGAGGATCTGCGCCAGGAGGTCGAGCGATTCGTGACGTCGCGCCGCTATGCCGAGGCGCTCGCGCGGCTCGCGGCGCTGCGTCCCGCGGTCGACGCCTTCTTCGACAAGGTGCTCGTGATGGCCGACGACGTGCGCCTGCGCGCGAATCGCCTCGCGCTCCTCGCCGCGCTGCAGAGATTGTTCCTGCACACCGCCAACCTGGCCCGGTTGCCCGGCTGAAACGCCGGGTTTCCCGGATGTCCATAAACATCCAGAAAGAAGAAAACCCGTTGAGCGGACAGGGGCCGGCGCCCGCCCCGGTGCCATGGATCCCGGCGTGGCGCCGCTGGCCCCCCGTGCAATGGCTCGGATCGGTCATTTTCACGACGCTGCTGTTCGCGGATTCCTTCGCGTGGGGGCTCGCGATCGTGCTCTTCGGCTGGCTGCCATTCCGGCAGCTCTACCGCTTCGCGCGCGCCTGGGCGCGCTGGCACCTCTGGCTCGGCAAGGTGCTGTGCGGCCTCGAGTGGACGATCGAGGGGCGCGAACACATCCCGCGGGAGGGCGCCCACATCTCGATGTGGAAGCACACCTCCGCGTGGGAAACGATCGCGCAGATGGTCGTGTTCCCGCCACAGGCCTGGGTCTACAAGCGCGAGCTGCACTGGATTCCGCTGGTCGGCTGGGCGGCGTGGTGCCTGAAGGGCATCGCGATCAATCGTGGCGCGGGTCACCGCGCCGTGAACCAGGTGCTCGACCAGGGGCGCGAGCGGCTCGCCGCCGGGATCTGGATCCTCATCTTCCCGGAGGGCACGCGCGTCGAGCCGGGGCAGACGCGCAAGTACGGAATGTCGGGCGCGTTGCTCGCGTCGCAAACCGGCGCCCTCATCGTGCCCGTCGCGCACAACGCCGGCGACTTCTGGACGCGCCGCGCGCTCGTCAAGAAGCCCGGCCTGATCCGCGTCGTCATCGGGCCGCCGATCACATCGGCGGGACGCGATCCGCGCGAGCTCAACCGCGAGGTCGAGGCCTGGATCGAGGGGACGATGCGCGAGATCGCCGCGCCGCGCGCGCAGGCCCCCGCGGGCTGATGCCTATGGCCAACCGAAACGCCGCCAGGATCCGGGCGGCGCAGCGTATCCGCTAGAAGCCCAGCAGTCCGTGCACCTGGCCCGGCAGGCCAGCCTGGCCAGTGCCCGCATGAGCCTCGCCCGCGGGCCCGCCGTTGCCTCCCGCGCCGCCCGAGTACGCGACCGATTGAATGACCGGGGCGCTGGTCGCATGGCGCAGGATGCCGATGCTGTGGCCGCCGGGGCCGCCGGCTCCCGGTCCACTGTGCCCGCCGCGGCTGCCGGCACCACCAGCACCACCGGCCCCCCGCGTGCTCGTCCCGGTCAGGCCGGGCAATCCCGCGCCTCCCGCTCCCCCGGTCCCGCCCGGTTGGCCGCGACCGCCCGCCCCGCCGCCCCCGCCGGCGCCCCCGTGCCCGCGCACGATGGCGCAATTCCGGATCACCGGGTTCGAGTCCAGCACCAGGATGCCAATCGAATTCCCGCCAGCCAGGCCGGGCTGGCCGCCATACGGCGCGCGCGAACCTCCCGCGCCGCCACCCCCGCCGCCGGCGCCCGCCCCGGCGTTGGACGCGCCGTTCAACGCGCCGATGCCGCCACCGCCGCCGGCGCCTCCGACGCCATGTTGGCCCAATGCCCCCGCAGTGCCAATCGTGCGGGCGGGCGCGCCGTTCACGAGTACCAGCAACCCATTACCGTGCGCGCCATGCGCGCCGTCGACAGAAAATAGCACGTCGCCATCAGCCCCTTTGGGCGCGGGCGCAGTCGAATTCGCGGATCCTCCCGCGCCGCCCTGCGCGCTTCCCGTGGACGCGCCCGCAACGCCCGAGGTCGGCGTCAGGTCCGGAAGCACGCCGCCGCATCTGCTGCTCTGTGTGCCGCCCGCTCCGCCCGCACCGCCGGCGGCCGTCGGTCCGATGGGATTGTTCTGCCCGCCGGCTCCGCCCGCCCGCCGCGTCGAATCGTTGCAGAAACCCAGCTGCACGGCGGCCGCGCCCGCGGCGCCCGCCTGCGCCGGCAATTGGCTCGCGTCGCTGCCCGCGGCGCCCGCAAGCCCGGCGCCGGCCGTGGCGCCGATGATCTTCACGTTCTCGACCACGAGTCCGGAGCTTCCGTTGCGAATGACGATGCCGACCGTGTTGCGCCCGGCCGCCGATGCGGCGCTCTGCCGCAGCGTCAGACCGGCGAGGCGCGTCGCCTGCGTGATGCCATCCGCTAGCACGACGGCGTTCTGGCCAAGCTCCGCCATGAACGCGCCGACGGCTTCCGTCGGCGCGACGTCCATGCGACCGAAGTCCTGCGTGTATCCACCTGCGACCTCGATGCCGTTCGCCATCCGGAATGCGCCGTAGCTGCCGGCGGCCACCAGCACGCGGGATCGCCCGCTGCCCACCGCGCGTTGTATGCCGGTGGCGATGCTGCGAACTGCGGTCTTTGGCGAGAGCCCGTCCTGGAGATCGCTGGCCGCTGCAGCGTTGACGAACACGGCGTCATCCGCCGCCTGCGCCGCGCCAGCTGCGAGCAGGAAGGAAGCCGCCAGCAGTTTCCGGATCCCGAGCATGATCGTCTCCGGGCGGCGCCTGGCCGCCACTTCGCGCAAGACGAGCCGCCGCGCAAATCCGGCCTGTGCCGGCGCGAAGACGCCGCGAAGAATGACGGGATTAATGATGCTCATAAGCATCCATAATGTGCGCAAAGCGTTGTCAGCGGAAGTGCGCGCGCCTTGACGTGCTCCCGGGCAGGGTCAGACGTCGAGATTGGCGACCGCGAGCGCGTTCTTTTCGATGAATTCGCGTCGTGGCTCGACCGCGTCGCCCATCAGTGTCGTGAAGATATCGTCGGCCGCGACCGCGTCCTCGATGCGCACCTGCAGCAGGCGCCGCACTTCGGGATTGATGGTGGTCTCCCAGAGCTGCTCCGGGTTCATCTCGCCGAGGCCCTTGTAGCGCTGGATGCCCTGGCCCTTGCGCGCCTGCTCGAGCAGCCAGGCCATGGCTTCCGGAAACGCGGTGACTTCCTGCCGCTCGCCGCCGCGCGCGACATGGGCGCCAGCGCTGATGAAGTCCGACAGGGTGCCTCCCAGCTCGGCGATGCGCGCGTACTCCGCGGACTCGAAGAACTCGCGCTGCAGGTGCTTGTCGGTCGTGACGCCGTGCTCGGTGCGGGAGACGTCCACACGCACCGGCTCGCCCTCCTCGTTCCGGCGCACCGCGAGCTTGTAGCTATGCACCAGGCTGCCGTCGGCATTGAGCCGCGCCTCGAGCTCCTTCGCCCAGCCCTCGAGCCAGGCGGCGTCCTTGAACTGCTGCTCGCCGACCGGGCGCATGGTGAGCAGCTGCTCGAGCAGCCGGCGGTCGTAGCGGCGTGACCAGCGCGCAATGATGGCTTTCACCTCCATGTACTGGCGGGCCAGCATCTCGAGCCCCGACCCGGAGAGAGGCGGGGCTTCCGGATTCACGTGCAGCGCGGCGCCGTCGAGGGCGCTCGCGAGCAGCAGCTGGTCGAGCTCGGCCTCGTCCTTGACGTAGAGCTCCTGCTTGCCGCGCTTGATCTTGAACAGCGGCGGCTGGGCGATGTACACGTGCCCGCGCTCGATCAATTCCGGCATCTGCCGGTAGAAGAACGTCAGCAGCAGCGTGCGGATGTGGCTGCCGTCCACGTCTGCGTCGGTCATGATGATCACGCGGTGATACCGCAGCTTTGCCGCGTCGAAATCGTCGCGGCCGATGCCGGTCCCGAGGGCGCTGATGAGCGTTACCACCTCCTGGGACGACAGCATCTTGTCGAAACGGGCCTTTTCGACGTTCAGGATCTTGCCCTTGAGCGGCAGGACCGCCTGGGTGCGCCGGTCCCTGCCCTGCTTGGCCGAGCCGCCGGCGGATTCGCCCTCCACCAGGAAGATCTCGGACCGGGCGGGGTCCTTTTCCTGGCAGTCGGCCAGCTTTCCGGGCAGCCCGGAGGCATCCAGCGCCCCCTTGCGGCGGGTCATTTCCCGGGCCTTACGGGCCGCCTCGCGCGCGCGCGCGGCCTCGATGATCTTCTGGCAGATCGAGCGTGCGTCCCCGGGGTGTTCCAGCAGGAATTCGCCCAGTTTTTCGGCCACCGCCGATTCCACGGCCCCCTTCACTTCCGAGGAAACCAGCTTGTCCTTGGTCTGTGAGGAGAACTTGGGGTCCGGCATCTTGATCGAGAGGATGGCGGTCATCCCCTCGCGCGCGTCGTCGCCGGTCAACTGCACGTCCTCGCGTTTCGCGAGGCCTTCTTTTTCGATGAATTCGTTGATTTTCCGCGTCAAGGCCGCGCGGAAGCCCGCGAGATGCGTGCCGCCGTCCTTCTGCGGGATGTTGTTCGTGTAGCAGTACATGGACTCCTGGTAGGAGTCGTTCCACTGCGCCGCGACCTCGACGGCGATCGGCCCTTCCTGGCTCTGGAAGTAGAAAATCCCCGGGTGAGTCGCGGTCCGGCTGCGATTCAGGTACTGCACAAATGCGCTCACGCCGCCCTCATGCTGGAACACGTCGCGCCGGTCCTCGCGCTCGTCGATGAGCTCGATGCGCACGCCGGAGTTGAGGAACGACAGCTCGCGCAGCCGCTTTGCCAGCCAGTCGTACGAGAACGTCGTGTTCGTGAAGATCGTGCTGCTCGGCTTGAAGCGGATCGTCGTCCCGCGCTCATTCGTCGTGCCGACGACGGCGAGCGGGCCCTGGGGCTCGCCCATCCTGTACTGCTGGCGGTGCAATTTGCCGTCGCGCGCGATCGTGAGCGTCAGCGAACCAGACAGGGCGTTCACCACGGAAACGCCGACGCCATGCAGGCCACCCGCGACCTTGTAGGAGTTATCGTCGAATTTTCCGCCGGCATGCAGCACGGTCATGATGACCTCGGCCGCCGAGCGGTTTTCCTCCTTGTGGATGTCGGTCGGGATGCCGCGGCCGTTGTCGGTGACGGTGACCGACTCGTCCGCGTGGATGGTCACAACGATGCGGTCGCAGAAACCCGCCAACGCCTCGTCGATGGAGTTGTCGACGACCTCGAAGACCATGTGATGCAGGCCGGTGCCGTCATCGGTATCGCCGATGTACATGCCGGGCCGCTTGCGGACCGCTTCGAGACCCTTTAAGACCTTGATTTTACTGGAATCGTAGGCTTCTGGACGAGAGGATTCTGGGCCGTTCTGCATGATCCTGAAATCATAGCAGAGAATCTGCCGTTTTTACTTTGTTTTTCAGTCGCTTGGGAATAAGAATCCGGGGATTCCCGGCGCGAATTCTTGTGCGGCGCAAAATACGCTGTTCCACGTGGAAAATTGCGGCGCCCTACGCTCTCGCCACGGCCCCTTGTTCCACGTGGAACACGCGCGCGGCATCCGGCAGTCCCGGAATATCTGGCCTGAGCGACGTTACCCAAAGCTGTGCGGGCAGCGCCCGTACGAGCTCCATGAGGCGCCACAGGTTCTCCCGATCGAGTTCCGCCGCGGGATCGTCCAGCAGCAGCGCCGACCGGCCCGGGCGTTGCTGCTCCTGGATCTGCAGCTGGGCGAGCATCAGCGCCGATGCGACCAGCTTCTGCTGGCCGCGAGAAACCCGGTCCTTGGCCGGCCGGCCTCCGACCTGGATCGTCACGTCACCGCGGTGCGGCCCGGCCTGCGTGGCCCGATAGCGCCTGTCCCTCGCCCGCCCTTCGCGCAGCGTCTCGAGCAGGCCACGATCCCGGTCCCAACCGGCCAGGTGACTGAGCACGATCGGTTGGTCCAGGAGCGCAAGCCCGATCGTCTCCAGCGGCTCCCTGAGGCGCGCCAGGTAGCGATCTCGCTGCCGGACAAGCTCTTCCCCGGCTGCGGCCAATTCCTGTTCCCAGGCGGCGAGGTCCTGATCGCTGCGATCCTGCTTGAGCGCGGCATTCCGCTGGCGTAGGCCTTGGTGATATCCGCGCCAGTTTTCGAGGAAGGTCGGTTCCACGTGGAACACGCCCCAATCCAGGAATCGGCGCCGGCGCCCGGGGCCCTCTTCGAGGAGTTTGTGGACTTCGGGGTCAATCACCTGGGCCGGAAACTGCTCGGCCAGGTCCGCGATGCCAGCGGCTGGCTGCCCACCAAGCCGCCACTCCGTCGCTTCCTGGCTGGCGCGCGCTCCAAGCGTCACCGGGCCCGACGCAATCTCGCTTCGGCCTGCCAGCAGGAATTCGGCCTGCCCGTGACGGATCAGCGCATCCCTGCGGCGGCTGCGGAATGAACGGCCGCGGCCCAGGAAGAATGCGGCCTCAAGCAGGCTCGTCTTCCCGGAAGCGTTCGGCCCGACGAAGAGATTCGCGCGTACGTCGAGCTCGATCTCGACCGCGGCCAGGCAGCGGAAATTCTCCGCGCGGAACCAGCCGAGCGGCATTCGGCCTTTAGAGCCGCATCGGCATCACGACGTAGCGCGCACTGGTCGCGCCAGGCGCCCGCACCAGGCAGCTCGAGTTCCCGTCCGTCACACCGATCTCGACCTCGGCGCCGTCCACGGCACCGAGCGCATCGAGGAGATAGCCAACGTTGAACCCGACTTCCAGCTCGTCGCCCTTGTAGTTCACCTCGACCTGCTCCTCCGCCTCTTCCTGCTCCGGGTTGTGCGCCTGCAGCGTCAGCAGGTTCCTCTTCAGAGCGAGCCGGATCCCGCGGTACTTTTCGTTCGCCAGGATCGAGGTCCTCTGCAGGGCCGCCCGGAGGGACTCGCGGTCGGCGACGACCGCGCGTGGTGGCGCAGCCGGAATCACCCGGCTGTACTCCGGGAATCTGCCATCAATAAGCTTCGAAGTGAAGCGAACATCGCCTATCTGGGCGCGAACGTGATTACTGCCTATCGTGACCGAGACATCCCCTTCCGTGCCCAGAAGCCGCTGCAATTCAAGGACTCCCTTGCGCGGAATGATGACCTGCTGGCTACCGGATTTGCCTGGAAGATCCATCTCGCACAATGCCAGACGATGGCCGTCAGTCGCGACAGTTCGAAGCATTTTCCCGTCTGTTTCCAGCAACATCCCATTCAAGTAATAGCGTACGTCCTGCTGCGCCATGGAAAAGTGGGTCTTGTCCAGGAGGCGGCGCAGATCCGCTTGCGCGACCTTGATCGACTGCTGCTGGGCGAGCTCATCGATGACCGGGAAGTCGGAAGCGGGCAGCGTCGCCAGCACAAAGCGGCTGCGGCCGGCCTTGACCGTTGCCTTCTCCCCATCCTGGTTGAAGGAGATCGTGACGCCTTCGGGCAGTGAGCGGCAGATGTCGAGCAGCTTGCGGCCAGGGACGGTGATGCGGCCATCGACGCCTGACTTGATCTCCGCGCGGGCCACGAGCTCGACCTCGAGATCGGTAGCCGTGACGAGCAGCGTTCCCTGTTCCGCCGACAACAGGAGATTCGAGAGGATCGGCATCGTCTGGCGCCTTTCCACCACGCCAATGACCGATTGCAGCGCGGCGAGCAGGCTTTCGCGTTCGGCACTGAATTTCATCTGTGCACCCGGATGGCTTGAGCGTTGTTCAGTTCTTGCAGGAATCATCTTTTCTGATGACTGTAGTGACTAGGAGGCAGCGCATTTTCCGTGGATAAGCGGCCAAATGCGACCGCCATGAACGGCTTGCGCGAAGCATAACCCCGCGGACGGAAAGGCGGGAAACTCTGGCTCCCCTGTGGACCCGCTGTGGAGCAATGGACCCCACGGCGAACCGCACACATTATCCACATCAACCGGTCAGGATTCTCAACAGGTTGAGGTAATCCTCTCTGGCGCGGCGCTCGATTTCGCGCAACTCCTTCACGCGGTCGCAGGCATGGATCACGGTCGTGTGATCGCGCCCGCCAAAGGCATCGCCGATTTCCGGCAGGCTGTGGTTCGTGAGCTCGCGCGCGAGCGCCATCGCCACCTGGCGCGGCCGCGCGATCGAGCGGCTGCGCCGCTTGGAGAGCAAGTCGGCGACGCGGATCTTGTAGTACTCGGCGACCGTCTTCTGGATGTTGTCGATCGTGACCAGGCGCTCCTGCGCAGCCAGCAGGTCCTTGAGCGCCTCGCGGGCGAGCTCGAGCGTGACGGCGCGGCCGGTAAACCGGCTGGTCGCGAGCACGCGCCGGAGCGCGCCCTCGAGCTCGCGCACGTTCGAGCGGATGCGTTTCGCGACGAAAAAAGCCACTTCTTCCGGCAAATCCGCGCCCGTGGCCTGGGCCTTGGACATCAGGATGGCGACGCAGGTCTCGAGTTCCGGCGGTTCGATCGCGACCGTGAGGCCCCAGCCGAAGCGCGACTTCAGCCGTTCCTCGAGCCCCGCGACCTCCTTCGGGTAGCGGTCGCAGGACAGCACGATCTGCTGCTGGCCCTCGAGCAGCGCATTGAACGTGTGGAAGAACTCCTCCTGCGACTGGTTCTTGCCGGCGAAGAACTGGATGTCGTCGATCAGGAGCGCGTCGAGCGTGCGGTAGGTCTGCTTGAACTCGTTGATCGTGTTGTGCTGCAGCGCGCGCACCATGTCGCTGACGAAGCGCTCGCTGTGCACGTAGGCGATGCGCGCGCCCGGGCGGCGCTCGCGGATCAGGTTGCCGATCGCATGCATCAGGTGGGTCTTGCCGAGGCCGACACCCCCGTAGATGAAGAGGGGGTTGTAGGCGCGGCCGGGATTCTCGCCAACCTGCAGGGCCGCGGCCTTCGCCAGCTGGTTGCTCTTGCCCTCGACGAAGCTCGCGAAGGTGAAGTCGGGATTGATGCGGCTGCCGATGAGGCGCTGTTCCTGGGGTTTTTCCGCGGGAAAAACGCCATTTCCGGCGGCGGGGGCGGGGACCCCCCGGCTTCGGCTGCCGACCTCGAGAAGGACACGTGGGGCGCGGGCGCTGCCGGCAGCGCCCAGGAGCTGCTCGATGCGGCCGAAGAGGTTCTGCTCGATCCAGGACACGACGAAGCGGTTGGGCGCGAGCAGCAGGATCTCGTCGGCGCGCTCGATGGCCTGCAGCGGGCGCACCCAGGTGTTGAACTGCTGTTCCGGCACCTCGCTTTCGAGTTGGCGCAGGCAGTGATGCCAAAGCGAGCCCTGCACGAGTTACCCCTCTCTCGTTGTTGGGTCGGGCCGAGGAATGGCAGATGAGTCTACGGCGCGAGGTGTCGCCGCGCCAGAGTTATCCACAGCCCCGCGCGGTTGACAGGATTGGCCGCGCTCCGTAACCTTGCCGCCCTTTGCCAACTTCTGTTGGCCCTTGAATTTCAAAGGTTTGTGATCATGGCGACGAAGCGGACCTACCAGCCGAGCAAGATCAAGCGCAAGCGCACGCACGGCTTCCGCGCGCGGATGGCGACGAAGAAGGGCCGCCTGGTCCTGAAGCGCCGCCGCGCCAAGGGCCGCAAGCGCCTGGCTGTCACCGAAAAACGCTGACGAGTGGGTCTACGTCGCGGCGCCTCGGACTGCGGGCAGGGCAGAAACTCGCGACCGCCGCCGATTTCGAGCGGGCCCGGCGGAGCCGTGAACGTCACAGCGATGCATTCTTCCTCGTGCAATGCGCGGACAATGGCCTCGGACGGGCCAGGCTCGGCATGGCCGTCGGCGCCCGCACCATCGGCAACGCGGTGGAGCGCAACCGGCTGCGCCGCCTGATCCGCGAGTCCTTCCGCATGAACCGGCAGACGCTCCCCGCGCTCGATGTCTTCGTAACCGCGAAGGTCGCCGCGCGCGCGGCGGCCAATCGCGAGGTGGCCGGAAGCCTGGGGCGGCTGTGGCAGGAGATCCGGGCGGCACGATGAAGAAACTCCTGCAGTTCCCGATCCACCTGTACCGCTGGCTCGTGAGCCCCATGCTCGGCAGCAACTGCCGCTATCACCCGACGTGTTCGGCCTATGCGCTCGAGGCGATAGAGACGCACGGGGCGCTGCGCGGCTGCTGGCTCGCGGCGAGGCGCATCGGTCGCTGCCATCCCTGGGGTGGGGAGGGACACGACCCGGTGCCGGAGGCGCGCGGCACATGAGCGCCCAGCTTCGCATCTGGCTATGGGTCGGCCTCGGCGTCGTGCTGTGGCTCAACCTGAATGCCTGGATGAAGGACTATGGGCCGAAGCCCGCGCCAGCGCCGCCTGCGGCGAGCGCGCCCGCGGCGCCCGGCGCCGCGAACGGCCTCGCCGACGAACTGCCGACGATATCCAGGGAGACGCCGGCCGGCCCCACAGCGTCCGCTCCCACGCCGGAGATTCCGGAAGCGACGCCGGCCATGGGGGCGGCCGTGCGCGTCATCACGGACGTGCTCGACGTCACGATCGGACTCGAAGGTGGCGAAGTCATCCGCGCAGACCTGCCGCTCTACCCGCTGCACAAGGACGCGCCAGGCACGCCGGTGCGGCTCTTCAACACCGACTCGCCGCAGACACAGTTCCGCTTCCAGTCGGGGCTGACTCGGGGCGAGCAGGGCGGCAGCGAGCCGAACCACAAGGCGCCGTTCACGGCGCCGGCCGCCGAATACCGGCTCGCCGACGGGGCGGATTCCATCGAGGTGCCGCTCGCCTGGAGCGATGGTGCGGGACTCGCGGTGACCAAAGCCTTCGTGTTCCGCCGTGGCAGCTACGCCGTCGGGCTGCGCTACCGGGTGGAGAATGCGGGCGCGGAACCGGCGCGGCTCGCGTCTTACGCGCAGCTGCTGCGCCACTCGCCCGGCAACGAGCGCTCGATGTGGGACCCGGAGACCTACTCTTTCCGCGGGCCCGCGTACTACGACGGTGAGAGCTACCAGAAACTGGACATCGAGGACGAGGAGGACCGCTCGCTCTCCCGTTCGATCACGGGCGGCTGGGTCGCCTCGATGCAGCACCACTTCGTCGCGGCCATCGTGCCGCCGGCGGGGGAGGCCTGGCAGTACGAGCTGCGCGCGAAGCAGCTCGACTACCTGCTGCGAGTGGTTGGCCCGGCGAAGACCATCCCCGCGGGCAGCAGCCTCGAGCTCGAGGAAAGGCTGTTCGTTGGCCCGAAGCTGCAGGAGCAGCTCAAGGCGACCGGCCCGCGGCTCGAGCTGACGGCCGACTACGGCATGCTGACGATCCTCGCGCAACCGCTCTTCTGGCTGCTGTCGAAGATCTACGACTTCGTGGGCAACTGGGGCGTGACGATCATCATCGTCACGCTCCTGATCAAGCTCGTCTTCTACAAGCTCTCCGAGACCAGCGGCCGCTCGATGGCGAAGATGAAGACGATCGCGCCGCGCATGAAGGCGCTGCAGGAGCGGCACAAGGACGACCGCGAGGCGCAGGCGCGCGCCATGATGGAGCTCTACAAGCGCGAGAAGATCAACCCGGTGGCCGGCTGCCTGCCGGTGCTGGTGCAGATCCCGTTCTTCCTCGCGTTCTACTGGGTGCTGCTCGAGAGCGTCGAGATGCGCCAGGCGCCGTTCTTCGGCTGGATCCAGGACCTCTCGTCGCGCGACCCCTACTTCATCCTGCCGATCCTGATGGGCGCGGCGATGTTCGGGCAGTTCAAGCTGAATCCGGCGCCGCCGGACCCGGTGCAGGCGAAGGTCTTCGCCTTCATGCCCGTGGTCATGACCTTCATGTTCATGTGGTTCCCGTCGGGGCTCGTGCTCTACTGGCTCACCAACACCGTGCTCTCGATCGCGCAGCAGTGGAAGATCAATCGCGTGGTGGAGGCTGAGGCGAAGAAGCAGCGCGCGGGCTGAATCCGGCGCGGGGCGTGGCGAGGGCAAGACCATGATTCTGGTCGGCGACATCGGTGGAACGCGCTCGCGCTTCGCGCTCGCGCGCCAGGTCGGGGGCCGCTGGCGCTTCGAGCGCCTCGACGAGTGGCCGACCGCGCCGGGCGTGCCCGCGGCGATCGAGCGATTCCTTGCCGCCGGCGAAACGCCACAGCTGAAGGCAGCCGCGTTCTGCGGCGCCGGTCCGTTGCGGGCGGACGGCAGCATCCGCCTCACGAACAACGACGTACTGCTCGAGCCCGCGGTGCTTGCGCGCGCGGCGGGCCTGCGGCAGGCAATCCTCGTCAACGATTTCCAGGCGGTCGCCCGCGCGATCCCGGCGCTCGACTCGGGGTCGCTCGCTCCCGTGGGCGGGGGCGATCCGGTTGCGGACGCGCCGCGTGTCGTGGTCGGCCCCGGCACGGGCCTGGGCGTCGCGATTCTGGTGCGCTGCGACGACGGCTGGAAGGCGGTTGCGGGGGAGGGTGGGCACGTCGATCTCGCGCCGGTGGACGACGACGAACTTGGGGCCTGGCAGCATCTGCGCGGCCGCCACCCGCGCGTCTCAGCCGAAACAGTGCTGTGCGGTTCCGGGCTCGAGCGCCTGTATGCGGCGCTGGGCGGGGGCGGCGCGCGCAGTGCCGAGGAGATCGGCGCCGCGGCCTGGCGCGGCGAACCCGCGGCGGCGCGCACGATTGCGATCTTCACGCGCTGGCTTGGCCGCACGGCGGGCAACCTTGTGCTGACGGCGGGCGCACGCGGGGGCGTCTACCTCGCTGGCGGCATCCTGCCGCGCTGGGGCGCGCGCCTGGACCATACCGAATTCCGCCGCGGATTTGAGGACAAGGCGCCACTCAGCGGGTGGCTACGCGGGATCCCGGCCTACGTCGTGACGCACGCGCAGCCGGGACTGCTGGGACTCGCCGAACTCGCGTCGTCCCCGCCTACGGCGCGGTAAACCGGATGGCCAGGCCGCCGCCGGGCGCGAGCCGAAGAACCCACTCGTCCCCGCGCCGCGCGAGGCGCTCCTCGATCACGATCGATTCAGGCTGCGTGCGCCAGTCGGCGCCGTTGCCGTCGCGGTAGATCCGGGCGCGATAGCTGCTGCCCGCTTCGAGGAAATCGAGCGGCAGGCGCAGCGTGCGTTCGTTCTCGTCGGTCACGGCGCCGAGGTACCAATCCTCGCTGCCGCGGTCCTTGCGGGCGATCGCGACGATGTCTCCGATTTCTCCCGCGACCACGCGCGTCTCGGCCCAGTCCGTGGGCACCTCGCGGATGAAGCGGAACGGGCCCGGATGCTTCGCGTAGTTTTCGGGCAGGTCCGCGACCATCTGGATGGGGCTGTAGATCACGACGTAGAGCGCGAGCTGCTTCGCAAGTGTGGACTGGATCCGCTGTCCGCCGCGGCCGGTGAGAGAGAGGATTCCGGGCGTGAAATCCATGGGGCCCGCCAGCATGCGCGTGAATACCAGGTTCGCCTCGTGCTCCGGCGGGTTCGGCGGGTTGCCCCAGGCGTTGTACTCCATGCCGCGCGCGCCCTCGCGCGACACCCAGTTGGGATAGGTGCGGCGCAGACCCGTGTCCTTGATGGGCTCGTGCGGATTGACGGCGATGTGGCGCTTCGCGGCCTCGGCGACCACCCGCAGGTGGTGGCGCGACATGAACTGGCCGTCGTGCCATTCGTAGCGGATGTTTCCGCCGGCGTCGCGCGCGCGGATGCCGCCGGCGTCGGCGACGTAGCCCGTCTTGACGCTGTCAATGCCGAGCCGCTGGCAGAGATCGAGCGCGGCCTCGAGCTGCTCCTCGTAGCGCGCGACGTTGCCCGCATTCTCGTGGTGCCCGACGAGATGGACGCCGCGCTCGCGCGCATAGGCGGCAACGGCCTCGAGGTCGAAGTCCGGGTACGGCGTCGTGAAGTCGAACTCGCTGCCGCTGGCGAACCAGTCGCCGTCCCAGCCGCGGTTCCAGCCCTCGATCAGCACGCCGCGGAAGCTGTTGGCCGCGGCGAAGTCGATGTAGCGCTTCGCGTTCGCTGTGGTTGCGCCGTGGCGCGGACCCGGGGCCCAGGTCTCGGTGTCGAGGTGCAGCGACCACCAGATGCCGACGTACTTGAACGGCCTGAACCAGGACACGTCGCCGAGCTGGTTCGGCTCGTTGAGGTTGAGGACCAGGCTCGATTCATAGAGCCCCGCCGCGTCCGCGGCGATCACGAGCGTCCGCCACGGCGTGGCAAAGGGTACGGGGCGGCTGACGCGCGGCGCGCCGCCGGCGGGCGCCAGCGTCGCCTTGAGTCGCTGACCGTCCACCCGGCGCAGCCACATGGCGGCGTAGTCCACGAGCGCGGCTTCGTGGAACGACACGTGCAGCCCGCCCGCGGTGCGTATCGTCAGCGGCGTATGCCCCTGGCCGACCTCGGCGAGCGGCGTGCGCCGGTACAGGTACTCATAACGATTCCATTCACCGGCCGGAATCCACCAGGCGGTGGCGGGCTCCGCCACGGCGAACTCGGTCAGTTCATCGGCGATCCGCACATCGGTCAATGCCGGCTGTTCCGGAAACTCATAACGGAAACCGATGCCGTCGTCGTAGGCGCGGAACACGAGATCCAGGCGCCGCCCGGGCGGATTCTTCTCGATCAGCCGCGCGCGCAGCTCGCAATAGCGATCCCGGACGAAGCGCCGCTCGCCCCACGGCTGTTCCCAGGTCGAATCGGCGCAGCGCCTGGCGGCCCCGGCCAGCCTGAAGTTGCGTTCGAGCTTTGGCGCATCGGCCAACAGGAACCCCAACCGGGATTCCGCGATGACCGGCTTGCCCAGCCGGGCGACCGCATAACCGGCGCGGCCTTCCTCGTTGAGCGAAAGGGTGACCGTCAGGACCCCGCTGGGCGAGTCCAGGCGGGCCACCTCGGCCGCCCCGGCGGCGCTCCCCGCGGCCCACACGATAGCAGCAAGAATCGCAGAATCAGCCCGGCCCATATCGGCCTCCTACGAGGTATCGCCATGGTGCCGGAATCGGCCGGAAGCGGTCCTGCCGCTGCAAACGATTTCATGCTCTGCAATCGTATGCATTCATTGCGGGCTCCGGCGCGTCCCCACTACGATCGTCGCGTCGACGAGGTCGGCGCCATTCGCTTCACAGGGGGAAGCAAGTCATGATCATGCGCAAGCCCGAAAGCCGGCAACGGCCTGAATCCAGAAGTCTTTCGCGGAATCTGCTGCGCCTGGCGATCGCCGCCGCGTTGCCCGCGGCGGCGGCATTGCCCACAGTCGCTTCGGCGCAAACCGAGCTCGAGGGCGTCGTCGTCACCGGCATCCGCGTCGGCATCGAGACCGCCATCGAAACCAAGCGCGAGTCGAGCAGCATCGTCGAAGCGGTGACTGCCGAGGATATCGGTAAGCTTCCCGACACCAGCATCGCGGAATCGATCTCGCGGCTTCCCGGACTGACCTCGCAGCGCGCGGAGGGACGCGCCTCCGCTATCAGCCTGCGTGGAACCGATCCCGGTTTCACGACCGCGATCATGAACGGCCGCGAGCAGGTGACCACGGGCGACAACCGCAGCCTCGAATTCGACCAGTATCCGTCCGAGCTGCTGAACTCGGTGCTCGTCTACAAGACGCCGGATTCCGGGATTGCAGCCCAGGGTCTGGCCGGCACCGTCGACCTCCGCACGATCCGTCCGCTGGCCTACGGGCGAACGGCGATGGTGCTGAACGTTCGCGGCGAGCAGAACTCGAACAGCAATCTCGGCGCGAACTCGGATGACATGGGTTATCGCGCGAGCTTCTCGTTCATCGACCAGTTCATGGACGGTCGTTTCGGCGTCGCCCTCGGCTACGCGCATCTTGACTCGCCGATGGCGACGCGCGGATTCGGGACCTATGAACCCTGGAACCCCTCGGGCGGCGGCGGGGCGATCAATTGCCCGGGCGGCACGGCCGGCGCCTGCTTGCAAAACCCGGGCGTTGCCCCCGGCCAGTTCGCGACCAATGGCATGAAGGTCCGCGCGGACATGGGCTCGACGGTGCGCGACGGCTTCATGGCGACATTCCAGTTCGATCCGGGCAACAGCTACACCGGTGTCATCGATCTGTACTACTCGACGATGGAGCAGACCGACTATGCGCGCAGCCTTGAGGTGAATCTCGGCGGCTATCCGGCGCCCTGCTGTGTCCCGGGCCCGTTCCCGGACGGTACCGTGTTCGGCTACTCAAACACGACCATCGAGAACGACACGATCGTCGCCGGCACGCTCAACAATGTGACGCCACTCGCCCGCAATTTCCTGTTCACGACCGACGACGAGATCATCGCCGGGGGCTGGCGCAACGACTTCCGGCTGAGCGACGACTGGTCGCTGATGTTCGATGCGGGCTATTCGAAAGCGACGCGCGATCAGCTGCAGCCGGAGATCAACGCACAATTGGGCCCGAACCTGACGTTTGACACGGGCACCTTCGAGCTACGCAGCAACCGCAGCATGCCTTCGCTCTCGTTCCTGCTCGACTACACCAACCCGGCCACGGTGCTCGTGGGCCCGACAATCTACGGCGCCGGATACACGAAGAAGCCCAGCATCGAGGACGAGCTGACCTCCTTCCGCGTCGACCTCGCGCGCGCGGCGGATTGGGGCTGGTTCTCGGGCACGACCTTCGGCGTGAATTACAGCGACCGCACCAAGGACAAGATCTCGCCGGAGTCCGGACTCGGCACCATCGGCGGCGGCGCCGTCCAGGTGGCCAGCGACCTGCTGCTGCAGCCGACGAACCTGAGCTACGCCGACGCGGGACAGGCGCTCGCGGTGGACGTTTACGGCGTGCTCGCGCAGTATTTCAACCCGATCGTCTACGGCGATCCGACCACGCTGCAGTACCTGGCCGGCAAGTACTGGAGCGTCGACGAGAAGGTGTGGACCGGCATTCTGCGCGGCGAACTGGACCGCGAGCTGTCGAGCGGCGTCACCCTGAAGGGCAACATCGGTTTCCAGGTTATCGACACCGAGCAGAGTTCCTCGTCCTTCCGCGTGATACAGAACAGCAGTGGGCCCAATACCGTCGTGCCGGTGGGCGACAGCAGGTCTTACACCGACGTGCTGCCGCAGATCAACCTGGCCTTCCTGCTGGCGAATGACCAGGCCGTGCGGATCGGCCTGGCGAAGGAACAGGCGCGGCCGCGCATGGACGAGCTGAAAGCGACGGAGGAGAGCGGCTATAACGCGGCGACCGGCATACCGGGCGGCAGCGGTGGCAACACGCAGCTGAGCCCCTGGCGTGCCTACGCCCTGGATGTGTCCTACGAAAAGTATCTCTCGCGGGGCAGCTACGTCTCGGTGGCCGGCTTCTACAAGGACCTGCGCAGCTACATCTACCGGCAGACCGACCCGAACCATGATTTCTCGGACTTGCTGGCCTTGCTTCCGCCTGGATACTTCGCGCCGGGCGTGACGCCGCAGACGACCGGCAGTTTCTCGCTGCCGGTCAACGGCCAGGGCGGCTACCTGTGGGGCCTCGAGTTCGCAACCTCCATTCCGTTCGAGCTCTTCTCGGAAGCGCTCGATGGCTTCGGGGCGATCCTGAGCTATTCCTATACCGACAGCGACATCACGATCGCAGGCTCGGTGAGCTCGGTCGCGAACAGCAGCATTCCGCTGCCGGGCCTGTCGCAGGACGTCTGGAACGCGACGCTGTATTACGAGAAGTACGGTTTCGGCGCGCGCATCGCGACGCGCTACCGCTCCGAGTACATCGGCGAAGTCACCAACTTCGCGAACGAGCGAGGCCTGCGGTTCGTGGACGACGACATGATCACCGACGCGCAGCTCAGCTACAGCTTTGACCAGGGCGCGCTGAAGGGGCTGCAGCTGCTGTTCCAGGTGAACAACGTGACGAACGAGCCGTACATCGCGTACTCGGTGAACAAGTCGCGGCTCCTGGACTACCAGGAGTACGGCACGCAGTTCCTGCTGGGGGCGAACTACCGCTTCTGAGCAGGCGGCCGTCCGAGGAGGAACACGAGGGGCACTTCGACGCGCGCCCGCCAGGCGCGCTCGGAGTGCTCCGCTCCCTCGTATTTCCCGGTCACCCAGTCGGTCCCCTCGCGATACCCGGCCTTGCGCATGAGTGCGTCGACCCGCCGCTGATAGGGCTCATAGCCCGCGTCCAGCGTCGCCGTGCCGAAATCGAAGTAGAGACGGTGATGTTCCGGGGGCGGCAGCCGGCGGGCCAGGTAATCGACCACGAGGCCGTCGGCGAGCGGCCAGTGGATGGAGACACAGCCGGCGCCGCCGAAGACATCCGGGCGCTCGGCCAGCGCGTAGAACGAGATCAGGCCGCCCATGCTCGATCCCATCACGAAGGTGTCGTCACGGCCGGGCAGCGTGCGATAGGTCGCGTCTATGAAGGGCTTGAGCTCCTCCACCAGGAAACGCAGGTAACCGTCGGCCAGCAGCGGCTGGCTGCGGATCCATGCGAGGTCTGGCCAGTCGTCCGGCAGCTTCGATTCGGTGACGGCCCTCGCGGGCATGTACTCGGCGAAGCGCTTCGGCGTGTTCCACACGGCGACGACGATCGCCGCGCGCACGCGGCGCCCGGCGATGAGCCGCGTCATGGCCTCGTCCACGCCCCAATCGACGCCGATGTAGGAGAGCGCGGGATCGAACAGGTTCTGCCCGTCGTGCATGTAGATGACGGGATATCGCTGCGCCGCATTCGCCGCATAGCCCGGCGGCAGCCAGACGTCCACGCGGCGCGGATCGACGTAGCGCGACTGCACCTTTGCGTAGCTGTCGAAGCTGCCGGTAACACCCGCGGGGACAGGTTCCGTCGACAGCTCCAGGATCGTCGCGCTGCGGGGAGGCAGTACCAGCGTCCCATCGAGCGCAAGTTCGCGCCCGGTGAGCACCTCGCGTGCGCGCCGGGTGCCGGCAAGGGATTCCGCGAAGCGCGCGGTGGCGATGCGGCGCTCCGCAACCGACTTGTTGAGCGCGACCATCACGCGCTGGCGGTCGTCATGGCGGAAATAGACGTACACGCCGTCCGCGGGAGCGTACTGCGTCAGGGCGCCTGACGTGATCGCGCTCGCGCCCTTGCGCCAGTTCAGCAGGCGGCGCAGGTGCTGCTGCATGTCGAGCGCATCAGGGAGCAGGCCGCGGCCGCTCACCGCATCGGCGCCATCGCCCTCCCAGCCGCCGGGAAAATCGCGGCGGATCTCCCCATCCGCCCTGACCGGCGGACTCGACATCAGGATCTCGGAACCGTAGGTGAATTGCGGGATGCCGCGGATGGTGGCGATGAAGGCCATCGCCATCTTCGTGAGGGCGGGGTCCTCGCCGAGCTGCCGATAGATGCGGTTCATGTCGTGATTGTCGGCGAGCACCATGAGCCGGCCGGGATCCGGGTACAGGAAATCGTCCGCGAGCGTCTGGTAGATGCGCAGCAGCCCGCTCTCGGGTCCCTCCGCCTCGGTGAGGCCTTGCACCAGGGCGCTCTGCAGCGGGAAATCCATGAGGCTCGGCGGCGGAATGCGCGGCGCTCCTTCACCGCCCGGCGGCGCCTGCCAGCGCGAGACGATGGCGGGATCCAGGCTCCATTCCTCGCCGACGATAGTGAGGCCGGGATATTCCTCGATCACACGCAGGTACCAGCGCAGCAGGAAATCGCGGTCCGCGTAGGACAGCGTGTCGAGC